>ERZ772912.41-NODE-41-length-59700-cov-8.978238_pt1 | contig 59700 bp, 41 predicted proteins | sample MGYA00512119_ERZ772912 | MGnify/ENA primary metagenome ERZ772912 (study PRJEB29015, sample SAMEA2738048) | human oral metagenome | biome: human oral; feature: human-associated habitat; material: saliva | place: China | collected 2230 ...
TCAACCTTCTCAGCAACAACCTTGGCGGAAGCCAGGGACTTTGCGTCAGCGGTGACCTTGTCACCGTCGACGAGCAGCAGCACGGGCAGCTCGATGGTGCTGCCGGGCTCGCCTGCAACACGGTCAAGGGTAACGAGGTCGCCTACGGAAACCTTCTCCTGGCGGCCGCCAGCGCGTACAATCGCGTATGCCACTATGGGACTCACTTTTCTCGACAACTTGCTTCTTGAATCTCACACGAATGAGCAGCCTGCGCTTTCATTGCTGTGCGCCCTCCCCCGCCAGTCATATGACCGCGAACAAGGAGGAACGGCCCGTGCGTTCCGGCGGGATTGCCCGCCGAAGCCAACACGCGAGGCTCACCGGTGGTGTCTCTCTCCCGCACGTTCCAAACTCAGCCGATCACTCGACCGCGCCGAAGACGATGCGGGTGGGAGCGGTGTCTCCCGCTGGCCCTGCGTCGATAGGGCTTCACTGAGATAAACACCAGTCCTTAAGGATACGGCATGATCTACGCGCCGCGCAATAGATAGTTTCACGGATTATCCGCAGACACCACGTGATGCTCCTCTAATACTGCACCGCACTCTTAATAGCGCCTTTAAAATGACGCAGCACACGCACAGAAAAAATAGCCTCGGTAGGGAAGTTCCGGCTCGCCCTACCGAGGCTATCTCATATACAACACACCATCGGAATTCCGATGATCGGAAGCTAAAGACTAATCGTCCTTACCTTCACGCTTAATGTCGGCAGCAGCAACGCCAATGCCGAACAAAACAGGGGCCGAAGCGTCATCAGACACCGGAGCCACATCCGCAACAGAAGCGGAAGCAACCACGGAACCCTCAGCACGCTCGGAAACGTCCACGGTCACAACCTGAGCACCGGCACCGGCACTCGAAGCCGCACGGCGAGTGCGACGCTTACGCGGGGTCGAACCGGGCACCTGAGCCGCAGGCTTCTGAGCCTCCTCAACCGGAGCCTCAGCCTCAATCGCTGCGGGAGCTGCGCCCACCACACCGGTCACAGCCGGAGCACCAATCACGCCGGTCACAACCGTGCGAGGCTCAGACTTCTCAACCTTATCAGACTTTGCGGCTGCCTGCTCAGCTGCCTTCTCAGCGCGCTTCTCATCAGCGGCGCGACGAGCACGGCGGCGGGACGCACGCGGAGTCTCGCGAACATCCTCAATGCGCAGGTCCTCACGCTCAACACGCTTGGAATCCTGAGCCTTCTGCACACCCGAGTTTACCTCAGCGGAGGTTGCCTCAGCGTTCTGCTGCTCGCGGTTCTGGCGCTTCGCCGCACGATCCTCACGGTCCGAACGGAACGACTCGCCCTCGGCACGGCCAATACGGCCAGCCTTCTGAGAAGCACGAGCCTTCGCCTCGCCGGCGCGAATCGCCTCGAAACGATCCGAAGAACGGCTAAAGCGCGGGTCGAGCTCCGGGTCAACGTGGTGCTCGTCCTCCAGCGCACCCGCGCCGGAATCCTCAACAGCGGCAATATCCGCATCGGTCAGCTCACGGCGCTTACGGTTACGAGAAGACTTCTTCTCGCCACGCTTGGACGAACGACGCTCCTCAGAACGATCCTGCTCAGAGTCCTGCGAGGAATCCTCAGCGGACTCCTCCACGCGGTCAAACGCGCTCGCCAGCTGCTCCAGGGAGAAACCGCCCTGCTCACCAATCCAGTTGCCCTCGGTGACCTCAGCGACCTTGTCCTCACGCTGAGCAACCTCCGCGTGAGCCTGCTCGCTGGCAGCCTCGGCAATACCCTGAATCTCCTGCTCAAGCGAAAGCTCAGCGGTCTCCGCGCGGCGCGAACGCTTGCGGCGCTTACGCTTCTTACGGGTCGAAGCAGTCTCCTCCGAAACGTCCTCGCTCTGAGCGGATGCGGCAGCCACCGCAGCCATAGCGTTACGGCGCTCAGCCTTCTTCGACTCCAGAGCATCCTGCTTCTGCTGGTCACGAGAATCCTCGCGGGCAGCGGCACGGCTACGCTTACGGTCATTACGCTCATGGCGGTGAATGTAATCCGACGCGCCACCGCTACGACCGCTCAGCGGCTGATCGTGAACCACCAGGCCACGACCGCCACACTGCTCACAGGGCTCCGAGAAGACCTCAAGCAGACCGGTACCCAGGCGCTTACGGGTCATCTGAACCAGACCCAGCGAAGTCACCTCAGCCACCTGATGCTTGGTACGGTCACGACCCAGGCACTCAATCAGGCGACGCAGAACCAGGTCACGGTTCGACTCAAGCACCATGTCAATGAAGTCAATGACGATAATGCCGCCAATGTCGCGCAGACGCAGCTGACGGACAATCTCCTCAGCAGCTTCCAGGTTGTTCTTGGTGACAGTCTCTTCCAGGTTGCCGCCGCTACCGGTGAACTTACCGGTGTTCACGTCCACCACGGTCATGGCTTCGGTACGGTCAATCACCAGCGAACCACCCGACGGCAGGTACACCTTACGGTCCAGTGCCTTCGCCAGCTGCTCGTTAATGCGGTAGTGGTCGAAGAGGTCGTCGTCGCCATCCCACTGCTGCAGACGGGAGACCAGGTCCGGCGCCACGTACGTCACGTACGCCTCGATGGAATCCCACGCGTTCTCGCCCTGAACAATCATCGCGGTGAAGTCCTCGTTGAAGACGTCACGCACAGTCTTAATCATCAGGTCGGGCTCCTGGTAGAGCATCTCCGGAGCCAGCACCTTGCGGGAGTTAGCCTTCTCCTGAATCTCTTCCCACTGCGCACGCAGACGGTTAATGTCGTGGGTCAGCTCCTCCTCAGAAGCACCCTCCGCCGCGGTACGAACAATCACGCCAGCACCCTCGGGCAGCTTGTCCTTCAGAATCTTCTTCAGGCGAGCACGCTCAGTGTCGGGCAGCTTGCGGGAAATACCGGTCATCGAACCACCCGGCACGTACACCAGGAAGCGACCGGGCAGGGAAACCTGGCTGGTCAAGCGGGCACCCTTGTGACCAATCGGGTCCTTGGTGACCTGCACCAGAACCGAATCGCCGGGCTTCAGGGCGTTCTCAATCTTGCGGGGTGCACCGTCCAGGCCGGTGACATCCCAGTTGACCTCGCCCGCGTACAGCACAGCGTTGCGGCCGCGTCCAATGTCAACGAACGCAGCTTCCATGGACGGCAGAACGTTCTGAACCTTACCCAGGTACACGTTGCCAATCAGGGAATCCTGCTGAGTCTTGGACACGAAGTGCTCAGCCAGCACGCCGTCCTCAAGCACACCAATCTGGATGCGGCCGTCCTTCTGACGAACCAGCATCTGACGGTCCACGGACTCGCGGCGAGCCAGGAACTCAGCCTCAGTCACGATGTGGCGGCGGCGACCCAGGGAGCGGGACTCGCGGCGGCGCACACGCTTCGCCTCCAGGCGGGTAGAACCGCGCACACCGGTCACAGTGTTGGATGCGTGAGAATCAGCCAGGCGCGGTGCACGCACCTTGGTGACGGTCTCAACGTCATCATCAACGCCGCCCTCAATCTCAATATCTTCGGTACCGCGGCGACGGCGACGGCGACGGTGGCTCGTCACCTCAGCCTCAGCGGCAGCCTCCTCGCGGCGGCGCTCCATGCGCTCCTTACGCTTCTGCTCCTCGGCAGCGGCGCGGCGTGCCTCACGCTCCAGCTTGGCGGCGACAGCGAGCTCGCTCAGCTCCTCCGGCTCGGGAGCCATGAACAGCGGCATCGCACCCATGGGGGTACGCGAGCGCAGCTCCTGCAGCTTTTCGCGCTGCAGGTCGCTAATGGTCTTTACCGGCTCGGGAGCTACTTCAGGCTCCTCAACTGCGGGCTCTTCTGCGGCGGGTGCCTCAGGTGCTGCCTCTTCGGTTGCAGATTCCTCGGTTACAGACTCCTCAGCAACGACAGCACCCTCAGCCTTCTGCTCAGCGGCGACCTCGGTCTTCTCAGCAGCCTTTGCGGGGGTTACGACCTCAACCTTGGCGGTCTCTTCCTTCACCTCAACGGCAGACTCGGCGGCGGGAGCGACAACTTCCTCGACCTTTGCGGTTTTCTCGACGGTTTCCACCTTCGCGGTCTTCTCGACAGTCTCAACCTTCGCGGTCTTCTCCACGACAGCAGGCTCAGCCGCCTTCTTCTCAGCAGCCTCAAACAGGCTATCCAGAGTAGAAGCAACCTCGGTCTCAGACACAACGGGAGCGGCAACCTTCGGTGCCGGCGCGTGCTTAGCCTTAGCGTTACGCAGGTTGGTCAGGCCAGCAGCAATCGCCTCATCCAGGGGAACCTCAGGAGCCTTCTCCTTCTTCGGGCGACCCGGACGGCGACGCTCAGTACCCTGCTGGGCCTCAGAGCTCTCACGAACATTCTTACGCAGAGTTTCACGGGTCTCCGCAGAGGCGTTCTTCTCCTCCGCGAGGGCGTTCAGCGCCTCAAAAACCCCAAGTTCGACGTTCTTCTCGTCAGACATTAATCTTCTTTCGTTACACCCTGCTCCGCACCGCAAGGATTTTAACAGCGCGCATACAGCGCAAAGCCTAGTTGCTGCCACCGCGGCTCAAGCCTCACCCTACGGTGCGCATTCATCGGCGCTACCGGGCACTATCTCGTTCAGTGCTTCTGCCGTAGGGGGCGAGCGGGCGGAACGCAGAGCGCGCCGCGACGGTCACAGCCACCTCGCTCTCGAGCACGGCACGCTCACACCCTTCCTGGGCGCCCTGCCGGTCTTCGGGTTTCTTCGCCGAGGCGGGCGGCACGCGCGGTGCGACAGTTATGCTCCGCGGCTTATAGCCGGCGCTCTTCGGGTACTCTCCCTCGATGCGTTGGTGGGGATCTTTATGCGCGTGCGGGGCGCACAAGACACCGTGTTCCATTATACCCGGTAGAGGGTGCCTCTAAGCCACCCCACCCATCCTATCCGGGCTCCATTTCCCGGCAGGATGCGCGGGCACATTGCGGCAGGTGTTATTGTGCGGGCACATTACATGGGACACATTGCAGCGGGCGTCTAGCGGGTACAGCAAAGCCGGGCGTGCCACTACGCACCACCCGGCTTCAAAAAACTTTCAGAGAAGGAACTAGTCCAGACCCAGCTCCGCATCGCGCGCCTCACGAGCCTGCTGAGCAAGCTTCGGGTCGGTCGGCAGGTACTCCGGACCGGAACCGGTCGCGAACGGAACGCCCAGAATGAAAACGAACGGAGAAACCACCAGCAGAATCACCCACAGCAGCGAGAAGTGACCGGCGGTCAGCAACAGCAGGGCAGTCAGAAAAATAACAGCAGCAACGCCCATTGCGGCAATTCCGGCAGTCTTCACGGTTCTCCTCGAAGGGGTATCAAGAATCTAGTGTCCAGCAGAACGGCAGGCAGTCAACGCCGCAGGTGAACCCCGCGGACGGCTCCGACTGATGCCGCTCAAGAATATACCTGACCATTATACGCACCCGCGCCGCCTCCCCGCTGACTGCCACCGGCAAAGTCACCGGCGCCTCCCCCACTACCCGATACCCCAGCCCGGCGCCTCCTCTGCTATCCGTTGTAACCAGCCCAGCTCCCCAGCCCAGCGCAACCTCACCCGCCCGCAGACACAGCAACGCCCCGGCACCAACACGTACCGGGGCGTTGCATGTTCGGGGCATCAACCCTCAAACCAAGCTCAGAGATGAACGCTTAGCGCATCATATTCACAATGACCTCGAAGAAGCGGATTACAATAATGCCGAAAATCAGGATCAGCCACAGGCTAATCGCAAACCAGGACCAGCCGCGAGCGCTCTCACGCATCGACTGCGACGCCGGGACAACACCCGCCGAGACGTTGCGGACCGTGGTCTTCACAAAAAGCGTGATGGTCATAACCCACACGATCATGCAGAACAGGCACAGGGCGTTAATCTGGAACGTCGTCTGGTACCACAGCCACATGATGAACGCGGTTGCCGCAGCCAAACCAATGTCCATGCACACCCAGAACCACTTCTTGAACTGTGCACCCGCCATCATCGCGGCGCCAATCGTCACCACAATCGAGAAGCCCACCAGGCCAATGAACGGGTTCGGGAAGCCGAAAGCCTCCGCCTGCGGGGTGCGCATCACCGTGCCGCAGCTGAGCAGGGCGTTGATATCGCAGACTGTGGAGTGGCCGGCATCAATGTAAATCTGCAGGCGCTCATACACCAGAATCGCTGAAGAAATGAGTGCAATCAGGCCGGCGCCAACCAGCCAGAATCCGAGCTGTCGGTCTGAGTAGCTGCCCGGGGTTCCCGCGTGCCCGTGCTGCGCTTCTTGTTCAGCGCGGGTGGGCTCGGTAGTACTCGATGCGGCGGTACTCATACGACTCCTTTAGATAGTGTTTTACGGTGGTACTTACCAGCGCGGCATAGCCAGCACCCCGGAAGCGGTACCCCATTTATCCTAGCTTCTCACACAACCAAATGGCACGCCATCAGCCTAAATGTTCTGTTTTATGACGCGCTATTTTACGCAGATGGGCGCGCTTTCGGGGCATTTTCAGGGAGCTATCGGGGCGCCTTCAGGGCCTCTTCAGCACGCCAAAACCCCCGGGAGGCGCCCGCAACTCAGCGGCGGGCGGAACCTTCCGGGGGTTTCATCAAGGGTATTACTTAGGGCAGCGGGTGGGTGTACGACTCGTCAAAGAACAGCTGCTCCAGCTCCACCGCGCGGCTAAAGAACTCGCGGGCGCGCTGCGCATCCGACGGGCCCACACGGTCCAGTTCTCGACGCAAGAAATCAACCAGTTCACGGAACTCCGGGTAGTCGTGCAGGGTGATCCACTCGTGGTGCACAAAAGAATCGGGGCGCTTGGCGGGAGCCTTGGACGCCCAATCCAGGTACAGGCCCTCGCACACCACCAGCACCGACAGGATCGCCGCGTAGCTGCCGCTTGCCGCCGCATCGAGGAAGAGACGCTTGAAGCCGGTGGTCGCCTCCGTATCGGGCATGGATTCACGCTGATGCTCGGTCACGCCGAGAGTCTCAAAGCTGCGCAGGAAGTAGGTGTTCTCGTCACCGGCGATTTCGCCCGCGAACTTGGAGAGGCGCAGGCGGCCCGCGAGAGTATCGGCGTTAGTGATCGCGCCACCGATCAGGGCGAGGAAGGTATCGAGGAAGCGGTAATCCTGCACCAGGTACCCCGCCATGACCTGCGGGGCAATCGAGCCGTCAAAAAGCTCAGCAACAAAACGGTGATTCGTGGCGGAAAGCCAGGTGGCGAGGTTCTCCTGGCGTAGGGACTCGGTGAACGAATCGGTGCCGATCAAATCGGTGAAGGGTGCGGGCATGATGGGTGCCTTTCACTATGTGGCATACCGTCACTGGTATGCGTATGTGTGCGGGTGTGTTGGTGCGGCCTCAGACGTTGGGGCCGGCGCCTCAGCGAATATAGCACCGTGACGCCATGGCGCGCCCGGTTTTATACCCCCGATGCACGAAAATTTTCGTTCTTTTCGATTTTTGGGTGGGTTTGGGTGAGTGAAAGCGGATGATGCCGGTTGAATTTGAGCGATTGGGGTTAGGTGAGAGCCCATGGGAACACGTGAGAGCGCATGTGTTCGAGTGGGAGCATGAGGGCAGCGCCAGAAAAAGCGGGGCACGAAAAAGCGGGGCGCCACTCCCCCAGCCGGCAAAACCAACTAGGGGGCGGCGCCCCGCCTCATGTCTGCAACCTCAACAGGTCGCCTTAGTGATCCGCATCGTCCTCGGAGTCATCATCGCCGAAGAAATCATCGGTGTACGAGTCACCCAGCGGCAGGCCCAGCGAATCCTCCAGCGAAGAACCCGCCGCAGACTCGCCGCCCAGCTCAGCCATGATGCCGTCCAGCAGCTCATCCGGCTCAGCAGAGGCAGCCGCAGCCGCCGCGGCAGCCAGAGTCGAAGCCGACGCCGCACCCGCAGAACCGGCATAAGCACCCTCGGCGCCCAGCTCATCCGGCAGCTCCTCAGCCTCAGCGCCGGGGGTCTTCGCCTCCTCATGCGCCGCCAGCAGGGTACGCGCCTCACCAATGACCGTAATCGAACCGGTAATCAGCACACCCGCCGACTCCTGCTCAAAGAGGGCGTTTTCCATGGCGGTGGCAATCGCCTCGTCCAGGTGCTCAAACACCTCGATCGAGTCTTCGTCCAGACCCGCATCCAGCGCCAGCTCGTGCAGACGCTCCGGCGCAATCGCACGCGGCGAATCCGACGCCGCCAAGTACAGGCGGAACGTGCCGTCCGAAGCGTCCACGTACTCTTCACGCATGGTCTCAAACATGCCCAGGGCGTCCTTCTCACCCAAAATGCCGACCACGGAATGCAGGTGGGACAGCTTGAACGCCTCAGTCAGCGCGGCCGCAGACGCGCGCACACCGTGCGGGTTGTGGCCCGCATCCAGGATGGTCAGCGGCTCGGTGCGCACAACCTCCAGACGGCCCGGCGAGCGCACCGTCTCAAACGCGGTACGCACCACGTCCTCGGGCAGCTGACGCTGACCGCCGAAGAACGCCTCCACGGCGGCGAGAGCCACCACGGCGTTCTGCGCCTGATGCGCACCGTGCAGGGACAGCGGCACATCCGGGTACTCGCCCGCCAGGCCGCGCAGGGTCAGCAGCTGACCGCCGACCGCAAGCTCACGGGAGATAATGCCGAACTCCACGCCCTCGAAGGCGAAGGATGCTTCCTTCTCGCGGGCGGAGGCGAGCAGCACGTCCGCCGCTTCCGGGTCCTGCGCGGCAGAAATCAGGAAGCCGCCGGGCTTGATAATGCCGGACTTTTCGGTCGCAATCTCGGCGAGGGTTTCGCCGAGCATATCGGTGTGGTCTAGACCAATCGGGGTGACCACGGAAACCACGCCGTCGGCAACGTTCGTGGAGTCCCAGGTGCCACCGATACCAACCTCGAGCACCACCACATCCACCGGCTCGTCCGCGAAAATCGCGAAGGCGAGCACAGTAACGGACTCGAAGAAGGTCAGGGCGGGCTCGCCGCGGGAGGTCATCTCCGCGTCCACAATCTGCAGGTAGGGGGCGATTTCCTCCCAAATGCGCACGAAGGTGGCATCCGGTACGGGTGCGCCGTTAATGCAGATACGTTCGGTGACGCTTTCGAGGTGCGGGCTGGTAAAGCGGCCCACGCGCAGGTCGTGGCCGAGCAGCAGCGCCTCAATCATGCGGGCGGTGCTGGTCTTGCCGTTCGTGCCGGTGATGTGGATGACCGGCGCGGCACGGTGCACGTCGCCGAGAATTTCGACGGCGCGCGCTACGGCGTCCAGGCGCGGCGCCATCTTGTTTTCGGGTGCTCGCGCCAGCAGTTCACCGTAGACCCGCTCCACGCCCTCGGGGTCGGGAATTGCGGGGTAGTTCTTCTCGCTCATTGTTCTCCTCACTGGGATAGCCGGTCGGTGCCGGCAGGGGCCCACCGTGCGGCGGGATAACCGTGCGGCGGGATAGACGACGGGCCGCCCCGCCCAATAAGGGGGCGGGACGGCCGTACGGTTCAGGCGTTTTATGCCTTAGCTACGCTAATGCTCAGCTCGGCTGCTTCGCTCAGCTGCAGGGATACGGCGAGGGTTTCGCCGGTCACCAGCGCTTCGTTGGCGCGCAGAGCTGCCAGAGTTTCCTCCGGTGCCGCGATGCTCAGGTTGATGCGGTCCGCAACGTTCAGGTCGGCGTCCTTACGTGCCTGCTGAATAGCGCGGATGGTGTCGCGGGCGATACCCTCGGCAACCAGCTCGTCGGTCAGCTCAATGTTGAGGACCAGGAAGCCGCCGGGCAGAACCGCAGCCGCAGTGTGCTCAGCACCCTCAGCGTCAGCGGCAACCACGGTTGCCAGCTCGTATTCGCCCTCTTCCAGAGCCAGGCCGCCGTCCAGAGCTGCCACGCCGACCAGGACGGTACCGTCCTCGGTCACGGTCCAGTCACCGGACTTGGATGCCTTAATAGCAACCTGCACCTGCTTGCCCAGGCGCGGGCCTGCCGCACGTGCGTTGACCTTCAGCTGCTGGGAGATGCCGTAGTCGGCGGGGTCGACGGTGTCGGCGCTGACCAGCTCCACCTGGCGCAGGTTCAGCTCGTCCTCGACGATGTTCGCGAAGTACTCCGCGCCCTTCTCACCGAAAGCGGTACCCAGGGCAGCGAACTGCTCGGGTGCGATCGCCACGGTCATCTTCTGCAGCGGCTGGCGCACGCGGATCTTCTTTTCCTTGCGCAGTGCCGAACCGGCGGAGCAGACCTCACGCACGGTCTGCATGAGAGCCAGCAGGTCGGACTCGTCAGCGAAAGCGGATGCCTCGGGCCAGTCAGCCAGGTGCACGGAGCGTTCACCGGTGAGGCCGCGGTAGATTTCCTCGCTGCTGAGCGGCAGCAGGGACGCGGCGACCTTCGACACGGTCACCAGTGCGGTGTAGAGGGTGTCGAATGCGTCGGTGTCTTCGTTGAAGAAGCGCTCGCGGGAGCGGCGCACGTACCAGTTGGTCAGTGCGTCGGCGTACTGGCGCAGGGATTCGCAGGCGTTCCAGATGTCGTAGGAGTCCATCGCTGCGGTGACCTGCTCGATGAGTTCGCGGGTCTTGCCGAGGATGAAGCGGTCCATCACGTGCTGCGAGTCGTACTTGAGCTTTGCGCTGTAGCCTTCGCCGTTGTTGGCGGCGTTAGCGTACAGGGCGAAGAAGTGGTAGACGTTCCACAGCGGCAGCATGACCTGGCGAACACCCTCGCGGATGCCCTGCTCGGTCACGATCAGGTTGCCGCCGCGCAGGATCGGGGAGGACATCAGGAACCAGCGCATTGCGTCGGAGCCGTCGCGGTCGAGGACCTCGGAGACGTCCGGGTAGTTGCGCAGGGACTTGGACATCTTCTGGCCGTCCGAGCCGAGCACAATACCGTGGCTGATGACGTTCTTGAACGCGGGGCGGTCGAAGAGCGCGGTCGCCAGTACGTGCAGCACGTAGAACCAGCCGCGGGTCTGACCGATGTACTCGACGATGAAGTCTGCCGGATAGTGGTTCTCGAACCATTCCTGGTTCTCGAAGGGGTAGTGCACCTGTGCGTAGGGCATGGAGCCGGAGTCGAACCAGACGTCGAGCACGTCTTCCACGCGGCGCATGGTGGACTTGCCGGTCGGGTCGTCCGGGTTCGGGCGGGTCAGCTCGTCGATGTACGGGCGGTGCAGGTCGGGTTCGCCGTCCTTGTTCAGGGGCAGGCGACCGAAGTCTGCCTTGAGCTCTTCGAGGGAGCCGTACACGTCCATGCGCGGGTAGTTCGGGTCGTCCGAAATCCACACGGGGATTGGGGAGCCCCAGAAGCGGTTACGGGAGATGGACCAGTCGCGTGCGTTCTCAACCCACTTGCCGAACTGGCCGTACTTCACGTTTTCCGGGATCCAGTTGATCTGCTTGTTCAGCTCGTACATGCGGTCCTTGAAGTCGGTGACCTTCACGTACCAGGAGGTGATTGCACGGTAAATGAGCGGGGTGCGGCAGCGCCAGCAGTGCGGGTAGGAGTGCACGTAGGATTTCTCGCGGATCAGCACGTCATCTGCCTTGAGGGCGTTGATGATGGTGCGGTTCGCGTCGAATGCCTGCACGCCTGCAATCTCAGCCAGGGCGGTGGAGCCGGAGGCGGTGGGCTCGGCGAAGAGGTTCAGGAACTTTGCGCCTTCGTCGAGGGAGAGGATCACGGGGATGCCGTAGCCTTCACAAACCTTCTGGTCGTCTTCACCGTAGGCGGGTGCCTGGTGGACGATACCGGTACCGTCACCGGTGGTGACGTAGTCGGCGACCAGGATCTGCCAGGAGGTTTCGGTGCCCCACTTTTCGGCGTCTGCGAAGTAGTCCCAGAGCGGGGTGTAGCGCACGTGCTCGAGCTGGGAGCCGGTGTAGCGTGCGGTGACGGCTGCGTCTGCGTCCTTTTCGGGCTGGTCGCCTTCGTAGCCGAGGTCCTTGGCGTAGGAGCCGAGCAGGTCGGAGGCGATCAGGAAGGAGCGGCCCTCGAACTTGCCTGCGCCGGGTACGACGGAGTATTCGATCTCGGGTCCGACGGCGAGCGCCTGGTTGGTGGGCAGGGTCCAGGGGGTGGTGGTCCATGCGAGTGCTTCGACGCCGTCGAGTTCTGCGGCGACCTTCTCGTCAGCGCCGAGGGCGGTGTCTGCGGTGAGGCGGAATGCGACGGTGACGGTCTGGTCCTGGCGGTCCTTGTACACGTCGTCGTCCATGCGCAGCTCGTGGTTGGAGAGGGGGGTCTCGTCCTTCCAGCAGTAGGGCAGCACGCGGAAGCCCTGGTAGGTCAGGCCCTTATCGTAGAGGCGCTTGAACGCCCAGATGACGGACTCCATGTACTCGACGTTCAGGGTCTTGTAGTCGTTTTCAAAGTCAACCCAGCGTGCCTGGCGGGTGACGTACTTTTCCCACTCGTTGGTGTACTTGAGCACGGATGCGCGGGCAGCGTCGTTGAAGTTGTCGATGCCCATTTCGAGGATTTCGCGCTTGTCGGTCATGCCGAGCTGCTTCATGGCCTCGAGTTCTGCGGGCAGGCCGTGGGTGTCCCAGCCGAAGCGGCGTTCTACCTTGTGGCCGCGCTGGGTCTGGTAGCGTGCGACGAGGTCCTTGGCGTAGCCGGTGAGCAGGTGGCCGTAGTGGGGCAGGCCGTTAGCGAAGGGAGGGCCGTCGTAGAAGACGAATTCGTTTTCGCCGTTTTCGCCTGCGGCGCGGTTCTCGACGGATGCGGCGAAGGTGTTGTCCTTCTTCCAGTAGTCGAGGACTGCTTCTTCAAGTGCGGGGAACTTGGGCGATGCGGTGACGCCGCTTCCTGCGGCTTCGAAGGCGCTCGCCTTGGGATATACATGGGACATGTGTTTGTGCGCCCTTATCTGTTGTTCTCAACGCTGAGAGGTTGGGGCGACAGGGCACGTAGCACTCGTCGTCCGCGCCGTTTCAGCGGGTGAGGATTGACATGACGGGTGCAAGGACGCCTGGGCATCGCTGACCGGTCCGGGCTGTGCCGGGGGCAGGATGCGGCGCGGTACCACCTTGCTTACTGATTTAACAGCTCAACGCACCGAACCCTCCCGGGGCTACGGGGTGCCGCGGCGTATGTCCGCGATACCTAGCCACCGGAAGAGCGGCGCGTTGGGCGGGTATCAGTCGCTTATTACAGCTATATCGGGCTTAACCGTCCGGTTCTACTGGGACTACATCTCTTCCGCTAAGACACCCTCGCCGCAGCGATTGGCGGGTGCCCGCAGGTGCGGTCCGTTCTTCCGAATTGCTCGCCGGTGATGGCCGGGTCGTTGCAAACACTAATAGTTTATGTGGCTTTTGTGTCTGTATGCAACCCCGCGGGGTGTGGGTTTGAACAGCACTTTTCTGATGCGCCGACACTGGGGGCGCAAAACAGAATGGTTCTTCGTTCGGCGATATTTAGAGCGAGTGGGGGGCTTAAGGGGTCTTAACCCACCCCGCGCTCGGGCGTGTTTAAGGATGTATGTTTTTACATTCCTTGCGTGTTGCTTTAAGTGGGTTTCGATTTTTTCGGGGGAACCTGCGGGATTACCCCCAGTGCAACCACAAGATATGGGGTGAACACCGATGTAATTCCACTAGATATTCACCCCTGCAAGTTTTCTTCCCCTCGGCATCCCGTGTGGGAACCGGTTTTTCTGGATTATCCAGCAATGCATAAGTGGGCGAATAGAGCGCATATCTAGGGATTGTTGAGCGGGTTTCCCCTTGGGAATCGGGTATTTCTTCTGGAGTATTGAAGACTTCCTTGCGGGCAGGAAGTTGAGTTACCTACCCTCCTCTCCCCCATCTTTTGGGAACGCCGAGGCGCAGCTCTTTTATTTTTCGAGTCATAAATATGACTGAAATCACTTAATCTGATGCGTGCGTGCTCCCCTCGCTGGACAGCCACCCCCATCACATAGCCCTCTAACCACAGGGCATGACCGTAATACTTTACGGTGATTGATATCTTGAGCCCCCCATGAGCTCCCAGAGATTACTAAGGTGTATTTTCGTGCATTTTGACCTCAAAATAGTCTAAAATGAATCGTGCAACACATCAATGATGATTCGATAGTATCTACCCCCTCACCGGGGCGTGACCGCAGCAGTCTCAACGATGAGTTCACCAGTACCCCTCGCCCAGGGCGTGAGGTACAACCGAGGTCACTTCCGGACAGGATCTGAAACCGCGGCATTTGCCCAAAGTTTTCACCCCTTTCACGACCTCACTCAACACGCCATACAACCACGCGCCCGTAGCCGGGCGCCCCCGAGCCCGCCTCGGAAAAGATCAAGGAGTTCACCGATGCTCTCACCCGACCGCTCTTCGAGTGCCCGTTCCGTTACGTCCCGCCTTGTAAGCCGCCGCACTCTGCTGCTCGGTGGCGCGGTTTCCCTCATGGCTGGATGCGCCTCCGATATTCGCCCGCTGAGCGAGGAAGCAAAAGCTAAGGTAGGCTCCCCCACCCCTTCCGCGACCGCTTCACCCTCCGCATCTAGTTCGGCATCTGCTACCGCTACTTCCTCCGCGAGCGCATCGGCAAGTGCTTCAGCACGTGCCACAAGCAGCTCGTCCAGCGCGGCACGCGTACCCGTATCTGAGGATGCACTCGTTGAGGGTTGGGAAAAGTACCCCGGCCCTCTGAAGCTGACCGGCGAATACATGGGCGAGTACCAGCCCGCGACGGATTCTTCCCCTGCGAAGAACGTACCTAAGCCCCTCAAGACCGTTCCGCACCGTGAAGAACCGACCTTCCAGGGCGCCTACGAGACGTTGCGTGCCTACTACAGTGCTCAGATCACCGCACTCAAGGATGGCCACTATGCAGATCAGGCTATTGAGCTGACCTACCCTGCAGACAAGAGCGCCATCGACGAGGTTAAAGCAGTCAAGGAACTGTATGAGCAGAACGGCTGGTACATGGACTTCACGTGCAGCATTTCCATGCGGAATACTGAGCCTCGAACCGCCCTGAAGAACGGTGACGGCTACGTAGAAATCATGATGGACGCCAAGTATTCTGCCACCGCCATCCATCAGCCGGACGGCACCGAACGCAAGATACCGGCGATTACTCAGGTAGCCATTCCGCACGTGATGCTCTACACCGAGGGTAAGTGGTGGCGAATCGGCAACGACTATCTGAACGAGCGTCTGAATGGCGGCAAGGGCTCTTCCGGTTCTTCTGGCTCCGGAGGTTCCAGTTCTGCCGGTTCTAGCGGTTCTTCGTCCTCGGGTCGCGGCTCCACTAAGGTCTAGCCCTGCAGAGGCATACTACTCCTCCCCGACCTTACCCCCGGTCGAAAGTAGCCCTGTCTTATCAATCCAATCATCACTAGCCCAAAGTCGTTGAGGCACAGTCGCCCTTGCACCTCACCGACTTTGGGTTATTGTGTCTTAAAGACAATGTCCAGGGTTTTTTGACGAAGTTTTAAAACCAGTCTTCTATAGTAAGAAGTGGATACTTCATACCGCCGCAGTTCACGCTCCGGCACACCCGTATCCCGGTACCCCCTTTGTACCGCGCACCATACATAAAACGATGAGGCGGATCCTTTCGTACGCATCACAGCGTTGTGAAGCGAGCTACCTCAATCAACCATTTTCAGGAGATACCATGTCCTTCCGGCCGAGTGCACACGCCAACCTCTCTGCTAACGACCGAAACGGATTGACCCGCCGCACCGTTCTTTTTGGCGGTCTGACTGCCGGTGCTCTGGCCCTAGCAGGATGCGCTTTCAACAAGGATATTCGCCCCACCGGTACCGGCGATACTTTCTCCGGCTCCCCGAGCGCCTCCGCCTCCCCCTCGGCTTCAGCTTCGGCTTCGCCTTCTGAGTCTGCCTCGGCTTCGGCATCTGCTTCGTCTTCGTCCTCGTCAAGCCGTACCACCGCGAAGATTATTCCGTCCGACGAGTTCATGAAGGACTATAAGAAGTACATTGGCGACGTCAAGTACGAGTACAAGCCCGCCATTGCGCACTACGTTGAGCCGACCGACACCTCCCCCGCGAAGAATGTTCCGATCCCGGTCATTGATACGGTGGCTCAGCGTACCGTCTCCCTCGAAGGCGCTTACAAGACCCTGGCTGCTTACCAGAGCGCGTACATTGCCGCGATGTACAACGGCGACCTGCAGTACCTCAAGGGTCTGGTCCACGGCGCTGACAGCGGCCTGGTCAACAACCTGAAGGCTATTGCTAAGCTCTACGCCGCGGGCGGTTGGACTAAGGACTACGAGAGCAAGCTGAGCATCCGTGACGACAAGGACGGGAAGGCTCTTGCCTCTACCGATTTGGCTGTTGTCGCGTTCCCCTGCCGGGATGTCGTCAAGGAATACACCATCTACCAGAAGGGCACGGGTGAGCCTCAGAAGGCAAGCACCCTGGATGTCGTGATCTACGTGGTGTACGCCGAGGGCAAGTGGCGCGTGACCAGCCGCGAGTACTTCGTGTCCCAGTACAGCGACCAGTTCCGCAAGGTCTTTGAGGGTCCCTCCGCGTCGGCTTCTGCAAGCAAGTCCAGTGGCTCCGGCAGCTCTAGCTCCGGCAGCAGCAACGACTTCAAGATCTAGGATCTGAGGCTCTAGGCCCTGAGAGCAACACCCCTGACGAAAGCGGGGCGGGTATCGACTGATACCCGCCCCGCTTTCGCATGTTTTTGCGCCGCATCGTTTCCCGGCGCTGCCCGGTATTCCCCGGCCCGGCAACACCAGCAGACACAGCAACAGCCCCGCTCCTCGGCAACTAGGAAAAACCAAGGATGCGGGGCTGCGCAATATTATCTAACGCACCGTGCTATCTAGCGCACCGCCTCTAGGAGGTGGAACGCTCACGCAGACGCTCGTGAACCTCGCTCACAAAGCGGTTCTGATTATCGCGAGCATAATGCACGACCTCACCGATGACGGTAATAGCCGGCGCCTTGACCGATGCGCAATCCACCTGAGCGTTCTCAAGGGTCGTGACAGTCACGCGCTCCTTCTCAGAGAAACCGTTCTCAATGGTTGCCAGCGGCGTGTCAGCCTCAATCCCACGAGAGAGCAGAGACGCCACCGTATCGGGCAGGGTACGAACGCCCATCAGCAGCACCACGGTGCCCTGGGCGCGCAGGGTCGCCTCAACAGCCGACACTTCGGTCTCCGACAGGCCGGAGTGACCAGAAATGACGGTGAAAATCGAGGACACCTTACGCAGAGTCACCGGAATTGCCGCACGCGCAGGAACCGCAATAGCGCTGGTAATGCCGGGGATAACCTCAGCCTCCAGGCCGGCGGCGATGCACGCATCCAGCTCTTCAGCGCCGCGACCGTACACGTACGGGTCGCCACCCTTCAAACGCACCACGGTCTTACCCGAGAGCGCATAATCAATCATGAGCTGCTGAATGCGGGACTGCGGAACAGCGTGCTTACCGGGAACCTTACCCACATCAACGATGAGGGCGTTCGGCGCGTACTCGCCGTACTCCTGCGGGGCGAGGTGATCCAGAAGGACCACGTCCGCCTCGCTCAGGGCACGTGCCGCACGCAGGGTCAGCAGGTCAGCGGCACCGGGGCCGCCGCCCACAATGTAGACCTTGCCGGGGTTCTCGGCGGGCTCGCCGGGCAGAAGAATTCCGCGTTCCGTCACGCTATCGTCCAGGGTGTGCCCGGGCGCCCCGCCCGCGAGCACCTCGTCAATAGTGGCGAACTCGCGGGGCGGGAACGGAGGAATCTTCGGGCACATACTATGCTGCCGGGACCGGGTTGAGGTCACTGGGCTTACCCACGGGAATCTTGGCACCGGTCAGCAGGACGGTGTTGGACTCGCCAGCTTCTGCCGCCGCAATTTCCTCGGGGGTTGCGGGGCGAATCTGCTCGCGCTCCAGCACGTACAGGTGCGAACCCTCGTCGCTGCCGTTGGGCTCGTTGATGAAGGCACGGAAGCGGCGCAGGCGACGCTCGTCCTTCAGGGTTGCTGCCCACTCGTCCTCGTAGGAGTCAACGTGACGCTGCATGTCGCGCTCCAGGTCCTCGCACACGCCCAGGGAGTCCTCGATGAGGACGGACTGCAGGTGTGCCAGGCCGTCGCCGTGCTCCTCATCCAGGTCCTCAAGCCAGCGAGCGGTACGCTGCAGCTTGTCTGCGGTGCGGATGTAGTACATCAGGTAGCGGTCAATGTAGCGGATGATGTCCTCGCTGGAAGCGTCCTTGACGAAGAGGCGACCGTGAGCGGGGTTTGCACCACCGTTACCACCCAGGTACAGGTTCCAGCCGTTGGTGGTTGCGATCAGACCAACGTCCTTGCCCTGTGCCTCAGCACATTCACGGTTACAGCCGGAAACACCGAACTTGAACTTGTGCGGGGAGCGCAGGCCGCGGTAACGGTTCTCCAGCTGGATTGCCATGCCGGTGGAGTCCTGAACGCCGAAGCGGCACCAGGTCGAACCCATGCAGGACTTCACGTTACGCAGGGACTTACCGTATGCCTGACCGGACTCGAAGCCGGCATCCACCAGGCGCTCCCAAATGTAGGGCAGCTGCTCCAGGCGAGCGCCGAACATACCGATACGCTGTGCACCGGTAATCTTCACGTACAGGCCGAACTCTTCAGCGACCTCTGCGATGACGCCCAGCTTCTTAGCGGGGATCTCACCTGCGGGAATACGCGGAACGACGGAGTAGGTACCGTTCTTCTGCATGTTTGCCAGTGCACGGTCGTTGGTCTCCTGAATACCACCGCGGCCTGCGTCCAGGACGTAGGAGTTGCGGAAGGAGGAGAGGATCGACGCAACGGTCGGCTTACAGATTGCACAGCCGTCGCCGCCGCGGCCGAAGCGTGCCAGCACGGAGTCGAAGTCGTCCAGGTTGGTCAGGCGCACAGCCTCAGCCAGCTCTGCACGGGAGAAGTCGAAGTGCTCACACAGTGCCTTGGAGACGGTCAGACCCATCTTCTTCATCTGCTGTTCCAGAGTCTTCTGCAGCATCGGCACGCAGGAACCACACTGGGTACCTGCGGTGGTGCAGGACTTCAGGGATGCGACATCGTGGTTGCCGTCTACGATTGCCTCACGGACAGCACCGAAGCTGATGTTGTTGCAGGAACACAGGATTGCGTCGTCGGGCAGTTCGGTGTCGGGGATGCCGTCGCCGCCGCCAGCTGCGGTCAGGTAGACGTTCGGCTCAGCGGGCAGTTCGCGACCGAGCAGGGGCTTGAGGGAGTCGAAGGGAGCGGTGTCACCAACGAACACGCCACCGAGCAGGGTCTTTGCGTCGCCGCTGGTCACGATCTTCTGGTACATGCCGCGGGCGGGGTCTGCGAACAGAACCTCGAGGCAGCCCTCGGTGGTGCCGCGGCGGTCACCGAAGCCAGCCACCTGAACGCCGGAGAACTTCAGCTTGGTTGCGATGTCGAACTCTTCAACCTGAGCTTCTTCATTGTCGTTGAGCAGGTTAGCTGCCACAGCGTCAGCCATAGCGTTAGCCGGTGCGACCAGACCCCAGGTGCGGCCCAGCACGCAGGCAACCTCACCGATAGCCCAAATGTGCTCGTCGGAGGAGTGGCATGCGTCGTTGACGAGAATACCGCCGCGCTCACCCAGTGCCAGGTCAGCGTCACGTGCCAGCTCGTCGTTGGGGCGAATACCGGCACCGAAGACCACCATGTCGGCGGGCAGGGTGCGGATTTCTGCGTCCTCGGAGGGAGAGTCTGCGATGGAGACGGAGACGACGTTGCCGTCAGCGTCCTTGTTGATGCCGGAGATGTACACGCCGGTCTCAATATCAATGCCGGTTGCCTTGATCTGGGCGTTCACGGCGTAACCGCCGCCCTGGTCAACCTCAACGGAAAGCAGCCAGGGAGCCACGTCCAGGATGGTGGGCTCTGCGCCCAGGTCCTTCAGACCCTCAGCCGCTTCGAGGCCGAGCAGACCGCCACCGACGACGATACCGCGGGGTGCGCGGCCGAGAGTGGACTGCAGGCGCTTGACCTCGGAGACCATGTTCTTCACATCGTCAATGGTGCGGAAGACGTGTGCGGCATCCGAGTTAAGAATGGGGATGCGAACCGCGCGGGAACCGGTTGCGAAAACCAGCACGTCGTAGGGGTACTCGTTGCCCTCGGTGTCAGTGACAACACGGCGGGTGCGGTCAAGCTTCTCTGCGTGGCAGTTATTGACCAGGTTGATGTTCTCTGCATTCCACAGTTCGGGATCGCCGAGGGTCAGATCCTTCTCGGTGTCCTTGAAAATCTGCTCGATAGCAACGCGGTCGTAGGGAATGTAGGGCTCGTCGTTGAGGACGGTGATGGTGTCCGCTGCGCGACCGGCAGCTTCAGCGCCTTCGTGGTACGCGCGTACAAAACGCCACGCAGCCGGGCCTGCGCCGACAACGAGAATGTTGCGGGGGGTGTGCGACATGGATTTTCCTTCCTAGTTGTAATGCAGGTAGTTCATGACACTTATCTACCCTCAGTGTGCGACTGGACCGTGCCCGGCGTTGGAACTCCTAGTTTCCGTGCCGTTGGGCTCGTATCTGATGCGTACCGAGTAGTTGAAGCGCCCGCTTCTTTAGAATGCATCTGAAAATTACGAAACATTTTTGTGTGGGATTATGTTGTTTTTTCAGGCAGTCAAAAGGCGTTTTAAACTACGACTTTTATCGTACACGCTAGCGCGAGGTTGAAGTATCGAAAATCCGCATTTTTTGGGAAAATTTTCCAAAAAAATCCGCGGAATACCGGGCTAGAATAGGGTATTCTTACCTTATCTAGATTTAATTTAGGTAAGGCTAATCTATAAAATTCAAGGTCATCTTTTAGGGTAAAAATAACCTTTAGCACCCTCCGCGCGCCCCATTTCCAAATGTGGGTTTCATAAGGTAAACTCCAAACAAAGAACACACGAATCGCTATTGTGTCCTGCACCCCGCGCGGCGCAGACCACCACTTCGAAAGGAAACCCCCATGGCTGAGAACTGGGTACGCATCTGCGCCGAATCTGACCTCGAAGAAAACTGGGGTGAAGTCGCCCTGGTCGACGGCTACCAGTACGCCATCTACAAGACCAAGCACGGCATCTTCGCCAGCGACCACCTCGACCCACACAGCCAGGCACTGGTCCTCGCACGCGGCATCGTCGGCGAGAAGAACGGCAACCCCACCATCACCTCCCCCCTCTACAAGGAGGTCTACGACCTGACCACCGGCGAGTGCCTCTCTGACTCCTCCTACTCCATCAAGGTCTACCCCGTAGAGGTCCGTGACGGCGACGTCTACCTCAAGACCGCCTAAACGTTCAGCCACCTACGGCTACTCAAACACAGCAACACAAAAACCTCGGGACCATGACGTCCCGAGGTTTTTTGTATTAACACTTCCAGCCTTACGAGCGCATCTACACGCACCGCAAACCTGAGCTGTTAGGCGGTATCCAGCTGGGCGATAGCCGCATCCATGCGGTCAATGAAGCACTCCGCCACCACGGCAGCAGAAGCGCCACCCTGCGCGTTCACCAGCGGCGCGGCAACCTTCACCGGCACACCGGTCGACTCAGCATCACGGCGCATCTTACCGGCGAAGAACCCCTCCGCCAGCAGGTAGGTTGCAGCAAACTTAGGCTGATGTTCAGCAACCACCTCGTGGAACTTCGGATCAATAGCGGCAATGAAGCCGTGATGCACCGGAACGTGCAACTCCTCAGCCAGCAGCTCAGCCGCACGGCTCATGTCCGCCCGACCATCAGCACGAGAAGAACCGGCAGCACCCTGAACCACGGGGCCGTCACCGGGAATCCAACCAGCTTCCTCCAAGCGGGCGCGGGTCAGCGCGGCAAGGCGAGGATCCGGACCCAGAGACTCACCAATGCTGATACGCTCAATGCCGCTATTGCGTGCGGCACGGCGCAAATCCACCTGAGTGTGGAAGCCGGTCGACAGCAGAATCGGCACAATCACGCAGGGCTCATCATTGGGCAGGGAGGCTGCGGCATCATCAACGCTGGGAGATTCCACATCCACATATGCGGCGTGGACACGGTACTCCACACCGTCGTTACGCTGAGCGAGCAGGAACTTAATCTGCTCACGAATCAGCGTGATAGCCTCGCGACCGGCGGCCGAGTCGGTGCCGTGCGAGGTTGCGATTACATTCAGAATAGTCATATTTCCATTGTATGAAAGGAACACCCCGCTTCCCTACTCATGAACACGAGTAACGAAGCGGGGTGTTGCGCGAAGGCTAAATCTTAGCTCTTGCGGCGGCGTGCCACAACCAGTGCGGTACCTGCAGCCAGGGTGATAGCACCAGCTGCAGCGGCGAACATAGCGCCGGATGCGCCGGTCTGAGCCAGCTTCGAGGAGGAGCTACCGGAGGTCGAGGAGCTACCTGCGGAAGAACCACCACCGAGGGAGGAACCACCGTTGGAACCGCTCACACCCAAGTTGTCGGATGCGCCGGAACCAGCGTCAGAATCACCGTTGGAGCCGCCCTTGTGGCCGGCAGTGTTCTGGTCGGCGGTGCTGCTCTCAGAAGCGGAAGCACTCGCGGAAGCGGAGGCACTCGAAGATGCCGACTCGCTCGCCGATGCGCTGCTGGAGCTGCTTGCGGAGCTCGACGCGCTCGCAGAAACACTCGAAGAAGCAGACGCGCTAGCGGATGCCGATGCGGACGCCGATGCGGACACGGTCGCCGAGGGGGTCACGGCGGGAACGCTCGGAACCGCGGTCGGGGATGCGCTCACCGATGCGCTCGGGGTTGCAGAAGCGCTCGGGGCGACAGAAGGCGCCACGGACGCGGTCGGCAGAGACGGCGAGGTGAGCGCCTCCGAAGGCACTGCGGTGGGTTCTGCGGTCACGCTGGGCTCAGCGGTTGCAGAGGGTGCCACGGTAGGCTCAGCGCTTGCAGAAGGCTCAGCAGTCGGTTCTGCGGTCGCAGTGGGCTCAGCCGTTACCGAAGGCTCCGCGGTAGGCTCAGCGCTTGCAGAAGGCGTCACGGTGGGTTCTGCAGTTGCAGAGGGTGCCACGGTAGGCTCCGCGGTGGGAGCAACGGTCGGCTCAGCAGACTTAGTGGGCTCCGCGGTGGGGGCAACAGTCGGCTCAGCGGTAGGTGCCACGGTCGGAGCAACGGTCGGCTCAGCAGACTTGGTCGGCTCGGGTGCCTTAGTCGGTTCCGGTGCCTTGGTCGGCTCAGGAGCCGGTGCCGAGTTCACTGCCAGACGGTTCAGCCACAGCTGATCCTCGTAGGTGTTCGGGTTCTCGAAGCTGGTCGGGTAGATAATATCGCCGTTGGGCAGTTCGAGAGCGTTGTAGCCGCCGCTCTTGTCGGTCTTGCGCATCGAGGAGAGCACCACCTCGTTCACCTTGTTCAGGGTGTCATCCATGAACACCAGGCGGGAGCCGGATGCGTCCACCACGACCACGTTACCCGCGCGGGTCAGGAACATGGTGGCGACCTCGGTCTTCTCGAAGCCCTCAAGGGTTGAGGACTCGCGGACCACGCTGAAAGTGCCGTTCTCGTACTTGAGGACCTGGACCTTGCCGCCGGACCAGTTGTTCCAACGGTAAATGTAGCCCTTGGGGCTGACCAGGGTCGAGGACAGGGTGGTGGTGTAGCCCTCGGGCGAGGAGTTCGGCACCAGGGACACGCCGTTGCTGCTCAGGTGCAGCAGGTGGCCCTTCTGGACCACTTTTTCGCCAGACGCATCGTAGATGGAGGTCGACGGCGCGTACACGAAGCTACCGTCGGGCAGCGGCGCGAGGGTCACGGTGTTGTTGGAGAACGAGTCGCCGTAGTACTCGTCGAGCGAGTAGGCGTTCACAACCTGCGGGTCGATGGAGTCGGGCTTCGGCAGAGCCTGCGAGGTTGCCTTACCGGATGCGTCAATAATGGTCAGCTTGCCGCCGCCCTGGCCGTCAATGCTGAGGATGCCCCAGGTGTTGTTGGCGGGGTTGTAGCCGATCGCCTTGACGGTGGTGGCGCCGAGCTCTGCGTCGGAGTAGATACCGGAGGAGACGAGCTTACCCTCAGCGGTCACGGTGTACAGCTCGGGCTTGTTGCTTTCGCTGCCGATGACGAGCATGCGGTTGCCGTCAGCGTCCACAGCGAAAACGCCCTTGATTGCCTTCAGAACACCGGTGTCGGTCATCTTCAGGTTGGAGCTGTTCAGCACGGTGTAGGTGGTGTCGCCACTGAAGCTCGGAGGTGCCACGTGCACGATGTGGTTCTGTCCCAGACGTGCGGTGTTCTGGGGCTGGTTCACGCCCGCACCGGTGTTGTAGGACTCGGCGGCGCTGTAGGCGCTCTTGGGGGCGTTGGCTGCGCTACCGGTGTAGGAGATGCTCAGCGGGTCGAGGCTGGCGCCTTCGTTGTAGAAGTCGGAGAAGGCGTGGTTACCGTCGGCGGTCAGGTTTGCGGAGATGCCGCTGATGCTGACCACGCCGTCCTTCTCGCTCTGCTTGGCGGTGCCGGTGCTCAGGGTCGCCATCTTGACTTCCATGGGGCCCTCGAACTTGCCGCTGGCGTAGTTCTTGGTGCGCACGGTCATGTAGAGGGAGCCGGTGCCGTCAGCGAGGTTCAGTTCCACGCGGGGGTTGGAGAAGGTGAGGTTCAGGGCGCAGCCGGTTTCGGGGTCCTGACCTTCGGCGCAGTGGCCGGTGAACCAGAGGCGGCCGGCAGCCTGCAGGGTGACCTGCTTGCCGTCTTCAGAGACGGTGGTGGAGGTCGGGGTGAAGGTGAACTGCTTCGCGGTTGCGTCCCAGGCTGCGCCGTCGGTCATTTCGCGGGGCATACCGTTATAGGACAGGAAGGATGCGCGCACGCCCCAACCGAAGGACGCGCCAGCGGTTGCCTGGTCGCCTGCAGCGACGTTCTGTGCGGCAACGTTCTGGGCAGCGATATTAATGTTCTCGGCGAGAACGGGTGCCAGGGGCAGGGCGACAGCGCCAGCGACGGCGAGGGCGCAGGCTCCCTTGGAGAGGCGGGTGCTAGATGTGAAAATCTTCATTGGTGTGTATCCATACTATCGACATTGTTAGGACAGGCTCACTATATCGACAGTGTGAGTATTTCTCAACATCAGATTCCAAGAAACCGTTTTATGACAGAACACTTCGCAGCACACTAACGGGGATACAACTAACCCACGCCAGCATGCCGCCCAAGTACCGAGGGCCGCCACTCCCCCAGCCTCTACGCAACTAATCCTTCTTCGAAGCGTGTACACGCGACACGCCCAAGGCGCCAAGAATCAGGCCGCCACCCAAAATTACCAAAATCGGCAGAAGAGGCAAGCTCTTATCCGTGTTGCGGGTAATCTGCGCCTCCGTTGCCTTCACACCATCCGGCGACCCGTGCTCAGTACGAACCTGAGAGGAAGAACCATTCAGAATCGCGGCGCGGCGAGACTGCGCCGCCGAGTCGATACCCGAAGGCAGATTAGAGTCGGGGGTCGGCACCTGAACAGGCTGCGCCTCCTCAGTGCGGTACCCCAGAGCCGAGGAAGACTCGGTAACAGAACCACCCGAGGGGCGCGGAACAGAAATCGTGGCGTCCTTAGTGCCCGGAGCCATGGCGGTATCACCCTGAATACCGCGGGTCTTAGACCTAGAACCTGCGGCGGGTGTGCTCGCGCCGGATGCACCTGCAGTATCAGTGGCAATCGTAGGATTCGCAGAAGGTTCCGCAGCCGATTCGCTCTCGTTCTTAGAGGAAGAATCAGACGACGAGCCACCATTCTCGGCAGAAGCCTGAGTCACCGTAAAACGAACCGTATTCAACTGAAGGTTGCCATCATCGGCGGCGTCAAATGCTGCCACCAGGTACGTCTTGCCAATCTGCAAGGACGCACCGGGCACACCAATAACGGCCTCAAAAGAACCGGCAGAAATGGAGGAGGCGTCAACATGCACAATAGCGAGCGCGTCCCCTACCGTGTTGCCTTCAGAGTCAACTTCCATAACCATCAGGTCGTAGCCGCTGGCGTTCTGCGCGAAGTTCGTGCCGAGAATCGTAACCGGCTTCGTGTCGTCCTGGGAGTCACCCTGGGAATCCTGTACGGACAGGCGCGGTTTACCCTTCCTCTGGTTCTGCGGGTCGTACACGCTGGTGTCTTCGGAGACAATGTACCGTCCGCGCGGCACCTTAACCGGGGCTGCCGTTGAGCTTTCCGGCGTGGTGTGCAACGTATCCCTAAGAGTGGGTGAGAGCTGGTTGTCTTCGTCCTGGTCGTTCTCCGCGCCAGAGATCGGAGTGGGGCTCGCCTCGGAAGTTTCTGCTTCTTCATGCTCAATATCGACCGTCGACTCGGTGGGCTTTGCCTTACCGTTGCGCGGGTCGACGGCCTGAACTAGACGCCTCCCATCTTCTTTAACAAAGAATTCGTAGGCGATGTTGTTGACGCTGTCGGTCAGAACGATGACGTACACAACTTCTTTTCCCCTGGCGAGGCTCATGAGGAGGCTATATTCGCCCTTGTTCTCCCCCTCGGATACCTGCGGGTTCTCAACAATGGAACCGCCGTATTCACCAGTAACAGTGTAGAAGTCGATGTCTACCAGAATGTCTGTAGCCGTCAGCTCTTGAGGGAGTCCGTTCCACCGCAGCAGAAAACCGCCCTCTTGAAGCTGCGCCTTCATGGTGACTTTAGATGCCGCGTTCTGCTTCTGCCCGTTCGGTGCAACGTCATTCTGTTCCACACGGTGCCCATCCACACGGTGTCCAACGCTTTTGGGTACCGCCGTATGCGTGGTGACGCGGATTTCCGCCGCCATGGAAGGTGCAACAAGCCCGCATTGAAGCCCCGCAATCAAAAGGGTTGCGGTGACAACACAGTACTTTGTTGAATGAGTGCTCATGCGATGCGTCTTTTCATGGTGGAATTGATGCGTGCTAGCGGCATGTCTTCGTATGCTCTTGGGAGCCTTTCCGGGATGTAAGGTCCCCGGAAAAGTCGTACCTTACTCCGCCTCGCATTTCCTCCGGTGAAAACACAAAAGTAGCGCGCATCTATTTATCGGTTATTTCAACCCTATCACGAACCTTAAGGTTTATTCACGCGAGGGTAGATGCTTTTTGAACACCCTGAACACGCAATTCACCCCCGCAATCTGCAACTACAGATTACGGGGGTGAGGGATATCTCAAGACATATTGAGGGCATGAATAAGTGCCCTACCAGCAGGCACAACGCGCAAGCACACCAAGGGCTTTAGGAGCTCAGAAAGCCCCTGCGGTGAGCCGTCCACGCGGCGCCAACCACGAGGGTCAGACCAACGCCACCAATAGCCCATAACGCCGTACCATGCTGAGCCACCTCTTCGCTGGTAGGAGCCGCAACGGAAGCCGCAGCCTTCACGCCATCCTGGCGGTCAGCGTTCGTATTGGACTGCACATGGGTGGTGGTCGAGTTCACCGCGGCAGAACGAGTATTGGTTTCCGAGTGGATGACGGGCGTGAAGCCCTTATTGCCATTACCGGAGGTGGCATCACTCGTGGGTCCCTGTGCGACCGCGCCGGAATTTGCGGCAGCCGCAATAGATGCCGGGTCAGAACCAGAACGGTACGCGGACGCCAAATCAGTTCGCGTGGGTTCAATAGCCGAACGCGGAGTCATCGTGCGCGCCTGAGCCAAAGTCTGCAGGGCCTGACGCTGACGTTCCGCCTTCGCCTCCTGCTGCTGGGACATAGCGCTCACCGCCGCCAAAGTCGACTGAGGCGCACTCGAGGCGGGTTCCTTCGAGCCCGAAGTAGAGACGCCACTCTGGACACTGCGCTGGGCAGGGCTAGTAGCCGCATCAGTCTTGGCGCTGGGTGCCACCGTAGCGCTCGCATCCTGGCGCGGCTGTTCAGCCTTCGTCGAGGAGGTTGAGCTACCAGTCGCCTCGCCACTGACCTTGAATCGCACCGAGACAACTTCTTCCGCGTACTCAGTATCGTCCGCACGGACCAGGTAAGCGGTGTACACCGAGCCGGTCTTCAACAGAGAACCGGGCATACCAATCTCTTCCTTGAACGCGCCATTGACGATGCGATTAGAGCTGATGTGCGTAATGGACAGCGCATCGCCCTTGTGGTTGCCGCTCATATCGGTTTCAACCACGATCAGGTCGTAGCCAGCCGCGTTTGCGGGCAGGCGCTCTGCACTGATGGTCACCGGCTTGGTTTCCTTATCAGAGCGCACCTCAGCATACGCAACCTTCAGTTCCGAAACGCTCAGGGTCTGAGTATCACGAGAAGAGGTCGATCCGCCCGGGACCTGTTCCAGCTTCTGAGTGTGGGTTTCAAGATCCGGGTGTTCAGAAGAATTCGGTTGCTCAGAAGAATCAGAGGGAATCTCTACCTTAACCTTGTCCTTGTTGCCCTTCTGATCTGCAGCCTGCTGGTTCTTCTGCTCCTCTTCACGGAGCTTATCCAGCGCCTTCAGCTCATCAATGGTCGGCACATGGTGGGCACTCTCCTTCTTGTCCACCATAACCTCGTCAGAGTCGTCCTCAACCGGAATAGCGTGCGGTACGAGGGAGCCTCCAGAAATCATGAATTCGCCGTAACCCGCATCGGAGGTCACCAGATCCGTGGCACTAATGGAGTAGTAGCCTTCCTGGGGCATCTGCGGCATCTCAAAGGTGACGAGCATCGAGCCGTCATCGGCGCGCTCAACCTGCAGGGCAGAAGGCTCATAGATGTCAGATCCGAGCAGCGCGCCAGAGGTGCTGTAGTACTGCAACACCAGGTAGGCCTTGGATGCGTCACCCACGTAGCCGCCCTCGTATAGGGGTGCAAGCTTCAGGGTCGCCTTGCCGTTCTCGACGGACTGCACGAGAACCTCTACGGTATCGACCTCAAGTTCAAGATTTTCGTAGGGGCAGTTGGAGGCAAATTCGCTATTCATCAAAGATGCCAAGCAGTCGTTTACATTAATTGCTTCAGCCTCGGTTGCGGAGGCGCCAGGAAGCACAAAAGCACTTGCACCCAAAGCGGCGGCAAGCGAAAGAGCATGAATTCGTTTCGGAAGTTGAGTGATAGTCATGTGTGCCATTTCAAGCGATGTAGGCACAAAGCCTGGACTAGGGAAGGCTCACCACAAGCCGGTGTTTCTGATCCAGGTATTTGCGCATCAGTACGTCGGTTACACCCTAGACTAACACGGATATTGCACTTAATGTTGCATTGCATTCATGTGCTAAAACTTTATGTCGCAATAATCGCCAAAATAAAAGGGAATTAAATACTTTACTGAGATATAAATAACGCAAAATTCGAATGCAAGAAAATATTCCCCACAGTGCACTAAAAAGAGATTTTTACACCATTCCCAACGCACAACAGCGTCAAATATCCAGACACACAAAAGGCGCCCCACCGAACACGCACCCCATCAGTGCGCACCCGACAGGGCACCTCCCGCATCATGGCAGTCCCACAGAGAGCCCGCCTACACGCCTCACAGCACGAAGAAACAGATACGCTGAACTACTCCGCGTCCAACTCTTCAGCATCCTCAATGCGACGACGATACACATTAACCGCCACAGCAGTACCCACAAAGGCAACCGAACCCAGCAGAGCAATACTCAGCGGCAAAGTGCCCTCCGGCAGAGGGCCATTATCCTGGGCGCTCGCCTCCAGCTTCGAACCGGAAGAATCACCGCGCGACTTCGAACTACGAGTATAGAAACTACCCGAACCAGCAGCACCCACATTCTCCTGAGGAGAAGCAACAGTCACCGTTTCAGACTCCAACGGCTGATAGCCCAGCAGGTTCACCACGGTACGACCAGGCAATAGCGTCGCATAACCAGACATAATCATCGTCTCAGGAGCCTGCACAGAAGTATCAGCCACAGAGCTTCGAGCCTGCGCAGTAATCGCACGAGCAGAACGCTGAGCCTGAGCAATATAGCCCAGGGCGCCCTCCACCGACGGGATCTTGGCAACAGAATCGGCAGCAAGATTAGCAGACTCCACCGCAGACTCATCCACCATAGAAGGCGCAGAAGAAGCCGACGGAACCACACGACGATTAACATCAGAAATCACCGGGCCCACCGGACGGGCACTAGACTCTGCAGGCCTCGAAGTGTGATTCACCGGAACAGCACGCTGAACCACGCTCACACCAAAAGCGGTGGTCGCCATGAGCTTCAGCTCCTCAGTGGAGTCACCACCCACCACAACCACACGGTAGCGCTTGCCGGGGTTCAACGCGGTACCGGGAACCTGCAAATCGGTGGAGAAAGCACCATCAGCAACCTGCTGAGGATTCACGTGAGTAGTAGCCAGAGGCGAACCCACGGCACCACCATCAGTAGGCATTTCAAAGACCATCACGTCATAGCCCAGGCTGCTCTCCGCCACATTCCTAGCGCTGACGCTAATAGGCTGAAAATCAGCCGACCCGCGCAGCTCTGCAGTAGAGATTTCCAGAGTCGCTTCACGAGTCCCTGCGGGGGCACGACCGTCAGGGCGGTTATGCACCAGCAGACGATCCTCAGTCACCTCGGCAGGTGCCGCGTCATCAGCAGAAGAGCTCGCCGAAGCAGAAGCACTGGCAGACTCACTCGCCGAGGCGCTAGCAGATGCGCTTGCAGAAGGACGCGCTGAAGCGCTCTGCGAGGCAGACGGCGCCTCAGAAGGTGCCGGGGCAGCCGTAGGGCGGGGGCTGTCCTTTGCGGCACTCGGGGATGCGCTCGGGCTTGCGGACACCTCGGGGGCGGGGTTCGCCTCCACCTTTGGGGCGCGGGGAACACCGGGAGTATCGGGGAAGAAAATGTTCTGGCGGCTAGCCATAATCTCGTCGACTGTTACACCATGCTCGGGCATAAACTCAATGGAGACAGTTTCGCCGTTGCTCAGATTCTCAACTTCCACCATGTACGGCTGCTCAACGTTGAGGCGCTGGTGGATACTCAGTTCCATGTTGCCTTCTTCATTCTTTGAGGCAGTCAGCTGAGCAGCGGGTACGGTCATAGTCGCCACGACGCCATCTTCAACGGAGATGGCAGACAGGCGAACCTTCACCTGATCCAGGGAAGTTACACCGCTGACCTGCAGGAGAGTGTAGTCGCCAGTCTGAGCCAACAAATCCAAGGTGATGCTGTGCTGAACGACGTCGGCGGCAACAGCGATGGGAAGCTCAGGCTTCGGAGACAGCTGAGTCTGCGCATAAGCGGCGGATGCAAAGGTGCCGGGAGCAAGAGTTGCAGGCGCGAGGGCACCCCCCAAACCGAGGGTTGCGGACGCTACTAGCGCCGCGCCGCGGCAAGAACGCTGCGTGGAAAACATGGTCACCTATTTTCGTGAGTGAGTGTGATGAATCGTCGTGTGACTCCTGCGCCCAAAGGTCGGAAGTAGGCGCAGAATAACGGTTCTCTGATATCGGTGACCGGAGGCGCTTCACAGCGCTTCCCCACCTCGGGGTGAACGAGGCGGTAAAGAGTGATAGTGCCGTCTATGACAGCACTCTAAATTATAGGTATAACCTTAGAAAAAGTTAAAGATGCAGGGGCGCCCAATTCCTATGATTCGGGCACCCCTTCATCTTTGTGCATATTTTACCTAGTGAGGCAATAATTGACCCGTTTTAGCGGCGAGAACTGAGCTGCATCTCACTACGGCGACGGCGGCTCAAGCGCATACCTGCAAGCAACGATATCGATCCAACAGCACTAATAACCAGCACATTGGAAGCGCCGGTAGCGGCAAGCTGCTCACGCTTCTGCTCTGCCACAGCCTTCTGAGAACCAGAGGCCTGCGCCTTCTGCTCGCCACTCTTCTGCGGTTCAACCTTCTGAACTTCAACCTTCTGAGCGGACGCATCCTGAGCACCGGCATTCTGAACCGGAACCGAAGTATCATCCTTCTGGTCGGTAGCGTTCTCCCCCGTCTTCTGCTGATCTGCTGCAGGAGCAGTAGCCTCAGCAGATGCGGATGCTTCGGGTGCAGCAGCCTCAGCAGGCGCGGTCGCCTCAGCACCGGTCGCCTCAGGCGCCTTAACCTCAGGTGCAGAGCTTTCAGACTCCGACGCCTCGGGGGTTTCGGGCGCATTACCCACGCCGTCACGGTCCACCTTGAAGCCACCGTTCACGATGCGTACGGTACCCTGCTCATCTTCCGCCACAGCGCTCACGCGGTAGGTGGTGCCGGGCTTAAGGGCAGCGCCAGGAATCTGCACCTGTGCGGTGAAAGCACCAGTGGAATCAATCTCTGAGACATCAGCCGAAGCAATGATGCCGTCGGTTGCCACACCGTATTCGTCCACGGCGCTCACCATCAGGTGCACCGCGCCGACGCCCTCAAAACCTTCACCGCGCAAGGTCAAGGTCTTCTCGGAGTCACTTTCGGGAACTACGGTTTCTTCTACGTGCAGGCGGGCAGCCAGCACGTGGTTAGCGGCATTGTCCTGAGGCTGTTCGGCAGAGGTGTCGCGAACACGGTCAAAGCGAGTGTTGCGCGGCAGGCTGTAGCGGCGGCCGGGGTTGTCCTCGGGCAGCACGTGATCGAACTGCGACTGTGCAGTGTTCGAAGGTACTACACCCTCAGGCTGTGCAGCCGGCTCAGGCTGCACCTTCTCCTCGAACTGCTTCTTCTCGAACTGTGCCTGCTCAGCCATAGCGCGTTCAGCGGTTGCAACCGGCGTGGAGGCGTGCTCTGCATTCCAACCATTCATGAAAGGAACCTCAACTTCCTGGGCAGTGTAGCCATTAGCGGCAGACGGCGCAATTTCAACACTGAGCACATAGCGCAGGCCGTCCTGGGCGCTCTGTACTTCTTCAAGCCTGCGACCCTCCACTTCGATACCGTCCAGGAGGGTGCCGTTCATGACGTCGGCACGCGCAGGAGAGGCAGCCAGCAGGACGCGGTTACCCTGAGTGTCAAGAGCGTACACGTAGGTCACGATTTCAAAAGCCTGAGCCTCACCAAGACCGGTCACCTTGTAAACCACAAGGTTCTTATCCTGCGGGATTTCCAGCTGACCAGAGAGAATCTGGAGGTTCAGAGGCTCATCCTGAGTGTTTGCAGGCAGCAGCTCCAGGGGTGCGGAGGAGTTGTATGATGTATCCTCCGTTGCATAACCCTTGCCGGGATCAACCACTGCGGTCGCGACAACGTACTGCTGGTCGGGGTCGAGGGTACCCGCGGGCAGGGTCAGCTGGGTGCTGAAACGACCACCATCCACGTCGAGTTCGGGTACGAGGGTCATCGCTACGGCGGAGCCGCGACCCAGCGCGTAGAGGGGGTACTGGCGATATTCGCTCACGTAGACTGCCACGCCGTAACGCTCAACAGCGCCGCCGGTGAAGCCTTCACCGCTGACGGTGATGCTCTGTGAGCGTGCGGGGTTAATGACAACGCCCGGCTCTACGTACACCTGCGGGGAATTCTGGGTAGCAACGTTTTCGATGGGGGTTACATCTTCCGCGGAGGGAGGGTTATCTGGCTCCACCGTAGTTGAGGAGGCGAGCCCACCGGGATTCTGCACCTGCACATCTGCGTGCGCGGCACCAGCACCGGTGACAGTCAGGACGGAAGCCGCAATAGCGGCTGTTGCTCGAGTTTTTGAGTGAGCGGGTTCGGGCATGAAACACACCTTCTTCTGTGAGTGTGAACGATACCCTTCGGCTAATGCCCCGGGTTGAAGATGCACGGGTGTTTCTTCGGGGTCGAGTGTTATAACTTACGGACTAGTCATAACATTCATGTAGTGGTGAAAGTTACCGCGAAGGGAATCGCTCTATTTATCGGTAATTCCACACTAACAATACTTTTGCATTTATTGCGGTAAATACGCTTTACCTTCTAAGTATTTTCCTGTGCAATAACCCACATAGAATATTTTTCGCCTTTCAGAACTCTATCAAGAGCACTCAAAATACATAGACTAGGCAAAACTCTTCAACTCCACCTTGAGGGTCAAAGTTTTCTTGCATGTATATGCAGATTTAATGGATTTGTGATAAAAATATTCTGCACATTCATGCATTTAATTTATTTCTTTTAAGTGAAAAAATAGCAGGTCACGCCGCTTTCCCTACATTTTTTCACAAAGAGTACAGACCAATACTCCAGAAAAAATCTCCCCTCACCATTGAGCGCAACAAGCCAACCCCTCAACCGGCATACCCCCTCCCCCAGCTATCCACATCCAGAAAGCACGGCAAAGAAAAAGTGCAGATACGCAAAAGTGCCGCCAATACTCTACCTAGAGTATTGGCGGCACTCGTTTCACTCACCTTGCGGTGAGCATCAGATTTTCAGAGCCTAGCCCATAAGGCTGAGCATTAGAGGCTGCGGCGGCGCAGGAGCATCAGTGCAGCACCAGCAATCAGAGCTGCGGCACCAACACCTGCGATACCTGCAACACCCTCAGCACCGGTGTTAGCCAGCTGCGGCTTCGAGGAAGCCGAAGAAGAGGTCGAGGTCGAACCCTTAGTGCCGGAGACACCTACAGTGTGACCCTTAGAGCTGGAGGAGGTAGCAGCGGATACGTTACCAGCCTTAACCTTGGGTGCCTGAGAAGTGGGCATGCGGGTCTCGGTTACGACAACCGAACCGTCTTCGCGCATTTCAGCGGTGAAGACGCTGGTGGTGCCGTCGCCGTTATCGCGAACGGTGGTGTTCTCGTCCTCGGTAGCTGCCGGCAGGGTCGGTGCGGGGTTGTTCGCATCGCTCACGGTAGCAGTGGTGACTGCCACCTGGTGTACCAGGCCGTTGGGGTCGCTGGTTGCCACCATCGCGTAGGCGTAACCGGGCTGCAGCAGTTCAGCAAGAACGCTGACCTTGACACGGAAAGTGCCGTTCACGATTTCAGAAGCAGGCACGTCGTGGGTTGCCAGAGCTTCGCCGGTGATGTTGCCGTTTGCATCCAGACGGAAGATCGCAATCTGGACACCGTTAGCGACGGACTCGTGGGTGAAGCCGGAGCCATTGAAGGTCAGAACGTTGTACTGGTCGTTCGGATTCAGGGAAGCATCCTCGGTGGTGAGGGTTGCGTTCTCGGGTGCTGCAGGAGTCTGGGGTGCAGGGGTCTCTTCCTTGGGAGCTTCCGGTGCCGGGGTCACGGGAGCGGGAGTTTCTTCCTTGGGAGCTTCCGGTGCCGGGGTCACGGGAGCGGGAGTCTCATCCTTGGGAGCCTCGGGTGCCGGGGTCACGGGTGCAGGAGTTTCTTCCTTCGGGGTCTCCGGTGCGGGGGTAGCGCTCTCAGTAACCTTGAAGGAGGAGATAGCTACGAGCCTCTGATCGGGCTGACCCTGCGGGTTGCTGACAGCAGCCAGTGCGTAGGATGCGCCAGCGGGCAGCTTGCTTGCTTCAACAGTAATGGAAGACTTGAAGGTGCCGTCCTGAATCTGCTCTGCGGGTACCACGATAGTAGCGAGAGCCTCGCCGGTGATCTGGTTGTCTGCGTCCAGTGCGTAGATGCTGACCTGTACGCCGGGGCCGACCTTCTCGCCGTAGAAGCCGGTGCCAACAACGCTCACGGTGTTCAGCTGTGCATTGCCGGGGAAGTGAGCATTCTCAATAACGATGGAGGGGTCAGCCTGCTTTGCCTCGGGAGCCGGGGTGGAGGGGGTGGTCGGCTCGGGGGTTGCAGGAGCGGTGGGGGCAGGAGTCTCAGCCTTGGGTGCTTCGGTCTTCGGAGCCTCAGCCTTGGGGGTCTCTGCCTTAGGTGCTTCGGTAGCCTCAGCCTTAGGAGCTTCGGTCTTCGGAGCCTCGGTTGCCTCAGCCTTGGGTGCTTCGGTCTTCGGAGCCTCAGCCTTAGGAGCTTCGGTCTTGGGCGCCTCAGCCTTGGGGGTCTCGGTTGCGTTGCCGCCAGGCAGGGAAGAAGCCTGAGCAGTTGCCTTCTGATCAACAACCTGCTGCTGCTGATCGGCGGGTGCTTCTGCCGCGAAGGTTGCCGGGATTGCTGCCACAGAACCAGCGGTAAAAGCTGCCGCAGCTGCGATCTTGTAAACGCGACGGGTAGTCTTCGACATTTTTCCTCGATCTCTAAATTATCGGTGGTGAACCTACGCGGTGCGCCTCCGTCTTTGAGGGGCGCGTAGATTCACATACGGGTGTGACTGCTAAAAGGCTAGCACCCGACCCTGAGTCTTCTACCCTCTTAATGCCCGCTTTAAGCAACTGTAACGAAATCGTTATAAAACCACCCCTAAAGTTGAGAGTTAATGCAGACCAATTGTGGTGTTTTGCGATCATGTATTGACATACGAGCACCGGCAACCCTACATTTTGATTGCATTTGAAGAAAATATGATACTTTCCATGGATAATTTCACCCCAACTATTTCACCCTGGTGAACCTTAAAGTCTCACGTACCACTTTATAGTTTTATCAAGCACTCCTTGATACCTCTCCCCCGCACCATTCCCGCCCCGCACGGTATCCCAACCTAAGCTGTACACAAGCCACAGGCCTCCCGTACACACACAAAAGCCGGGCGCGCACACAAAAAGCCTCGCCCGCATCCCAAGAATCTGGAATGCGGGCGAGGCACGCACAATAACCCCCGCATCAGCGAGCGCAAGAGCGCAAAGCTTAGCTCTCCTTACGAATCACCTTGAATTGGCTGGGCTGAGCCACCGGGCGAATCGTAATGCGGTCAAGGTTCACGTGGTGCGGAACGTTCAGAGCAAAAGTCACGGTCTGCGCCACATCCTCGGCGGTCAAAGGCTTCTCAACGCCCGCGTAGACGCGCTCGGCAGCCTCTTTGGAACCCAGGCGGTTCAGGGAGAACTCCTCGGTGTGCACCATGCCCGGGCAAATCTCAATCACGCGAATATTGTTCTCTGCCTCTTCCAGGCGGAGCGCCTCCGTCAGACCGCGAGCGCCAAACTTCGCCGCGTTGTATCCGGCGCCGCCCTCGTAGCCATGTTCCGCTGCGGTGGAGGTCAGGTTCAGGATTGTACCGTGACCATTCATCCGCAGCGCCTCCGCGAAGGCGCGCACCATGTGCAGAATGCCGAGCACATTCATCTGGTACATCTTCAGATAGTCAACCGTCTTGCCGTCGGCGACCTTATCCACGCCAATAGCGCCGCCGGCAATATTGACCAGGGCGTCAATGGTGCCCTGCTCTTCCAGAATCTGCTCGGCAACGAAGCGCACGGAATGCTCGTCGGTCACGTCACAGGTCACCGGGTGAGCGCCCGTCTCCGCATAGAGGGTGTAGAGTCGGTCGGTGCGGCGTGCCAGAGCATAGACAGTCCAGCCGCTTGCCACCAGCTGGTGCACAGTGGCACGACCAATACCGCTGGATGCGCCAGTCACCACGGCAACTTTGCCGTCGCCAGTATGAGGCAGAAAAGGAGATGCAGGAATGTGGGTGTTCTCAGTCATACTTTAATCCTAGTAGAGCGATGCCCGCGGGTGCTCTGTTCAAGCAAACTCGCGGGCATATATTTTGAAATTTTCGATAGTGAGAAGTGAGATAGGTGCCGGTACCACAACCGCCCGGCACCCCGTCAGGCTCCTACTTGCGGCGGCGAGGCAGACCCCAACGGCTCCTACCACCGTCACGGAATCCGAGGCGGTGCTCAAAATACACGGGCGAACTACTACCGGTCTTGATCGTATCCGGAGGGACCGTACCCTCACGCGCCGACATCAAATAAAGAATCGCGGCGCCCGGCATGAACACAATCAGAGGCAGGACGAAACGCATGCGCGCCTCACCGTAACCGCTACACACCGTCAAATGCCAGATGCACAACGCAACCAGCACCAGGTGCAGTATCAGCAGAACAGTTTCAGACGTGCCCAAACCGAAAATACTCAGAGAACTCATGGCAACTCCTCAAAGGTCGTATGCTTTCAGTCTACGCCGCCACCGCGCCCCTGAGAAGGATTCACCGGCTGTTGATACCGTCACTATTGATACTGTCACTGTTGATACCGCGGCTATTGATACCGCAGATTTTCGCGCCTACACTGCAGGTAACCGAGGGTAGCATTTTAGGGGATCCCTCCCCCATTACCGTTTTCCACCGAGTTTGCCACTGAGTTTGCCACTGAACCGCCGATTACTCCTCCTATAGGACCCCCACATGACAGCAACACGCATGACAGCAACACCGCGCCAGCGCATCACCGCATTATACGAGCGGCGCCAAGCACTCCAGCAGAGGGCGCGCAGCATCCGCACCACCACCGGAACCCCCTACAGCTCTGAGGTACACCTGCTGCTCGGGCAGAGCTACCTCGACCCCGCCAGCTGGCAGGAGCTCACCGCCTCCAGCGGGGTACGCGCCGCAGCACGCAGGGCACAATTCGCGCGCCGGTACCGGCACCTCCTGGCGCGTCTAGAAGCCGCCATCGAGCAGTACGAACAGAACAGCACAGCGCAGAATTCCCCTGGAGCTGAGAGAATGCCGTGAATATGAGAAAATAGCCGTTATGGCTGAAAACATTTTGGGCTCAGACTCGCCCGTACAGATTAACGTTCCCGACCGCCCCGCCCTCGAAGGCCTCGAAGAGAAGCTCTCGCAGCGCTGGGCCGACGAGAAGACCTACGCATTCGACGAGAACACCACTCGCGAACAGGTCTACTCCATTGACACCCCGCCGCCGACCGCATCCGGCTCCCTGCACGTGGGTCACATGTTCTCCTACACCCAGACCGACGTCATTGCACGCTACCAGCGCATGACCGGCAAGAACGTGTTCTACCCCCTCGGCTGGGATGACAACGGCCTGCCCACCGAACGCCGCGTTCAGAACTACTACGGCGTTCTCTGCGACCCCTCCGTGGCAGACAACGACTCCTTCCGTGACCTGATCACCTGGAAGGCAGACGGCACCCCCAAGCCCGACCGCAGCCAGGCAAAGTGGCCGCGCATCTCCCGCAACAACTTCATTGAACTCTGTGAAGAGCTTGCGGTTGAAGACGAGAAGGTCTTCGAAAACCTCTTCACCACCCTGGGCCTGTCCGTTGACTGGTCGCGCACCTACCGCACCATCGACGCGCACTCCCGCAAGGTCTCCCAGCTCGCCTTCCTGAAGGACCTGGAAGCAGGCAACGCCTACATGGCTGAAGCACCGACCATGTGGGACGTCACCTTCCGCACCGCAGTGGCACAGGCAGAGCTGGAAGACAAGGAACGCCCCGGCGCGTACCACCGCATCAGCTTCCACCGTCCTAACGGCGAGAAGGTCTGGATTGAGACCACCCGCCCCGAGCTGCTGCCCTCCTGTGTGGCTCTCGTGGCGCACCCGGACGACGAGCGTTACAAGCCGCTGTTCGGCACCACCGTCACCTCCCCGCTGTTCGGCGTTGAGGTCGAGATCAAGGCGCACCCGCTGGCACAGCCCGACAAGGGTGCCGGTATCGCCATGATTTGTACCTTCGGTGACACCACCGACGTCACCTGGTGGCGTGAACTGCAGCTGGACACCCGCGCCCTCATCGGTCGCGACGGCCGCTTCTCCCGCGAAACCCCCGAGTGGATCACCTCCCCCGAGGGTCGCGAGCGCTACGAGCGCATGGCAGGCACCACCGTCTTCACCGCACAGAAGACCGTCGTGGAAATGCTGGTTGAGGCTGGCGAAATGGATGGCGACCCCAAGCCGATTACCCACCCCGTGAAGTTCTACGAGAAGGGCGACAAGCCCCTCGAAATCGTTGCTTCCCGCCAGTGGTACATCCGCAACGGCGGCCGTGACGCTGCACGCCGCGAGAAGCTCATCGAGCGCGGCCGTGAGATGAACTGGTTCCCCTCCTTCATGCGTAGCCGCTACGAGAACTGGGTTGAGGGTCTGAACGGCGACTGGCTGATTTCTCGCCAGCGTTTCTTCGGTGTTCCCTTCCCCGTCTGGTACCCGCTGGATGCTGAGGGTGAGCCGGACTATGAGAACCCGATTCTGCCGACCGAAGAGATGCTGCCGGTTGACCCCGCATCTCAGGCTGCTCCCGGTTATACCGAGGATCAGCGCGGCGTAGCGGGCGGCTTCATTGCCGACCCGGACGTTCTGGACACCTGGGCTACCTCCTCCCTGACCCCGCAGATTGCGACCGGTTGGGGTGTGAACCCGGACCTGCACGCGAAGACCTTCCCCATGGATCTGCGCCCGCAGGGTCACGACATTATCCGCACCTGGCTGTTCTCCACCGCTGTTCGCGCGGAGACCCTGGCTTCCTCCGTGCCGTGGTACAACACCGCGCTCTCCGGCTGGATTCTTGACCCGGACCGCAAGAAGATGTCCAAGTCTAAGGGCAACGTTGTGGTCCCCAACGAGGTTCTGGAGAAGTACGGTTCGGACGCTGTGCGCTACTGGGCTGCTTCCGCTCGCCTGGGTGCTGACACCGCCTACGACGAAGGCCAGATGAAGATTGGCCGCCGCCTTGCCATCAAGCTGCTGAACGCATCCAAGTTCGTGCTGAACCTGGGCGCTACCGAGAAGTCCGTGATTACTTCTCAGGCTCAGGGTCGCGTGCTGATCAACGCTCTGGACCGTTCCCTGCTGGCTCGCCTGGCGTACCTGATTGAGGAAGCAACCGCCGCATTCGAGAAGTACGAGTACGCTCGTGCCCTGCAGATTTGCGAGAGCTTCTTCTGGTCCTTCACCGACGACTTCGTTGAGCTGATTAAGGACCGTGCGTACGGTGCTCGCGGCGAGGAAGAGCAGGCTTCTGTTCTGGCTGCGCTGGCAACCACCCTGGATGCTCTGCTGCGCCTGTTCGCGCCCTTCCTGCCGTTCGTGACCGAAGAGATTTGGTCCTGGTGGCGTGCAGGTAGCGTGCACCGCGCCGAGTGGCCGCAGGCACTGCCCATTCTGGAAGGTACCCTGCTGGCTGAGTACTCTGCACAGAACCCGACTGCTGGCATTTCTGCTCAGTGGGTCCTGGCGGACGCTGACCCCGCTCAGATTGAGTCGCTGAAGCAGATCCTGCCGGATGTTGCTGAGGCTCTGGGTGGTCTGCGTAAGGCTAAGAGCGACGCGAAGGTTAAGCAGCGCACCGAGGTTGAGTCCGCAACTATTGCGGCTCCGCAGGCTCAGCTGGATCGCATTGCCGCTGGCATGGCTGACCTGAAGGCCGCCGGTAACGCTCGTGAGCTGTCCCTGGTGGCGGCTGAGGGCGAGCTGGAGGTTCGCGATGTTGTGCTCGTTGTGGAAGAAGCAGCTGAGTAATTTCGCCTAAATTGAGCATTCTTCGCTTAAATTTATGACGCTATTTGAGCGTTGTGGACGGGGCGGTACCGATTGGCGGTACCGCCCCGTTTTCTGTGCTTGCTGTTCGTTGCAGCTCGCCGGGCGTGAGGGTGCGGCAGCTAATCTCTACGGCTCTGACTATAGGCTTTGCTCAAACTGCGCCCGTGGATGTCTGCTCCAGCCCTCCGAGATTCTTCGCCAGTGCTTCCCCCAACGATGTGGGTTTAGTTTGCGGTTCTATGGGGTTTCTGTGGGATTTCCATCCCATTTTTATATTCATCAATGTGCAAAGAGCATAATCAACCTTATGAGATTGACTGTCACTTTATGTATGATTGTTGATGTGAGGGTTTTACCATCAGGAACAACCCTCTATTCAACTTCAGCAACAGACAAATCACCGGTACGAACTAGACACAACCGCCCAACCGCACGACAAGAACTCAACCGGTCAGGTGGCAGTGATGCCATCTGACTCTAACCCCGCGCCAAAGTAGGCGCACCTTTATATCCTCATGACATCATACTCATTACCTTCCGGTTCCCCTGACAACCCGCACGCGAGGCAGAGTGTAGCCCCAAGCTCACCGCCAGGAGCGCAAGCAAACGTTTCCCCCGATCAGCTTCAGCACTACCACACACGCCTCAACGAATACATCAGCCAGGCACGCGAACACGCCCAGGCTCTACACGCCAACTACACCAACGAAGTGTACGAGCTGTGGCATCAGCATATTTCCACCAGCGCCGCCGCCGATGAGGCGAGCATCGCCTCTGGCTCTTTGAGCGCTCAGAGGCTCGAAGAGCTGACCCGCAAGTGGGTGCGCCTCATGCGTGAAGGCCGCGATATGCTGCACCACGAAAGCTCCATCGCCGCCGCACGTGCCGCGGTTGAGGCTAAGCCCCTCCCCGAGTAGGGTCACCCTCTATTTTCTTTCGCGCGGCAACGCCAACACTTTCGCGTTGGTACCGCGTTTTTCTGCGGCAGGGCAATCGAGCCAAGCGATTAAGCCCTGCCCGGAACGCATACTTCATATAACCTGCCCCTTGCTATAGTTATGGATATTCAAAAACCCTAACTATGTGCAGAAAGGGCGGGAATGTCCCACCAAAAACGCGTCCTGCGGCCTATACGTAGCGATGTCGCTCCCCCAGTTACCTCGCCACCGGTCTACCGTGGTGATATTGACGCGCGCGGCGCGGCGCAAGACCTCGTCCCGCGCAGCCTCTGGGTCGATTTCTGGGACACTCTCTTCTTCATCTTCGCCGGCGTCGCGGCCCTCGTGCTGACCTTCATGATTCTGGCGAATACGGTGGGCCATTCCTTTTGGGGTTTCCCCATCGCTTTCATTTTCTGGGCGGTCACCGCGTACCTGACGCTACCGCGTTTTCACGCCATCATGACCCGCATCTACGTGCCCGACTACTTTATTGGGCGCACCCGCACCCCGGACGGTCTGCTCGGCGACCCGGTCAATATCGGTCTGATCGGTACCGAGGAGCAGATTCACCAGGTCATGCAGGACGCCGGCTGGACCCGCGCTGACGATGTCACCCTCGTCTCCTCCTGGAAGATTATTCTCTCCACCATCACCCGCCGTTCCTACGCGGAGGCGCCCGTCTCCCCGCTGAAAATTTTTGGTCGGACGCAGGATTTCGCCTACCAGAAGGAAGTGGACGGCAACCCCGAGAAACGCCACCACGTGCGTTTCTGGAAAACCCCGGACGGCTGGTTGCTGCCGGGCGGTCACCAGGTGGATTGGTTGGCGGCGGGCACCTACGATTCCGGTGTGGGTTTCAGCTTCTTCACCCTGCAGGTCACGCACCGCATTGACGCTGAAACCGACTTTGAACGCGACTACATTGTGGAGTCCATTCAGTACGCTCACCCGGAAACTCACGTTGAGATTCTGCACGATTTTTCCTCCGGCTACCACGCCCGTAACGGCGGCGGTGACGCGATCCGCACGGACGGCGCGCTCCCGGTCATCGTGCTGAACAATGAGGGACTGGAGCCGCAGGAGCAGGAAGAAATTCATCTCTCCAGCGCGCACGACCTGGTGTACCGCATGCCGCTGAGCCTGCTGATCGGTTCGGGTATGCTCATCGCCGTGACCATCGCAGACATTACCAACAGCGTCCTTCTGGCGATCAGCCGCCCGGCATTGCGCGCCAAGCTGCTGGAGGAAGGATCCGGCAACGACCTTGAGTTGCTGAACCTCTTCGATCAGGTGGATAGCGACATGCTGGTGACCATTACCGGTACGGTGCTGGTTGGTTTCGTGGCGATTTATTCGGCTGTGCATCTGTTCCTGCTGTGGAGCACGCTGCGCGGCTCGTCGAAGGCTCGCCGACTGGCTCTGCTGTTGACTGCACTGAACTTCGCGGCGATTACCGGCGGCGTGCTGTGGGGGCACCAGTCCCTGCCGCTGTCCACGATTTTCTTCCAGCTGGGCGTTGCGGTGTTTGCGATGCTGGCGTTCACCTCGGACGCGGCGGTCCAGTACACGGCAACCCGCACCTTCCATATGCGTGATACGAAGATCGTGCAGCGAGCAACGCACCCGAAGGTTCTCGAGCACAGGGCTCAGCGCAAAGCTCAGAAGGCACATAAGGCGCACAATGTGCAGAAAGCACGCAAGGCTACCTCTGCAAGCAACGCTCACCGCGCGTAGATTGCACGTTTCAGCGCAACATAGTGAATAGAGAAGTACCGCCCGGTCAATAACATGACCGGGCGGTACTTTTTTGCTCTGCAGCCGCAGACTCTACCGAGCCTGCGCGCATTGCAGGAATCTCAGCACATTGCAGGTTTCTTAGGCTTCGCCGTTTTCGCCGTGGAAAATCGGGCCCACGTTACGGGGGCGCTTCAGCTCAAAGAAGCCGGGGTAGGAAGCCAGTGCCAGGGCGCCGTCAAAGAGCTTACCTGCCTCTTCACCGGCGGGGCTCGGGGAGATGACCGGGCCGAAGAAAGCGGTGCCGTTGATAGAGATCAGCGGAACACCCACATCGGTGCCACCCACGGTCTCCAGCGCCAGGTCCAGGGAGGCGCGCATCTGCTCATCGTACTGATCGGTGAAGGCGACATCCGCCAGCTCTGCGGGCAGGTTGACCTCCTGTAGCGCCTTGACGATTGCGTCGCGGTAGGAATCAGCCTTGTTGCTGTTGTGGTGAATCTGCTCGCCCAGAGCATCGTAGAGGGGCTTGATGACCTCGTTGCCGTGCAACTCGCGCACAGCGGTGATGAGGCGGGTCGGCGCCCAGGACTTGTCCATCGCTGCCTGGTAGTCGGCGGGCAACTCGCGGCCCTGGTTGTGCATGGACAGGGAGAAGGGGCGCCAGGTCACCTCAACGTTGCGGACCTTCTGCACCTCACCAATCCAGCGGGAGGTAATCCAGCACCAGGGGCAAATCGGGTCGAACCAGAAATCAACCTGTGCGGGTGCATTCTCAGCCATGAGTTTTCCTCTCTCATACGGTTGCGCCAGCCGCTTCATGAGCCGGCGCTTACTCTTCGGCACACGCTCTTCTGGACATGCCAACGAGAGCGGTACCTGCTAGTGAGCCGTCACCCCTTATAACCGGGGCGACGGCTTCTTTATTCCCTAGCCTGTCGGCTGGAAGTATTCGGTTATGCCGCCTGACGGTCCGCATCCTTCACGGAGGCGGCCTTCGCCTCCCCCTTGACGGTGCGGGTGGTCTCGGCTTCAGGCTCGGGCGCCTGCAGCACGTAGCGGGGTTCCGTGCCGTTGAGCACAGTGTCCTCACCAATGACGATGGACACCACATCGGTGCGGTCCGGGATGTCGAACATAATCGGCTGCAGAATCTGCTCCATCATGGAGCGCAGGCCGCGGGCGCCGGTACCGCGCTCGGCGGCGAGGCAGGCAATAGCGGCGACTGCTGCGTCGTCGATGATGAGCTCCACACCGTCCAGGGCGAAGAGGTGACGGTACTGCTTGAGCAGCGCGTTCTTCGGTTCGGTCAGCACGCGAGCCAGCTCTTCTTCGTTGAGCTCGTTCAGGGTCGAGATGACCGGCAGGCGGCCAATCAGCTCGGGGATAATGCCGTAGTGTGCCAGGTCCTCGGGCATAATCTGGTCCAGCGGGTTCTTCACGGAACCGCCCAGTTCAGCGCCGAAACCGATACCGCCGGCACCCACGCGGGCTGCGATGCGGTCGTCAATATTGTCGAAGGCACCAGCCACGATGAAGAGAATGTTCGAGGTATCAATCTCAATGTTCGCGTGCGCCGGGTGCTTGCGTCCGCCCTCCGGCGGTACGGTCGCCACGGTGCCCTCAATAATCTTCAGCAGCGCCTGCTGCACGCCCTCACCGGACACGTCACGGGTGATGGAGAGGTTCTCGCCACCTTTGCGGGCAATCTTGTCGATCTCGTCAATGTAGATGATGCCGCGCTGCGCCTTGGCAATATCGCCGTCAGCGGCGTTGATGAGGCGCAGCAGAATGTTCTCCACGTCGTCACCCACGTAGCCCGCCTCGGTGAGGGTGGTTGCATCGACCAGGGCGAAGGGCACATCCAGCTTCTTCGCCAGGGTTGCCGCCAGGTAGGTTTTACCGCAACCGGTCGGGCCGAGCATCAGAATATTCGACTTGCCCAGTTCCACCTGCTCCCCCGCGGTCGCCGAAAGAATGCGGGAAGTCAACACCGGGTTATCAATATCGTGGATGCGCTTGTAGTGGTTGTACACCGCCACCGCCAGGGTGCGCTTCGCCGCGTCCTGACCGATGACGTAGTCGTTGAGGTAGCTGTAAATTTCGCGCGGAGTAGCCAGCTGAGGCGCGGAGGCAGCTGCGGGGGCTTTCACCTTCAGACGCTCTTCAGCGAGAATCTCTTCGCACAGCTCCACGCACTCGTCGCAGATGGAAACGTTCGGGCCGAGCACAATCTTGAAAACCTGCGCGCGAGTCTTCTTGCAGAAGGAGCATCGCATGCTGGCGTTGGGCTGTTCGGGAGGCACAATGACGTCTGTGGCCACGAAGATTCCCTTTCGATCGGCGTGGTGAAATCAGTGCAGAAGGGTCAGTGTTCTGATGTCTGCGGTGATTTCTTAGGAGGGGCGGTGGTGGGCGCCCTGGTTTGAGTGAGAAACCGGTATGAAATACTCTAATTTTCTCCTTCTCTAAGGCTACCGGAGTTCACCCCGGAACTCAGAATTACGCACCGCAAATGGACGGACTTACCGGGCATATGACAAAGCGCGTCTTTTATGACGGCGGCGGGTGCTGACACTCCGGCATGTGACGGTAAAGACCGGCAGATAATAAAGCCCAACAGACGATAAAGCCCGGCACAAAAGCACAGGTCAACACCACATATCAGCTGGTCTCACCGCAACCCACCTAGCGGACATAAATCAGCGGGCACACATCAGCGGGCGCAAAAAGGGCGGCACCGCACCGCGCACCAGCCCGAAGGCTCGCACACGGGGCAATGCCGCCCCTCCCCCGAAAAATGCTCGGGGATATTCCTCAAAACTAAAGTTTAGGTGTGGGAAATAGCGGTGTTGGTCGCAGGCTTACGCAGCTTACGCGACTCCAGCACCTTATCGACCAGGCCGTACTCCAGGGCAGCAGCCGCAGTCAGAATGTTGTCACGCTCAATGGAGCGGTCAACTTCCTCGTAGGTCTTGCCCGAGTGCAGTGCCAGGGTCTGTGCAGTCCACTCACGCATACGCATAACCTCGTTCGCGTGAATCTCAATGTCAGATGCCTGACCGCCCTGCTGGCCGCTCAGTGCGGGCTGGTGAATCAGCACGCGAGCGTTCGGCAGTGCCAGACGCTTGCCGGGTGTACCGGCTGCCAGCAGAACCGCCGCAGCGGATGCCGCCTGACCCAGGCACACGGTCTGGATCTCGGGGCGGATGAACTGCATGGTGTCGTAGATGGCGGTCATTGCGGTGAAGGAGCCGCCGGGCGAGTTGATGTACAGGGTGATGTCACGCTCGGGGTCCTGCGCCTCCAGCACCAGCAGCTGAGCCATGATGTCGTCAGCGGATGCGTCGTCCACCTGGGTGCCCAGGAAGATGATGCGATCCTCGAACAGCTTTGCGTACGGGTCCTGACGCTTGTAACCGTAGGGGGTGCGCTCCTCGAAGCTGGGGAGCACGTAGCGGTTGCTCGGCATAGCCGGCGCCGAGGTGGTGATATCGTTCGGCAGGTAGTTCATGTGCATCTCCCTTATGCGTTCTTCGATTCGGGCAGCTTACCGGCGGTGGTGGCAATGTGGTCGAAGAAGCCGTATTCCAGGCCTTCTTCCGCGTTGAACCAGTTGTCGCGGTCGTTATCCTTCAGGATGGTTTCCAGGCTCTTGCCGGTGCGCTCAGCGGTGATCTCTGCCAGGCGCTTCTTCATGTCCAGAATCAGCTCAGCCTGGGTGCGGATATCCGATGCGGTACCGCCGATGCCGCCGAGGGGCTGGTGCATGAGGATTCGAGCGTTCGGGGTTGCGTAGCGCTTGCCGATGGTGCCTGCGGTGAGCAGGAACTGACCCATGGATGCTGCCATACCGGTCACCACGGTCACCACGTCGTTCGGGATGAGCTGCATGGTGTCGTAGATAGCCATGCCAGCGGTGACGGAGCCGCCGGGAGAGTTGATGTACAGGTAGATGTCTGCCTCGGGGTCTTCAGCCGAGAGTAGCAGCATCTGGGAGCAGATGAGGTTAGCGTTGGAGTCGCGCACCTCGGAGCCGAGCCAGATAATGCGCTCCTTCAGGAGGCTGTTGTAGACGTAATCTTCCTGGGCACCAACGATGGGGGTTGCCATAGACGGCGCGGGCGCCACGCCGGCTGCCTGGGAGGCGCCGATGGGCAGAGGCATGTAGCTGGACATTCTTCCTCTTCTTCTCTAATGGGTCTTCGCTGCATCTTTGCGCGATTTACGCGCCGGAGCGCACGCGAAAAGTTTCGTTGCTACTACCTTACCGATAGTTGCTCTCCCCCGCTTCCCTTCGGGTTGTTCGTTCGCCAGGGGGTGAAGTAGAGGCGATAACTCGGGGGCGAAATAGCCGGGGGTGAAAAGAGCCTCAGCGGGCACCCAACCGATAAGCTCGGTGGATGCCCGCTGAGGCTACACGTTTTAAGCAATCAGCTCACGCCCTCTAGCGGGGTGGCTTCTTGCAGACCGTGGCGGGGATTTAGGCAGCTGCCTCTTCACCCTCGCCCAGGTACTTGGACAGGTCAACAACGTTGCCCTTGGTGTCCTTGACCACTGCGGTCTTCAGCACTGCTGCCAGAGCCTTAGAGCGGCGAACCTCGCCGACCAGTGCGCCTGCCTGGCCGGAGCCGTCCAGCATCTGTGCGAACTGGTTGGGGTCCATGCCGTACTGGGAGCTCATGGTGATGATGTAGTTGATCATCTCAGCCTGGTCAACGGTCACTTCTTCCTTGTCCGCAACAGCGTCGAGAACCATCTCGTTCTTGAATGCGGTCTCGGTGTTCTCGCGAACCTCGGCGCGGTGCTCCTCGGTGTCGTGGCCTGCTTCAGCGTTGGGGTTGTTGAAGTGCTGCTCGAGCTGGTCCTCGATAACCTTCTCGGGGACGGGGATCTCAACGAGCTCAACGAGCTTTGCGAGGACCTTGTCGCGTGCCTGGGTGCCCTGCTCGGCAACCTTAGCTTCTGCAACCTGCTTCTTGATGTCTTCCTTCAGCTCTTCGATGGTGTCGAACTCGGAAGCCAGCTGTGCGAACTCGTCGTCAGCTTCGGGCAGCTCGCGCTCCTTGACTGCGGTGAGCTTGACCTTGATGGTTGCCTGCTCGCCTGCGTGCTCGCCGCCGGAGAGCTTGGTCTCGAAGGTTGCGTCCTCACCAGCGGACAGGCCGGTCAGAGCCTCGTCGATGCCGTCGAGCATGGTGCCGGAACCGATCTGGTAGGACAGGTCGTTTGCTGCGTCTACCTGCTCGCCGTCGATTTCTGCGGCGATGTCGATGGTCACGAAGTCCTTGTCAGCTGCGGGGCGCTCAACGGTCTTCAGGGTGCCGAAGCGCTCACGCAGAGCGTCCAGTGCCTGGACCTCGTCCTCGGGGGTCACCTCGACCTCGTCAACCTCAACCTCGAGGCCCTCGTAGTTGGGCAGCTCGATTTCGGGGCGGACGGTGACGGTGATGGTCAGCTTGACGTCTGCCTCACGGTTCTCGGTGGAGGGCTGGGACTGAACGTCCAGCTCGGGCTGTGCCAGGGGGGAGAGTTCGTTCTCGCCCAGTGCCTGTGCGTAGTAGTCGTTCAGAGCGTCGTTCAGGGATGCCTCGACGATGTAGTCGAAGCCCGCACGCTGCTCGATGAGCTGCTTGGGCAGCTTACCCTTGCGGAAGCCGGGAACGCTGATCTGACCCGAGAGGTTCTTGTAGGTGCGGTCCAGGTAGGGCTTGAATTCTGCGAAGGGAACCTCGACCTCAATCTTTGCGAGGGTCGGGTTGAGCTTCTCGACGGCGGTCTTCACGTCCGTGATCTCCTCATATAGTTTCGGTGCGGCACGAATCGTGTGTGCCGCGGTTGCTTAGTGGAAAGAGCGCCACGACCCTGTAGCGTCGCGGCAACCGTTTCACGTCGGGGCGACAGGATTCGAACCTGCGATCTCCTGCTCCCAAAGCAGGCGCGTTAGCCAAGCTACGCCACGCCCCGTGAAACCGACTGTGTTGTGCACTTGCGTGTTTAACACAGTCAGTGCCCTAGTTTACCTGTTTTCCCGCTAAATGCCCAACACAGCGGCTCGTGCACGGTTTATTTCCACTGAGCGCGTACTCCCCCACTCCACGGCATGTTTTATAGGGTGTTTTGTGTGGATGCGCGGTGAGGGGATGACGGGCTGGAGGGCGAAAATCCCGAGCGCGCGAGGGAATGTATTTTCGCCCGTAAGCGATTCCCGTCATCCCGGAACGCAAAAGGCCCCGGCGCTTGCGCCGGAGCCTTTGAAGTGGAGGGGATGACGGGAATCGAACCCGCGTAATCAGTTTGGAAGACTGAGGCTTTACCATTAAGCTACATCCCCGGAATGGAACTTGACTATAGTATCGAGGTTCCATCTGGACTGTCAAATATTTGAGTAGTTTTTAGACCTGCTCGCCGTGGTGCATGTACACGTAGTTAGCGCGGTCGGGCCAGGCTTCGGTTTCGGGCACACCGGCGCGCTCAGAATCCGCACACTCCAGCCTACTTATATATACTCCTCAAGCACCTGCTGCGCCGAGACGACCGTGGCGAATTCATCGCGCAACGCCGCAACATTGTAAAGGTGCACCATCTCCGGGGAAAGAAAATCGCCGGCACCATCAGAAAGCGCAAAGGTTACACAGGCATCCTCAACAAGAACCACATGAAAACCATAATTTGCCGCCATCCGCACAGTGGTAGACACACAATGCGGTAGCGTACAACCCATCACCGTGAGCCGATCAATCCCTCGTTCACGCAGATAGGCAAGCAGATTCGTACCAATAAACGCACTATTCACATTTTTGGTAAATACCCTCTCCCCCGCATGAGGCTCAAACCCGGGCTGAAACCTAATATTTTCCTCATCGTAAAAGAAAGAGCTCGGGTCCGTTCCCCGATGCTGAATATGGATTATTTCCCGCCCTGAACGGCGGAAAGCCTCCATAATCTTCTACATCTTCTCTTCCGCACCGTCATTATTTCTAGCCGGTAGCTGCGGATGCAGAAAACCCCTCTGAACATCCACCACCATTAGAGCCTCAGCCATTGTTCTTCTCCTCCTGTGGCTACTTCTGACAGCCGGGACACCAGTAGAGTTTGCGGCCGGCGATTTCTTCCATGCGGATGGTCGTTCCGCAGCGGCGGCAAGGCTCGCCGTGGTGCATGTACACGTAGTTGGCGTGCTCGGGCCAGGCTTCGGTTTCGGGTACGCCGGGGCGGTCTTCGGGTTCAGTGGTGATGATACGACCCACGCGCACGCCGATGACCAGCAGGTGCTTATTGTCTTCCCAAAGTCGCTTCAGCTCCTCATCGCTGAGGCTCTTGCCGGGGCGTAGCGGGTCAATCTGCTGACGGTAGAGCGACTCGGCGCGGAAGATATTGCCCACGCCGGAGATCGCCGCCTGATCCATCAGAATCACGCCGATCGGGCGGGAGCTCTTACGCGCGGCGCGGTAGAACTGTTCGGGGTCGGCGTCCGGGTTGAGCGGGTCAGGGCCAAGCTTGGAACGGACGGTACGCACCTCCTCCGGGGTGAGGGTGCGGCAGATAGTCGGTCCCACCAGGTCCGCCCAGCCGTGCTCCGAAACAATACGGCAACGCACCGTACTCTTCGGCTCGGGAGGACCGGCGTAGGGCTCCCCCTCCCCCGCCGCATATTCTTTTTCGCCAATCTTGCGGGGCGCACCAATGCTCGAAGCACCCGTGAACGTCTCGTCCCCGCCGAAGCTCCAGTTACCGTAAATACCCAGGTGCACGTTCAGGGTCAGGTCGTTATCGAAGGTCACGAACAGGTGCTTGCCGTGCGCGTACGCCCCGGTAATGATGTTCCCGTCCAGCAGGGCAGCACCCTCAGCGTAGCGGCCCTGCGGGGAAGAAACCTGCACGCGCTCGCCGGTGAAGACGTCGCTGATTTGGCGGGCAATACGGTGGATGGAGTGACCTTCGGGCACGGGTTCTCCTCGAAAACTTGTCGGCTAGGGTCGAATAAAAATAGGTGTGGATGATATGGAGTGCAGAGACGGCTGAGGCGCATAGCCTGCACTATGCGCCTCAGATTTTAGAGCTTAGGCAGCGTCAATCTGCTTGCCGGCAATGTCGCCGGTCTGCTCGTACTCAGCCAGCTGACCGATACGGCGTGCGTGACGCTCCTCGTTGGTCCAGGGGGTAGCCAGGAAGACCTTGATAATTTCCAGGGCTTCTTCCTTGCTGTGCTGGCGGCCGCCCACAGCAACGACCTGTGCGTTGTTGTGCTCGCGAGCCAGCGCAGCGGTGTCGTGGTTCCACGCCAGAGCCGCGCGGATACCCTCAACCTTGTTCGCAGCCATCTGCTCACCGTTGCCGCTACCGCCCAGCACAATACCCAGGGAGTCCAGGCCAGCCTCACGGTCACGCTTCACACCGAGGGCTGCGTTAATGCAGAACGAGGGGTAGTCGTCCAGCGGGTCGTAGTCGGCGGGGCCGTGGTCAATCATTTCGTAGCCCGCAGCGGTGAGGGACTCAATCAGGTAGTGGCTCAGCTCGAGGCCGGCGTGGTCGGTTGCGATGTGTACGCGCATGGGTACTCTCCTGGTGATTTTGTCTTGGTGTGACGTGCGTTCGTGCGTTTCTGGGAGGCGCCGGTTCTCAGTTCTGAGCGCCGTTGCTAGAGTGCGCCGCGCATCCATCAGGTGGGATGCGCCTCCCCGTTTAGGTTTTTTCTGTCTTAACTGTATCGAATTCGCGCTGGTTCGGGTAATGGGAACCCTTCTAGACCCCCACCGATACGGTAGACTGTGGGTTATGGCACTTTTTGGTGTCCCGATTCGCCGCGCCTGAGCTTCAAAACCTCCAGCGCTACGTATGCAGCGTCGCAGGAGCCGCACCTCGGGAACCAGGACACCATGACAGGGCGTGTCAGCACGGCACGCTATTCACATCTAAGGAGAGGGAGCTGTATGCCCGGCCTGAACCTAACCCGCAATGAGGCAATCGAACGCGCATCCATCATTAAGCGCGTGCACTCGTACCGTATTGAGCTTGACCTTCCGAAGGACAAAGACGTCTTCTCCTCGAAGGTTGAAATCCGCTTCGACGCTCAGGAAGGTGCCTCCACCTTCATTGACGCGATTACCTCCTCGGTCAAGTCCATTAACCTCAACGGCAAAGAGCTGAGCACCGACCTGGCTGACGGCGAGCGCATCCAGCTGCCGAACCTGGCGGCTGAGAACACCCTGGTCATTGACGCAGAGATGTTCTACACCAACACCGGTGAGGGTCTGCACCGTTTCGTGGACCCCGCCGACGGTGAAGTGTACCTGTACTCTCAGTTTGAGGTGCCGGATTCCCGCCGCGTGTTCCCCGTCTTTGAGCAGCCCGACCTGAAGGCTGAGTTTGAGTTCATCGTGCGCGTGCCCTCGCACTGGGTGGTTGTGTCGAACCAGCCCGAGGTGAAGATTGAGGACAAGGAATGCGGTTGCGGCCGCGCAAAGACTTGGTCCTTCAAGCCGACTCCGCGCATGTCTTCGTACATTACCGCTATTGTGGCGGGCCCCTACGATAAGGTCACCAGCGAGCTGACCAACTGCGAGGGTCGCGTCATTCCGCTGGCTGTCTACGCCCGCAAGTCCCTCATGCCGTTCGTGGACGCTGAGGACATGTTTGAGCTGACCCGTCAGGGCTTCGAGTTCTACGAGGACCAGTTCAAGACTCCCTACCCGTTCGAGAAGTACGATCAGCTGTTCGTGCCCGAGTTCAACGCCGGTGCAATGGAGAACGCAGGCTGCGTGACCTTCCTGGAGACTTTCGTCTTCCGTTCCAAGGTGACTGAGGCACTGCGTGAGCGCCGCGCGATCACCGTCCTGCACGAGCTGGCTCACATGTGGTTCGGTGACCTGGTCACCATGAAGTGGTGGAACGACCTGTGGCTGAACGAGTCCTTCGCTGAGTTCATGTCTACCCTGGCTGCTGCGGAGAACACCCGCTACGCGAAGGAGGCGTGGGCGACCTTCGCCGCTTCGGAGAAGACCTGGGCGTACCGTCAGGATCAGCTGTCCTCCACCCACCCGATTGTGGCGGAGATTCGTGACCTTGCCGATGTTCAGGTGAACTTCGACGGCATTACCTACGCGAAGGGCGCTTCGGTGCTGCGTCAGATGGTGGCGTGGGTTGGCCAGGAGAACTTCATGGCTGCTCTGAAGGTGTACTTCGAGAAGCACAGCTGGGGCAACACCGTCCTGGACGACCTGCTGGTTGAGCTGGAGCGCACCTCCGGCCGTGACGTGCGTGCGTGGAGCGCTAAGTGGCTTGAGACCGCTGGCGTGAACACTCTCGCCGTTGAGGTGGATGAGGATGAGCAGGGCAACATTTCGACCCTGGGCATCCGTCAGTCCTACGCTGAGGGCTTTGAGACTCTGCGCCCGCACCGTGCCGTGCTTGGTTTCTACAACCTGGTGGACGGCAAGCTGACCCGCACCGACCGCATTGAGCTGGACATTGACGGCGAGCTGACCGTTGTTGCAGGGGCAGCTGGCATGAAGCGCCCGGACCTGCTGCTGCTCAACGATGAGGACCTGGCGTACGCAAAGATTCGCCTGGATGAGCGTTCCATTGAGACCGCTATTAAGCACCTGGGCGATATTGATTCGTCCGTGGCTCGTAGCGTGGTCTGGGGTTCGTTCTGGGATACCGTGCGTGACGCTCAGATGCCGGCACGTAAGTACGTTGACCTGGTGCTGAACAACATCGGTCAGGAGACTAACTCCACCGCTCTGCGCACCCAGATCAACAACCTGTCCGCTACCCTGCACTCCTTCGTGGCTCCCGAGGCTCGCGAGGAGACTCGCCGCCGTGCCGCTGACCGTCTGTGGGAGCTGGCTAACGCCGCAGAGCCCGATTCGGATGCTCAGCTGCAGCTGTTGCAGGCGTTCATTGACCAGACTCGCACCGAGGAGCAGTACGACAACGTGCAGCGCCTCTTCGAGGGTGAGCTGACCCTTGAGGGTCTGGACATTGACGCTGACCTGCGTTGGAACCTGGTGTGCCGTCTGGCAACCGGTGGCCGCTTCACCGCGGAGCAGGTCGCTGAAGAGCTGGAGAACGACAACACCGCTAACGGTCAGCAGTACGCCGTTCAGGCGTACGCTTCCATGCCCACTGCTGAGGCTAAGGCTGAGTACTGGCACAAGATCATGGTGACCGGCGAGCTGTCGAACATGATTCAGCGTTACGCTATTGCCGGTTTCAAGTCCGGCAAGCCCGAGCTGATCGCTCCGTACGACGAGCAGTACTTCGAGCAGATTGAGGGCATTTGGCGTTCGCGTTCGCACGAGATTTCCATGCAGATTATTGGCGGCATGTACCCGAGCGAGCCGACCGCTGAGCTGCTGGAGCGTACCGAGGCATACCTGGCGTCCCTGCCTGAGGATGCTGCGGCTCTGTACCGTCAAATTGCGGAGGCACGCGACGGCGTGGCTCGTGCGCTGAAGGTTCAGGCTGCTGACATCTAACAATGCTTATGAGCTGAGGCGGGTTCACCGCCTGCTCTCGTAGGTTTTGCTCATAGGTTCTTGTTCGTCCCCTTCTGCCCCGTTCTGGGGTGGGAGGGGACGTTTTGCATCAAGGGTTTAAATTCTTGTCACTGCGGTGCATATTTTTTGTTATTTTCATTTGAATATCCCTCAAAAGCTCTCTACTTGGGGTTGCGCCTATCGTATACTGTTGTGCATGCCTTCTATCAAGTCTCCTATCGCGAAAGTTTCTCTGACCGGCGCAGTCCTTGCTGTGGTTGCCACCGGTTCCTTTGGCATGTACTCCGCAGGAGGCTTCAACGCACCCGGTAGCACCGCCGCTGCCGCTGCTGCGAGCGCTGAGCCTACCCAGTCGGCGCAGGAAAGCCCCAGCGAGTCCCCCTCCCCCGAGCCGACTCCGGAACCGACCACTCCGGCGCAGAAGATTGAACGCACCGCGCAGGACGCCTTCGGTAAGGAGGGCGCGCAGGCAACCAGCGAGATTCAGACGCCGTTCTCCGCCTCCGCTGATGCCGCCGACATGCTGGTTCAGCAGTTCAAGGGTGGCGTGGTCATGTACACCCCCAAGTACGGCCCGGTTGCGGTGGAGTCCGGCGTCTACGAGCACTGGTGGAAGCAGCGCGAGTACAGCGATTTTGCCGGCTGGGAGGGTCTGCCGGTGAGCTGGCGTTCCGAGAACGGCGTTCTGCACACCAAGTTTGAGAAGGCTGAACTCTACTGGGATAAGGCGAACGGTCTGCCGCGTAACGCGAACGTCCTGGGCGCTAAGGACGCCCTGGTGATTGGCGACTCGCAGGTGACCGCAACCTCCTGGGTTGGTTTGGGTTTGAAGCAGGCAGGTTTCGTTCCGTACCTGTTCCGTTGCGGCGGCGTGGGTTTTGTGACCGCCCGCGAGGGCGTGTGCCCCTCCTACTATCAGGGCGTGATGGGTGGCCGTTGGGCTCTGCCGAGCGGTAACCCCGGCGTGATTTACCTGGACGCCTCCGGTAACGACATTTACATTCATGAGGATGAGACGAAGGCTCGCGAGCACGTGAACGCGCACCAGACTCAGGTCATTGAGCAGCTGCGACGCATGTACCCTTCTTCGAAGATTGTGTTCGGCGGCGTGGTGTCGATGAGCGAGGAGGCTGCGACGGATAAGCAGCTGGCTCATAAGCGTCACGTGGCGAACGAGGTCGCACGGCAGGGCGCCCGCGAGACCGGTGTGCTGTTCATGGACACCGCGGATTGGCAGACCATTTACCTGACTGAGGGTGACATGGCTGATGGCGTGCACCTGAAGGATGAGGCGCAGTACAAGCTGGCGGCACCGTTCGAGGCTCGCCTGCGTGAGCTGCTCGGTATCACTAAATCAGCCGCGTAAGCGCATATAGTGTCAAAAAATGAGGCGCCGGAAGGATTGAATCCTTCCGGCGCCTCATTCGTTTGAGTGGGTTACCCACCGCAGCTCTCAAGTTAGTGTGCGGGATTTATACCGCTACGTTCGTCTGGCGTTCCTTTGCCTCAGCCTTCTGGTGTGCGAGCACGCCCTCCGCAAGGCGACGCTTCTGGCGCTCACGCGCGGCTTCCTTCTCACGCTGCTCAGCAGCCCAGGCGACGGGGTCAATGTCGATCGACTCGTAGTGCCATTCGCCAATGTAGTCACGAATCGGGGCAATCCAGGTGACGGGGATGCCGCGGCGCAGATACACTTCGTGGTCGGTGTCTTCAAAAGCGTGGATAATGCGGTTGCCGTCAGCAATCAGGGACTCAATAATGGAGTCCTTCCATGCGGGGCTGTTGGAGCCATCATTGCCGGGCTTAGCGAATACGTGCTTGGGTTCCAGACCTGCACGGGCGATGAACTGGTTCAGTTCCTTCATGTAGGTGCCGTCGCGGCCGGTAATTACTACGACCTCTGCGCCGGTTTCTGCCGCGATTTCGCGAACTTGGTCGGCAACTTCAACATTGACCGTGGCGTTGCGGATGGCTTTGAAGAATCGGCGGTTGCTTGCGAAGAAACCGGTCAGGTACTTGTCCATCTGATCTCGGTTGCTGGCAAGGGTACCGTCGATGTCGACTGCAATCAGATCCATTTAGGTCTCACTTTCGATCCGTACGGGAAGGATGCGCCTGGTGAGGGCGCTGCGGAAGAGTTCCCGTGCGGTGTGGCTGGTAAATCGGTGTGTCAAAGACGCCCCGGTGAAAGGGCGTAGTTTTTCTAGAATACCTTATTTTTGTAAAGTAATGCCTCATCGAGCGTCATATTAAGCTCGTCATTTTTATTTCAATGCGCCTAGAAAAACCGCTGGTGGCGCAGGCTAAGAGCCCACACCACCAGCGTAAAAAGTCAACAAGTGTCTCGGGGAGCGGTTTAGAGCAGCGAACCGGAACCGCGGCGCACCAGCACCATACCGGCGGGCGCCACAATGCGCAGCCACTCCTCCGAACCTACATGCGCCGCGAACAGGGGCAGATCCCCCGTGAAGCCTTCCGGAATGAAACCGAACACGCGCAGGGCAAACGCCGCACCGGTCGGCACGAGCACGGTATCGAATTCGGGTAGGTACTCCAGCACCATGTCCGAAGACCAAATACGCGAGCGCACCGTGGAAAGCACCGCGGCGCCGGGGTTCTCGGGCAGGGCGCGTTCTACCGCCTCCAGGCCCTCTGCGGTGGCGCGGTGGAACTCTTCAACCGGGACGGTACCGACCTCGTACCAGCCGCTGAGCGGGGCGGACTTACCAGCCCAGCTAGCGTTGACGGTCACCGGCGGCATGAACAGCACCAGCTGCGGGTTCTCTTCGTTGACCTGCTCTTCTGCCTGCTTCTGCAGACGCGCCAAACGATCCAGTAGCGCCTGCGCCTGTACGGTCATGTCCAGGGTGGAGTCAGCCAGCAGATGCAGGGCGCGCAGACCCATGATGACCGGGGTGCTCGAGGAGGCGTCCTCCGGCTCCAGGGAGCAGGCAAATACCGCCACCACGCGGCCGCGCGCGGTCAGGCGGATAGCGGCGTCCGGGTTCACCGCCAGGGCGCGAGAAATGTAGGTGGCAAGGTCCTTGACCACTGCGGCACCCTGGGCACCGCCGGGCAGGACCAGGTAGGGCTCCTCCACGCCTTCGTGGGGGTTGTACTTGAGCTCGATAGGTGCTGCCGCGTTCGGTGTGCTGTTCTGGTCGGGAGCGTTCTCCTGCACGGGGGTATTGTCAGGGGTGGTTTCAGACGGCGTAGTCATTTCTGCTCCTTTTCGGCGTTGGCCTGCTCGGTGGCAAGTTGGTGGGTGATATTGTGCGATGGTGTGTGACGTTCCGGATCGATCATCCGGTGTCATAGTTCCTAGTCAATACTCTAAATCAACCCGTCGTGGTTGTCTCAGAGTATGCTCTCCCACTCTACGCCAGAAACCGGTTCATTGAAAACGTGCGAGAATAAAACCATGACCAAGCCCACTGTGACCCAAAACCTCATGCGGATGCTGGACCTCTCCCCCGTGGAGGCGGCGCCCGCCTCCTTCGGTAGCGATGAAGTGTCTACCGGCGTGACGCTCACCCGCGAGCAGCCGCGTACTTTCGGTGGTCAGGTTCTTGCCCAGTCGATTATTGCCGCCGACCGCACGGTGGAGGGCAAGGACATCCACTCGATTCACGCTTATTTTCTGCGCCCCGGCGATATTGAGCGTGAACTGTTCTTCGCCACTCAGCGCCTGAACGATAGCCGCTCTTTCTCGACCCGCCGTGTGCAGGTGTTCCAGGATGAGGTACCGATGTTCTCGGCGATTCTGTCTTTCCAGTCCGATAGCCGCGGCCCGGAGCACACCGCTGTGACTATGCCGGAGGTTCCGGACCCCGAGTCGCTACCCATGGTGAGTGACTATCTGGGTGAGTTGCCGCATCCGGTGGCTCAGGCGGTCGCGTGGGAACGCCCGATTGATATGCGCCACGTGGACGCGCCCCTGTACACTCAGCCGGATGCGTCCTCGACGGAGCCGCGTGCCTGCGTGTGGTTCAAGACCTTTGACCGCCTGGTGCATGCTGATGGTTCTGAGGCGTCGGAGGCGGAGCATCGCGCCGCTATTGCTTACGCTTCGGATTACCTGCCGCTGGAGCCGGCTCTGCGCCGTCACGGCAAGTTCTGGCTGGAGCCGGGCCTCAAGAGCGCCTCGCTGGATCACGCGATGTGGTTCCACCGTTCGGCGCGTGCCGATGAGTGGCTGCTGTACGTGCTGGATTCCCCGAGCGCTCAGGGCGGCAGGATGCTCGCGCAGGGTTCGATTTTCAATCGTTCCGGTGAGCTGGTGGCGACCGTGGCGCAGGAAATGATGTTCCGCCTGCCAGAGTACCGATAGAGCAGAGTACCGCTAAGGTTCCGGCGCAAACGTCAGAGCATACAGAAAGACCGTGTGAGGTGGTTGTCTCACACGGTCTTTC
>ERZ772912.46-NODE-46-length-57147-cov-5.289358_pt1 | contig 57147 bp, 70 predicted proteins | sample MGYA00512119_ERZ772912 | MGnify/ENA primary metagenome ERZ772912 (study PRJEB29015, sample SAMEA2738048) | human oral metagenome | biome: human oral; feature: human-associated habitat; material: saliva | place: China | collected 2230 ...
ACCGTATCGCTAAATACAACCAATTGCTTCGTATCGAAGACCAACTTGGTGAAGTTGCAGAATACCGTGGTTTGAAATCATTCTACAACTTGAAAAAATAAAACGTTGATTTAACAACGTTTCTTAGGACTCTAGGTTAAACCTAGGGTTCTTTTTTTCTATCCGAGGGGCAAGGAAGGGGCAAGATTATTCGTAATGATATTATCTAAAATATTGACTGCTTGATCCTTCATGTTCCTTGTGACATGGGTATAGATACTAGTAGTCACTTCCGAATCGGCATGACCAACCCTGTCCATGATGGTTTTTAGTGGCACATTGTTTTCAGCTAGTATGCTTATTGTGGTATGTCTGAAGATATGAGGGGATAGATGCTTGTCGATAGGCGTTTCCAGTCTGGTGTTTGCTCGTTGGATCGATGCGCTTAAAATGGTACTGTGGATAGGTTTGCCAGTGTTGGTCGTAAAAATCTTATCGCTATGATACCATTCTGGATTGGTTGTTTCGCTTAACTCTTTCAACTCTAGTAACTGGTCAATGATTTCCATTTCTCGATTAGTGAGGTAGGTTGTTCGATAACTAGCAACAGTTTTCGTCCCTTCGTTCTCTGGAATGTATCTGTTGAAAGAGGTGTGGATATCCAAAGAACGTGTTTCTTTGTGGTAATCTGAAACAGTTAGACCGGCTAATTCGCCAATCCGACAACCGTTTAGGAGCATAAACTCACACGCTAGAGCATATCTCAGTGTTATATCTTTCCGATAGAGTTCTTTCAATAACCGACTGTATTCGTCCGGTTCTAAGTATTTATTCTTAGCAGCCTGTTGTTTCTCAAGTTTATTGGTTTTCTTTGGTAATCTTGCCTTCCTTGCTGGATTATCAGATATAAGTTGTTGATCCATAGCATAATCGAAGAATGTATTTAGTACGGTCTTAGCACGATATTTCTGTGAATCTGTCCAGTCTTCCGTGTCTAGTAAGGATTGGATAAGTCTGACATTGATATTTGATAGGATGGTTCCTTGTTCAATAGTGTCAGATATTCGTTTAACGGATGCTGCAAGGCTCTTGACTGAGCTTAACTTAATCTGCTTTTGATGAAATTCCCACCACTCATTGAAGACACCGTGGAATGATACATTAGTAGTGCTTGATGATTCTATTTTCTGGGCTATCTTATCATCAAGTAAGCGTTGAGCTTCTTTCTTTGCTCGATTTGACCCACTGGATAGGGTGACAGATACCCTTTTCCATTTTTCAGTGTAGGCGTCCTTGTATCGCTCAAAATATTTATATTTTCCGTTTGGCAATTGTTCTACCCACATTGTCATATCTCCTTAATTTTGGTAAAATGGGCATAGAAAAAAGAAAACATAACCTCAATTCATTTTTTACTGGTTATGAATTTTTTTCTGTGATGCTTGCTCTACACTCTAAGTTTGGCGACGGTGAGTGTAGGGCTTTTTTAGTAACTTCAAATATTCATGTTTTACGAATGTCTCATCACAAATTGTGGTGAGATTGTATTTTTTCATTTCTTTTTTTACACCAAATAGGCCATTACTGACCTCCTTTTATTTCTTTTATTTTTTCTTTTAGAACGGTAACCTTCTCTTTTAAATCAGCAACTTTAGCAAGGTCGCTGCTACCCTCGTTGATGTAATAATTTATCTCATCATGAATACTTTGAGCGGACTCTGGAGCATTGAGAGAATTAAAGTAATCAACCATTTTCTTACAAAATTTAGCGTGTTCGCTATGATATTTGATTTCCATTTGACACATCATCAAATCAAAGTTATTTTTATCCCATGTTGGGAAATCAACATCAAGATTTGTCGGATATTGTTTAACAGAGTGTATCTCCCAAAGAGGTAAATACTTATCTGCTACGTTTCTTCCTTTGTCCGTCAAAAGCGTCTTTTCGCCTTCATCGAAAATCAACTCCTCCAACTTAAATTGTCTGGTTAATTTTTCAGCGTTTAGATTATAGTTTGAGAAAAAGTATTTTGGAATGGCAATAGTAGATTTCCTACCAGATTTTGTTTTGCCCCACCATACCAATAATAGCAGCTCTCTTAGGCTGTAACCTTCTGGTGTGATGAATTTATCATTGTATTTTGGGAAATTGTGATTTCTGCCGTAAATCTCAAAGATATTAGGTCTTGAGTCTAGTATTTCGAAATACTTAGGCCGATAGTAGTCAAATTCTTCAGATGGAGCAATAGTGAAGGAAATTTGTTGCGACTCTTTCTGTTTTTTACTTCCGAATAAAAAATTAAATATTCCCATTTTAAAAACCTTTCTAACGATTAACTTATAATTCTAAATACCTAAAGGTGTGAAATTGTCAACTATCTTACCAATAATTCTAGGGCCTTCGTCATAAGGAGCAAATTTATCCTTGTACTTCGAGTTTAGCGATACTAAACGCAATCCATCTTCTTCACGGTAAACTTTTTTGATATACGTCTGACCATCCCAGTCTACAGCATAGACAGCTCCATCATAATCAAATCCAGTTTCTTTTATAAGAACAATGTCCCCGTTTTTGTACTTTGGTTCCATAGAATCCCCGAAAACCCAAGATGCAAAATCATGGTCTAAGTCTTTGTTATAAAAAACAGTATCATAATTCCCGTCGTCAAAATAAGAAAAACCAGTACCAGCAGAAAGTTTTTCATAAACCTTGTACTCAACTAGATGTTCTTCTAACGAGATAACTCCATTTGATTGTTCACTGAGCTGTTCAGTAGCGTAGTTCAACACTTTTTGTTTCCTAGTGGTTGTCAATTTTATGACTTTTTCAGTGATTTTTTGAACTATGGGAGAAGTCGGTATTTTTAGTTCTTTTACTATCTCAGTTTTATCCTCAATCAAATCTGATTTATTGACACCAAAATAGTCTGCAAGAAGTTCAATCTTCCCTATCCTAGGGTAAGTAATTCCTTTTAACCAATCTCTAACCGTGGTATATTTCAAATCAAGATCGGCACAAAGTTTGTTTCTATCAACACCTTTGCGGTTCATTTGAATTTCTAAGTTTCTAGCAAAAATTTCTTTACTTTTATCATCATTCATTTCTTGTCCCCCTTATATAGTATATATTACGGAAAAAACGCAAAAAAGTAAATAAAAAAATAAAAAAAATGCGGAAAAAACACAAAAAAACCTTGACATTGCGGTTTAACCGCATTATACTATAGTCATAGTCGAGGCGATCAACTATACAAAAAAAGAAAGGAAAGTAAAAAATGCCAAGAATGACTTTGAAAACCTTACGAACATTAAAAAATTGGCGACAAGTAGACGCGGCTAAAACTCTCGGTGTTTCTGCAGATACTTGGGGAAATTGGGAACGTGGCAAAACGGAGCCTACTGTAACTCAAGCTTATCAAATCGCTACTGCATTTGATGTATCTATTGATGACATTATTTTTTTTACATAGAATTGCGGTTTAACCGCAACAAGGAGATGCTATGAATGAAATCAAAATCCGTGAAGATAAAGTGTCCTTGGACGGTCAAGAGTTAAAAACTCTTACGGGATTCGAAATAAAAAGCACAACCGAGGACGGCTATGCGGAAGTGAAATTAACCTTACTTGCTAAGTTGACCTGAAAGGGGATGAGGAGATGAGACCAAGACGATACCCGTATAGATCTAAACCAAATCTGATGAACATTTTAGATAGTCGCTTCTACACACGGCTAATTGTTGAAACAGAGGATGGAGCGAAAAAAATAGCAGAAGTCACACTAGATGATGTAACCACTGCTACAGGATATGTTGTAAGACTAAGACCAAGTTATGACTAGCCTTTAGGTGGGAATGGGTCTTTACCGTGGCTGTCACGGCTTTGAATTTTCCCATCTTTGCCATGAATGATTAGTTCGGAACCTTGATTTCGTGAAATCTGTCTAGCAATATTTGTAGCTTCACTCTTTGTAGTAGTATGAGCTGTTGCTCTAGAATTGCCAGCACCTTTCACGTTCCAACCACCGTTTTTGGCAGGGACAACATGCTGATTTTTACCCATGAAATTTCTCCTTTCTATTGAAATCTTGACTAAAACGGTGAGAGGTCTTAGTCAAGGTATATTGTATGATTTTAAACATACATTGTCAATATATTGTGTGAAAAATTCATTTTCCTCTTTCGGGATACAATATATAGTGTTTTTTTATAAAAGGAGAAAATAGATGCTTTGGGAAATAATATCTAAAAAGTTATCAGAAAAAAATTGGACAATTTATAAACTTTGTTTAGAAGCTGGGATAGGAACTGCTGGAATTTATCGCCTAAGAGACGGAGTAATTAAAGATCTACAGTTTGAGACAGTAAAAAAAATTGCTAACGCATTAGATATGAGTTTAGAAGATTTTAGATAGAAAAGGGAGAAATATGAACGAAATTTTTAACTTTCACGGACAAGATGTCCGAACAGTAAATATTAACAATGAGCCTTACTTTGTGGGTAAGGACGTGGCGGAGATTTTGGGGTACCAAAATGGTAGTAGAGATGTCAACAGACACGTAGATGAAGAAGATAAGCTGAAGTACCGTTTCGGTACCTCAGGTCAAGACCGAGAGATGATTATCATTAACGAGTCTGGTTTATACTCGCTCATCCTATCCAGCAAATTACCACAAGCCAAGGAGTTTAAACGTTGGGTCACATCAGAGGTTTTGCCAACCATCCGCAAACATGGCATGTATGCTACAGACCAACTGCTTAATGATCCCGACCTTGCCATTGCAGCCTTTCAAGCTCTTAAAGACGAACGGGCTAAAGTGGTGAAACTAGAGGCTGAGTTGGCCTTGGCGCAAGAGCAGGCACGCTACTTCGACATCATTCTAGAAAGTAAAGGGGCGGTGCGTGTTACCCAGATTGCGGCAGATTACGGCATGAGTGCCAGGAAGTTCAATGCAATCTTGCATGATTTAGGTGTTCAGTACAAGGTCAACAGTCAATGGATTTTGTATAAGAAACACATTGGTAAGGGCTATGTCGATAGTTCGACATTTGATTACAAGGATAAGAACGGTCAAGATCAAGTCAATATGACAACGACTTGGACACAAAAGGGGCGCTTGTTCTTGTATGAATTGCTAAAAGCTAACGACATCCTGCCACTCATCGAACAAGAGGATTGAAGGAGCTTAAACAAAATGGAAATCACCTACAAACCAGTCGGGGTTAATGAGACAGCTGAGTGGGGAGACTACGACCACCTCATGCAGCGGTGGGAAGGCCTAGGGAAGTCGATGGCAAAAAACCTCATTCGAGAAATGAGGGACAACAAAGACTTTCGAGCCTATGTGCTCAACCCAACACACAAACTGGTTTTTATCAACTATGAAGGTTTCAAGTCCTTCATCGAGTGGAAAACTAGAAACAGATTCAAATAAAGTCAACACCCCTAGCCGTAGCAGTGAGCTAGTGAGATACAGTGTAAGCAATACCAACTACGATACTGACATTATAAATCTCCTGAAAAATATTAAAAAACCTCGCTAGCTCTCTAGTGCGGTTAGGGAAAACAGAAAGGAGCATAACCGAATGAAGTATATCTTTCACTAATACGGAAGAAAATTACACGAAAATGAACAACAGATTTCTACAAGATACTAGCTTGAGCTTACAAGCGAAAGGCTTACTTGCTGAAATCTTGATAAATAAAAGCGATTGGCGGGTTTATCTGTCAGAGCTTGAAAAAAGGTCAACCAACGGGAAAAGCTCGCATCGTACAGCGTTTGAAGAATTGAAACGCAAACGTTATGTCGTGGTATTTCGTAAAAGCAAGGGCTATAAAAAAGGTTTTGAAATGATTGTCTGTGCATCAGACATACCCATGACGGACGAATTTATAGAATACCTTGATAAAAAGTTATCCACAGAGTTATCCACAGGTAGCCTTAAAAATTCATAGTTCGATAATTGGAATTTCCATTTAATCAAACGATGATAATTCGTAAGTTAGAAAATTCGTACTATGAAAAAATCAAACGATGATAATTCATAGGTTAGAAAATCGGACGCTAACAATAACTAATATATAAACAATAACTAATATATAACAATATGGTGCTACGCACACTAACCAACAACAATCTAGAGCCTACCGGCACTAACTAGAAATAATTACTAATAGATAACTATACAGTAATCATAGTTAGAAGAATAAGAGAGGTAAAAAAACATGAAAAAACTATTTGGATGGATTTGGAGCAAAAAGCAAAATGAAGTAGAAGTCTATGAAGTTCCACAATGGGAATCTTACACAGCTAAAACTGAGCGATTCAACGCTGACCACGGATTGCCATTAGATCAACTTGTGGGGTAACTCATGAAACTACTAAAGAAATTGCTAACCAGAAAGAAACCCAAACAGCAAGAGCCGTTCTTTGAGTGGGTTGAGACACCCGAAGAAAAGCAAGAACGACTCAAGCAGAAATATAGCAAATAGTAACATCTTTCAGCGTGCAGCCATGGCCTCATCGTGGAGTGTAACTTATACCCATAATTTTTACCCAAAAACTTTACTAAATTACTTTTTTCCTAATCTTCCCCAAAAAAAGTCTAATAAAACATTGAAAAACATGACACGGTGGGGCGTTGGGTGCACGTTGAGAGCACTAAAAAAGCATGGGTTAGGGCCCATGCAAGAAATAACATTTACACAAGGAGTATATCATGAAAAACTTCAAATCACAACAAGTCACTAAACCCAGCTACGTTAAAACTAAAGCCTATGGCTTGTGCGGAACGCTTGCTCTTGCTACAGCTCTATTGATTGGAGCTGGTGCAGTATCAGCGGACGAAACAACTCAACCAGTGGCAGACACTCAACCAGCGGTTGCTAACGTATACACTGCCGATAATGCTGGTAACGTTACGGTGACACCTAGCGAAACAGTGGCACCCGTAGCGGAAACACCAGTATTTACTCCACCAGCACCGGTCGAAGCACAACCTATTGCAGAAGCACCAGCAACAACTACAGAAGTAGCTGAAACCCCAGCGGCACCTACTACGGTGACTAAATCGGGCGACACAATCAACGTTGAAAACCCAAACGTTGAGGTTACTTTCCCGAACGGCACTGGTAAGTACTCACCATTCGAAGTTGAGTATAAAGATATCAATATTCCGGACGACGTGCCGGTTAACGAGGGTGACAAGATTACCCTTACACTTCCTAAAGAGGTGACATTCCAAACTGATTATGACTTCGACGTTTACAATCCCAACAAAGAAGTTATCGGACATGCTGCTACCAACTTGAAAGCTGGGAACGTGGTTACTACGTTTAACAACTATTTCCAAAATAACCCACTTAATAAACGCATGAGTTTGAAACTTGACGCTAAGTGGACTGACGTGGTTACTCCAGGGAAGCCAGTGACAGTTAATTTCAACGGAACAGTTAAAAACTTTGAAATTGCTGACGGAAACCCAATTCCAACAGACGAATTGCTTTCAAAATGGGGTTGGCAAGACAAGAATGATCCACAGATTATTAACTGGACTTTGCGACTTAACACAGCACGCAAGGTACTTAACAATGCAGTGCTATCTGATACTTGGTCCAACAATCAACAATTTGTTGACGGTTCACAAAACATCTACTTTGTAGAAGACCCACTCAATTGGACTGTTATCGACCACTCTGCTAAAGACTACTTGGAGTCTTGGAACGTACGAGCTGACGGTTTTGACGCAAAATTCAAAGAGTTTAACCGCATCTTGTACATTGGTTACAAAACTCGATTGAAAACAGCGGTTAAAGATAGCACAAACCCAACGAACAAGGCGACTCTGACTGCTGATAGCAGCACAAGTAATTCAAGTTCCAAAGTCCAACTAGTTGGCGGACGAGGGGATGCGAGCGGTGAAAACAAACCAGAACCAACGTTTGAAATTCCTCGCGAAGCTCCAAAAGTTGACATTCCGGAATTTGAGGGCGGCATCCCCGGCATTCCCGAAGTTAGAGAATTGCCGGAGTATACCGAACCGATTGGAACTGTACCAAACGACGCTCCAGTTTTGGATAAGCCAGAATGGAATGGCGGGACAGTGCCAAATGAAGCGCCAGTACACTACAAACCTGAGTTTCAAGGAGGTATCCCTGGAATTCCAGAAGTGCGAGAACTTCCAGAATGGAACGGCGGTATTCCGGGTATCCCAGAGGTGCGAGAATTGCCACCATTCGAAGGTGGAGTGGTGCCAAACGATGCACCTATCTTGGACTTGCCAGAACTTGAAATTCCAGTGGAGCCAGAAAAACCAGTAGAGCCTAAAAAGGTACCTAATAAGCCCGTAGACGCTCCGAAAACTAAAGAGGTAGAAATTACCGAGGTCGTTTATAAAAACGATTCTGAGACGTCTGAGGTGGTAAATACACCTACTTACAGCGCTACTTTGCCAAACACTGGCGAAAAAGAAGGTGTCATGTCAACTCTTGGTCTCGTAGTAATCGCAGCGGGAATCACAGCGTTAACTCTTGGATTTAAGAAGTACAACGAAGGCGAGGAAGAATAATCATGAAACTAACAGAAAAACGAGTCGTATTTTACAAGGCTGAAAGAGATGAATTTCTTGGAAGTTATAAAGACAGAGGCACTCTGGCTTTCGAAGCTGGTTTCACTACTGATTTAGTCGATGCTCTATCTGTACCGATTGAGTCGTATGAAGAACAAAAAAACGACCTTGACAAACTTGCTGAAGCGTTTGGCTGCGAAGTGCTTATCGTAGAGGTCGAGTACAACGCAACTAAACTTGACGGCTCGGATTTTGAACGCACGGTGCGTGAAGAAGTTGCAAAAGACGAAATCAAAGCATTTTTGAAATCATTGTTTGATTAAATAATTGAAGTGGTGGGAGGGTAGGCATTAAACATGGAACAAGAAATTTACAACGTCGAGAGCCGTTGGCGGAACAAATACATGAATTTAGGTCGTGAGCTAGGTGAGATTATCAATAGTCAGCAAGACAGAATCTTGTCACTAGCTCAAGAAAACAACAAGCTCAAACGGGAGCTTTGGAACCTAAAAAAGTCGAAGGGCAGAAAACGGCTCTAAAATCGCTTGTAACCGTCCTAAATAATCTAGTGGCACAATTACTAGAGAAACGGTAAAACGGCAAATAACCCCCAAAATTTAAGAATTAGGGGTATTTAAAAAGGATATGACATGGAAAATCAATTACAAACTACAAAAGGGGCGTATTTAACAGATTTGCAACAGCTTGACGGCGAGACATTGAGAAATTTTGTTGACCCGAAACATCAAGCGAGCCCACAAGAGCTTCAAACGCTGCTAGCAATCGTTAAAAACCGCAATCTTAATCCTTTCACTAAAGAGGTCTATTTCATCAAGTATGGAAATAACCCAGCTCAAATCGTAGTGTCAAAAGACGCATTCATGAAGCGAGCTGAACAGAATGCGAATTACGACGGCTTTGAAAGTGGCGTAATCTACGAGGATGAAAAAGGTGAGCTCAAAACTAAGAAGGGCGTAATCTTACCACGCAAAGCGACCTTAATCGGTGGTTGGTGTGAGGTGTACCGCAAGGATAGAAGCCGTCCAGTTTATCGTGAAGTTGAATTATCAGCTTATAACACGCATAAGAATTGGTGGCAGAAAGCACCGGGGCAAATGATTGAGAAGGTTGCAATCGTGGCAGCCGTTCGAGATGCGTTCTCGGAGAACGTAGGCGGTCTATACACTGCGGACGAAATGGAACAAGCGGCACCTATCGACGTGACACCAAGAGAAACGCAAGAGGATGTTAAGGCTCGTAAAATGGCACAGATTGAGCAACATAGACAGGAACAAGTTCAACCAGTCCAACCAGAGCCAGAACTAGTCGAAGACGCTGATGAAGCAGAAGAACAGCCACAACCTAACTTCATTAGCAATGAGCAACACGACACTATCATGCAGCTAATCAATGAATTAGCTCTAATTACCGGTCAAGCAGTCGAAACAGTAGCCAAGTATTATCTTGGAAAATACAAACTTAATGATTTCCATGAGTTGCTGGTGCCAGGATTCGACGTGGTGACTATGGACATTCAAGGGCAAATCAACAACCGAAAGGGATAAGACATGAAAGATATAACAAATAATTTCTTGGAGACAATCGAACCGGTCTATACACCGGGAAAAATCAGCTTTGACTTTGAAGCATTTGACAAAGCCATCCAAACGGCAGTTAGTGAGTTGTCAGATGAACAACTTGACAGCTTGGAATATAACGAAATCAAGAAAGAAATCACACGCTACAAAGGGCTTTACGACAAGTTGGAAACGAAACGCAAAGATATTGCTAAAGTCTACAAAAACCCCTTGACTGAGTTTGAAGGGGATTTGAATAAGTCATGCGAACCGCTAAAAGGGCTTCTTGATACCTTGCGAGCAAAACGTGACGAAATTGACGAACATCAAGAAATGCTACGAGTTGACCACGTTAGGTCAGTCTTTGAAGAAAAGTGCGAACTTGCTGGACTTGATAAGGATACATTCAAGGACAAGTACGCTGAGTTCTCTTTGAAGGGATGCTTCAAATCTAAGAAGATGGAGCTTAAGAAGGAGACAACGGAAAAGATTGACGCTTTGGTTTTGGCTGAGCATGACCGGCTTGAGGAATGCAAGGCTAACGTGGGCATGATTGAGGAACAAGCCCTTGACTATGAGCTACCGGCTGAACCATACACTAGAGCGTTGCAGAACGATACACCTCTAGTTGAAATTCTCAAGCAAATGAAAAAAGACCGTGATGCAGCCGTAGAGCGTAAACAGCAAGCAGAAGCTAAAGCGAAAGCAGAAGCGGCACGCCTAGCAGAAATTGAAGCCATGGCCCAACAGTCAGCAAACGAGGAAATAAAAGTGGTTAACGCTGAAACTGGTGAGGTTATCGAAGACACTAAACCCGTCGAGGAAGCACCTAGCAAACCCGTTGAGCCGTACAAAGTCAATCTTTCGCTAACTTTCCACGGCGGAGAGAATCAATGGAACCAATTTGCTAAGCTGCTTGATGACAACTTTGTAAACTACGAAATTCTAGGAGAGAATCAATGATCAATAATGTCGTGTTGGTTGGAAGGACAACCAAAGACCCAGAGCTACGCTACACGCCTAGCAATGTTGCAGTAGCTACGTTTAGCCTTGCGGTTAACCGTACCTTCAAAGATGCTAACGGTGAACGTGAAACAGACTTTATTAACTGTGTTATCTGGCGTCAGCAAGCTGAGAATTTGGCTAACTGGGCTAAGAAAGGCGCTTTGATTGGCATTACTGGACGCATTCAGACTCGTAGCTATGAGAATCAGCAAGGGCAACGGGTGTATGTTACTGAGGTTGTCGCCGAGAACTTCCAAATGTTGGAGAGCCGTGCGGCGCGTGAAGGCAGCAACGCAAACCAAGGCAATACATCGGGAGCGTTTGGCAACGACAACGGCTATGCTGGGCCTTATGGTCAGCAAGCACCGCAGCAACAAGGGCCAAACTTTGCGAGAGATAGCAGCCCATACGGGAACGCAAACCCTATGGATGTCAGCGATGATGATTTGCCGTTCTAATTTGAGGAGAATTAAAGATGACTAAGACAGAACAACTAATGAATCAACTAAAAGATGTCGCTCTTATGTTTGGTTACGACATTGAAGACCTCGAAGCCGGACACGTAACACACCGACCAGCGAAAGGGGAAACAACTGAATTTGATAGGGTTACTCTAGTGATGAAGGCTGATAACCTTTCTGAAAAACCAGTGGAAAACGTAGCCAAGTGCTCGTTCGGGTTGCTTAAACCTTTCTATTTGGATATGATTTCAGATTTTTTGGCCGAGAATAATATCGTTTTGATGGAGTTACCTTTCACGCATCCGTTAAGGATTATCTTTCTTATGTTTACCCTAGCGGAAGAAGGGTCAACTGATGACGCATTCAACGTGCTAGGAGTCACGCTAAATGGAATTTTTGAGGAAATGGCCGCAGAAAAAGAGGAATAGTCTTGAAACTAGAATTTCTATTACCAAGGTCAAAATCTAAGCCTGCTCAAAATTTAGTTATCAACAGTAATGACAGATTTCACTATCAAGCAGAGGGCCGGATGGTCAAGAAGCTGCGATTGATAGCGAGAGCAGAAGCAGGGCTTAACATTAAACCAGTATATAGCCCAGATAAACCTTGTAAGGTGCTTGTCACGGTCTATGCACCAACCAGACGAAGATTAGACCCACCCAACCTATATCCTACCGTTAAAGCTATTATAGACGGATTGACGGACGCTAATTTGTGGCCAGACGACAATCACGAAGTTATCAAAATGATGTCGTTTCAGTATGGCGGGCTAAGTGGTGAGTCTGGGAAATTTAAGATTGTGTTAGACATTGAAGGAGCATGAAATGAGTTGGGCAGTATCAGTATTTGAGAATGGCAAGCTATATTGTCGGATTCAATACAAGGACAAAAATAAGGCACTGAACGAGTTTCACCGGTAAGGTGCAAAATATGGCGGTAGTAAGTGCCATGAAGTGGAATTGAAGGAGATTAGCAATGGATAGACAAGAAGCAATACAAACACTATCGAAGGTAGGTAAGATTTCAGTATCTTACGCTGAGGACCTCTATGATTCGTTCTTTCCTAAACCAGTAGTAAAGCAGTACGTGGCAGATTGGTATGAGGAACATAAAGAGGACTTTGAATTAAATTTATTTCAATGTATCTATGAGGCTTCAGATGACTACACTGTCGACTCGACAAACGAGTTTTGGCATTGGTTGATGTCTAAGGATGTCGAAGCACTGACAACCCTCATCAACATGCACCAGTTTGGGTACGAGGTAGAGAAAGAGCCTAGATATACGGTTCGGGTTAAAGGCGTTTCAAAGGATACTAGATTCCTTAAAAGAAGCGAGAAAGGAAAATGGTACTTTGGTAGCAACGACATCAACCTCGGCATCTTACGTCACACCCGCAAAGAGCTTGAAGCGAACGATTTCGGATGGGTATTCGATTGTGAAGGCGTGGAAGTGAAAGAGGTGGAGTGATGTTTGAAAATATCATCAGAGTGTTGCTTGTACTCATGCTAACGCTATTATGCAAATCATTGATGCTATTTATCCAGTGGATGAAAGAGGAAATCAAGAATGAACAATCTAATTAATAAAATCAACCATTGGGCAGATAGCCGTGGATTAAAGCAAGCTGACCCTAAGATTCAGTGGATGCGTATTACTGAGGAAGTCGGAGAGATTCGAGATGTACTCTTGAAGCCGACGAAATTCACGGAACCACAAGCAGCACTTAAGGACGCTATCGGTGACACGTTAGTAACGATTATCGTGCTAGCACATCAATTAGACCTCGATGTAACTGAGTGTCTAAGCATTGCATACGAGGAAATTAAGAATAGAAAAGGAAAGATGGTAAATGGAACATTCGTCAAAGAAGAGGATTTATAATGACCTAGCTATTTCTACGGTGCTGCTCATGGTATCGCTAGCCATTAACGTGACTACTATCCTACGAGTGGTTAATAGACCTATCGAGACAGTGGTTGTCCATAGAGCTGACAATGCCGTTGAATTGCATGGGAAGGTCACTGGAAAATCGAAAATTAAAAACCTCTATACGCTTGATTGTGGGGCTTACGGGAAATTCCTTGTCAGCAAAGAGCAGTACGATAGCGTGCAGGTTGGGGATGATATTCCTAGCTATTTGAAGGGGAGAGGAAATTAAGATGGCAGAAACTATTAAGATACCAAACTGCTGCGAGCCTGATTGGGAAAATGCAAGATATGGATCATTGGAAGAACTTAAAGAGTTGTTACTCTACAAGCGTATCGTGAAATGGGATAAAGACTTTTTGTTACTTGAAGATGGCACAAGGGTTACTATTGAAATGTCTGAAAGTGATTGTTGTGCTTATGCGGGCGGGGAGTTCAAAGATGTCAAGCTAGACGCTATTATCACCGACATTAAAATTGGTGAACAAGTAACAGAAAAAAACGATTCGGGAGAATCAGAAAGTAAGAACACAGTCACTATTTATCATAATCAAAATCCTATAGCATTGGCAGAGTGTGAGGCAGATGATGGCAATGGTGGATATTACTATAGTGTAGGCTCGTTAGTAGTTGGAAAAATTCATTTTCCAGTGGTTGAGGCTTAGGAGAGGTGAGCTCATGAGTGTAAAATACAAATATTCCGGACTGACACCAGAGCTGTATCAACGGCTGGTCAGTGAACATGCGGAACTGAGAAAAGCACACAAAAAAGGCTCTTATAAGCAGCATTTCCAAGATGTCAAGCAATGCGACGAACTGCAAGCTCGCATCATCTATCAAGCGTTTAATAGTGCAGTCGTTGAGCGTGCGAGGATATCGCCAGCGACTGTCGACAGACTAGAAGGCATTATCTCCGATGAACTATTCGACGACCTTCAAGACTATCTGTCTACGCATTATACAAGAGGTAAAACCACGCGCCCAGTGTTGTATAAAACCAACGCAGGACTGCCAGAGGGTCTGTTTAAACGGTTCCAAGAAGAAGTGGAAGAACTACGCAAGGCACACCCTAACAATCTAAATGGCTATATTAGAGAGGTTAAAGGTTGCAACCAAAAGCAAGCTAACAATACCCAAAGCGCCCTCAATAGTTGCTATGTTGAGAAAGCTGCACTAACACCATTGAAGGCAGTTCAAATGGAAGGAATGCTATCAAGAGAGCTATTCAGCGAGATTATTGATTATGTATTCAATAACTACGAATGGAGCGAGAGATTGGACAATGAAGTTGATCGCATCATTTTGAAATACAAAACCAAAGGCAAGGTAGGTCGTGAGAAGACCACGGTCAGAAAAGCCCTATATACAGCCTATGCACTAGGCGTGTAGCTAGAACGGTTTATGAGGGTTCGACTCCCTTGCTAGCTATTACCAGTAAATAAGAAATTAGAATCGAGGAACCTTTTTTATTTCTTTCAAATCATAAGCCTTGGAAACTGGTAGCAAGGCTAATTTAACACAAAGAAGGTGATATCTAACGTAAACTGATATAGGTCAGAAATCTTCATAATTCATCCGACTTAATTCTTGTATTATTTCAAAAACGAAAGGGGAATATCCCCGATAATGATTTCACTATATCTAGGCTGGAGTGGTTGTTCAAGGGGTTCGATTCCTCTTGCCAGTCATTGTCTGTCATCACTAAAAATAAAAAATGAAGCTAAAAAATAAATATAGATTTTTAGTGGCTTGGACACTTTAGAACACTTTTTTAACACCGGACAAGCTGACAGACCTTGTCAAGCAAACCCAGCAAATTTAAGAAAAAAGGATGTGAAACACCCTCTTTCTTATTGATATCTTGCATTACAAAACAGCCGAAGACCTTGCTGGTGTCGATGGCTAGGAAGGATGTGATAAAAGGCTTGAGAAACACCCCAAGAATAAATACGTATTCTATCTTTTCAATAAAATCTCTTAACGTTTCTTGGGCCAAAATAAAAAAGACCGACACAATGGCCGGCACTTTCTGAAAGTCAACACTACTATTATACCAGAGAGGGCAGAACAATGCTATTGCCGGAAATTGATGAAAAAGCAACAATCAAACGTTGCAAGCGAAAACTTCGAGAATACCCACGATGGCGAGAGATTGCACACGACGGAGCTGAGCAGAAAATAACACAGGAATTCACATTTATGCCCAGAGGTGGCAGCGGAGTGAGTAGACCGGTGGAGAATATTGCTGTTAGACGAGTTGATGCAATGAACGAGTTAGAAGCCATAGAGCAAGCAGTTAGTGGGCTATATCGTCCAGACTATCGTAGAATACTGATAGAGAAATATCTAGCTTATCCACCTAAACCAAACTGGCAAATCGCCCAAGCAATCGGGTTTGAAAGAACAGCCTTCCAAGAATTGCTGAATAATGCTATCCTAGCATTTGCAGAATTGTATCGAAATGGTCAATTAGTCGTGGAACGTTGATATTTCGGTATTTTGACGGATAAAGCACGGTATCTTGCAAGTGTTTAAAGTGGTATTATTATATTATCGAAGAAAAACGGAGACAACTCATTTTGTGGGTTGTCTTTTTCAGTATCGGAAAGGAGTTGATGGAAAATGGGATGACCGAGAAACAAATGAAGTTTGCCGATGAGTACATCATCAGCCTAAATGCTTCGCAAGCATATAAGAAGGCTTATCCTAATATTAAGAACAACGATGTTGCAAAGGCTAATGGAAGTAGACTGCTTGCAAAGGCTAACATCAAGGCTTATATAGACGAACGCCTAGAACAATTGAAGTCGGAACGTGTTGCTGATCAGCAAGAGGTCATGGAATTCCTCACAGCCGTAATGCGTGGCGAGATTGAAGAGCCTTTGCTTGTCCTCGATGGTGAAGGCATGCAACGTATTGCTCAAGCAAAGCCGAATGTCGCTACCCGTCGCGCTGCGGCAGTTGATATCGGGAAACGCTATAGAATGTGGACAGACAAGGTCGAAGCTGATGTAACGCAAGATATCAATATCAATGTCGGTGAATGGAATGACGATTAATCTTGATATCAACCCAAGTAGGGTGTTTAATCGGCATATCTATGAGCATTTGTTTGATTATGACACGTTCACTGAGGTTCATTATGGCGGAGCATCAAGCGGTAAGAGTCATGGGGTTTTCCAGAAGATAGTCCTCAAAGCTCTTAAAAAGTGGGACAAGCCCCGCAAAATATTGATATTGCGAAAAGTAGGCTCTACGGTTCGTGACTCGGTATTTGCGGACGTGCAAGCAGCGCTGTCTTATTTCGGTGTGCTTAATCTATGCAAGGTTAACATGAGCGCATTCCGAATCGAGTTGCCAAACGGTGCCGAGCTGATCTTCAAAGGGATGGACAATCCAGAGAAGATCAAGTCAATCAAAGGCATTTCTGACGTGGTCATGGAAGAAGCGTCAGAGTTTACGCTTGATGATTATACGCAGCTAACACTTCGCTTGAGGGATAAAGCACACAAGCAGAAACAAATCTATTTGATGTTTAACCCCGTGTCTAAAGCTAACTGGGTATATAATGCGTTCTTTGTGAAGGACCCTAAGAATACAGCGGTTTACCAAACAACGTATAAGGATAATCGGTTCCTGGACGACTTGACCAAGGAGAATATTGAGGAGTTAGCAAATCGAAATGAAGCCTATTACAAAATCTATGCTTTGGGTGAGTTTGCAACGCTCGACAAACTAGTTTTTCCAAAATACGAAAAGAGATTACTTAACAAGGACGAGCTTAAACAGTTGCCGTCCTTTTTTGGTCTGGACTTTGGGTTTACTAACGACCCCACGGCGTTTATGCATGTCAAAATAGACCGAGAGAACAAGCGGCTATATATCCTAGAGGAATACGTCAAGAAGGGACTGCTTAACAACCAAATAGCAGAAGCTATCACTAGCCTTGGCTATTCAAAAGAGGTGATTATGGCCGACTCGGCAGAGCAGAAATCTATTGCTGAACTTCAAACACTGGGCTTGCGTCGAGCTATCCCAGTAGATAAGGGTAAAGGTTCAGTCCTTCAAGGAATCCAGTTCTTACAACAGTTCGACATCATTGTCGACGAAAGGTGCGTCAAGACGATTGAGGAGCTTGAGAACTATACATGGCAGAAAGATAAACACACAAACGAGTACATCAACAAGCCGTGCGACAGCTATAACCACTGTATCGACGCTATTAGATACGCACTGCAAAACCTTATCTTTGTCAAAGATAGACAGGACGTAGACGCTAAGATTAGACGGGTTAATAAACTGATAAGGAGATAGAATGACGGATACAACACATAGTGCTGACGATATTCTGCATGAAGGGCAGTATATTCCTAGATCGTATCAATTCGAGCGAGATATGGAGCCGACCAGCTTACAGAAACGTGAAGATTTTCTTCGTTTCGCAAAAGAAGCTAACACGCACTTCATGGCTCAGTCAGCAGACGACCTAGTGGACACGTTCCAAGGACGTGAGAAGTTAGAGAAGATGGTAGCTCAGTTCCAAGACGAACAGATTGAGCGTTTGAACATCCTAGAGAGCTATTCAAATGGGAATAACTACACTATTCTAAATGGTCGTAAGCGATTGGAACCGGAGAAGGCTGACTACCGCATTAGGCATGACTTAGGCGGACAGGCTAGTCGTTTCTTCACTGGATATACAGTAGGTCAACCTATTTCAATCGGTGCTACTGACACTAACAGCGACTTGACAGCTATTGATGATTTCAATGCATATAACGACATTGAAGCTCTTAACCGTGAGTTGGTATATGACGCTTCACGCTTTGGTCGAGCGTTTGAATTGCACTATTATGATGAGTTTGGCAATCCCGCAGTGGTCTTGATTGACGCAAGGGAAATGTTCACTATTCGTAGCGCAGACGTTCGAAAGGACATCATTGCGGCTGTCCATTGCCCAGTGTACAACGGCGAGATGTTTGTCACAGTCTACACCGATAGCAAGATTGTTAGTTATGATCCAAACTGGCAGGAAATCGAACGCAAAGAGAACCCGTTCGGGATGGTGCCGGTGGTTGAATGGCAGAATAACCGAGAACGTTCGGGAGATTGGGAGAAAGGTATTCCAATCATTGACGCTTACGATGCAGCGGAATCTGACACGGCTAACTATATGTCAGACCTTAATGATGCCATGCTTGTCATCAAAGGTGATGTAGAAAGCACAGGGATGAATGCGTCTGACATTATGAAAATGAAACAAGCTAACGTGTTAGTGCTTGAAAGTGGTGTCGGTCACAATGGACAACAAACGTCACTAGACGCCGGCTATATCTATAAGCAATACGATGTCAGCGGTGTTGAAGCGTACAAGTCACGTTTGATTAAAGATTTCTTCCGAATCGTTGGATTGCCTAACTTGCAGGACGACTCGACATTCTCAGTTACGTCTGGGATTGCTATCCGCTACAAACTCGTTGACTTGCAGCAAGTTACAGCCGTCAAACGTGGGTTCTTTGTCAAGGCGCTTAGACGACGCTATAAATTGCTTGAGCTACTGTCTAACAATCTCAAAGGCATCGAACCAGTGGACGCTGACATGCTGACGTTTACGTTTCATGAGAATTTGCCAACGGACGTATGGGCTGAGATTCAATCAGCTATCAATTCTGGCATGGAAATCTCACAAGAAACACTTATGGAATCAGCTAGCTTCACTGATGCACGCAAAGAGAAGAGCCGTTTACTCAAAGAAGGCGGCGCTACTGATTTAGAAGTTAGTCAGATTGTAGGTACTGAGGATGATGACGAATAATGAACGCTACAATGCCGAGCGAAAAGCACAATCAGACCTAATCAAGCGTGACATAGAGCGTGACAAAGTCTTAAAAGAGCTTTATCAAGCGTCTTATAACCGCATGCAGAGCCAAATAAACGGTTTTTACATGCGCTATGCCGACAAGGAAGGGTTAAGCCGTTCCGAAGCTATGAAGCGAGCTAGTGAGTTCGATGTCACTGAGTATAAGGACCGAGCTAGAAAAGCAGTAGTCGAGAAAGATTTCTCACACGGAACCAATCAATGGCTAAGACTGTTTAACTTGAAAATGAAAGTCAGTCGTTTGGAACTACTCAAAGCAGAATTAAGGCTTGAGATAGCTAGTCTTATATCAGACGTGAACGAAGTCTTTGACGAAGCGCGTGAGAGTGAATATTTAGCCGAGTTTAAGCGTCAAGCGGGTATCTTGGGGAATTCTGCCATCAATGCAGTAAGTCGCATGAGAGCGATTTTAGACGCTGATTTCTACGGTCAGAATTTTAGTCGCAGAGTTTGGGGCAGAAACGGACTTCATGCAAGTATGCAGAAGGATGTGTTTAGCTCGTTAGCACGCATCTTCACCGACATGGACGGTTTTAAGCAGGAGCGGCAGCGATTAGCTAAGAAATACAACACAAGCCAGACCAACGCCCAACGACTACTCAAGACCGAAATAGCTCGCATTAATGCTGATACAGAGTTGATGATGTTGAAAGAGAACAGTTTCACACATCTAATCTATGTTGCAGAAAGTGGGGCTTGCGATATTTGTAAGCCTTTAGATAAAAAAGCTATACCGCTCAACAAGGCAGAAAAGGGGGTCAACATGTACCCGATGCACCCTAACTGTCGCTGTTCAGCGTATGGACATATCAAAATGGAATATAAAGCTGGCGGCAGCACTCTTGATGAAGAAGCTGTTAACGGCGTTTGGGGTGAGTAACCCTTTGTCCAGACCGTGCTGAGGACGTTAAAAGCTGCATGAGTTCGTCGAGGTTGGACGTTAAAGCGTAAAGAAAGGAGCCTATCATGGCAGAAAAAGAACTTGAAACAGTTGAAAATCCTCAAGAGGTTGAAGCTAGCCAACCAGAAAAAGAGGAAAAGATGGTGTCAGTCGCTGAAATGCAGCGTAGACTCAAGCAGATGGAAGAAAAACATACTCTTGAAATTGCTGATATGCAAACCGGTATTCAATCTCAAATCGAGGAAGCCGTTGCTAAAGCTAAAATGAGCGAAGAAGAACTTCAAGAGCTGCAACAGAAACAGCGGGATAAAGAATTCGAAGAAGCCCAGAGCACAATTGCAGCACTTCAAGCTCAAATCGCTCAACGTCAAATGCAGGATGTTGCTATTAAAGAGCTCGAAGCTCAAGGCGTTCCTGTTAATGAGTCGACGCTTGCTTTTGTTGTAAAAGGCGACGAAGAAGCTACCAAGTTAGCTGTTTCAAACATGGCTAACATCCTAAACTTGCAGAAACGAGAAGAAGCAAAAGCTCTACCACCTCGCACTAGTGGCGGAGAGGAAGGGCGTTCTCATCGCGGAAAAGACAAGTTTGACAAAGCCAAAATCACTAATTTCTAATTTAAGAAAGGAGAGCGCATGGCTCAACAAAAATTTAATCCAGACACAGTCCTATTGTCTGATTCTCTTGGGAAAGAGGTCACATCAGAACAAATCACTGATCTATTCACTGACGAACTCGTTAAAACTTCAAAAGTTATTCAGCTTGGCCAAAAAGTTGAAATGGACGGCAAAATGGTCCGCAAAGGAGTTGAAGTTGGTCAATTGACAGACGCTTACTTTGTTGGTGAAGGTCAAAAAATTGGTACTGCAAAAGTACAAACTAAATCTTACGTTCTTGAATCTCGCAAATTGGCAGTTATCTTGCCGGTAACAGAAGAAGTCCTTAACTACACTTGGACTGATTTCTTCGAATCAATCAAGGATAAGATTGTTGACTTGTTCAACAAAAAAATCGACGGAGCAGCATTCCTTGGTTTGTACAACAACCCATTCGGTGCCAACGTCTTGGCGTCTGCTAAACGTGCTCAAAACATCGTATCTGGGGACATCAACCTTAATAACATTTATGATGTGGAAGATAAGTCAGAAAAAGAACCTAACGCATTCGTAGGTCACCGCACTATCAACCGCACACTTCGTGGAATCGTCGACAATGTGAACGGCGGTCAACACATCTTCACTAAACCAGCTAACCCTAACGCAATCGGTGAGCTTGATGGCCTTCCATATTCTCAACTTCAATTGCAAGATGGGCAAACTTACCCAGCAGGTACATTGATCACTGGTAACTTCAATGGTTTGGTTTACGGTATTCCAAACGGTACTAACTTGCGTCTTAAAATCGCAGACCAAGCTACTTTGTCTAAAGTTCAAAATGATGGCACACTTGATTCTGGTGACGTTCACTTGTTTGAACAAGACATGCAAGCACTTCGTGCAATCTTTGAAATTGCCGTAGCGATTCCAAACGACGAAGCATTTGCAGCGATCCAACCAGTAGGAGTCTAGTCAGGAGGTTTAAATGACCTATAAAGCTAAGATTACATTCCGTGACTTGCAAGATAACGAGTATATCTACCAAGCCGGGGAAGTTTACCCACGAGAAGGCTATGAGCCATCTAAAGAGCGTGTGGCAGAAGTTCTTGAAAAGGGTGGTATCGAACAAGTCGAGCCGCCAAAAGAGCTTACAGTCAAGGAGCTCAAAGCAAAACTTGATGAAGCTGGTGTCGAGTATGACGCCAAAGCGAAAAAAGCAGATTTAGAAGAACTTCTAAAGGCTGCGGAGGAGGTCTAAAATGAACGATATCCAACTTGAGAAGATTAAACGTCGGTTGGGTATCGACGTTGAAGACGATCTTGAGGATGAATTGATTGAAGACTTAGTCAACGACGCTGAGAGCTATTTCAAAGCATTAGTCGGAACAACCGATATTGACAAGAAATATCATTTCATCATCGAAAATGTTGTTTACAAGCTCTATGGTCGTAAGGGGTCAGAGGGTGTCAAAACCGAAAACGTAGACGGCTATTCAGTCACCTACGAGGATTGGGACGACATGTTCAAGCCTTACAGAAAGATTCTGGATAAAGATTTTGGCCTAGATGGCTCATTAGCTCGAAAAGGTAAGGTGAAGTTTCTATGAAAACACCACACCGCATTAAGCTAGTGAAGCAAGGTGTTTCGACTTATAACCCGATTACTGATAAGCACGAAGAAAAGGCACAGTCTAGCAAGATTGTGCCTTGTTTAGTCAATTTCATTGACCAACAGCGTGCATTTGAAGCCTATGGGAGTAGGTCGGACGTGATCATGATATGCCGGTTCAATCAAGAGCAGAAGCCGTTTGACTACGCTCTATACGAGGGTAAGAAATATTATCCTATTGAACGCATTGACGCACCGATTAAAGGGGCGATCCGATTGAAGCGAGGTGAGCTAAATGGCTAATTTCACAATCGAGTGGAGAGGGGACACAGTCCTCGCTGCCGCTTTGAACAAAGCAAGTCAAGGCGTTAGGACACAAGCTCAAAACGCTCTTAAAAACTCAGCTGAGAAGGGCAAGAGCATTTCAAAAGGTCTTGCGCCAGTCGACACTGGTTTCTTGAGAGCTAATATCACCACTAGGCACATGGGCGAAGAATCGCACATCCACTCAGCAGCGTCTTATAGCGGATTCCAAGAGTTTGGCACACGCTATCAGCCTGGAAAACCGTTTATGCGTCCTATGATGCAACAAATCGAGCCTTACTTCACAGAACAAATCAGAAAAGTTATGGAAGGAGCCTTTAAATGACACCAAACCATGACTTATTCAGAAATCTATTTGCTATTGCTAACGAAACATTGGCAACTTATGACTATTTACCCGGTTCATCAGCTAGTTATCCATTCGCTTTCATCGGTGAAAATAGCTCAGCACCTACACTCAATAACGAAAACTTTGGAACGATAAGACAAACCGTCCATATCTACGGGACTAGAGTGCAGCGTGCAGAGCTAGACACCCACTGTCAAACGTTGGAACGAGCTAGCGAACGAATTAAAGGGTTTGAATACAACTTATTAAAAACTGGTACAGACAAGCAAGTTTTACCAGATAACACAGACGTCCAGCCATTGATTCACATTGTGCTGGATTTTTCATTTACTTATATCAAAAAGGAGGAATAAATGGCAGAACTTATTTTGGGTAAAGACCTAATGGTCTTCTTCCGCCGTGTCAAAGACCAAAAGACACAAGACGCTGCTAAGGTACGTTTCCAAACAGAACACACTATCAATGCTGAGAAAGAGGTCGAAACTACCAAAACCAAAGACGGTGTAGTTAACTCTATTTCAGACGGTGAAGTGTCTGGGGAATTCGTATCACTTGCTTATCGTGAAGATGGAACTACCACTGAAATGTGGCGTGAAATGCGTAAATGGTTCATCGCAGGCGACAAGGTAGAGTGCTGGCAAGTTGACCTTGCTTCCAAACGTACTGCTGGTGGCAAAGATGTCTATGACGTTGAATATTACCAAGGCTATCTTAAGAACTTTGAAATCGCAGCACCGGCTGACGACAAAGTTGAGCTTTCTTATGAAATGGCTATTGATGGCAACGGTATTATTTCAACCGACAGCTTGACAGACGCTCAGAAGAAAGCAGTCGCAAGCGCTCAATACGACTACCATACTCTTGCTAAAGAAGACGGCCTAGTTTCATCTATCTAGTCTATTGCAGGGGCTTTGTGCCCTTGCTTTTTTTGTATAAAGGAGAAATAAAACATGATTCTATCTATCAACGGACGAGACTTTAATTTGATTTTCGGACTTGCGTTCTTGCGTGAGATCAACAAATTGCACTCAGCAGAGCTTGAAGGCATGAAGACTGGCTACGGGGCTATGACATTGATTTCAGCCGGTGTGGCTATCAATGACCCACTAGCATTAGTGGATATCATCAAAGCTGGTACAATTACAGCGCCACAAAAGCCAAGTGATGCTGACATTGAAGCCTATCTTGCTGATTTGATTGACAAAGGCAAATACAAAGAGACGATTGACTCAGTTATCGACGAGTTAAAAGCGTCATCCCTACTCAAACTCGCAATGAACGTTCAAGAGTAGGGCACAGTCAACCAGATTATGATTTCAGCTATGACGACGCAATGGCTCTCTTGATTGCAAGGCACGGCATGAGCTATGTAGAAGCCGCTAGGACGACGCTTGTTGAATTCGAGGTGTACAATACCGCTTACGCAATTAAACAAGAGGACGCCCGCTTTAACGCAGCGATCCAAGCATGGTATAACCAAACCGTCCAAGCTACCAAAGGCAAAGGCAAAAGCGTTCGCTCAGCTTACAGAACCTTTAATGAGTTTTACGACCATGAAAAAGAGTTCAGTAAGATATTCAAGCCAGAGGACACTGCGCCTAGAAGTCGAGCGCTCTCGTTAGCTGATAATAATAGAATCATCAATCAACAAAAGAAAGGGGGTAGTTAATGGGAGCATCTTTTGACGTTACGGCCATACTTCGTGCCAACTCAAGTGACTTCACCAACGGCGTCAATGCTGCCAAGTCTGCCCTTGCTGATTTGAGAAATCAGTCTGGGGGCATGCTTGCTCAAGTTGGTAGCAGTTTGAAGTCAGTTGGTAGTGCTATGCAGTCAGTCGGAGCTGGAATGACTACAGCTTTCACACTTCCGATGGTCGGTGGTCTGACGGCTGTAATCAAAGGTTATGCAGACCTTGAGCAATCTTTGGGCGGTGTTTCAACGCTGTTCAAACAGAACGGCTCAAGCGTCAACACCCTTGCTAGAGACTACGGCATGACCAGGGAACAAGCCCAAGCGCTCTACAATACAATGGATCGTGAGGGAACCAACGTCATTGAGAATGCCAACCGAGCCTATAGGACGGCTGGTGTGTCTGCTAACCGCTATATGGAGCAGGTAACATCGTTCTCAGCTACCTTGCTACAAGGTCTAGGCGGAGATACTGCCAAGGCTGCGAAATACGGGGATAAAGCCCTTGTCCAAATGTCAGATAATGCGAACAAGTTCGGTACTAACATGACGGACATTCAAAACGCTTATCAAGGTTTCGCAAAAGATAACTATTCAATGCTGGATAACTTGAAACTTGGTTATGGCGGTACCATGTCCGAAATGGCTCGTTTGGTCAATGAGTCTGGTGTCTTAAATGGTGAATTTGAAGCTACGGCTGACAATATCCGTGATATCCCATTCCATACCTTGATTGATGCCATCGGTATTACTCAAGATAGGCTCGGTGTTACTGGAACGACCGCAAAAGAAGCAAGTACAACCGTTTCGGGGTCGTTCAATTCCATGAAGGCAGCCGCTGAAAACTTAGTGGCTGGTCTTGGGAATAACGAAGCTAATATTAAGACGCTCATGGAAAACATGAAGCAGACTATCATCACATTTAAAGACAATGTGGTGCGTGTTCTAGGTACTATCTGGGACAATCTGCCAGTAGACGGCTGGGTTAAATGGACAGCCTTAATCATCGGTACTGTAGGGCCGGTAATATTTGCCCTCGGTACACTGATAACGTGGGTCGGTAACGTCGTTTCTGCACTAAGTACAATTGGGAGCGCCATCAGTTCGGTAGTAGGGTTCTTTTCAAGCGGTTCAACCGCAGCGAGTGGGCTAGGTGCCGCTTTCAGCGGGTTATCAGTCGGAGCTCTCGCTGCTTTTGCTGCGATTGTTGCTGCGGTTGCTATGGTTGGGGCTGCACTCGTTGATTTGTGGAACAATAACGAGAATTTCCGTTCGCAAGTTATTGCAATTTGGGAAACTATCAAGAGTGCGATTACTAACGCCGTTCAAGCCATTGTGTCGTTTGTTATGTCAATATGGGGTCAGTTGACTTCCTTCTGGAATGAAAACCACGCCTTGATTATGCAGACAGCGACAACTTACTGGAATATGTTCAAGGGCATGATTGAAAACGTCATGAACGCAATTCTTCCAGTGGTTCAAACTGGATTGAATTTGCTAATTACACTGTTCTCGACAAGCTGGCAAATGATCACCACTGTTATTTCAACAGTCATTGAAGTTATCTTAAATATCATCAAGATGGGGATGCAGATTCTGCAAGGTGACTGGTCTGGAGCGTGGGAAACGTTCAAAACCATCTTGTCTACTGTTTGGGAAGGCATCAAGTCGCTTGTTTCAATCGGTATCAATGCTATTGGTCCGATTATCCAAGCAGGAATTCAGTTCATTCTTGCTATATGGAATGCAGCGTGGGCATTGTTAGCTGTTCCATTCCAAGCGCTTTGGGCGTTGCTTCAATCTATCGCTGGTGGGGCTATGTCTGCCATTAGTGGTGTTATTAGCGCTGGGATTGCTGTGATCCAGTCCATTTGGTCAGCAGCGTGGACGGTTATCCAGACTGTTTTCTCAACGGTTTGGAATACAATCATGTCCATTCTGTCACCTATCATGGCTGGTATCTCAAGCATTATTTCAAGCACGCTTTCAGCTATCAGTGCAATTTGGAACGCTATCTGGACTGGAATTCAAGCTGTTTTAGCTGGTGTATTGGCTGCTATTGTCGGATTGGTTACTGGCAACTTCTCGCAAGTTCAATCAGCTATCACGTCAATCATGTCAGCTATTCAAGCAACTATCAGCGCAATTTGGAACGCTATTTTGTCGCTTATCAGTAGCGTGTTGAGTGCAATAGCTAGCACTGTGTCAAGTACATGGTCAGCTATCCAGTCAATTATTTCAAGTGCTATGAGTTCCGTTCAGAGCATTATCAGCTCAGCTTGGAGCGCTGTTAGGTCAGCGGTTACAAGCGCCATGAGCTCAATCCAATCAGCTATCACTAGCGGATTTAGTGCGGTCGTATCAGCAGTAACAAGTGCTGGTCAGCGTATCATTTCAGCGGTTCGGTCAGCGTTCAGCGGTGCGCTAAGTGCAGCCCGTGGATTTGTTGGACAAGCTGCAAGCGTCGGTTCTCAATTGATTAGCGGTTTCGTTAGCGGTGTTACATCCGCAGCTGGGAAACTGATTTCAGCGGTTAAAGGTGCGGTAAGTAGTGCAATCGACGGCGCCAAGTCATTGCTTGGTATCAAATCACCGTCTCGTGTGTTCCGTCAATTCGGTATCTATACGGATAAAGGTTTCATTATCGGTATTGATAGCAAAGCTGACCAAGTGGCCCGTTCAATGCGCTATATGGCCCAAGGTGCTATCGACGCATTCACCGGTCAAGATATCAACGGAGCCATCACTGATGAACTTGGTAGCATGGATGGTCAGTTAGGCCGTTTGGCAGGGTATGACCCATCCGTTTCGTTCAATGGCGGCAAGATGTCAGTTACTCAACAGGCAGCGGATATCGTGCTTAAAATGGGCGATACAACTTACAGAGCATTTACTAATGACATCACTAACGCTCAATCAATGGAATTAATGCTTGATAACTATTAAGAGAGAAAAGAGGTTTTAGCTAATGTATGATTATGCTTCATTGAAGCGCACGGAATCAACGGTGCTGCAAAGAGCGCCGGTTGATAACATGCGTATCAACGGTACGCCTATAGAAGATATCATCCAAGGGTATCGACAACTTACGGTCAAAGGTCGTTCATTGCTCAATCGTGAAATTTCAACTACTCGTGTTCCTGGACGCCGTGGTGTCTGGGTGGACAGCGTCAATGACTCAGAGCGTGAGATTGAAGTTAAGTATCAGTTAACGACAGTCACCAGCCAAGTCATGAGGACCTCTTTCCGAGAGCTAAACCGCATCTTGAGAGAAGTAGGCCCTAGCGGCTATCTCGAAGTAACCTTTGATGATGAGCCAGATTTCACTTATTACGCTATTTTTAAAGAAGCGGAGGAGGTGGAGGAAGACAGACTTTCAATTGTTAGCAGCTTTGTGTTGTTAGTTCCAGACGGCTATAAGAAGCGGGTCCCAGAGCGCTCTAACGGTGTTGTTTATCTAACTTACGCTAAGAAGGTAATACCTGAGAAGATTGTAGCCATGACATCTACAGCGGCAACAGAATTTGAAATCATCAACGGTCAAACCAAGCTATCGTTTAAGGGTAGTTATGCAGCTAATAAGGAAATTGTCATTAAATTTGGCGACGAAGAAGTGACTGCTACTTATGATGGTCGCAATATCCTAAGTGAATTACAGCGATTTAGCCCACTTGAGCAGTTTTATGTGAAAGACGGGGACAGATTGAGCGGGAAAAACGTAGCGATTCGTGAAGTGCAGTGGAGGGATGAAAGTCTATGATCTATTTATTCGATAAGGACGAAAAACTTATCAAGATTATTCGCAAGCCTGCCATTAAGACGGCATTGCAAAAATTCAGTCTTACCACTGAAAATTACGTTTCAGACCGCTTGACTGTCGAAATGAAAGCCTTGAAGGACGACGAACTGGCAAAACTGGAATACATGGCTATTCAGTCAATTGACGATACCCATAAATTCCATTACTTCTATATTGCCCAAGGTAACACCAAAGGGGATATCACAACGCTTATCGGTGTTCAGTCTGGCATTGAGGAGCTACGCAAGACAGTCGTTTACGACAAGCGCCCGACAGACCAACGTGCTAGACCGGTTATTGAATGGCTTTTAACTGGGACGAACTGGTCCCCTCGGTTTATTGCTGAAACAAACCCAAAGAGTACCAATTTCTATTACATTTCCACATTTGATGCTTTGAAAAAAGTGTGCAAGGTGTGGGGCTTAGAAATGCAGTTCTTTGTTGAAATGAACGGTAGTCAGATTGGCGCTAGATATATTGATTTTAAGCGCAAAATAGGTGAAGCCGTCGGAAAGCGTGTGGTTTATGGACATAACGCCCTTGAAATTCTGCAAGAGGTTGAAAAGACGAACCTATACACCGCCTTGGTTGGCCGTGGTAAGGGGGAACAAGTCAGCTCAGCGGAAGATACCGGAAAAGACGCTGACGGTTACGGACGCAAAATCAACTTTGAGGAAATTGTCTGGTCGAAAGCCAAAGGGGATCCACTAGACAAGCCCCTTGGTCAGAAATACCTTGAAATTCCAGAAATGACCGCTAAATACGGCATTAAACAACCAGACGGCAAGATGCGCCCAAAGATTGGCTTTGTCGAGTTTAGCGAGGAAGAAGACAAAAATGAGCTTATCAAGCAGACTTACGAGGCTTTGATTGAGTCATCAAGACCTAAACTGACACTTAAAACGTCAACGGTTTATCTTAAAGGCGTCCAAATCGGTGATACTATCCGAGTAGTCCGACATGACAGGCACCTTGACTACGATACACGTATCTTTGAAATCACGTTCAATCGCTTAAACAACGAATCTAGCGACATCAAGCTAGGGGACCGTGTTAGCGAAAGCAACGATGCAAAGGTACAGAGTACCGTCAACAAAGCACTCGACGAGTTTAAAGCTGGTGAGTTCACTGAGTTTGTCAAGAAACTTCCAGAGTTTATCCCGTCAGCTAATGGTTTTAACCATAACTGGTACACAAGCACTGACCCAACAGAATCCCACCCGGGACAAGTCTTAATTAATGATTCTTGGTACAAACCGGACCCAGAACACGAAGGACACACTATCATGTATCGCTGGACCGGTGAAATGTGGCAAGAGGTATTGAGAACGTGGGACGGTACAGGACTTCAAGACAAAATCAAGAAAGAGTTTGAAAAAGTCGCAGCTAACATGGCTAAACAGCAATCAGAACACGACAGAGTGGTTGCTGAAATCACAGCCAAGGCTACTAATGCGGAAACGTTAGCTAGTTCAGCCAAATCAACCGCAGAGGACGCTTTTGGCCGCCTAAACGACATTAAGAGCGAAGCTATCGCAGAAGCTCGTTACTTGGACAGCGTTGAGCGTACAGAGACAGAAAAGAAGATTGCTGCATCTAAAAAAGATGCACTTTCAGAAGCCGTCAAGCTAGTCGACAACGCTAAAAGTACATTAAACACGGATCTATCTGAGACTGAAAAGAAGGTGGAAGCCCTAAAGGGTTCTATCGGTACGTTGTCAAACGATACGTCAGTACAGTTTGCCAAAATCAATAACGCTCTCATTTCAGTAGCTAGCAAACAAGATGTCGACAAGGTCAGCCAGCGTGTGTCCAATGCTGAGACGATTTTGACGCAGCAAGCAGGGCAGATTTCAGCCAAAGCTAGCAAAGAGGATGTCAATGCTGTTTCTGGACGTCTAAACAAAGCTGAGAGCTCATTGACAGTGCAAGCTGGACAAATCAACCAGAAAGCCAACAAGCAGGATGTAGACACGCTCACAGGGCGTGTGAATCGTGCTGAAACTTCTATCACGCAACAAGCGGACATGATTGCGTCCAAAGCTAACAAACAAGAGCTTGACAATGTCAATAATCGAGTAATCAACGCTGAAAGTCGTATCACTCAACAAGCTAACGAGATTAGCCAACGAGTAAAAACCAGTGATTTTAACAATGCTACTCAGCGACTAGCGACGGCTGAAAGCTCAATCACGCAACTAGGAAATAAAATCACTACTGAGATTAGCCGTGTGGACAGCAAGATTCCGACTGACTTTGGAAACCGTAACTTGATTTTGAAATCAGCAGATTTCGAGAATCTACACCGACAACCCGGAGGGAGTGGGAATACTACTACTACTGCTGATGGGCAATCGTTCCTAATCAAGTCTCACAGCTATTTGAGTGACGTTTACGGCGGTATCTCATGGAACATGGCTATTACGGAAATTAAAGCCGGTGAAACATTCTCGCTCTTGGTCCCGGTATACATCGATAGCGGCGTAGATATTGACCGTGGCGCTATGATTATCATCAAGAATCACAAAAACAATGACAATCTGTTTGCGTTCAACATCCCGACAGACGTCAATAATGAGTGGTTTGACGTTAAATTGATTTTTACTGCCGGCAAAGACATCGCTCTCGGTGAGTGGCCGTTCTACATTACAGTTGTTAGAAACGGCTATTTGAAAATCAGACCACCTATGCTTGTCAGAGGGACACTCATTCCCTTGCAACATACAGTAGCACCAGAAGATACCGAAGCTGAAATTAGCACGGTTAAAACGACGATTACACAGACCGAGCAGGGTGTCAGTCAGCTATCACAGAAACAATCTGAAACAGATAGCCGCATGACTAACGCTGAAACTAAGGTTAATCAATTAGTGGGTGAAGTATCGTCGAAGGTATCGAAGACTGATTTTGACAAGCTGTCTAAGAGCGTGGCGGCTAATAGTACCGCAATCACTCAGACCGATAACAAAATCAGTTTGAAAGCAGACCGGACAGAAGTTCAAGCGGTCAAAGCTACGGCTGACAGTGCAGCGTCCAAAGGCCAAGAATTAGAGCGTAAAATTAACCAGACTAATGCAGAATTACGTGTTACAGCAGATTCTATCGCTCAAAAAGTTTCAAGGGTTGACTTCGACAGTCTTGGAAATAAAGTCACTAACGCTGAAACACAGATCAACACGTTAGCTGGAAAGATTGAAACTAAACTCTCTAGGGTTGACCTAGACAGTGCTATTGATAACAAAGGCTTTTTGAAAGAGTCTGACGTCAATAGGCTCGTTGATAACAAAGGTTTTGCGACGGCTACAGCTGTAACTAACCTTATCCAACAGTCTGAACAAGGGACAACTCAACTTATCAGCGAGGTCAAGAAACAAATTCCGTCAGTCGATACACTTTCAACCGGTGGTGAGAATCTGATCGTTAACTCAGCATTCCCAGAGAACCTCGAGAATTGGGGATTCTGGGAAGTGCCACAGCCAAATGCTAATCTATCTATTTCAAGTCATGTTTTTTACTACAACGGCGCTAGACCACTGTTTTTGCTAAGAGTATCATCATCACTCCCAGCTTCTACGCTACGTTTCCCAGTCAAACGCAACACTGATTATTCGTTCAATATCCAATCATTCGCCACTGGTAACATCAAAGGTGTAGATATCTACTTCCTTGGTCGTAAGTCGAATGAAACGAATAAAACATTCACTAAGGTAGTCAAGTTCAAATCGCACAACGGCTCACCGTCAACAACGGGATTGGCTAAGTGGCATCTGACCTTCAATTCGGGCGAATGTGATGAAGGTTTCATCCGTATTGATAACACGGGTACGACCAATGGCAGTCAGTCGATGTTATTCTTCACAGAACTTGACTGCTACGAGGGGACTATGGACCGTGCTTGGCAACCGTCGCCAAAAGACGCAAGCCAAGAAGTCACAGTTAAATTCAATGAAATTAAGTCTACCGTTGACGGTTTCAGCCGCACCATTGGCGAACATGGGCAGTCTATTTCTCAGATTATCCAAGAGGCCAAGGGTACAGTTTGGAAGGTGGAGAACCTAGAGGACAAGTGGTCGTTTAATCTCGGTGTTACTAATAAGCAATTAGACAAGTTAGGCACTGGGTTAGAAGCTACTAAATCCGAAATGTCCCAGATTGCAGGTTCATGGGCAGTCAAGAACCTAACAAGGTCCGGTGATGTGCTTAACCAAATCAATCTCAATAAAGACGGCTCGGTCAAAATCGACGGTAAATTGGTTCAAATCACTGGCTCTACCTACATCGAAGATGGTGTTATTAGCTCAGCTAAAATCGGTGAACTGTCAGCAAGTAAAATCACTAGCGGGCGTTTAAACGCTTCACTCGTTGACGTCGTTAACCTAAACGCTTCAAGCATCACAAGCGGTACGTTTACCGGTTTGAACTATCGAGGGGGTCGTATTGAGTCATTAAATGGTTCAATGTTCTTTGATTTGAATAACAACTACCTTCAAATGGGAGCAGATACCGCTTCAATCAGACGTGTTCAACCCGGATATCCTGCACAGTTTATCAGATACGAAACAAGTATCGACCAAGGGAACCATCGCTCAAAAACCATTATCGGCTCAAACCGTGATGGGACAGACGTTTACAATGCTACGACGTTCTCTGGTGTTGTCATCCAAAACAACACTAACAACGACATCGATACATTGCATCTCTACGGTGATAGAACATATTTTAGACATACGTTTACTAACGACGGATGGGATTTAGATGCTGTAACGCAGCGACTTCGTCCGGGCATGATGGAAAAAGACTCACAGATTTGGTCAGTGCAGTTTGCAACACCAAAAAACGGTAAGGATTTTAGCACCGGGGCTATCAATATCACCGAGTCTCTCGCTGCGGTTTGGCGGATGTTCAAGCACTTCGAAGGGAATATTAAAATGCCAACCGAGCTCAAAACACTCATCCAGCATGGTTACAATAACTACGGTATCCACATGCCGGTATTGTAAAAGGAGAACTAATGAACGAACAAATTTACACTTCAATGATTCAAGATATCGCAAGTCAGAACGCTAATTTGACGATTGAAAAAGCTGAGTTTAAGGCTCGCTTGCAGTCGACAGTTAGCGAACTGGAGCAGGTCAAATCGCAACTAGAGCATTATCAAAATGTACTAGCGTCTGATTCAGACCTTAACGACCTCTTCGATGAGGTAGCACAGAAAGGAGCGACTAATGAATAAGTCTAATTTCAGTGTCACATCGAGTTATCTGACCAATCCAACAACTACAAGGATCGCCATCCAGTCCAAAGATGGCTCGACGTGGTTGACACGAGACGTTCCAGGCGACCACACAAGCAAGACGGATGAAGCTAAAGTCCAGCTTATCTTGGACATCTTAACGACTGAGTTGGACCCTGCCGGAGCTTTGGCACGCTATCAAGCTAAGTCAGAGGAATCTATCAAAGACCTTGACAATCGCTTGAATTTGGCTGAGAAAGTCGCTGAACAAGGCGAATTGACTCGTAAAATTGCCAACGTGTCCATCCTCAATGCGGTAATGAGCCAGAATATCCAGTATGGCACAATCTACAAGCAATATTTGGAATTGTTGCCAGTCGCTAAAACAGGCAATGTATTCAACGCTGGCGACATCTTCGCTATCGAAGACCCTAGTCACGAAGAATTAGACGGAGAAGGCAAGTTGGTACTTATCCAAGTTAACGGGTCTTTCGCTTACGAAAACCAGCCATTCGCTGACTTTGCAAAAGGTGGCAAACTCGAAAACAATGGGGTTGCTACTGCATGGGTATTTAGACCGAAGGAGGGTTAATGGTACAGAAACCAGACGGCATTTTTGGTGTTTTCGATGTGGTCAGAGACTTCTACGCACATGGTATCGATGAGCATTTATGGGTGTTCCTGCTCATGATTATCATTTTCAGTGATATCATCATCGGCGTGTCCAGAGCTTGGGCCGCTCATGAGTTTTCAAGCTCAAAATTTAGAAAAGGGCTAGTCAGCCATACGGCTATGATTACATTTGTAGCCATTTTCTATCCGTTCGCAGCCTTCATGAATCTGGGCGGTATCCTAGATACATTTATCTTTGCAATGATTGCAGCATACGGCTCTAGTATCTTAGCTAGTTTGTCAGCTCTAGGGGTGGAAATCCCATACTTTGATAAGTATGTTAAGAACAATATCGATAAAGAGAAATTTAATTTAACCTCAAAAAATGAGGAAGAAAAGGAGGAAACAGAAAATGATTAATTTGAAATTGCGACTAAAAAACAAAGTTACGTTAGCAGCTCTTATCTCAGCGGTTTTTGTTATGTTGGGACAATTTGGGCTTGAGATTCCACACAATATCCAAGAGGGTGTCAATACTCTATTGATGATCTTGGTTCTCCTCGGAATCGTTACAGACCCAACAACAAAGGGTGTCGCCGACAGTAAGCAAGCATTAAACTACAACGAACCTCGTGAGGACTAGCCATGGCTAAACTCATGACCTCTATTAACCAAATCGAGGGAGGTGACGTTCTCAAATCTGGGGACACCGCTTCCGTATTTGGTTTTGAAATTTTGGGTTACGATGGAAAACGCATGGAGCTGTCTGGAACTGGTAAGCTAACACTTTCCAATGACGAAACAGTAGCACTTTATCAAGATGTTGCTGTTGAAAACGGGACATTCTCGTTCTCAATGGGTAGTGTGGTAGCTACTGGCACTTACTACCTAGAGATTAAACTAGACGGGCATATCTTCCCATCTAACAATTTCAAAGTGAAAGTTAAGAGTTCGCTTAATCTTGACGGTGCGATTCCCTCGAAGAAAGACCCCAAACTAAAACTGCTAGCTGATGAATTGCGAGATTCTGGGTTAATCAGTGGCACTGATACCACAGAAGACCTCGTAAACGTCTACAATCTAGCTAAAATTTGAAAGGAAAACATAAATGAGTAAACTACATGATTTCGCCCAAGCAGTGGGTGCTGATATCAAAGAAATTAAAACAACCCTAGCAGGAAAGGCTGATAAGGGTTCGGAAGGCATCACTCAAGACCAACTTAACACTGCAATTGCACAAGCTAAAACCGACCTTATTGGTGGAGCTCCTGAAGAGCTTGATACTCTTAAAGAGCTTGCTGATAAAATCGCCGCTGGTGGTGGTAATGTTGATTCTGGTATTATTACTAAACTTACAGAATTTGGTAATCGTATCACAGCCATTGAAACAGAAGATTTGGTAGCAGCATACAATACAGCTAAAAACACTCTCTAATGAGGTGGGCTTATGAGTAATTTAAAAGACGTAATAGAATCTATTGGCCGTGATATTGGTGAAATTAAAGGCAAACAATCTTCATCATTGTCTGTAAGCCAAGCCTATGGATTATTTCCAACGTATAATAACTTTTTTCTACAAGTTTTAGAACAAAATAAATTTGCGGAAGACCCACTTGTGACCAAATCTCAATTACCTACAAGTGAAATTGACGATCTAAAACAGAAGGTTGCTGATTTGGAAAGAATGCTTACGGAGATTAAACAAGCTATTCAGAAATAATTTAAGAAAGGAGAAATATGACATCTAAAACACAGTTATTAAACACGCTTGATAGTCTCGTTAATCAACGTGTCACTGTTCCAACGAATCCTTATGGCGGGCAATGTATAAGTCTGGTTGACTACGTTTTACAATACGCCGGCTTGTTTAACCTTGATTTCAGCTACTTAAATGCCATTGATGCCTTAAGCCGTGCTGAAAACCTAGGATTGAAAGTTACCTATTTCAACGGGGCTAACAATCCACCAGTAGGGAGTGTTTGGGTAACTAATTGCTTGCCTTACCACCAATTCGGACATATCGGTTTTGTAGTCGCAGAAAACCCGGACGGGACAGTTACCACAATCGAGCAGAATATTGACGGTAACGGTGATGCTCTTTATAATGGCGGTTGGACACGCAAGGTCACTAGAAACCTTGATAGCGCTGGTAATTTCAGCTATATCGACTGGAATGCACCAACTCAACAAATGGTTGGATGGTTTGAATTGCCATTTGATGGCATGGCGCAAGATAATTATTTTATCGATGTGTCAGCATACCAACCGGGAGACTTGACTGGTATCTGTCAAGCGTCTGGCACTAATAACACGGTTATTAAAGTAACCGAGGGGGTAGGCTGGGTTAGTCCAGTAGCCGGCCAGCAAACCAGCACAAGCAATTGTATTGGTTATTACCACTTCGCCCGTTTTGGTGGCGATGTTGCAACGGCACAAGCTGAAGCTAATTATTTCATCAGTAATCTGCCATCGCACCCACGCTACTTAGTGTGTGATTACGAGGACGGGGCTAGCGGTGACAAGCAAGCAAATACTAATGCAGTCCTAGCGTTTATGGATATTTGTAAGGCGAATGGTTTTGAGCCTGTCTATTACAGTTACAAGCCGTACACACTAGCTAATGTGTATATAGATCAAATCACTGCACGTTATCCAAACAGTCTATGGATTGCAGCTTACCCAGATTACGAGGTACGCCCAGAACCGTATTGGGGTGTGTATCCAAACATGGAGCATACACGCTGGTGGCAGTTTACATCAACCGGCTTAGCTGGTGGATTGGATAAGAACGTAGTCGTTATTAATGATGGCGACAATTTAGTAAATCAGAAAGAGGAAGAAGATATTATGAATTTTGTAGTAAGAAGCAAATCTGGAAGCCAAGGCTATGTAGGAGTTGTTAACGGTCACGTTTTCGGTATTGGCGACATTAGCACTGTTGACGAGTTGAAATCTAACGGAGCTAAGCATTTAATGCTTGATGACAATGATTTCCAACGCTTTATTGATAGCCAATCAAGAGATGCTGCGGAAGTATCTAAGGCAATTGAAGAAGCTAGTGCGTCAGTAGTCAAGGCTATTGAAGAACGTGCACAAGCCACACAAGGCCAAACTGGAAAATAACTAGACCACGAAAACTAAAAAACGAAAAGGAGTATATCACCTCCCCTCACGCTGCAACAGGGATATCATGGCAGCAGTGGTCGAAGCCTCAGCGTTTGCTGGGGCTTTTTTTGCTATAATATATCTAGGAAAGTGCCAGTAACTCTACGGGGTCTGGTGCGTTTTTTTATTTTTTGTGTTATAATGAATATCCATCATAGGCAAAGAGCTACGAGGTTATCTCATAGCTCTTTTTTATAATTGCCAATCTCATAGATAAGTGATAATATAATCTTCGGAATACTTGGCGTCGTTTCGATGATAATTCTCGAACGGTCCTCGACTTTTAGTCGGGGGTTTTATTTTGTCCACCTTTAAAAAAAGGGGCAAATAAGGGGCAATAAGTGTAAACTTTAGTAACTTTATGTAAGTTTTACTGTATGTATCTTACACGCATATATCCTTATTTGATAGGTTTTCTTCCTATTATATACGCATTTAAAATGGCGCTAACAGAATACCGTGGTTTGAAATCATTCTACAACTTGAAAAAATAATTCTATAGTCATATAGAATAAAAAGAGATTCCTTAGGAATCTCTTTTTTGTGTTTCTAAAGAATCTTAGATTGTGTTATGCATTGTCTCTAAATAGAAACTCTAAACATAAAAAGTCCCCTCAATCAATAGGATTGAGGGGACTTCGTCTTAGAATAGACCTTTAATCTTGTCTAGAGCTCCACTAACCATTTCGTTACCTGAAACAAGTGACTTAGCTTGGTCAAAGTATTCGCCCAAATCATCTTTATTGTCATCGACAAACTTTTTAGCAGCTTCGAAATCTTTCTTTTCGATCATTTCTTTTACTTGGTTAAATAGGTCCATTGGATTCATATCTGTTCTCCTTTATAAGTTTTCTTACAAACTCTATTTAATCACGCTTATAGTAAACTAGCAAGAAATATGTTTGAGGCGAGTGCTATGAGGATTATGATTTTCTAGTTAAGTACGATTGATAATTGTTTAATCTAAAAAGGCAGTCCAAATAGGACTGCTTTTAAGGCTTATTGTTGTTCCGTTGAAGAGCTACTAGACTCTGATTCACTTGAACTTGAGCTTGATTCAGATTCTGCAGGATGTAGTTCCTTGTAAGATGGGGTCTTGAATAGATCAGCTGTCGATTTATTGCCTTTTTGTTTGTAGAGGCTGGTTGATTTATCTTTCAGCTTTTTATTGATTTCTTTTAGTTGATCCATCTGTTTAGTGTAGGAAATCTTGCTAGAATCAACATGCTTCAAACCGTTTGGCGTATAGAAACGAAGAAGGTCACCTGTTTGAACAGCGTCACTCATCGAAAGCTGAGTTGCTACTGCCTTACGAATGGCTTCGTTATCTTTTTTAGTTGTCTCATCAGGGTTGGTAATTTCTTCCCCTGTTTGAGTGTTATAAAGTCGACCAGAGTAGCTGGTGTATTGAGGAGTAACATATTGACCTGAGGTTCTAAATGCGACGGTTTGCTTATTATCAGGAGATAGGAGGTCTTGTCCCATCTGGATATAAGAGCTAGTATCAACGCCAAGAACGTGAAGGAGAGTTGGAAGGGCATCAACCTCACCACCAAAGGTGTTAGAGATACCACCACCAGTATAGCCTGGAATATGAATCATGTAAGGAACACGTTGAAGCATGGCTTTATCATAGTTTGACCAAGTTTCAGGGTTCTTACCGAGAAGTTCAGCAAGATTGCCGCTTCGTGTATCAGAGATACCATAGTGGTCACCGTACATGACAATAATCGAGTTATCGTAAAGACCGGTTTCCTTGAGGTAATCAAAGAAGTCTTTGATTGCTGAGTCAAGATAGTTAGCTGTTGCAAAATATCCGTTGACTGTTTCGTCTTTTGTTTCGGCAAGTGGGAAACCTTGTTCCTTTTCATCGCCTGAGAGAGAAGTATATGGGTAGTGGTTAGATACTGTAAGGTATTTAACGTAGAAAGGTTGTTGCATTTGTTCCAGATACTTGATGGAATCTGGGAACATGTACTTGTCATTTAGACCATACTGGAAGGAGTTTTCATCAGTTTTTTCAGTGAAGGCTGATGAGTCAAAGAAGTAGTTATAACCCCATTGTTTATAGGTATTATTACGATTCCAGAAGGATCCAGTGTTTCCGTGGAAAACAGCTGATGTATAGTCACCTGTTTGAGCTAGGATAGATGGTGCCGCATAGGCGGTATTGGTACCGCCATAGTTTACCATGTATGAGCCTGTGCTTAGTCCAAAGAGAGACGTTTCCATCAAGGTTTCAGCATCAGAAGTTTTACCTGATTTTACTTGGTGGAAGAAGTTTGAAAAGGCTAGCGTTTCATTTGAGTGAAAAATGGAATTGATGAATGGTGTAACCTCATAGTCTTGACCGTCTACTTTGAGCTTGTAATCAATGAGGAATTGTTGGAAGCTTTCCAAGTGAATAACGATGACGTTTCTTCCTTTAGCAATTCCGTAATACTTAGGATCAGGTGCTGCGTAATGCTCTTTAACGTAAGCTTCAACCTTTTTCATATCCTCAGCTGTTGCAGATGAACGAGCCTGTGAGGCCTGATAAGTTAAGTTACCAGAATAGGCTGTGAAGAAGGGGAGCCCCATAGCACGAACAATATAGTTATTTGAGAAACCACGTGTCAACAACTCGCCACGGTTAACTTCCGCTAAAAAGAGGTTAACTGAGAGAAGGAGTGTCGACAGTGCAGTAACGGCAAAACTAGCTCGTTTGTTAAATGGCTTGCTGTCCATCTTAAGCTTCTTCCTGAAACCAGCATAGATGAAGAAAGGTACATCAATCAGGTAGAAGAGATAGCTTGGCTCAAGAAGGTTCTTGGCGGAGTCTCCTAGTCCTGCTGCCGAACTAGAACTTGCTAGGATGGTATTTACAGTGATGAAGTCTGTAAACTCTCCAAAGTAAATCACATTAGCGATAAGTAAGAGGTTAAGGATGACATAGATAGCAATGGTAATACTATAAAAGAAACGTCGTTTCTTGAAGTATAGTCCTAAACCTAGAAGCATTAATCCTAGTGGAATAGGGTTAATCAGCGAAAGCATAACCTGATATCTGCTTTCCAACTCAAGATTAATGTTGACGTAATAAGCGAATATGGTTTTTAGCCAGTAAAAGAAGAGTAACAAGAGGATAAATCCAAGTCTTGATGAAACTCCTTTCCAAAAGGCTTCAGTAATTTTTTTCAAAGTAATACTTCCTTTGATTCTATATTATCTTAATCATTATACCAAATAAGATAATGACTCTCAAAAATTTACTGCCATTGAGTGTGATATTCCTTGACATATAATTGATAAAATCTAGTTACGAAACAGAAATAATAGCATTTTTTTGGTATAATAGTAACATGAGTATATTGACGGTAAGTCCCTTTGCGGAGAAAAAAATCAAACAAGGAAAACAGCTTCTTTTAGCCGAAGATTTTCCAAAAATAACTGAAAATAATCAGTTGGTTTATCTGTATAGCCAATCCAAAGACTTTTTAGGAACGGGCTATTTGTCAAGTCAAAATAAGGGGATAGGATGGTTTCTGTCCCCTAAAAAACAACAATTGACAGTGACTTATTTTCAAGAACTTTTTGAAAGGGCTAAGGCCAAACGTCAATCCTATTATGATAATGAGTTGACGACAGCTTTTCGTCTTTTCAACCAAGATGGTGACGATTTTGGTGGTCTCACAATTGATTTATATGGGGATTATGCCCTCTTTTCATGGTACAATGCCTTTGTTTATTCCTTGAAAAATGATATTGTAGAGGCTTTCCAAATGGTCTTTCCTGAGGTCTTGGGAGGCTATGAGAAAATCCGCTTCAAGGGTCTTGATTTCGAATCAGACCATCTTTTTGGGCAAGAGGCGGCTGATACCTTCACCATTTTAGAAAATGGGGTAACTTATGAAGTTTTCCTCAATGATGGGCTAATGACGGGGATTTTCCTTGATCAGCATGAAGTGCGTGATGGTTTAGTTAATGGCTTAGCTTTGGGAAAATCAGTTTTGAATATGTTCTCCTATACGGCAGCTTTTTCAGTGGCTGCAGCCATGGGGGGAGCGGTTGAAACGACATCGGTTGATTTGGCTAAGCGTTCACGTGAATTATCGACGGCTCATTTTGAAGCTAATGGCTTCAGTATGGAAAATCATCGCTTGGTCGTGATGGATGTCTTCGATTATTTCAAATATGCAAAGAAAAAAGGCTTATCTTATGACCTTATCGTCATCGATCCGCCAAGCTTTGCTCGAAATAAGAAACGCACTTTCTCAGCAAATAAGGATTACCACAAGTTAATTGCACAAAGTCTTGATATTTTATCAGAGCATGGGACAATCATCGCAAGTACCAATGCTGCTAATATGACAGTGCAACAGTTTAAGAAACAACTACGTAAGGGCTTGGGAGATGTTTCAGCGGACTTCGTTAACCTGCAACAATTACCAGCGGATTTTACCGTCAATCCTAATGATCCAACATCAAATTATTTGAAAGTATACACAATAAAGGTAAATAAATGAAAATTGTAGTTCCGATTATGCCAACTAGTTTAGAGGAGGCACAAGCGCTTGAACTGTCTCGTTTTGAGGGGGCAGACATTATTGAATGGCGTGCAGATTTTTTAGATAAGGATAGTATCTTAACGGTTGCTCCGGCTATTTTCGAGAAATTCGCAGGCTTTGAGATTGTCTTTACCATCCGTACAACGCGTGAGGGTGGTAGGCTTGAGTTAACGGATGCGGAATATGTCGCACTGATTAAGGATGTAGCTGCGATTTATTCGCCAGATTATATTGATTTTGAGTATTTCACACGTAAGGCTGTCTTTGATCAAATGCTCGAATTTTCAAACTTGGTTTTGTCTTATCATAACTTTGAGGAGACACCTGAAAACCTCATGGAACTTTTGTCTGAGATGGCAAACTTGACACCACGAGTGGTTAAGGTGGCAGTTATGCCTAAGAATGAGCAGGATGTTCTCGACCTTATGAACTTCACACGTGGCTTTAAGGCCTTTAATCCTGAGCAGGAGTTTGTGACCATGTCAATGGGTAAACTAGGTCGTTTGTCACGTTTTGCTGGCGACTTGATAGGGTCATCATGGACCTTTGCCAGTCTTGATAATGCCAGTGCTCCAGGACAAATTAGTTTAGCAGACATGCGCAGAATCAGGGAGGTTTTGAATGCAGATTGATGGACACACACGCCTAGCAGCTGTTGTCGCCAATCCAATCAAGCATTCGATTTCGCCATTCATTCATAATTCGGCCTTTGAGAAGACACAAGTTAATGGTGTTTATGTGGCCTGGGAGATTCCGGAATCAGACCTAGCCGAGACAGTTGAAAATATTAGACGTTACGACATGTTCGGTATCAATTTGTCCATGCCATATAAGGAAGCAGTTATTCCTTTTTTGGATGAGATTAGTCCTGCAGTTCAACTGATTGGTGCTGTCAATACAGTTGTTAATCGTGATGGGCGTTTGATTGGTCATAATACGGACGGTTTTGGCTTTTTTGCTAGTCTAAGGAACTTTAGCCCTAAAGATGCCCATCTGATGATTTTGGGTGCTGGTGGTGCGGCTAAAGCTATTGTGACGCAGGCAGTTCTTGATGGTGCCAAGAAAGTAAGTGTCTATGTTCGCCCTCAGTCATTGGATAAGGCAAAAGAGAGCTTTAAGTCCTTACTTGAACAGACAACTTGTCACCTGGAGTTTCATGCTTTAAATGATCTTAAGTATTTTAAAGAGGAACTAGGCCAGGCTGATTTATTGGTGAATGCGACGAGTGTAGGTATGGATGGCGCATCCTTACCTATTCCTACAGATACAAAATTTCCTAAGGGACTCTTGGTTGCTGATATCATTTATCAGCCTTTTGAAACACCTTTCTTGGCCTTAGCTAGGAAACAGGGAATAGAGGCTGTGAACGGACTTGGCATGTTGCTTCATCAAGCAGCAGGTGCCTTTAAATTGTGGACAGGCAAGGACATGCCAACAGACGCCATTTGGCAGGAATTAGAAAATATTTACAATAGCTAGGAGGGGACGACGATGAAACTAGAGGTAAATTTAACACATAACCCTTATGACATTATTATTGAAAAAGGAGCCCTTAAGACTGTCGGTCAATGGGTGAAGTCACTTTGGGAACCACAAAAGATTGCCCTTATTACGGACAATCATGTGGGAGCTCTATATGCAGAAAAAGTTAAGCTTAGCTTGGAGCACGAAGGTTTTGAGGTTGTCGTTTTTGATTTTCTAGAAGGTGAAGCGAGTAAAAATCTAAAAACTGTTAACAAGGCTTATGAGTTTTTGATTAAGAATGGCATGACTCGTAGTGATGGTATTGTTGCTCTTGGTGGCGGTGTTGTTGGTGACTTGGCAGGCTTTGTTGCTTCAACTTATATGCGTGGCATTCACTTCGTTCAGGTTCCAACTAGTCTCACTGCCCAAGTGGATTCATCTATTGGTGGTAAGACGGGTGTGAACACACCATTTGCTAAAAATATCGTGGGAACTTTCGCTCAGCCTGATGGGGTTTTGATTGACCCTAATGTCCTTGAGACACTTGGTAAACGTGAATTGATCGAAGGTATGGGTGAGGTTGTCAAATACGGTTTGATTGATGATCCTGAGCTTTGGCAGCTCCTTGAAAGCATTGATGGTTCGGTTCACAGTATCCTAGAAAACTCAGAAACTATCATTTACCGTTCATGTAATGTGAAGCGTAAAATTGTGGTTGAAGATGAGTTTGAAGGTGGTGTCCGTATGTACCTAAACTTTGGTCATACGATTGGGCATGCCGTTGAACAAACAGCTGGTTACGGTAAAGTCATGCACGGTGAAGCGGTAGCTATCGGAATGGTTCAGATTTCACGAGTTGCTGAGGAAAAAGGTCTGATGCCTAAGGGGATCACACGTCAAATCGCTGAGATGTGTGTTAAATTCGGCTTGCCAGTGGACTATGAGCCATGGCGTGTTGAGGAGCTCTATACAGCCCTCACACATGATAAAAAAGCTCGTGGCAATAGCATTAAGACAGTTATCGTTCCAGAGATTGGTAAGGCAGCTATCAATCAGATTCCTTTAGTTGAAATGAAAGAGTACTTGGAGAAATAAATGAGATATTTAACAGCAGGTGAGTCTCATGGCCCACGTTTAACAGCAATTATCGAAGGTGTTCCAGCTGGTCTTCCCTTGACGGCTGAAGATATCAATGCTGATTTGAAACGCCGCCAAGGTGGTTATGGTCGTGGTGGCCGTATGAAAATTGAGTCTGATAAAGTTGAAATCACTTCTGGTGTTCGTCATGGGAAAACAACAGGGGCTCCAATCACCCTTCATGTTATCAATAAGGACCATCAAAAATGGTTGGACATCATGGCTGTGGAAGACATTGAAGACCGTTTGAAAACCAAACGTAAAATCACTCACCCACGTCCAGGACATGCTGACTTGGTTGGTGGAATGAAATACCGTTTCGATGATTTGCGTAATTCCTTGGAGCGTTCTAGTGCGCGTGAAACAACTATGCGTGTGGCAGTAGGTGCTGTCGCTAAACGTATCTTGGCTGAACTCGATATTGAAATTGCTAACCATGTTGTTGTCTTTGGTGGTAAGGAAATTGATGTGCCTGAGAATTTGACGGTAGCTCAAATCAAGGAATTGGCTCAACAATCAGAGATTTCAGTCGTTAACCAAGAGCGTGAACAAGAAATTAAAGATTACATTGACCAAATCAAAAAAGAAGGGGACACAATCGGTGGTGTCGTTGAAACTGTCGTTGGTGGTGTTCCTGTTGGTCTTGGTTCTTATGTGCAATGGGATACCAAACTTGATGCTAAGATTGCTCAAGCAGTTGTATCCATCAATGCCTTCAAGGGTGTGGAATTTGGTCTTGGTTTCAAAGATGGCTACCTCAAGGGCTCTCAAGTGATGGACGAGATTCTCTGGAATGAAGAGGATGGTTATACACGTCGCACTAACAATCTTGGTGGTTTCGAAGGTGGTATGACCAATGGACAACCGATTGTGGTGCGTGGGGTTATGAAACCCATTCCAACCCTCTACAAGCCTTTGATGTCAGTAGATATCGAAACACATGAACCTTACAAGGCAACAGTTGAGCGCTCAGATCCAACGGCCTTGCCGGCAGCGGGTGTTGTTATGGAATCCGTAGTTGCTACAGTCGTAGCTAATGAAATCTTGGACAAATTCTCTTCCGATAACATGGAAGAATTGAAGGAAGCGGTAGCACGTCACCGTGACTATGTGAAAAACTTTTAAGCAGCATCAGACAATAGATGGGAGTAGTAATGAGTAAGAAAACAATTTATATCGCAGGATTGGGCTTAATTGGTGGCTCCCTAGCCTTAGGGATTAAAAGAGACCACCCTGATTATGAGGTTCTTGGATATAATCGCTCTGACTATTCTCGAAATATTGCACTAGAACGTCGGATTGTTGACCGAGCAACAGGTGATTTTAAAGAGTTTGCCCCCCTTGCGGATGTCATTATCTTAGCAGTGCCAATCAAGCAAACGGTGGCCTACTTGAAGGAGTTGGCTGATCTGGACCTTAAAGATAATGTCATCATAACAGATGCGGGCTCAACCAAGCGTGAAATCGTTGAGGCAGCGGAGCGTTATCTAACAGGCAAAAACGTTCAGTTTGTAGGTTCTCACCCCATGGCTGGTTCTCATAAATCAGGGGCTATTGCAGCTGACGTGACATTATTTGAAAATGCCTATTATATTTTCACACCGACAAGTCTGACAAGAGAGACAACTATCCCAGAGCTTAAGGACATCTTGTCTGGGCTTAAGTCACGTTTTGTAGAGATTGATGCGGCTGAACACGACCGTGTAACCAGTCAAATCAGTCATTTTCCCCACCTTTTAGCTTCTGGTCTTATGGAGCAGGCGGCTGATTATGCTCAGGCTCACGAGATGACTAATCACTTTGCGGCTGGGGGATTCCGAGATATGACCCGTATTGCTGAGAGTGAACCGGGTATGTGGGCTTCCATTCTCATGACTAATGGGCCTGCTGTTTTGGATCGTATTGAAGATTTCAAAAAACGTTTGGACCATGTGGCTGACTTGATTAAGGCTGAGGATGAGAATGCCATTTGGGAGTTCTTTGACAATGGTCGTAAGAAGCGTAAAGAGATGGAAATCCACAAAAAGGGTGGCGTGGAAAGTGCCTTCGATATTTTTGTGGATGTGCCTGACCGAGAAGACGTTATCCTTAGCATTATGGAATTGTTGCGAGGAACGTCTTTGGTTAATCTTCGTATTAATGAAGAAAATCGTGAGGATATCCATGGTATCCTTCAAATTACTTTTAAAAATGAAAAAGATCGTACACATGCTAAGACTGTTATTGAAGCCAATACAGACTATCATGTGGTGATCGCCTAGGAGAATAAAATGACAAATATTTATGATTTAGCAAATGAGTTGGAACGTGGCATTCGTGCCCTTCCTGAGTACAAAACTTTGGTAGAGAAAAAAGAAGCTATCGCAGCTGATGCTGAGGCTAGTGCTCTTTTCAAAGAGTTCACTGATTTCCAAGAGGATTTCTATGCTAAAATGCAAGCTGGTACAATGCCAACAGCAGAAGAACAAGCAGCTGTTCAAGAATTGGGAAAAAAAGTGGAAGCTAACGCCCTTTTGAAAGAATACTTGGCTGCACAACAAGGCTTGTCTGTTTATTTGAATGATATTGAACGTATCATCTTCAAACCTTTGCAAGAATTGAATAGCTAATCAGAGAGGGTGTGTCAGTTGACAGGCCCTTTTCTGCATTCAAAAGAGATTGTCTAAGAATGAAGATCAAATATTAAGGAGGAAAATGATGGCTCGTAAAATTGGAATTATTGGTATGGGAAATGTTGGAGCTGCGGTAGCTCATGGAGCTATTGCTCAAGGTTTGGCTGATAGTTATGTCTTTATAGATATCAATGAGAAGAAGGCTGAGGCGGATGCCCAGGATTTTAAAGATGCTATGGCCAATCTACCTAGCTATGCCAACATCGTGGTTAATGATTATGCAGCACTTGAAGATGCTGATGTGATTATTTCATCCCTTGGGAATATTCAGTTACAGCATAATGCCGGTGAGGACCGTTTTGCTGAATTTCCATTTACCCGAGAAGCTGTTTATCAGGTTTCTCAGGAACTCAAAAAATTGGATTTTAAAGGCATACTCTTGGTTATCTCAAACCCTGTAGATGCCGTATCATCCCTCTATCAAGAGTTCACAGGTTGGCCAAGAGAACGTGTGATTGGGACAGGGACTCTACTCGATACAGCTAGAATGAAGGCAGCGGTAGGAGATGATTTATCAGTCAATCCAAAATCAGTATCCGGCTACAATCTTGGCGAACATGGGAATTCCCAATTTACAGCCTGGAGTCAGGTTAAGGTCAAAGGTCAAGATATTACAGCATTGACCAGTGAAGAAGAGCGTCAAAATCTTTTTATGGCTTCCATGAAAGGTGGCCACAAGGTCTTTTATGGTAAGGGCTATACTTCATACGGCATTGCCAGTGCGGCTCTTCGTTTGGTATCTATTATCCTTTCGGATGCTCAAGAAGAGGTGGCGGTATCGAGCTATCAAGAAGCCTATCAGACCTATCTTGGCTATCCAGTTATTTTAGGACGTCAAGGGGTGGTTGCTCCTGTTCACTTGTCTTTGTCGGCTGAGGAAAATCGTCTTTTGGAGGAGTCTGCTAACTTAATTCGGAACCGTGTTCAAGAGGCAGTTGCCTTTCTAAGAGAAAAGTATACTAATACTAGAGAGTGAATATTTTGACAATTCAGTCTATGGTTGGGCTTTCGATTATGGTATAATGAGAGTAACTATAAAATTTTCAGGAGTAACCTATGAAACTAGAAACCAAGGCACAAGGTCTTCATGGCAGCTTGCGTATCCCTGGTGACAAGTCAATCAGTCACCGTTCGATTATGTTCGGAAGTCTTGCTAAAGGTGTGACAACTGTTCGTGATATTTTACGAGGTGAGGATGTCCTCTCAACCATGCAGGTCTTTCGTGATCTGGGTGTGACCATCGAGGATGACGGTGATGTGGTTCGCATTCACGGTGTTGGTTTTGATGGTCTCAAGGCTCCTCAAAACAAATTGGACATGGGTAACTCTGGAACATCCATTCGCTTGATTTCAGGTGTGCTCGCTGGTCAAGATTTCGATGTAGAGATGTTTGGGGATGATTCCCTTTCAAAACGCCCTATGGACCGTGTGACCATTCCCTTGCGTCAGATGGGTGTAGAGGTATCAGGTCAGACGGATCGCGATTTGCCACCTTTGAAAATGCATGGTAGCAAGTCTCTTAAACCTATTCATTACCAATTGCCTGTGGCCTCTGCTCAGGTTAAATCTGCCCTTATTTTTGCAGCTCTTCAAGCTGATGGCGAATCTGTTATCATCGAGAAGGAAAAAACACGTAATCATACGGAAGATATGATTCAGCAGTTTGGTGGTCAGCTTCAGGTAGATGGCAAGGAAATTCGTATTTCTGGTGGCCAAACTTTCACTGCTCAAGAAGTTGTGGTTCCAGGTGACATTTCTTCAGCTGCCTTTTGGTTGGTAGCAGGACTTGTGGTACCTAACTCTAAGATTGTCTTGGAAAATGTCGGTATTAACGAGACACGTACGGGTATCATTGATGTAATCAAAGACATGGGTGGTAAGATTACCCTTTCAGATATTGACCAGGTTGCTAAATCTGCGACCATTACGGTTGAAACTTCAGAACTTAAAGGAACTGAAATTGGTGGAGATATTATTCCACGTTTGATTGATGAACTTCCAATTATCACACTCTTGGCGACACATGCCCAAGGTAAGACTGTGATTCGTGATGCTGAAGAACTTAAGGTCAAAGAGACTGACCGTATTCAGGTGGTAGCGGATGCCTTGAATGCTATGGGTGCTGATATTGTACCAACTGAGGATGGTATGGTTATCACTGGTAAGACGGCTCTTCATGGGGCAGAGGTTAATACCTTGGGTGACCACCGTATTGGTATGATGACAGCTATTGCTGCCCTCTTGGTTCAAGATGGTGAGGTTGACTTGCAACGTGCGGAAGCTATCAATACAAGTTACCCAAGCTTCTTTAGTGACTTGGAAGGATTGCTCCATGGCTAAGGTTTTATTGGGCTTTATGGGAGTGGGTAAGAGTTCCGTCGCCCCATACCTGGATGGTCGTTTCGTGGATATGGATCAGGTCATCGAGGAGAAAATCGGCATGTCCATTGCTGATTTTTTTGCAAAAGAAGGTGAAGTAGCCTTTCGTCAGATTGAGTCTGAGACTTTGGAAGAACTTCTTCAAGAGGGAGATGACGTCATCATCTCTACTGGAGGTGGTGTCGTTGTGACGGAGCGCAATCGTCAGCTCTTGGCGAAAAATCGTAAGCATAACGTTTGGCTCCATGCTTCTTTCGATGTGGTCTATGATCGCATTGAAAAGGATACTAAAAATCAACGCCCACTCTTTATCAATCATTCCAAAGAGGATTTTAAGGCTATTTATGACGGTCGAATGGCACTTTATCAAGGTTTGGCAGACCTGGTTGTCACTGTTGATAACCGGACGCCAGAAGAAGTAGCAAGGTTTATCAAATGTATGTAGGTTATTTGGGCCCTAGTGGGTCGTTTACGCATAATGCAGCCTTAAAGGCTTTTCCTGAGGCAGAATTGATTTCTCTAGGTACCATTACCGAGGTTATCAAGTCTTATGAAGAGGGACGTGTGGATTATGCGGTCATTCCGGTGGAAAATTCCATCGAGGGCTCTGTTCATGAGAGTTTAGACTATCTCTTCCATCAGGCCGATATTCGTGCTGTGGCAGAGATTGTTCAGCCTATCAAGCAGCAGTTGATGGCGACGAAACATCATGAGAAAATTGAGAAAATCTTCTCACACCCACAGGCTATTGCCCAAGGGAAAAAGTATATTAAACAGCATTTTCCACATGCCAAGATTGAGACAACAGCAAGTACAGCCTTTGCGGCGCGTTTTGTCGCTGATAATCCAGATCAGCCATATGCGGCCATCGCTCCGCATGCAGCTGCTAAGGAATACGGTCTTCAAATCTTGGCTAAGGATATTCAGGAGATTGAAAAGAATTATACCCGCTTTTGGGTGTTGGGGAACACCGTTCCTGAGATTCCGCTCAATCAGATTGATTGCAAATTAACGCTGGCCTTGACCCTGCCTGACAATATGCCAGGGGCACTTTACAAGGCCTTATCGACCTTTGCCTGGCGAGGCATTGACTTGACCAAGATAGAAAGTCGTCCTTTGAAGACGGTACTTGGCGAGTATTTCTTTATTATTGATTGTGATTATACAAAGGAAAAGTTGGCTCAGTTCGCTCTTGAAGAGCTGACTGCAGTTGGAATTGGATATAAAATCTTGGGTGCTTACCAAGTCTATGAAATTTAAAGGGAAATCTTATGACCAAATCTAACAATGGGCCGTTTACGCATCATGAACGGTTACGTTACAGCTATCTTTTAAAAAATCTTGCTCACCTAAATGGACAGCAGGCCTCAGAATTCAATTTTCTTCAAGGAAAGTTGGATGCCTATGAAGCTGAGCGGCGGTATCAAGCGCAAAGAGTGGATTATCAAACAGCATGGCATCAGCCTTATGACAATCGTTCTGACTACTATCAAGAGCGTGATTATGAGTCTGCCGATCAGCTAACTGAGGAAGGTTTGCCCGTCTATCGGGAGGAAGTCGCTCAAAGTAAACCTAAACCTAAACGTAAAAAGGTTCAAAGACAAGCAACCTCTTCAGCAACGTCGGCTCCAAGGTCCAAGTCGCAAGTAGCCAAGAAGAAGCGACCAAAGAAAAAGAGAAGGCTCAAGAAAGTTGTTAAGCTGGTGCTTAGTTGCTTGAGTCTTGGAGTTGTGTTCTTAGTGATAGCCATGGCCTATCAATTTTACAAGGGAACAGACCTTTCTGCTGCAGGTAATAATGGTAAATCCTATCAGCCTGCCGTAGTTGAGACCTTTAATGGTAAGGATACCAAGGATGGGGTTAATATCCTTATTCTAGGTTCTGACCAGCGAGTTAGCCAAGACTCTACCGATGCCAGAACGGACTCCATCATGGTTGTCAATGTGGGCAATAAAGAAGGTAAGATTAAGATGGTTAGCTTTATGCGAGATACCTTGGTCAATATCAAGGGGGCTTCAGAAACCGACTATTCTCAGGACTTGAAACTTAATACGGCTTTCAATATTGGTGAGCAAAATAATCATCAAGGGGCAGAACTCATGCGTGAGACCCTCAAACGAAACTTTGACATTGATATTAAGTACTATGCCATGGTTGACTTTGAAACCTTTGCGACAGGGGTTGATACCCTCTTCCCGAATGGTGTGGAAATCAATGCGAAGTTTGCGACCATTGATGGTAAAAAAGTGTCATCAGTACAAGTCCCAGATGATTTGAAGATGGACAAGAATGGTCATGTGCCAAATCAAACCATTAAAGTTGGTAAGCAGGATATGGATGGTCGCACCCTTCTGAATTATGCTCGTTTCCGTAAGGATGACGAGGGAGATTATGGCCGTACCAAGCGCCAGCAACAAGTGATGCAGGCTGTTATGAAGCAGCTTAAGAATCCACTTAATCTCTTCAATGGACCTGAGGCTTTGGGGAAGGTTTACTCACTAACCTCAACCAATATGAGTATGACGGATATGTTGGATTTGGGACTTTCAAATGCTGGTAGTTTCAAAAAAGGGATCAATTCGCAAACCATTCCTTCGGATGGTGATTGGATTGACAGTTATGATTTGTATGGCGGTCAAGGGATTGAAATTGATTTTGATAACTATCAGTCAAAATTAAAAGAACTAGGATTTAGATAAGAAAACAAAGCAGGTTCACACTGAACCTGCTTGTTTTTTAGCATTTAGCTTGTATAAGAGCATAGTATATTAGCTTAAGAAAATGATAGAGTAGATAAACCATGATAGCAAGCACTAGCAAGAGCTCGATGGTATAAATCAGTTGGCTAGCTAGATTTACGAGTTTAAGACTTGTAGTCGCTGCCTTGAAAGCATTGGCACTATTAACCAAGGGGAAGCTAAAGGCAGCAAAAAGTGGGACAAAACCCTTGTTAACGACTCTAGTAAAGAGTCCCAAACTATAAAAATAAAATACTTGCGAAGGTAGTAAGAGTCCAACCAGAAGTAGAGAATTAGTTTCTTGCCCACTCTTAAGGTAAGCTGTAATGAGTAGAGCAAGAGGAGCTGCAAGTACTGCTAGACTCGCTTGAAGACCTGGACTTACTTTGATACGGAAAAGTCTGTAAAAAATAAGTATGAAGAGTAGGCCAGCAGCAAGCCCCGTAAGTCCTAGAATAGTAGCCTTGAAAGTGTTTGATATTGTACTTGGAGCAGTTACCAAGCTAATAGCAGGACCTACGTAGACCACAAACCAACTTGGATAGACATCTTCTAGTTTAAATGATTTAAGAAAACGGTAGCTAAAGAAGATGATATAGGCCAAGTAGACAAGTAGAAGACAAAGCCAAAGAGCAGTTTGTCCAGTTAAGGAGATGGGCAGACGAGTGAAAAAGAGAAAGAGTGCCATGAAAAAGCTTGGAAAGGATGAAGAAATGACTGTGTTTTTCAAATCTTCCTTGGTCTGGTCTTTCCCTAACCATAACCGTCCTAAGATAAGGACTAATCCGATACTTGCTAAGCACCAAATGCCCTGTGAAAACAGGGCATATTGACTTATTTGATTGGATAAACTAAAGAGGGCTAAAAGTAAACTCGATAGAGCCAAGGGAATTTTGCTGAAAAACGCCTTCATGTAAAACCTTTCTGATTAATTACTGATTTGCGAGGATATGACGGAGTTGCACAGCACTTGGAGATACAATTGGAAGAAAAACACCTTCGTTCCAACGTCGAATAAAACTAGAATCAGATTCTTTAAGATAACCTCGACCACCACTAGCTTGAAGCTCTAATAAGAGGCTATTAGCCACTACATCTACAATGTCGATGCGAAGCTGGAAGAGTTCACGTGGGTTATCGATGAAGTAGCTTGGATCATTAAGACCTGCATAGAGTTGGTCTTGAATGTTTAGCAAGGCTTCACGTGTTGTTTCAAACTCATTTCGAAGAACGCTTCGATTGCTTGCTAGACTGTTTTCTACCTCATTAAGGGAACGTTGAGCCAAACCAAAGGCTAAGCCAAATTGGAAGCCAAGGAAGTTAGGTCGTGTTTTGGCGATAAAGTCCACAGCGTCTTTGGAAAGAATCCAATTAGGGTCTAGTTTGACATGATTGAAGGTCAAACTAGCAGTATTGGAGCCTTGCAAGGAAACAAATTCTAGATCAGCTGAACGACTCAAGCCCTCAGCTTCTGATGGAATGGTAATAATCCAAGGTTGGCGGTCATCATTAAATCCAGCAGCAAAGAGAGCAGCGAATTTATCAGAACGAAGGTTAGTTACCCAAGGAAGACGACCATCGAGATAGTAGTCATCACCTTCTTGAGAAATAGTGACATTGAGTTCCTCGATATCTGATAGAAATTTAACGGCATTAGACAAACCGGTACCACCAGCTCGTTCACCATTAAACAGTTCAGCTAACCATGCTTGTCTAGGGTAGGGATTGTCACTGCTTAAAATATATTCGATAAAAGTACGATGTCCCCAAGAAATAAAGGAAGCCGTTAAGGAATGCTGTGCGAGTTCCCCAAGAAAATCAACAACTTGAGTAGGTTCACCACCTAAGCCATCATACTCTTTGGGAACGCTTACTTTAAAAATATCATGTTCAGCAATTTTTTTCAAGAGTTGATTGGCAATTGGTCCAGATTCTTGGTCGATGAGATCAGCATTGGTGTCTAACCAAGTAAGGAATTCTTTTGAAAAATATGACATAGGCTTAGGTCCTCCTCTGTTTATCGCTTCGTTTTGAATTAAGCGTATTCTTGAAGTTCAGGGTTAATCGGTGTTTGTGCGAGATTGTTAGCGTAGTTACACAAGCTTGCAAGGCTGACACCCAAGATAACGTCAAGGGCATTTTGTGCAGTGTAGCCAGCTTCCAAGAAGTCATTGTAGGCTTCGTCACCAACAGCACCTTTGGTATTGATCACAGCAATAGTGAATTTAGCAAGGGTATCAAGTTTTGGATCATCTTCGATTGGTGTACGGTTACGAAGGGCTTCCAAAAGTTGAGGTGTCATTTGGATTTGCTTGATTGAAAAGGCTGTATGACCTGCCACACAGAAGGCACAGCCATTAGTAACAGCAGCTGTAATTTGAACAACCTCACGTTCAGTTGGTGTCAATGAATTGCGACGGTTGATTTCACCGACAGTGCGGTAAGTTTCAAGCGCAGTTGGCGCATTAGCAAGGAGACCGATCAAGTTTGGAATGTATCCCCCATTGGCATCTTTGACTGTTTGAAGGACGTCTTTGACTTCTTCCGGTGCAGTTTCGATTGTATGAATGGTAATATCTGGCATGATTATTCTCCTTTATATAGCAACGACATCTAGCCAAGTTGCTGAGCCGTTTAATTTTTTGTCATGGACCTATGATAGCACCGTTTGACTTTTCTGAAAAATCTATAATATTTATGACCAGCCATAAATTTAATTTATATGTGCTATAATGGAGAGTAGCAAGTGGCTTTTTAGGAAACCCTAGAGGCCTATCAGAGTAAAGAAAGTTGAATTATGTTAAATAAAAACGCTATTGTAGAAGTTGAAATTGTCGATTTGACACATGAAGGAGCAGGGGTAGCCAAGGTGGATGGCTTTGTCTTTTTCGTGGATAATGCCCTTCCAGGTGAAGTCATCAAGATGCGCGTGCTTAAGCTCAAGAAAAATATCGGCTTTGGTAAGGTTGAGGAGTATGTGACCCTTTCACCAAACCGCAATCAGGACATTGATGCGACCTATCTCCGTTCAGGGATTGCTGATTTTGGCCATATGACCTACGAGGAGCAGCTTAAGTTCAAGCGTAAACAAGTTGTGGACAACCTCTACAAGACAGCAGGTATCTCAGACGTAGAAGTCGCTGAAACCTTGGGAATGGATACACCTTACGCCTACCGTAATAAGGCGCAGGTGCCCGTTCGCCGTGTTAAAGGTCAGCTTGAAACAGGTTTCTACCGCAAGAATTCGCACGACTTGATTCCAATTGAAGATTTCCTCATTCAAGACAAGGAGATAGATAAACTCATTGTCTTTGTCCGTGACCTTCTCCGTCGCTATGACCTCAAACCTTATGATGAGAAGGAGCAGACAGGTTTGATTCGTCATTTGGTAGTTCGTCGTGGTCATTATTCAGGTCAGATGATGTTGGTCTTTGTAACGACCAGACCAAAAGTTTTCCGCATTGACCAAGTCATTGCTAAGATTACAGAAGCCTTCCCAAGTGTCGTTTCCATCATCCAAAACATCAACGATAAGAACACTAACGCCATCTTTGGTAAGGAGTTCCGCACCCTTTATGGCCAAGACACCATCACAGACAGTATGTTGGGCAATGACTATGAGATCTCTGCCCAATCTTTCTATCAGGTTAACACCGAGATGGCTGAAAAACTCTATCAAACAGCTATTGACTTCTCAGATTTAAACAGCAACAGCATTGTTATTGATGCCTATTCAGGAATCGGGACAATCGGTTTGTCATTTGCAAAACAGGTCAAGGAAGTCTACGGCGTTGAAGTCATCGAAACAGCCGTCGAAGATGCCAAGAAAAATGCAGAACGCAACGGCATTACAAATGCCCACTATGTGGCTGACTCAGCTGAAAATGCCATGGCCAAGTGGAGCAAGGATGGCATCAAACCAGATGTTATCATTGTGGACCCACCACGTAAGGGCTTGACTGAAAGCTTCATCAAAGCCAGCGTCGCCATGCAACCTGAGAAGATTACCTACGTCTCATGTAACCCAGCAACCATGGCGCGTGATATCAAACGCTATCAAGAATTGGGCTATGAATTGAAAAAAGTACAGCCGGTGGATCTTTTTCCGCAAACGCATCATGTTGAGGCGGTATCACTGCTTGTACGAGCTACAAAGTAGCGAAGTAGAAGCAGATGTTCCGCCCATGCGATAGCTGTCGTAGAGTAAGGAGTTTACGACGAAACGATACGGTAACAGCGAACCGCCGAGTGTGTGAGTTTATTGGTAAAACGTAGTTAAACATCTCTCTTTTACATTTCAAGGCGAGATGCTTCAAAGCTCCACTGGAGCTTTGAACTCCCACAAACGCACCATGTTGAGGTCGTATCACTGCTTGTACGAGCTACGAAGTAGCATAGTAGAAACGGAAGGCCCACCATATTGAAGTAATATAAGTATTAAAAATCCTGTAGACCAATGCAAATTTTAGAGGTGTAGATTATGGCTTCAAGTAAAGAATATTTAGATTTCATTTTAGAACAATTGTCCGAGTTGG
>ERZ772912.49-NODE-49-length-55473-cov-9.638186_pt1 | contig 55473 bp, 40 predicted proteins | sample MGYA00512119_ERZ772912 | MGnify/ENA primary metagenome ERZ772912 (study PRJEB29015, sample SAMEA2738048) | human oral metagenome | biome: human oral; feature: human-associated habitat; material: saliva | place: China | collected 2230 ...
CTGATACCGCTATCGGTTCTTCGCAGTGGCTCAGTGGCGCCATTATTGAGGGTCACTACCAGGTGGGTTCGCTCATTGGCCGCGGCGGCATGAGCGAGGTCTATTATGCGCTGGACCTGTGGTCAAATAACCCGGTCGCGCTCAAGGTCCTCTCCCCCACTCTGGCTGAGGATGCGGCGAACCGTCAGAAGTTTCACCGTGAAGAGCGTTCGATGCGCCAGGTGGGTGGCGGCGGACATACGGTGGGCGTAATCTCTTCGGGTACCGAATATTTTTCGGGCAAGATGGTCATGTACATCGTCTTGGAGTATGTGCACGGCTGCACCCTGAGTCAGCTGTTGCGTGTGCGTAATGCACTGTCCCTGGGTGAGGCTCTGGATATTCTCATTCCGGTGGTGGAGGCGCTCTCGGAGGTGCACGCGAACCGCTACCTGCACGGTGATATTAAGCCGGGCAATATTCTGCTGGACGCTAACGGCCAGGTGAAGCTCACGGACTTCGGTCTTTCCCGCCGTGATGATCAGGTGGATGCGGGCGCACCCATGGGTACCCCCGCTTACGTTGCGCCGGAGGTCCTGGACCCGAAGGTGAAGGTCGGCGCGCAGGCTGATATTTTTGCGCTCGGCGTGATGATGTACCGCATGCTTTCAGGTCGTCTGCCCTTTGTGGGTCTGGAGAATGACCAGCAGGTGCTCTACCACAACGCCAACATTGAGATGCCCGCACTGACCGATGTGGCGCCGGGTGCGGACCGCGATATTGCGGGGCTGATTTCGTGGTGTACCCGCAAGCAACCTCACGCCCGCCCGGAGGATGCGACAGAGCTTTTCACGGCTCTGCTGGAGATTTCTGAGTCACTGGGTGAGCACGAGCGTGCCTGGCGTGCCCCCTCGTGCCCGGAGCCGGAGCTTCCCCTCTGGGAGGCTGTTGCCGATATTGCGGAGCGCAGCGGTGCCGCACAGATGGTCCGCAACACCCCGATTAGTGCTTTTAGCGATGCCCGCGATCTGCTGGCGTACGATGTGTACTCCCCCGACAGCCTCGTGTACGATGCCTCGGCAACCGGTCAGGGCGTGCACCTTGCCGACGTGGATGCTGAGGACTCGGTGCTGAACCGCCAGGGCATTCCGCCGCTGGTCAGTTCCGCCTCCGATGATGACGACTCTGACGCTGACCAGGAGCAAGACGGTGCAACGGGTAAACCCGGTAAGCGAGGCTTGGGCTCGTTCATGGGCCGCCGCGCCTCCACTGCGAAGGGCCCGCTGACTCAGTCCGTTGGCATTGGTCCGCAGACGGAGCAGGAGTTCATCTCGGCTAACGGCGAGTACGCCCCGATTCATGCCGAGCGTTCGTTGAGCCCCTCGGCTTCGCGCCGTTCAAAGGCTAAGGGGGCGGCGAGCGCTTCGGAGGCGGAGGAGTCTGCGGGTACTTCTGATGATTCCGAGCAGTCTTCGCAGAAGGATCCTCGCCTACCCGCCAAGCAGTTTAGGACTCCGCCTTCCGGTATGGCGGTGGGCGGTTGGGCTCTGGTGCTGATTCTGCTGGGTATGGGTTCGAGCTTTACCGGTTGGTGGCTTGCGACCTCGCTGGTGCAGTCGCAGTGGTGGCGCAATATTGAGGCGTTCCTGACCTTCTAGCGCTCTGACCTTCTAGAGCCTGTAGCGCCGCTCTTCTGCCGTGCGCAGGTTAAACGCAATTGCCCGGGTCTTCACTCCCAATAAGTGAAGACCCGGGCATTGTTATATCTGCGATTCCCCGCCACTTATCGCGGCGAGGCGCATGAGCGTTTTATGCGCGGTTCTTGAGGTACTCGGAGACCAGGAACGCGATTTCCAGGGACTGCGAGTGGTTCAGACGCGGGTCGCACAGGGACTCGTAGCGGTCAGCCAGTGCTGCCTCGTCGATGGCGTCGGAGCCGCCCAGGCATTCGGTCACGTCGTCGCCGGTCATTTCCACGTGGATACCGCCGGGGAACGTACCCAGTGCCTCGTGCACCTCGAAGAAGCCGCGAACCTCGTCGAGCACGTCGTCGAAGCGGCGGGTCTTGTAGCCGGAGGGCACGGAGATGGTGTTGCCGTGCATCGGGTCGGTAACCCAGACGACCTTCGCACCTTCAGCCTGAACACCTTCAACGATTGCGGGCAGCTTCTCGCGGATGTTCTTGGCACCCATGCGGGTGATGAAGGTCAGGCGGCCGGGCTCGCGGTTCGGGTCGAGCTTATCGATCAGTGCGAGTGCGTCCTCTGCGGTGGTGCTGGGGCCCAGCTTCACGCCGATGGGGTTACGGACCTTGGAGAGGAAGTCCACGTGTGCGTCGTCGATGCCGCGGGTGCGCTCGCCAATCCACAGGAAGTGTGCGGAGGTGTCGTAGGGTAGCTGGGTGCGCGAGTCGATGCGGGTGAGGGCACGCTCGTAGTCCAGCACGAGCGCCTCGTGGCCGACGTACAGGTCGGTGGTCTTGAGCGCTTCGAAGTTAACGCCGCATGCTTCCATGAACTTGAGGGCGCGGCCGATTTCGTTGGCGGTCTTCTCGTAGCGCTCATGCGCGGGGTTGGAGGTGAAGCCGCGGTTCCACTGGTGCACGGCGCGCAAGTCTGCGAAGCCACCCTTGGTAAAGGCGCGCACCAGGTTCAGGGTGGATGCGCTGGTGTGGTAACCGCGCAGCATACGCTTGGGGTCGTGTACGCGGGCTTCGGGGGTGAAGTCGAAACCGTTGACGGTTTCGCCGCGGAAGGAGGGCAGGGTGACGTCGCCGCGGGTTTCCATATCTGCGGAGCGCGGCTTGGAGAACTGACCCGCCATGCGACCCATCTTCACCACGGGCATGGAGGCGCCGTAGGTGAGCACTGCAGACATCTGCAGGATGGTCTTGACGCGGCCGGAAATCTTGTCGGCGGTTGCGCCTGCGAAGGTTTCTGCGCAGTCGCCGCCCTGCAGCAGGAATGCGCGGCCTTCAGCAACCTCACCGAGTGCCTGGCGCATAGCGTCGACCTCACCGGCGAAGACGAGCGGCGGTACCGAGTTCAGCTCGGCGATGGTGCTCTCAAAATCTTCATGCTCGCTCCAGGTGGGCTGCTGGTCAATGTGCAGCTGGCGCCAGGTGTCCAGGCCGTGGTCGGGGGCCTGCGAGGTGCTGAGGTTTTGATTGCTCATCTTCACTCCATCGGGATGGTCTTGTGCGTTTTCTGATTCAGCTCCGTTTCGGGTGCCCGGCGCGCCGTGTGTGACGTGCCGACTTACGATTTTTCAGGCTGAATAGACCTAATTGTACTCTTGCTTGCTTCAACACCTAACCCCGGGGTCAGGTACATCTCACATGTTTAGATAGCGTCCCGGTGTCGGTGATAGATGTCGGCGATCAGCGGGTTGATGGGCAGCGGGATAAAAGGAACGGTTGCAGAACGGCAGACGAAAGGGCGGGAGGCGGCATGTACCGCATCCCGCCCTCTGGCGTATGTGTGCAGGTGTATGTGTGCACCCGGGGAGCTGTCTCAGGGTGCTGTCTCAATGTTTAGTGCTGCAGGTGTGCGATTGCCGCCTCAGCGCTCATGTTCTTATCAGCCATGAGCTTCTTGACGCGGTCGGCGTACACGTCCACGTATTCCTGGCCGCTCAGGGCACGGATCTCGGAGCCAATACGGTCGGCGATTTCACGCTGAACGCGGTGGCTCATGTCTGAGCCGTCGGTGTATTCCTCGAAGGTGAGGGGCTTGCCGATGATGGTGCGCACCCGAATGGGCTTGCCGTCGTGGCGCAGGCGGATACGGTTCGAGCCGGAGGGCTGAATCAGGTCGGTACCGATCTGCCCGACGGGCACTACGGGCACGCCTGCTTCAACTGCGAGGCGGGCGACGCCGACCTTGGGGCGGTAGCCGCGTCCGTCGGGGCTACGGGTGCCTTCGGGGTAGATGCCGATGACTCCGCCGTCCTTGAGGACCTGTGCGCCGGCGTTGAGGGATTCCTGGCTCTTCTGGCCGCCGGAGCGGTCCATGGGAAGCTGGCCGACACCGCGGAAGAATGCCGCCATGGCGCGACCCTTCACGCCGGGGGTGGTGAAGTAGTCGCTCTTGGCGAGGAAGTTTACGGTGCGCGGCATGGCGAGAGGAATGAAAATGGAGTCGCAGAACGCCAGGTGGTTGCTGGCGACAATGTAGGGTCCCTCGGGCAGATTCTCGAGGCCCACCACGTCATGGTGGTACAGTCCCTGTAGCAGGGGGGAGCCAAGAATCTTGAGCGTTGAATAGAGGGCGGTGTTAGGCATGGGGTCTCCTCTCTGAATGTTCCCGGCTCAATTCTAGCGTGTCTGGAGAGGCGCGAGAGAACGCGCGATAATTAAAGAAAAGAGAACGATTTTTCTGCGCACCGGTGTATCGGGTGCGCTGGGGGCGATATCCCAGCACCGGTGCTGTCTCCGCGGTAGCCGGTCAGGGTACGCTATAGAGCCTCACCTGCACTCATATTCGCGCAGGTTGGCGAAGGAGGACCATGAGCATTTTCGATAACTCGCTGGAACCGCTCAAGCGGATGCGCCGCAAGGCTCGCGAGCGCAGGCTTCTTGCGACCCAAAATGTTAAGGATTCCCTGACGCGTCGCCTCCGGGAGGACCAGGAAGCCTTCGACCACTCCCCTGTGTCTTTTACCCCTGATTCATTGCAGCATTCTGTGGGTATTTTGCTGGTACATGGTTTTACGGGTTCGCCGCACAGTATGCGCCCGGTGGCTCAGCGTTTTATGGAGCTCGGCTATGCAGTGGAGATGCCCGTACTGACTGGTCACGCGACCCGTTGGCAGGATTTGCGTGATAGCACGTACCAGCAGTGGCTGGCTTCTGCCGAGCGGGGGTACCGCCACCTGACCGATCAGGGTCTGCAGGTGGTGGTCATTGGTATGTCGATGGGTGGCACGGTGGCGACTCATCTGTCGGCGCGTCTGCCGGTGGCGGGCACGGTGCTGATTAACCCCTATATGGTGGATGTGAACCCGATGATGCGCCACGCGGGTAAGGTCTCGAAAGTTCTGCCGGTCCTTAAGGCAATCGGTTCCGATATTGCGGTTCCGGGTGTGAATGAGGGCGCGTATTCGCTGGTTCCGACGGCGGCGGTGCATCAGCTGCATCTTTTGGGTGCTGAGACTCGTGCCCTGATTCCACAGTTGAAGTCGCCGGTCCTGTATTTGCGTTCACTGGGCGATCATACTGTGTCGGATAGCTCCCACAAATATTTTCTCGAACATTGTTCAGTTCCTGTAAAATTTAGGTGGCTGACCCGCAGCTACCATGTGGCAACCCTGGACTATGACGCAGAGTATCTGCTCTCCACCATCCAAGATTTTGTCGCATCCCTAAACCACTAATTCTGCGGCTCCGCTCGCTGCAACTGGCGCAAGCATCACCCGCCGTGGCGAGTAGAACAGCAGATAGATATTACGGCTCCTCGGGCCATCGAGGGCACCCCGCGGCACCGGATCCGCCACGGGCTCACGCCCTGATTTGAAAGGCGCATTATGAAAGTCTTCTCCACTCCCGCTGAGGTTATTGTCGACCCCTCGCTGAACCTGACAAGCATTGTTGAGCGCCACCGTGCCGATAGCTCCAATCCGGTGCTGTACCGTCGTCAGATGTCTCCGGGTAACTGGCAGCCGGTTCGCGCCCAGCAGTTCCATCAGATGGTGACCGACCTGGCTAAGGGCATGATTGCCGCCGGTATCCGCCCGGGTGACCGTGTGGGTATTATGAGCCGCACCCGTTTTGAGTGGACTGTCATTGACTTCGCGATTTGGTATGCCGGCGCTGTCTCCGTGCCGGTGTATGAGACGAACGCTGCCGCACAGGCGGCGTGGGCGCTGTCCCATTCTGAGGCTGTCGCTATTTTCGTCGAGGATGAGAAGCTCCTGAATCGTGTGGCTGAGGCGGAAGAATACGCCGCTTCTACTTCTGAGCCGTGCCAGCTCAAGCACCGCTGGGTCATTGAGAACGGCGACCTTGATACCCTCAGCGCTCGCGCGTCCGAGGTGAGCGCTGAGCGGCTGGAGCAGGTACGTTCCGCTGCAGGCTGTGATGACATCGCGACCATTGTGTACACCTCCGGCACGACCGGTCGCCCCAAGGGTTGCGCACTGACTCACGGTCACTTCCTGAACCTGAGCGCGAACACCAAGTTTGCAGAGTCTGAGATTGCGAACTCCCGCAACTCCTCCATTCTTTTCTTGCCGCTTGCGCACGTTCTGGCGCGCCTGATTCAGGTGCTGGCGCTGGACGCCGGCCTGGTCATCGGCCACTCCCCCAATATCAAGAACCTGGCTGCTGACTTGGATAGCTTCAAGCCGACCATGCTGCTGGTGGTGCCCCGCGTCTTTGAGAAGGTGTACGAAGGCGCCATGGCGAAGGCAGCTAAGGGCGGTAAGTTCAATAAGTCGCTCTTTGAGCGTTCCACCGACATTGCAGTGCGCTGGTCGCAGGCGAAGGTTGAGGGCCGTGTCCCGCTGAAGCTGGCAGCGCAGTACGCTCTGTACGACAAGCTGGTCTACTCGAAGCTGCGTGCGGCTCTGGGCGGCGAGCTGCGTTACGCGGTTTCCGGCGGCGGCCCTCTCGGCGAGCGCCTGGCGCACTTCTTCCACGCGGTAGGTGTGCAGGTGGTCGAGGGTTACGGTCTGACCGAGACCTGCGCCCCGATTGCTGCTGGCCGCATCAACCCGTACCAGATTGGCATGATTGGCCCGCTCATCCCCGGTTCCGAAGGCTATATCGCTGAGGACGGCGAGCTTCTGGTTCGTGGCGTGGGCGTGATTAGCAGCTACTACAAGAACCCCGAAGAGGACGCTCAGGCGTTCACCGAGGACGGCTGGTTCCGCACCGGTGACCTGGCTCGTTTCGATGAGCGCGGCTACCTGAAGATTGTGGGCCGCAAGAAGGAAATCATTGTCACCGCCGGCGGTAAGAACGTGATTCCGGGTATTGCGGAGACTCATCTGCGTACCTCTCCCCTGGTTTCTCAGGCGATGCTGATTGGCGATGAGAAGCCGTTCATTGCGGCTCTGGTGACCCTGGACCCGGATACCCTGCCCGAGCAGTTGGAGCACCTAGGTCTGCCGCGTTCGCTCTCCATTCCGGAGGCTGCTGTTCACCCGGCGGTTCGTGCCGCGATTCAGAAGCTCGTGGACGAGGCGAACCAGCTGGTTTCCCGCGCCGAGGGTATTCGCGAGTTCCGCATTATGAACCGCGACTTGACCGAGGCGGACGGCTATCTGACTCCTTCGCAGAAGCTACGCCGCGCGAAGATTCTGCAGGACTTCTCCTCCTACGTGGATGAGATGTACGGCAAGGTTTCCGATAGCACCTCGGATTCTTTGGCTCGCCTGCAGGAGTACGCGGCGGAGCAGTCTGAGAAGTTCGCTGAACTGCGTGAGCAGGCTGCTGAGCGTCTGCACGAGTACGCGGATCATCAGGCAGAGCGTCTTGCTGAGCTGCGTGAGCAGGCGGCTGAGAAGTTTGAGGAGCTGCGTGAGCAGACCGCCGAGATGATGCAGAAGCCTCATGAAGAGAAGGCTAAGGACGACGCAAAGAAGTCCGAGAAGGCAGAAAAGGCTGAGGATTCTTCTGCAGAAGCTGCTGCTGAGAAGGCAGAAGCTAAGAAGGCTGAGAAGAAACCTGAAAGCGACAACGCCTAAATAGCTCTGGCTATTTCAACGAGAGGAGGGGGTCGTACCTAAGCGGTACGACCCCCTCCTCTCTGTTTATTCGCTAGATGCCTCGGCTTCCGGGCGTTATCTAGCCGTCGTTAGATAGCGAATTCTTAATTTGCGGGCTCGTCGAATTCCAGGCCGAGTAGCGCGTTCTCAATGATTTCGGTCAGTGCCGGGTGAATCCAGTACTGGCCGCGTGCGAGAGTGCGCGCATCCATGCCGAAGCTCATTGCCTGCAGTAGCGGCTGGATGAGCACGGAGGATTCTTCACCGACCAGGTGTGCACCGAGCAGCTCGCCGTTGTCCTTGCGGGCAATCAGCTTGCACAGGCCAATCTTGTCTTCCATTGCCCAGCCGTAGGCGGTGTCGCCAAAGTTCTGTGCCTTGACGGTAATCTCAAAGCCTTCACGCTCAGCGGCCTCGCGTGCCTGCTCTTCGGTCATGCCGACCACGGCGATCTGCGGGTTGCTGAAGACCGCGCCGGGTACGTAGCGGTGGTCGCTGGCACGCAGATCCTCGGGGTGGCTGAGGTTGTGCTGCACAACGCGGGCCTCGTGGTTTGCCACGTGCTTGAGCTGGTAGCGGCTGGAGACGTCGCCGAGGGCGTAGACGCCGGGTACAGGTGCACCGTTGTAGAGCACGCGCTGGTACTTATCGACGCTGAGCTGACCGCCGTCCTGCACGTCGAAGTAGTTCTTTGCGTTGAGGGTGTCGGTGTTGGGGCGGCGACCGGTTGCTACGAGCACAGCGTCTGCCGGGATTTCGAGCAGTTCTTCACCGTTCTCGGTGGTGCGCTTCGCTACGACGGTTACGCTGCCGTCGGCGTTCTCACGGATCTCGGAGAGGCCAGCATTCTTGACGATGTTCCACTGCTTGCTTGCGGCTTCTTCGAAGCGTGCCACGACCTCTTCATCCACGCCGCGCAGCAGGCGGGAGGAGCGGTTCAGCTGGGTTACTTCGGTGCCGAATGCGGAGAAAACGTGGGAGAATTCTGCCGCAATCACGCCGCCGCCGATGACGACCATGCGGGCGGGCAGTTCGTCCAGGCGCATGACGTTGTCGTTGGTGTAGACCTTGGAGGAGTCGATACCGGGCACGGGAGGTAGCACGGCGCGCGAACCTGCCGCAATGACAATCTGGCGGCCCTGCAGGCGGGTGCCGTCGGTCAGCTCGACGGTGTGGGAGCCGACGAAGCGTGCGTACTGGTCGTAGAAGTCGACGTTGGGCAGACCGGCACGCCATTCGCGGCCGCCTTCAACAATCTGGTCAATGCGAGAGGCAAAGATGCGGTCACGAATCTGTGCCCAGTGTACGGCGTCTACGTGTGCGTCGACGCCCAGGTGCTTGACCTCGCGGGTCTTCTGCGCGATAGTCGCCGGGTAGACGTACATCTTGGTGGGGATGCAGCCAACGTTTAGGCAAGTGCCACCGAAGATACCGCCGTCGATGAGGGCGACCTTCTTGTCGTCCCATTCGGGGCCGATGAGGGTGTTGCCGGATCCGGAGCCGATGACTATGAGGTCGTACTGTGCTACGCCGTCAATGCGTTCTACGTTCTCGATGCTCATGTGGTCCTCTCGTTGATGGTGTTGAGGCTGGGCTCGTTCCCAGCGTGCCCCCTCGATGGCGGGGTTATTTCTGTTACTGCCACTATAACGCGTGGAAGCTACCGGCTATTCCCACTTCTGGTGTCAATGTTGCCGGATATGCGAAAGTGCGCCATCCCAAAGAACACAGCACTGAGAACACAGCGCTGAAAATACAGAGGTTCTTTGAGAAGACGCACTCAAGCGTTGAGACCTCAAGCGTTGAAACTATGTGAGCCCGCGGATTAGTGACGCGTAGATGTCTGCGCTTAGATGTTTGCGCTTAGAGATTAGCGTTTAGAGGTCTGCCATAAGCCCGGCCAGCAGACGGGTGAAGTCAATGGCGGGATCAACCGATTCTTCGTCGGGCCAAAAATGAATCGGGTACGCGGCACCCTGGGCGCGCTGCAGCACGGGGCTTTCAGTTAGCACGGGTTCTGCCACGAGCTCGCCGAAGAGGGAACGCATTTCGTCGCGTCGGTAGCGGTGTTCGCTGTCGTTGGGGCGCATCTTGTTGATAACTACTCCCGCACCGTCAATACTGATGCCGCTTTCCTGCTGAAAGCGCACGATGGCGCGCAAGGTTCGTTCGGTGCCCGCCACGGAGAAAAGGGAAGGCTCTGCGACCGAAAGGATGCGCTCACTAACCGCCCAGCCCATCGAAGACAGGGTTCCGAGGAACGGCGGGCAGTCAATCAGGATGACGTCGTAGGCGTCCGCAGCCGCCTCCACCATGCGCTTGAAGCGGCGGATGAACGGCGCGGCTTCTTGCCGGTCCACGAGGGTGGAGCGCGCCGAGCCTCGCGCCACCTTCACGCTACCGGTGGTCACGGGGTTATTGGTCAGCAGGGTGGGTTTGCCGACGAGCGCGTTCCAGGAGGAGCTACCGGCTTCCTCCGCGAAGGCGCGCTCATTGGAACTGGCGATCAGGGAGGCGACGTCGGGGATGGATTCATCCACCGCCAGGCCGGTGCTGGCGTCGCCGTGGGGGTCGAGGTCAATAACGAGTGTGGAGAGTCCGCTGTGTAATGCCGCGGAGGCGAGCCCCAAAGTGATGGACGTTTTGCCAACGCCGCCCTTGAGGCTGCTGATACTGACGATGCGGGGCATGCAGGTCCCTTTTATGAGTGAGGTGTAATGCCCCTTTATTTTAGCGAATCTTCGCTTTTCTGCCGGCTCTGACAGGGGTGTATCTTGAGTTTTTTCTCAAGTGAGCAATGAATATTCCTTCGCGTTTAAAGCTTCAGCCCGCGCTCGCTACCCGATAGGTAGTGAGCGCGGGCTGATTCACGTTTTATGTTTTATGCCTGTGCGCGGCGGGCACGGCGGGCGGCGAGTTCGTCGCCTTCGAAGTTTTCGTGCATTTCTTCGCCGGGCTGGCCGTTGAGGTTCATTTCGATTTCGCGCCAGACGCGACCGATAGCGATACCGAAGACGCCCTGACCTGCCTGAACCAGATCAATGACCTCGCTCGGGGAGGTGCATTCGTAGACGGTGGTGCCGTCACTCATGAGGGTAATGTTCGCGAGGTCGTCAATGCCGCGGGTACGCAGGTGCTCGATGGAGGTGCGAATCTGCTGCAGGGACACGCCGGTGTCGAGCAGTCGCTTCACAATCTTGAGTACGAGCACGTCGCGGAAGCTGTAGAGGCGCTGGGTACCGGATCCGGAGGCGCCACGCACGGTGGGTACAACCAGGTCTGTGCGTGCCCAGTAGTCGAGCTGACGGTAGGTGATGCCGGCTGCCTTGCAGGCGACAGCGCCACGGTAGCCAAGGTTTTCCTCAACGACAGAGACAGGGTCGGTGAAGAGCACGCCTTGTTCACCACGCGGAGGCGGTGCTACAGGGAAGAGGGTGTCGAAGCCATCCAGGGGCTGGTCGAAGCCCTGGGGTGCGTGCGTGATTGCGGCCTCGCCTGCATTTTCGGCTACCTGCTGCTCTAGCACGGTCCCTCCTTTTCGTTAACCCGTTTAATGCGATTCACCGCGCCCCATCAAATGCGGTCGATCTCGTTCCGGTGTAGACCCGATTCTCGGGGTGAGATTCTAGGGTTACGCCTTAGAATCTGCATCTATGATTCGCGCGGCTTCCCTCTGCGAAGTTGGCTACGCGGTTTTCAATACTACACATTGGTTCGACTATTCGATTCGTAGAACACGACTCGATGTGCGACCGATGCGCGATAGGCGCGGTTGTTCAATCTATTTTAACTGATAGAGGGCTCTACTTAAAATTGAACCCACCGAAGCGAATGATCTTTTCAGATTCATTCTTGCCTCATTAACGCCTCGTAGGGGCTCCCCTCCCCCCACTGTTCCCTTCGCTTTTCTGGGCACCCACCCCACAGAGGGGGTTTATACAGGGGAGCTTAAAAAGTAAATGCGTACGGGCTGGTAGTCCGTACGCATTTACAGCTGAGTTGAGTGAATAGCCTTGGCAGGCCGGGAGCCCCCTGGTGAGAAAGCTCTTCGTGTTGGACGAAGGGGTAGAAATTCCGAGCGTGCCAGCGTCGGCTTCGTCCAAGTCTAGAGGCCGCTACCCGTTGGTGCGGGTAGGGGCTATAGAGGGAATCACCGTGGTCAGTGGTGTTTCCCGAGGGAAATCCCCGTTCGGGGCGCGGTAGAACCGCTGAGGGTTTACGAGCGGCAGGCTGTCCGGTAGCCTGTGTCTTCGGTCGCCTACTCGTAGGTAGGCATTGCCGATTCGACGAGGGTTGCGTGCAGCTGCAGGCACAACTTGCGAATCTTGTTGGCTCGTTCTTGCGCCTGAGCCTGGGAGGCTGCGTCGCGGCGCGATGCCAGCGGAGCTACCGCAATTTCTACGAGGGAAATTTCGCGGTCTGCCGCAGACTTGAATGCGCGCAGGTGACGGGGCTGAATGCCGTGCTGGGTCAGCTCTGCGCTCACGCGGGCGATCAGCACGTCGTAATCGGTGTACTCCACGTCCGAGCCGTCTTCGAGCAGTCCAAAGTCAATCAGCTCACGGATCAGGTCGGGAGTGGTGTTAGCATATTCTGCCAGCTCACGGAGGGTGTAGGTGCGGCCTTCCTGCTCGTCCGGTCCGAGGACGGTATCCAGGACGTCTTCACTTACGGTGGTGGGCATGGAGTTCAGCACGCGACCGGCTTCCAGGTCCTCCAGGTGCTGACGGATTACCTTGAGCGGCATGTAGTGGTCGCGCTGCATAGTGAGGATGTAGCGCAGGCGCTCAATATCGGTCTGGGAGTACTTGCGGTAACCGGTTTCGGTGCGGCTGGGGTGCACCAGGCCGCGCTCCTCCAGGAAGCGAATCTTGGATGCACTAATTCCGGGGAACTCAAGGTCGAGCTGACTAAGAACCTGACCGATGGTCCGGCTCTTAACATCACGCGGGTTACGGTCAGAGTCGCCGTTCTCCACGTCCTCTAGTTGAACCTCAGCGTTAGTGAGGTTTTCATCGATGCGTGAGGTCATCTATGTCTTTCGGGTACTTGTTCAGCCGATGTCGATACGAGCCGATATTTGAGTGAGTGGCTCGTTCCCCCGGTCGGGGGTCTCGCTTCGTGCCGAACATCTTTGCTTAGTGTTGAGAGTGTGATAGATAAGTTCAGTTGTTTATCACGAAATGATAAACCGCAAACCTTCGAGACAATCTTATAGCCTCACAAGGCATTTTGCTATTCAGTTCGCCCTTTTCAGAGGCTTTTTGAACCCAAAAATAGCCACACAATCAAACACTATCCAGTAGAGACAGTACCAATTTTAGCAAAATTCCAATACTTCGAACACATGTGTCTCATATTGGACTGCTTTACGAGGAAAATTTTATCTTCTCGCGATAGTTGAAGTTTTCATCACATTTAACTTGAAAGAGGCTCCCACTAGGGGTTTAGCCATCTTTCAAGCCTCTTCAACAGGTTTAGACACCCTCAAGATGAACCTTAAATGCGCCCAACTATTTGCGTTTATGTGCATTTTAAAAGAAAAACGGCGAGACCAATCGGTCTCGCCGTCTCACCACTACATACCTCTTATCCGAGGCCTATAGAAGGTCTTAGAGTCTATCGACTTAGAGCTTGTCCAGCTCAGCCTTGTATGCCTCTGCATCCAGCAGGTTCGCCAGGTCATCAGCGTTCTCGGGGCGAATCTCAATGATCCAGCCCTCGCCGTAGGGGTCAGAGTTAACCAGTGCGGGGTCGTCTTCCAGGCCCTCGTTCACTGCGACAATCTCGCCCGCAATGGGAGCGAAAAGATCAGAGACAGACTTGGTGGACTCAATCTCACCGAAGCTATCCTCAGCAGCTACAGAATCGCCAACAGAGGGAAGGTCGACGTAGACGACGTCACCCAGTGCATCCTGAGCGTGGTCGGTAATACCAACACGTACGGTGCCCTCGGCGGTGAGAGCGGAAACCCACTCGTGCTCAGAAGTGTACGAGAGTTCTGCGGGAACGTTGCTCATAGCAGCGGTGTCCTTTCAGTGTGTTCTTGCGTAGCGCGGACCGTCCCGCGCACGGTGTCGTTCCGTATGTGGGATGACGGAACGTCCTACACCAATTATCACATAAGAAGTAACGCGGGGCACGTCCAAACACCCCCGTACCACTTCTAAGACACTATATTTTCCTTATCCTATCTAGCCGCTCAACAATCACCCCTTCCCAAGGCCCTAGAAGCGCCCCTATTACTCACCTCCAGCAGACAGCCATCAGACACACCAAAAGGCTCAGGGCCCCACACCATGAAGGTGCAGGGCCCTGAAGCCTTAGGCTAGAGAGCTAAACTCTCACAGCGCCTTAGCGGGAAGAAATGACGCGCTCGGAGAAGCGGTTCGGGTTACCGAAACGGTGTGCGGTAATCGAAACAGCCTGCTCGCGGAGGAAGGGTAGCATCTCGATACGGCCAGCCTCGGTGACAGGTGCGAAGTACACTGCAACATCCGGGCGACCACCCAGTGCCGAGTAGATGGACTTCTCATCGTTACCGATGTAGCGGATACGGGTGCCTTCCAGCGGGGTACCAGCCAGTGCGCGAACCGGGGTCTTAGCGTTCGAAGCCAGGTACTCGCGGAACTGAGCGTCCGACTTGACTTCGTACTTGATGCCCTTGTTCTCGAGGACGCCACGGACGTCGACCGGCAGGTCCTTACCGACGGACAGTGCGACCGGTGCGTTAGCTGCCAGACCGGCAAGCACAACGCGCAGGGTCTCTGCTGCGGATGCGGACTCGTCTGCACGAACCAGAACCTGGGTGGGTACGTAGCGCAGGATGTTGCGCTCCACGCCCAGCTTCGAGGGGTCGTGGCCGAAGCCGAACTCGGTGTCCCAAGCGTGTGCGTCAGAGGAGACACCGCGCTTGATGAATGCGAAGTCCTCGCGCTTGCCCAGCTCGGAGTTCTCGATGGTAGCCAGGGTCTCGCGGACGGTCACCGACTGGGTGGTTGCGGTCGCGGTTGCCTGTGCCGGCTCCCAATCGGACAGAGCGATCAGGTAGCTGGGGCCACCAGCCTTGGTACCGGAGCCAACGGTGGACTTCTTCCAACCACCGAAGGGCTGACGCTGAACGATTGCACCGGTAATTGCACGGTTGACGTACAGGTTACCTGCCTGGACCTTGGAGAGCCACAGCTCGAGCTCGTCAGCATCCAGCGAGTGCAGACCTGCGGTCAGGCCGTAATCGGGTGCGTTCTGCAGCTCGATTGCCTCTTCCAGGGTGTCAGCGGTCATGATACCCAGGATGGGGCCGAAGTACTCGGTCATGTGGTACTCGGAACCGGGCTTGACGCCTTCGCGAACACCGGGGCTCCACAGGCGACCGGTCTCGTCCAGTTCCTTGGGCTGAACGAGCCAGCGCTCGCCCGGGCCGAGGGTGGTCAGACCACGCAACAGCTTCTCTTCCGGCTTCTGAACAACGGGGCCCATCTCGGACTCGATGTCCTGCGGGTGTGCCACGTGCAGGGAGCTGACGGAGTCAAGCAGCTGACGGCGGAAACGCTCGGACTGTGCCACGGAGCCAACCAGGATGACGGTGGAGCCAGCGGAGCACTTCTGACCTGCGTGACCGAATGCCGAGTAGACGACGTCCTTGACGGCGAGGTCGATGTCAGCGTTCGGGGTGACGATGATGGAGTTCTTACCCGAGGTCTCACCGAACAGGGGCAGGTCATCACGCCAGGAGCGGAAGAGCTCAGCGGTCTCGTAACCACCGGTCAGGATCAGGCGGTCAACCTCGGGGTGCGAGATGAGCAGCTTGCCTGCAGCGCGGTCAACAACCTTGACGAGCTTCAGAACTTCCTTGGGAACGCCTGCATCCCACATGATCTCTGCGATCAGGGCACCGGTGCGAGCGGTGATGGTTGCGGGCTTGAAGATGACAGCAGAACCTGCAGCCAGACCTGCCAGAACACCACCGGCGGGGATAGCGGTCGGGAAGTTCCACGGGGGAACAACCAGGGTCAGGTCAACAGACTTGGGCTTTGCGCCGTCAATCTTCTCGAGGTCCTCAGCCAGCATTGCGTAGTAGTATGCGAAGTCGATTGCCTCGGAGACCTCGGTGTCGCCCTGCTCCAGGGTCTTGCCAGCCTCAGCTGCCATAACCTCCAGCAGGTCACCGCGGCGCAGTGCGATAGCCTTACCGACCTTGCGCAGAATCTCTGCACGCTCGTGGCCGGAGAGCTTACCCCATGCCTTGCCAGCTTCCTCAGTTTCCTTGATCAGCTTCTCAGCCTCAGCCTCGCTGGTCAGCTCGTTAGCCTTGAGGGTGTCGATGCCCAGCTTGGTGGTCTTGGAACGCTCAAGGATTGCGCGGCCCCACTCGCGGTTACCGGAGAGTGCGGGGTCGGTGTCGGGGGTGTTCTCGAAGCGGCCTGCCGGTACGAAGACGTTGTCCTCGTTCTCGGTCAGACGGTTCTGGGTGCGCTTGGATGCGGGAACCTCGTCGGTGACGGAGTTCAGTGCACGCATGAAGCGGTCCTCTTCGCGCTTGAAGATGGACTCGTCGGTTGCCAGGTCGAAGATACCGGACATGAAGTTCTCGGAGGAAGCGTTCTCCTCGAGACGACGGATCAGGTATGCGATAGCAACGTCGAATTCCTTGGGGTTCACGACGGGCACGTACAGCAGCAGGTGGCCAACGCGGCGGCGGATGATCTCTGCCTGCTGCTCAGCCATACCAATCAGCATCTCGAACTCGACGCGGTCCTTCACGCCGCGGTCCTCGGACAGCAGCAGTGCGAAAGCAACGTCGAAGAGGTTGTGGCCTGCAATACCGAGGCGGACGTTCTTCACGTGCTCGGGGCGCAGTGCGTAGTCCAGAACGCGCTTGTAGTTGGTGTCAGCAGCCTGCTTGGTGTCCCAGGTGGTCAGCGGCCAGCCGTGCATAACAGCTTCCACGATTTCCATGGAGAGGTTTGCACCCTTAACCAGGCGGACCTTGATGCCTGCGCCGCCAGCAGCAACGCGCTTTGCGGACCATTCCTGCAGGTGCTGCATTGCAGCCAGGGTGTCGGGCAGGTATGCCTGGAGCACGATACCGGCTTCCAGGTCCTTCAGGTGGGGCTGGTCCAGGATCTTGGTGAACACCTCAATGGTGAGGTCCAGGTCCTTGTACTCCTCCATGTCCAGGTTGATGAACTTCTTGGGGGAGGTGGATGCAGCCAGCTCGTACAGCGGGGTCAGGCGGCGAACAGCGGTCTCAACGACCTCGTCGAATGCCCAGTGCTGGTGGGGGCCGGAAACAGCGGACACCTTAATGGAGACGTAGTCAACGTCGTCACGTGCCAGCAGGCGCTTGGTCTCAGCCAGGCGGTGCTCTGCTTCCTTGTCACCCAGAACTGCCTCACCGAGCAGGTTGACGTTCAGGCGGTTACCGGTCTTGGTCAGCTCTGCAATTGCGTCGCCCAGCTTCTCCTCGGAAGCGTCGACAATCAGGTGACCGACCATCTCACGCAGCACGCGGCGTGCAACGGGAACGGTGGGCCATGCGACCTTACCAGCCAGCTTGCCACCGAAGCCAACAGCGGACTTCATGTACCAGGGCAGGAAGGAAGGTGCCAGGCCGGAAATACGAGCAAGGTTGCGGCCGGAGACATTGTCGTCCTCGGGGCGAATAACGCCATCAACAAAGCCGACGGTGAAGGGAAGACCATTGGGGTCCTTCAGAACACCGGCGAGCTGCTCAGCTGCGAAGGTGGGCTTGATCGACTGGGACTCATTTACCCACTGACGAACAAGCTGACGAGCTTCCAGAGCCATCTTCTGGTAGTGCTCAGATGCGAAAGGATGGGTCATCCTTGACTCCTAACTATCTTACTGTGTGCGGTGCACACCACGTTTGGCGATGTCTCTATTTCACCACAAAAGGGTAATAAATACCTCATTAGAAAAACTGAATGTTTTTTCCAAAATTCATTTAGATTTTCTTAATGATTGTGCGGTGAGGTTTTCGCCCCGCGCCCCCTCCGAACCTCCTGCTCGAAGAGACAAGGTGAAGTTTGTAGCGACATCGCTATCCATCCCTCTCAGGCTAGCACTTTCAGAAAGCAAATACCGAACCGATTTCGTAACAATCGAACACTTCAAAACCAGTCCCAAAAGCATCTTCAACCCCAAGAATCATCACATTCAGCGCGAAAATACTCGCTACACAAGCCAACATGCCGACACCCCACTTCAGGCGTCTCAAAAAGAGCCGGCCGGAAGCCCGCGCGGTACCATATACAAGAGTCCACGATGAGAGACGCACCATGGAATACGGTGGCAACCACAGCCAGCGCAATGCCGAGTGCACCAGGGAGGAAAATATGTCTATCTACGACATCCGACGTATGCAAATGCTCCTCGAAATCCAAGAACGCGGCACCGTCATCGCCGCAGCCGAAGCACTCAGCCTCACCCCCTCCGCCGTCTCCCAGCAGATTGCCACCCTCGAAAAAGAAACCGGCACCCCGCTTCTGCAGCGCATCGGCAGGCGCGTACAGCTCACCAGCGCCGGACTCATCATCGTCGACAGCGCCCGCAGTATCCTGCGCGAGCTCGACCGCATGCAAACCTCCGTCGCCAATCTCACCGGCGAACCCGCAGGCATGGTCCGCCTCGCCATCTTCCAGTCCGCGGCCTTCGCGCTGCTACCGGAAACCCTCAGCTACCTTGCCGAACACGCACCCTCACTCACCCTGCAAGTACTGCAAATCGACCCCGAAACCGGAACCTCCCTGACCCGAAGCCGCGAATACGACATGGTGCTCTCTGAAGCCTACCCGCACCACCACATCCCCGAATACCCCGAACTGCACTCCGAGCTACTCACCGAAGACCCGCTCAGCCTCATCGTGCCCAGCACCTCCACCATCACCTCGATTGAGGAAGCGCACGCACTGCCCTGGGTTCTCGAAATGGAACAGAACACCTCCCGCAGCTGGGCGCTCAACCAGTGCCGCACCGCAGGATTCGAGCCGGTCATCCGCTACAGCGCCAATGACATGATCACGAACTCCAACCTCGTCAAAGCAGGATTCGCCGTCACCATCGTGCCCGGCTTCATCCTCTCTTCCCTCTCCACCACCGAGGGGCTACGCATCGTAGAGCTACCCGGCAAGCCCTGCCGCAAAATCTTTACCGCCGTACGCCGAGAGTCCGCCGCCAACCCCGCCATCGCCATGGTGCGCGAAGCGCTGCACCACGCGGTGCAGGTGGCATTCGGCGAACACGACAGGAGCGAAACCGCATAAGAAAAATTATCTGCCGCTCACGCCGGCAGACTAGACAATGCAAAGGTCGGGGCCGTTCCCAGGAACGACCCCGACCTTTCAATATGTCTTTTTGAACAGGCGCCTATATATAAGGTATAAAAACACACAACGGAGCTACTCCCCCGCCGTGCCCATCCTTCACAGGAGCCAGCCCAACTGCTAGTTCAGCGAAGCAACCACAGCCGAGCTCTGCACCTCGTAGAACGAAGAGGACAAACCAGCCGCCGCCATATCCAGGACAGCGCTCACATGAACCTGCTTCAACGCAGAACCGGCAACGCCCGAAGCCACCTGATAATTCAGCTGAACATCCAGACGGTGACCGCGAGGAATAGCGGTACGCAACTCCAGAACGTTCTCGCTACCGGCACCAGCCTGACCGGTCTGCTCGCTACGGCGCACCGCATCAAGATTCAGAGCATCCACAGGAGCCACCAGGGCCGAAGCACCCAGGCTACCCGAAGGCAACACCGCCTGACCCGAGGTCACACGAAGCGTCACCGCAGGGTTCAACAACAAACCGGTCTTCGGATCCTGCGCGCGAGCACGCACCATCAGGCGAGTACCCACCGGCAGCGTCGAATTACCCTCATTAATAATGCTCAGGCGAGTCGGCAGATTCCGGAAAGCAACAGTACGCGCCGGCTGACTCTGCATAGACACAGCCTGCACACCAGAGGCTGCCTTCAACTCCAGGCGGATGCACGACTCGTTATAGCGCATCGGCACCTGCACCAGCGCAGAGCTCGCCGCGCCGCCATGCTGACCACCTCCGTGCTGTCCACCGCCGTGCTGACCGCGTTGCCCTCCACGCTGTCCGCCAGGACGCTGGGTCACAGGGGTCACGCGAGCGCGCTTACCGCCCGAACGAGTTGCCGCCTCCGCAGCGCTCACGCCGCCAGCCACCAGGGCAGCCGAAGCGCCCGCAACCTTCAACGCGGTACGGCGAGAAGCGTTCATCAGATTATTCTTAGTCATTTTCTACTCCTCTAAGCCTTCGCGATACGGTACACGCCGCTAATCGTGCCCTGCCACCAGGTGCCGTAACGGTCAATCGTGCCCACCATCTGCAGGGTGTCACCACCGCCGAGTAACAGGCTCACGTGCTGAGGCAGGCGCTGCTCGTGCATCGTCTTACCGGTTTCCATGTCCAGCGCGACAGCCCACGCGTAGGCGCCATTCGCCAAACCAGCCGGGCCGCGGCGACGCTCACAGGTGTAAATCAGGCCGTCAGCGGCGGAATAGCGAGGAACAGCCGAAGAGTACACGTCCTTGCGGTCCCACATCTTACGCAGACCGCGGTCGGTAATATCCCAACGCTCCATACCGGGAGCAAAAAGCGCGTTCGCAGGAACCGACGGCCCGGCACCCTCCGGGTACTTCGGGTAGGGGTAGCCGTAGGTGCTTGCACCGACCATCGTGTTACCCACACCAATCATGGAGTTCTCAGTGCCAGAGGTACCGGCAGTAAACAGGCCGGCGCTACCGACCTTCGCGCCGTTATCGGTGCGGTACACAATGACCGACTCCTGAATATCAGAGTTATCGGTCAGCATCACATAATCCGAACCGTTCGGACCAAAGAACGTCGGGGAGGCGCCGGAACCCCACGCGAGCTTACCGGGCTTGCGGGCGCTACCTCGATCGTACGCATGCCACCACTTGAGGGTGGGCGCACCGGTTGCGGTAGCGTTCAGCATATAAATAGCGTGCGAGGTCACCACGCTCACACCCTGCGGGCACGCCGAAATCGAGTTATCGATACGCTCACCCGCAATCGACGCCTTGTTCAGGCGCATCGAACGGATCGTGCCGCGGGCAGAATCAATCACCGCAATGTAGCCGTTCTTCGTCGCAACCCATATGCGACCGGACCAGTCGGGCACCAGACCAACCACAGCGTCGTTGGTACTCTGGGCGAGCATGCGGCTCAGGTCAATACGCTCATCAACTCGAATGCTGCGTCCGTCAGCAGAGTGGGAGAGGCGCAGCAGGCACTGAGAGCCATCCACCAGAACCATGCGGTCCTGCGCGTCAAGGTAAGCGTACACGCCGCCAAGCAGTGCACCCTTCGGAATGTCCAGGTGCGAAAGTTCACGACCGGTATGCGGATCAAGGATGGAGAGCTTCGGGGTGATGAACTCACCGTGGGCGAAGACCTGGGTGCAGAGCACCTGAATGAAGCCGTCGCGTCCAGCAAGAATCGTCGGGCAGGCGCCGCCGAGCTTCGTGCCGGTAATCTTCCAATTGCCTGCTCCGGGGCCGGCAAGAGGAGTAGCGTCGGAAGACTGGGCATCACCGTGCATGGTGGTAATGCCGGGTGCGCCCAGGTGCGGATTCGCCTGGGCGTTATAGGTGGGGGTCATGGTTGGTTCTTTCTAACGGTGAGTGGCGCACACCTTCAATGGAGTGCAGTAATATGCGCTTTCACCTGCGCAAACGTTTCACATTGTAGGGTTAGAAAGCAGTTTTTGACGACACTCAAGGGCACCTTGAAGCATCGTTCAGGCGGCGCTTGAGAGCTTCACCCAGAAAGCCCTCAGCGCTACCCTTTCAGATTCACCCTTCCAGATTCAAGGCGCCCTTTAACCCATAACCACGGACCTCATGCCCGCTAACCTCATGCCCGCGGACCTTTATACCCGCGAACCTCATGCCCGCGGCAATTATTTCAGCTACTTCTCCATGAGCGCCTTTGCCAGCGCATCATCAAGAACCAAGTCGGTAATCGCACCCGTACGCAACGCACCGCGCAAAGCACGCACACGGTGAGTACCGGACGCAACACAAATACGGCGCGGAATACGAGCCAGCTCCTTCGGAGTCGGACCGGACGCACGCTTATTCAGCTCCAAATCAGCCCACGAGCCATCCTCACGCAGAAGAACCGTGCACATATCCCCCACAACGCCCAGCTCACGCAGCTGACGCTGCTCCTGCGCCTCAAAATAGCCACCCGAATACACGTGAGAAGGAATAGGCCCACCAAAAGCGCCCACACCAAAAATAGCGAGATCAACGTTCTGCTGGGCATGCAGATTCTTCTGCACGCTACGCTCACGCCACATGGCGGTCTTCGTCTCCGCATAGTCAAAGAACGCGGGAACCGGAAAATGGATAACCTGCGCATCATAGGCGTTCACCAGCTGCCCCAGCAACGAACCCAGGTAGGGAATACCGGAATGATGAGCGTTACCCGCACCGTTGAGCTGAACCACCGTCACACCGGTCAGCGGGCGGCGCGGCAGGTGGCGGGAAATCTCAGTCATGGTCGAACCCCACGCCACACCCAGGCTCGTTCCGTTATCAACCAGGGAATCTAGTAGCGCCGCCGCGGTGCGAGACACCTGGCTCATACGAGCAATCGGGGTGGCATCCGAACGGACATTCACGAGGGTAACGCGCACCTTATAGCGTTCACCAATGCGGCGCTCCAGCTCACTGCGGGTACGGAAGGAATCATCCAGACGAATCTGCACCATCCCGCTTTCACGAGCACTTTTAAGGAGGCGCGATACGGTGGCACGGGAGACCCCCAGACGGGCCGCGATAGCATCCATCGTCATGTTGTGGATGTAGTACAGCTGCGCCGCCTCGTAGGTATGGTTAGCGCGTTCGTTCATCGGTCACAGACCCCCAGTGAAAATCCGTTCATAGTGCTTGGTTATTATTTCACCATTGGGTTTTACTAAATGCAAGATGAAACCCCACGCCGCGCACGCGGCACGAGAAGAAAGAGCACTACATGAGCTCCCAGCACATTGCACAGCAGTCCCAGCTGACCGCTGAATCCCGCGCCAAGGCACTCAAGAGCATGGTCAACGAAGAACTCGACATCCTGGTCGTCGGCGGCGGCATCACCGGTGCAGGTATCGCCCTTGACGCAGCAACCCGCGGTCTGCGCACCGGCATCGTCGAAGCAGGTGACTGGGCTGCAGGCACCAGTGCATGGTCCTCCAAGCTCGTCCACGGCGGCCTGCGCTACCTCTACAACCTCGACTTCAAGCTCGTGACCGAAGCTCTCACCGAGCGCGGCCTGCTGCTGAACAAGATTGCACCCCACCTCGTGCACGCACAGCCCTTCCTGTGGCCCCTGAAGATGCCCGTCATCGAGCGCGCATACTCCGCAATCGGCATCGGCATGTACGACACCCTCGCATTCCTCGGCTCCCGCGGCAACAAGGGCGTCCCCTCCCAGCGTCACTTCACCAAGACCGGCACCAAGACCGTCTTCCCCGACATCAAGGACTCCGCATTCAGCGGCGCAATCCAGTTCTACGATGCACGCGTTGACGACGCACGCCTCGTTATCGACGTCGTCCGCACCGCTGCAAGCTACGGCGCGCTGGCCGCATCCCGCACCCAGGTTGTCGGCTTCACCAAGGACGCGACCGGCCGCGTCATCGGCGCAGAGCTGGCAGACCTGGAAACCGGCGAGCGCCTGAACGTACGCGCAAAGCACATCATCAACGCAACCGGCGTGTGGACCGAAGAGTCCGAGTCCCTGGCCAACCCCGACGGCGGCCTGGAGGTGCTCGCATCCAAGGGTATCCACATTGTGGTTCCCCGCGACCGCATCAACGCAACCAGCGGTATCTTCACCAAGACCGAGAAGTCCGTTCTCTTCATCATCCCCTGGCAGCGTTACTGGATTATCGGCACCACCGACACCCCCTACACCGAGGACCGCGAGCGCCCCGTCGCAACCAGCAAGGACATCGACTACGTCCTGATGCAGGCGAACAAGCTGCTCGCTAACCCGCTGACTCGCGAAGACATCATCGGCACCTACACCGGTCTGCGCCCGCTGCTGCAGCCCAAGGTCAAGGACGGCGCAGCATCCACCAAGGTTTCCCGCGAGCACACCGTGACCGAGGTTGCACCCGGCATGAGCGCAATCGCAGGCGGCAAGCTCACTACCTACCGTGTCATGGCAGAAGATGCCGTTGACTTCGCGCTGGGCGAGCAGGCTAAGCAGAACCCCTCCGTGACCGCAACCATCGGCCTGGTCGGTGCTGACGGCTACCACGCAATCGCCGCTAACCGTGCACGCTACGCAGAGCGTTACGGCTGGGACGAGGACCGTATCACCCACCTGCTCGAGCGTTACGGCGCACAGATTGAGGACCTCGGAGCTCTCATCGACGCTGACCCCTCCCTCGGCGCTCCCCTGGCTAAGGCGCCCCAGTTCCTGCGTGCAGACGTTGTCTTCGCGGTCCGCTACGAGGGCGCCCTGCACCTGGAGGACGTGCTGGTCCGCCGCGTACGCCTCGACCTCGAGCAGCGCGACCGCGGCCTGGCTGCCGCCGGTGAAATCCTTGAGATTCTGCGCTCCGAGCTCGGCTGGGACGACAAGAAGGTCAAGGAAGAACTCGACCTCTACGCAGCACGCGTTGCAGCAATCCGCGAGGCAGAGTCCGCCTCCACCGACGCTGAGGCATCGGCAAAGATTGAGGCTGTCACCCCCGTGGCACCCCGCGTGAAGCTCTAGTCCTTAGAGTTTTCGCACACCTTTCGTAACCGCTTATTTGGTACGAACCAACCGTTCGCCCCTCACCGAACATGGGGCATCTCATAATTTCTCGGTGAGGGGTGGATGGACGGTTAAATAACCGTTTACGATAAACCCCCTGTACAAGAAGCAGAGAGCTAAATACGGGGTTAGCCCACTGGTACGATCTGCTTCTCATCCAGGAACATCCATCAACTTTTCGTAGCAACCGCTACACATTTCAGCACAGCGTTGTGCCCCGATCCGCCCGTGCGGTGAGGATGCACGGGAATACGCAAGCAAAGGTTCGCTTGCCTTCCAGACGCTTCGTCTTCAAGGAGCATCAATGTCTCTTCTTGCTTCCGCAGGAACTGTACTTGCAGCCGGCTCATCCGCCCTCGTGGATGCATCCGGTGCCCCCACCGCCCTCGGAATCTTCGCTTCCGAATTCTTCGGCACCTTTATCCTGATTCTGCTCGGTGCCGGCGTATGTGCCGCAGTGACCCTCAAGAAGTCCTACGCTAAGGACGCAGGCTGGGTCGTTATCACCTTCGGCTGGGGTCTGGCAGTATTCACCGCCGTGTACCTCTCCTTCCTCTCCGGTGCACACCTGAACCCCGCAGTGACCGTCGGCCTGGCAACCGCAGGCCGCGACCTGGCAACCGGTGTTCCCGCAATCGCAGGCAACATCGCCCTGTACATCATCGCTCAGATGCTCGGCGCAATGGCCGGCGCAACCGCAGCGTACCTCACCTACAAGAAGCACTTCGATGAGGACCCGGGCGACCGCCTCGGCATCTTCTCCACCGGCCCCGCTATCAAGTCCTACGGCTGGAACGTGCTCACCGAGATTATCGGCACCTTCGTCCTGATTGGCTGGATTATCGCATCCGGTAAGACCCCCGCCCAGATTGGTCCCCTGGCTGTTGCCCTGGTCGTTGTTTCTATCGGTATGAGCCTCGGTGGCGCAACCGGTTACGCTATCAACCCCGCACGTGACCTCGGCCCCCGTATCGCCTACACCTTCCTGCCCATCCCCGGTAAGACCGGCTCCAACTGGTCTTACGCATGGGTTCCGGTTGTTGGCCCGATTATCGGCGCAGTCCTTGCTGGCCTGATTGTTCCGGCAGTCCTGCCCCTCTAAACCTCTCCAAAACCCCGTCTTTTTAGTTCTAAGGAAAAATCAATGACGACTTCTCTGCACTCCGCAACCCTCAACACCGAGCGCAAGTACATCCTCTCCATCGACCAGGGCACCACCAGCTCCCGCGCAATCCTGTTCAACAAGGCAGGCGAGAACGTAGCCTACGGTCAGCTCGAGCACGAGCAGATCTTCCCCAAGGCCGGCTGGGTTGAGCATAACGCAACCGAGATTTGGCAGAACGTCCGCAAGGTCGTAGCAACCGCAATGGCAAACGGCGAAGTCAACCACCACGAAATCGCCGCCGTAGGTATCACCAACCAGCGTGAAACCACCGTCGTGTGGGACAAGAACACCGGCGAGCCCGTCTACAACGCAATCGTCTGGCAGGACACCCGCACCCAGGAAATCGTTGAAGAACTCGCAGGCGAAGAGGGCGTTGGTAAGTACCACGACATCGTTGGCCTGAACCTCTCCACCTACTTCTCCGGTCCCAAGATCAAGTGGATCCTGGACAACGTTGAAGGCGCACGCGAGCGCGCAGAGCGCGGCGACCTGCTCTTCGGCAACACCGACACCTGGCTGGTCTGGAACCTGACCGGTGGTGTTGACGGCGGCGTTCACGTCACCGACGTCACCAACGCATCCCGTACCCTGCTGATGAACATCCGCACCCTGCAGTGGGATCCGCAGATTGCCGCAGACATGGGCATCCCCATGAGCATGCTGCCCGAAATCAAGTCCTCCTCCGAGGTGTACGGCTTCGGCCGCCCAACCGGTCTGCTCGCAGGCACCCCCATCGCGGGTATCCTGGGCGACCAGCAGGCTGCAACCTTCGGTCAGGCTTGCTTCGAGAAGGGCATGGCGAAGAACACCTACGGTACCGGTAACTTCATGCTTATGAACACCGGCAACGAGCCCGTCTTCTCCAACAACGGTCTGCTGACCACCGTCGCTTACAAGATTGGCGACGCAGCTCCCGTCTACGCTCTGGAAGGCTCGGTCGCAATGAGCGGCTCCCTGATTCAGTGGCTGCGCGACAACCTGCGCATGATTGAGAACGCAGCAGAGTCTGAGGAACTGGCTACCTCCGTTGAGGACTCCGGCGGCTGCTACGTTGTTCCCGCTTTCTCCGGCCTGTTCGCGCCTCACTGGCGTTCCGACGCTCGCGGCGTCATCGTTGGTCTGACCCGCTATGTGAACCGTGCACACATCGTGCGTGCGGCACTGGAGGCAACCGCGTTCCAGACCCGCGAGGTTCTGGACGCAATGAACGCTGACTCCGGTGTTGAGCTCTCCGAGCTGCGCGTGGACGGCGGCATGACCGCTAACGAGTTCCTCATGCAGTTCCAGGCTGACATCCTCGGTGTTCCCGTGATTCGCCCGAAGGTTGTTGAGACCACCGCACTGGGCGCAGCATACGCTGCAGGTATCGCTGTTGGTTTCTGGACCGGCGAGCAGGATGTTGTGGACAACTGGGTTGAGGACAAGCGCTGGCTGCCCTCCATGGAGCCCGCAGAGGTTGACCGCCAGTACCGTCTGTGGAAGAAGGCTGTCTCCCGCACCCTCGAGTGGGTTGACGAGGACGTTCCGACCGCCTAATCGCAGCACCCGTTGCCTGACGGCACGGCCCGCGTACTGACGAAGCCCCGGCTGTTTCTCCCCCACTACGGGGTTGAGGCAGCCGGGGCTTTTCGCTGTTTATGACGCTCAATTGCGCGTTTATTGCGGCGTAATTTCTACAAAAATTAGTGCTGGGGTACCGTTGGTTTTTGTAAATTCGGTATCGTCCGCCGATTACCCGACGCGGTGTTGTTCGTGAGGTGTCAGTACCGCACAGGACGCGTACGCGACATATTCATGCGCTGTCCTGACAGGTGTCGACGGTTCGCGCTGATACTTTATTTACGCTCCCGTCCGCCACGATGCTTCACGTACCGCGGCGGACGGGCTTTTATCTCTTGTTACAGGGTTCTCTTGTTACAGGGTTCTCTGTGTTAGCGACGAGCGTGGGTTCGCTTTTCATGTTGCAGTTCTCGCTGTAAAATCACTCGTTTTATGCCCCTTGTTGAGATACCCGTTCACATGTTGTGTGGGGTTGATCTAACAGCGTTTACATACCTTTGATGTCTACTTCACGCGCCGTATCATAGATATATAGGCTTATTGATCCTGTTCTGGCCGCCGAAGATGGCGGTTGGTTACGCATCCGACACCTTCCGGTGCTCGTGAGAACGGAGAGAGGCTCCGTTGGAAGGAGGGAGCGGGTTTTCCCCGCACCGATTATGGTTGATGTCCGTCGCCGCAAGCTTGCAATTATTGCTATGAACATTTCGGTTCTTGCAGCTGCTCTCTCCTGGCTGTTGGTGCTCTTCTCCGTTATGTATTCTGCCGCCGCTGTGCCGTGGGCGCTGGGTATTGCTATCGTGCTGACTGTGATTGGTATCTACGCGCTGTACCGCTACTACTCAAAGTACTCGCATGTGCTCCCGAACGAGGACCCGGATGCGCACGATGTGCTCGGTCACGACCTGCACTCAACCCACCTGCCGCACCTGCACCACACGGAGGGCAACGTTGGTGGAGCGGCCGCTAAGTAGCAAGCTTCACTACCCCCTATACAGCGTAAATGTGCCGCCTCACCGGTATCAGTGAGGCGGCACATTTACATTAAAATCACGGTTCAGAGTCCAAACCAACGATTATTTCTCAACGGTTGATTCAGCACTTCGACGCGCTGCAGCTTCGGCTTTGGCTAGTTCTGCCTTTTCGTTCTCTTGAACTACAAGAGCGTTATATTTCCAGCCGGGGATTCGTTCAACAAGCCATCCTATCCAGAGGAGCGCCGCGGTAATGAGAGCGACAGGAATCAGGTAGATGAGGATGCTCGGGTTGCGGTTGTGGTCTGAGGTGCTAAGTGCGCTTAACTCCCACAGCATAAGGATTGGCGCACCCATCAAAGGCATCACGATAAAAAGGATCAAGGCATAGTAATTGCCCATCTTGCTACCGGGGTTACCTCTATTCATACGAGCTTGGGTAACGGCTCTCTTCAGGCGTTTGTATTCTTCTAAGGTTTCGCCGTCTAGAAGCGAAGCATCAGGAATCTTGGCGATAACGTACTGCACGGCTTCCAAATCAGAGGGCGCACAAATATAGATATGCCCCTGGGACATAACGGTATATTCTTTCGCGATGTCGAGGCACGCCTGCGCGTAACGGTTATTGAGCTCTCGGCTCTGCGGGTTTTCCTTGAGCTGCCGGCGGATATCTTTCAGGTCTTCCATGTTTCTCCTTGCAATTTCAGTCATCGTTGAACCCATCGGTAAGGCACGAGAAACACAGGTCACCCCCACCCGGTGCGGGGTGGAGAAGCCGGAGTATTGAATTGCGGTGTATCGGTGTGTACTTCACAGAATGCCAGCTCTTCGGGCTCAAGCAAAATTGGCGGGTATCCTGAGATATTTCAACGGCGGTACAAACGGTGGCGCATATATCTCATACATTGCGGTCAGTTATAGACAAAACCCGCTGCGGGTACGGTACGGAGGCGCCCCTCCCCTATGATGGTTGAAAGGGATATTTGCCCCTAATACCATCTGCAGTACACGCCCACGAGCCAACAAGGAAGAGCATGACCAAAGCGACCGATTCGCCGCAGCCGCCGGAAGCGTTCACGCGCTGGTACACTCGCTACTCGAGCCCCATCGGCGTGCTCTACATTGCCGCCCGCGCGGATGCGGTTGTGGGCATCTGGTACGAGGATCAGGCGCATTTTCCGCTCCCCCATGAGCTCGGTGAGCTGATTGAGAATCCCGGAACCTATCTGCGGGAGCACGGCACGGCGGAAGACGAAGAGCCTACCGGCGAGTATGCTGCGGCGCAGTTGCTGTCTCGCGCTGAGGCAGAGCTTTCCGAGTATTTTGAACGCAAGCGCACTTCTTTTACGTTGCCGCTAGATCCTGAGGGCACCGATTTTCAGCTGATTGTGTGGGAGCATCTGAAGACTGTTCCTGCCGGGTACACCACCACTTACGGCGAGATTTCGCGTGCGGTTGGCCCGGGTGCCCCGGCGCAGGCTGTGGGTCAGGCGGTCGGCCGTAATAAGGTTTCTATTATGATTCCGTGCCACCGCGTTATTGGTGCTGACGGTAGCTTGACCGGCTACGCTGGCGGGGTTGAGCGTAAGCAGTTCCTCCTCGATTTGGAGGAGCCGGAAGAGGTGCGGGAGGCGCGGCTCTTCTAGCGCCTACCGGCTAGTCTTCGAGGCCCATGTCGGGGTGGGGTATGCATCGGGCGCGTACCCCCCCCCTTTTCGTACCTGTTTTCGGTTTCATTGCCCTGCAACACGACACATAATCGAATATAGTTGCGATTTGCTCATGCTAGAGCTACTGTTTAAGTAGAACATGCTTCCGAAATACTTGGATCAGCTCAGCAATCTCAGAGAGGAGAAACCATGACCTCGCAACCCAATATTCCCGCAAACCCCCTCGAAAACGCCCCGAGCTACCCCACGTGGGTAACCGACGAACTTCTGCGTGACTACTACGACACCGAATGGGGCATGCCCGTCACCGATGAGCGGGGACTCTTCGAAGCCCTGAGCCTCGAGGCTTTTCAGGTGGGGCTCTCTTGGCGAACGATTCTTGCCCGCCGCGAGGCATTTCGTCGCGCTTTCGAGGGTTTCGATCCCGAACGCGTGGCTGCCTTCACCGACCGGGATGTTGCGCGACTCCTTCAGGATGACGGCATTATCCGTAACGAGCGGAAGATTCGCGCGGTCATCTCCAATGCGCGGCTGACCCTTCGGATGCGTGAGCTTGCCGCCACGTCGCGTGACGCCTCCACGGAGGATATTCATCTTCCCCTCATCGCACCCTCTTCTACCCCGACCACTACGGATAGTGTTGAGGCGCCGAATACTCGCCGCCGTCGAGTTCGTACGCTCAGCGATGAAGATCTAAACCGGATGCGCGAGCGCACCCTATCTGACGGCACACGTGTACCGGGCGGGCTGCCGGCGTGGCTGTGGTCCTTCGCCCCGCGCGAGACTATCACGCCGCATACACTGGAGGATATTCCTACTGATACGCCCGAGTCCGCGCTTCTTGCCAAATCTTTTAAGGCACTGGGTGGAGTATTTTTGGGTCCGGTGACCGCCTATGCGCTCATGTGCGCGGTCGGCATGGTGGATGCGCACCTGGTGGGCTCGCATCGGCGCGGCTGTTCGGGTCTTTTCGCCTAAGCCCTTGAGCCTCTGGCGCGGGGGCACGCCCGGGCAGAGAAAAGCCGCGTGCCACTTCGGTGAAGTAAGCACGCGGCTTCTATACGTTGAGAGGTTCCGCCCTGAATTAGATCGTCGCAGGGTTAGATTGTCGCAGGATTAGATCATCACGAAGAGGAAGATCAGGGACAGCAGCGGCGGGGTCAGCTGAATCAGTGCCGGCTTGCGCTTATCCGGGGAGGTGAGGAACAGGTAGGCACCGGCAACCGCCATGGAGCCCAGACCTGCGAACATGAGTGCCACGCCCACCTGCGGGGAGCCGAACCAGAAGGCGAGCAGACCGGTTGCTGCGATCCAGGCGAGCATCAGGTTGTACAGACCCTGGTTTGCCGCCATCCCCTTGGTGGACTCGGCAAATTCTTCGGTCATTCCAAAGGTTTCGCGGCCCTTGGGTTTAGTCCACAGGAATGATTCGATGATCCAGATGTACACGTGAATAGCGATTGCTACGAATGCAAAGACGGTGGTAATCGTTGCGAGCGTCTGCATTGTTTTTCCTTAAGCAGTAGGTGTTCTATTAGGCACCTGCCCGTTCTTTCTTCTGGAGCACAATCTGTGGTGATGTGCAGAATCATGCAGGAGCAAGCACAAGAAGTAATTCTACGCCTCTTCCCGGCCTGTTGAAACTTCCCTGAATATGCGTGAAACCCCTCGATTCGTCTTCTGCAGAGAAAACTGCAGGGTTCTTATCGAGGGGTTTCGTATGCAGGGTTACGCCGAATCCGGTATCGGCCTTTAGCCCATCATAAGCGACAGAGCGAAGGACCAGACGCAGACCAGGCCCAGCAGAATAGCGCTGTACTTAATGGACATGGAGGTAATCTTCGATTCCTCACCGGCGCTATTTACTGCAGCAGCTGCAATTGCGATGGACTGCGGGGAGACGATCTTACCCATCACGCCACCGGCGGTGTTTGCGGCAACGAGCAGGGTCGGGTCAACAGCAATCTGAGCTGCGGTGGTGGACTGCAGGCCCGCGAAGAGCACGTTAGCGTTCGTCACGGAGCCGGTTACGAACACACCAATCCAACCGATGATCGGGGACAGCAGCGGGAAGACCGGGCCGGCAGCCGCGAGCGCCAGAGCGATGGAGGTGGTCATACCGGCGTAGTTCATCACGTTTGCGACGGACATGACCAGGCAGATCATGAGGATCGGCATCTTCAGCTGGTTCCAGGTGCCGCCGAGTTCTTCGAAGGCTTCACCCCAGCTAATCTTCGAGGTCAGGATAGTAATGAGTGCCGCCACCAGAATTGCGGTGCCGGATGCGCCCAGGGTGTTCCAGGAGAACATTGCGGTCACGGTCTTGCCGGCGCCGGTGGTGATGGCCTCGTGAATACCGGGGATGGGGAACGCCAGGGTTGCGGCACCGAGCGGACCAGTGGTTGCGAACACGGGCTTGAGCGCGGTGGACCAGAGCAGGATGGTTGCGGAGAGGAAGATGAAGGGGCTCCACGCCTTAACAATCTCAGCGCCGGTGTGCTTGACGCTCTGCTGTGCCTGCACTTCTTCGAGGCTGGGAGCGGTGGGTTCACGGTAAATGTGCTTGGGCTGCCAGGAACGCATGACGAGTGCCAGCGCCACCAGGGACAGCAGCGGCGGGATGATGTCGACCAGCTCGGGGGAACCGAGCAGCACCAGGATAGCTGCCTGACCGCCGGAGTAGATCACGCCGGTCATGAGCGCTACAAGACCGACTTCGCGGATGCCTCGCATACCGTCCTGGATGGCGACCATCAGCACCGGCACGATTGCCACGAAAATCTGCAGTACCGGAACCATGCCTGCGGACAGGTGTGCGGTGTCCAGGCCGCCGACCTTAGCTGCGGTGGTGACGGGAATACCAATAGCACCGTAGGCGCCGGATGCGGCGTTGGCTACCAGCGCCAGCATGGACGCCTTGAGGGGGTTGAAGCCCAGGGATACCAGCAGCGCCGCGGAGATAGCAATGGGGATACCGAAACCTGCCGCACCTTCGATGAAACCACCGAAGCAGAAGGCAATCAGCAGCACCTGGATGCGCTGGTCGTTCGAGATGGAGGAGACGGACGAGCGCACGATGTCGAAGTTACCAGCGCGCACGGCGATGCGGTAAAGCCACACCGCCATGAGCACGATCCAGCCGATGGGCCACATACCGGAGAGGAAACCGGAGAGGATGGAGCCGGCACCGGCAGTAATCGGCAGGCCGAAGACGGCGCAACCGATGATGAGGGTGGTGCCGAGGGTCAGCAGTGCTGACTTGAGGCCGCTGAGTTTTAGGACGGTCAGGCCCAGCAGGAAGAGGATGATGGGTACTGCTGCGACCAGCGCAGAGAGCACCGGTAAGTTCAGCGGGTCGTAGGTTTGCTGCCACATGGGGGCGGGTGTTCCTTTCGGTCTGTGCGTTGTTGCGGTTGCTTCTTCCGATACGGCTCCTGTGCTGTATGGAAGCGCTAGGCCGCATAAAACCGATGGGTTCCTCCCCTATGTGGTGGAGTGGCCCATCGGCGAAGCGTTATGGTCATCAGCTCCCAGGGACTGAAGTTGTTCCCTGGTTTTAACTGAAAGAAAGCGGGATTGTTCCCGCTAACTAGGTGCTCATGACTTTATCTGTCTAAGCTATCAGGTCTCCCCCACGAGTTCAGGATAGGATAACCTTAAGTGTGCACAAACGATATTTATGTGCATATTTACGCTCCCCGGTATTCGCCCCTCACCGCTCCCCTTCGAGCCATCAGCCGCGCATCCCACCACGCGCCCTACCAAGCCCAGATAACGTAAAAGCCCCCTCCTACCGAAGTAGAAGGGGGCTTTCGCTAAACCGCGTCGCGGGTACCTCACCTTTCAGGGAAGGTAGGTTACACGCATCGGAGCTTCACGCTGTTTAGGAAACAACCAGGGACAGAACGTAACCCCAAACACAGGTGATAGCCAGCAGGATTGCGCTGTACTTGATTGCCATGGAGGTAATCTTGGATTCCTCGCCGGCGCTGTTTACTGCAGCAGCTGCAATTGCGATGGACTGCGGGGAAACAATCTTCGCCATCACACCACCGGCGGTGTTAGATGCAATCAGCAGGGTCTGGCTGACGCCAATCTGATGTGCGGTGGTAGCCTGCAGGCCAGCGAAGAGGATGTTGCTGTTCACCACGGAGCCGGTCACGAACACGCCAATCCAACCGATGATCGGGGACAGCAGCGGGAAGATAGCGCCCACAGCGGCAACAGCCAGTGCGATGGAGGTAATCATACCCGCGTAGTTCATGACGTTAGCAACGGACATGACCAGGCAGATCATGATGATCGGGGTCTGCAGCTGCTTCCAGGTTGCACCGAGTTCCTCGATAGCCTCGCCCCAGCTGATGGAGGAGGTCAGGATGGTGATGATGGCTGCCACCAGAATTGCGGTACCGGATGCGCCCACAATGTTCCAGGTGTAGGTCACGTCAATAGGCTTGGGGGTTGCAACGATCGGTGCCGCCTGCGAGATGCTCTGGTGTAGCCACGGAACGGGGAAGGTAATGTTAGTGAAGCCGAGGGCGCCCTTAGCAGCGAAGACGGGCTTCAGAGCGGTGGACCAGAGCAGAATCACGACGGACAGGTAGACGAAGGGGCTCCATGCCTTGAGGATTTCGCCACCGGTGTGCTTGGTGCTCTGCTGAGCCTGAACTTCTTCCAGGGAGGGAGCGGTGGGCTCGCGGAAGATGTGCTTGGGCTGCCACTTCTGCATGATGAGTGCCAGAGCAATCAGTGCCAGTAGCGGCGGGATGATGTCGACGAGTTCGGGGTTACCCAGGGTTGCGAGCAGAACGGACTGGCCGCCGGAGTAGATGACACCAACCATCAGGGCTACCAGACCGACTTCGCGGATACCGCGGATGCCGTCCTGAATAGCAACGAGCAGTACGGGGATGAGAGCCGCCATGATCTGGAGAACCAGGACCATTTCGATGGACAGTGCGTGCAGGTCCACGCTACCGCGGGTTGCTGCGGTGGTCACGGGGATACCGATAGCGCCGTATGCACCGGAGCTCACGTTAGCGATCAGCGCGAACATTGCGGCCTTGAGCGGGTTGAAGCCCAGGGACACGAGCAGTGCAGCACAGATAGCAATCGGGATACCGAAGCCTGCAGCGCCTTCAAGGAAGCCACCGAAGCAGAATGCGATCAGCAGCATCTGGACGCGCTGGTCGGTAGAGATGGAGGAGATGGAGGAGCGGACGATTTCAAAGCCGCCAGAACGCACGGAAATGCGGTAGAGCCACACAGCCATGAGCACGATCCAGCCGATGGGCCACATGCCCGAGAGGAAGCCGTAGAGGATGGAGCCTGCACCGGCGGTGATGGGCATACCGAAGATAGCGCAACCGATGACCAGTGCAATGACGAGGGAGATAACGGCAGATTTAATACCGCTGAGCTTCAGGACGGTGAGGCCCAGAAGGAAGAAAATAATCGGGACTGCTGCCACGAGTGCGGAGAGTGCGCTCGAGTTCAGCGGGTCGTAGACTTGCTGCCACATGATGTACTGTGTTCCTTTCCAGCCCACGGGGGCGGGATCGAGTTGTGCCGTAAAACCTTCCCAGCAACGCTTGTGGCGGCGTGTGTGCCGTGTGTTGTAGGTGCGTGCACCTAGCTGTTTGATGCGTTAAGGACGCTATCCCTTGGGATATATGCCTTCACTTGGGTTCGTGTTGGTTTTGCGGCTATGAAATTTAGCGTGTTGAAACGGCGTTTTTGTCACAAAAACCTAAATATTCCTTGATTTGTCAAGGGAATTTCAGGGTCAGGACAATGAATCCTTAATCCCAAAAACGCAATTCCTTGTGTACCCAATGTACCACTTAACACCCACAAAATCGGGCATATTCCAACATTTAGATTCAAGCTCATAATTGCAACCTAACCTAAAGCCCACCCCGGGTTGAGGGCTCATCCAGCCCCCTCCCCCGCTATTTCAAGGAAGAAACAGCACCCCGGCGCTTTCGGCAGTACACACAGAGCATATCCTGATTACAAACCGCTCAAACTATCAAACCCCGCGAACCCCTAAACGGCATACAAAAAAGCTCCGGAAGGAAAAACCTTCCGGAGCTTTATCTGTCGGGTTGACAGGATTTGAACCTGCGACCCCTTGACCCCCAGTCAAGTGCGCTACCAAGCTGCGCCACAACCCGATTCGTTATTCACGATATTGTTTTCAAGGTTTCCCCTGAACACTCGAATAACTATACCGGGCTTTCAACCCCCACGCAAGCCAGAATCCCCATTTTTAGAAAAAATCTTAAAAATCTTTCTCGCGCAGATTTTCTGCACAGAATCCAGCACGTGGGGGCCAAGCCTAACAAGGGGGTCAAGCCTAACAAGGGGCCAGCCCAGCAACACGGCATCGGGCAGGCACATCCCCGCTACTAGCGGCGGCCACCCTTACCCTTCTTAGCCTTCGCGCTCTGACGCTCACCCAGGGAGCGGCGCTCACGCACACGCATCGAAATCTCAATCGGAGTACCCGTGAAATCAAAGGTCTCGCGCAGACGACGCGTAATGAAGCGGCGGTAACCCGGATCCAAGAAACCGGTCGTAAACAGCACGAACTTCGGCGGACGCGAAGACACCTGAGTACCGAAGAGAATACGCGGCTGCTTACCGCCACGCAGCGGGTGCGGATGCGCGGCCACAATCTCGCCCAGGAACGCGTTCAGGCGACCGGTCGGAATACGCGAATCCCACGACTCCAGCGACTGCTCCAGGGCAGGCACCAGCTTATCCTTATGCCAGCCGGTCTTCGCCGAAATGTTCACGCGAGGAGCCCACTGCACGTGCGCCAGGTCGCGCTCAATCTCACGCTCGAGCATGTAGCGGCGATCCTCATCGAGGGTATCCCACTTATTGAATGCCAGGACCATTGCACGGCCCGAATCAATCACAGTCTGCACGATACGCACATCCTGCTCAGAAATCGGCTCGGAAACGTCCAGCAGCACCACGGCAACCTCAGAACGCTCCAGAGCAGTCTGAGTACGCAGCGAAGAGTAGAACTCCGCACCCTTAGCCATGTGCTGGCGACGGCGAATACCCGCAGTATCCACGAAACGCCAAGGGTAGCCGCCCAGCTCAATAATCTCGTCAATCGGGTCACGAGTCGTACCAGCCAGGTCGTTCACCACGGCACGCTCAGAACCAGCCAGCTTGTTCAGCAGCGAGGACTTACCCACGTTCGGGCGACCCACCAGAGCCACACGACGCGGGCCGCCCAGCGCCTCCGGCTGAGCGAACTGCGAGTGCTCCGGCATGACCTCAAGGATCTCGTCCAGAGCATCCGCCAGGCCGCGGCCGTGCAGACCCGACACCGGGAACGGCTGACCCATACCCAGCGACCAGAGGTTATAAATCTCCGGCTCCAGGTGGGCGTCGTCAATCTTGTTAGCAATCAGAATGATTGGCTTCTTCACGCGGCGCAGCATACGCACAATCTGCTCGTCCGAAGCGGTCACACCCACGCGGGCGTCCACCACCAGGACCACAACGTCGGCCTGCTCCACAGCAATCTCAGCCTGCTCAGCAACCTGAGCGTCAATACCGCGGGCGTCAGACTCCCAACCACCGGTATCAACCAGGGTGAAGCTCTTACCCAGCCACTCAGCCTTATAAGACACGCGGTCACGAGTCACACCCGGCTTATCCTCAACCACCGCTTCACGGCGGCCCAGAATACGGTTAATGATGGTCGACTTACCCACATTCGGGCGGCCAACAATCGCCACTACCGGATCAGCAAGCTGCTCTTCCTCATCCTCAAAGTCGAAGCCCCAGGCACCCAGCAGGGCGCGGTCCTCTTCATCCAGGTCGTAGTCCTCAAGGCCCTCAAGCAGAGCCTGAGCACGCTGGTCAGCGGTCTCATCATCAATCTCAGCGAGGCGCTCGGTAACGTCGTCCTCGCCACCGCCCAGGTACTTCTCTTCGTAATCGTCGCGGATAGCGTCCTCAGCCATGCGCATTCCTTTCTCTACCCGCCCCGCGCCCAACCCGTAGGTCAGCACGCGAGCGCGGCTCAACGTCTTATCGGGAGCGGATGCACCACTCCCCCAGCGTTTCGGCGGGGCCTAACCCGCGCGCTTCGCCTTCAACTGGTCATTCACAGCGTTAATCACTGCAGAGACCGTCGCATTAAAATCAAGATCCGAGCTGTCCACCAGAGCCACGCCCTCGGCAGCTTCCATAAAGTTATTGACCTTCGAATCCTTCGCATCACGCTCAGCGATCTGCTTGCTCAAGTCACCCGAAGCGCCGGACTTCTCCGCGTTCTCCAGGCCACGGCGCGCCATGCGCACCTCTTCAGAAGCAGTCAGCAGGATGCGCGCATCAGCGTCAGGAGCAACCACGGTGGTGATGTCGCGGCCCTCAGCGACCATGCCGTTAATAGCGTGGTCAATCATCCAACGCTGCAGGCCAATCAGGTGCTCACGAACCGCCGGAACCGAAGCCACAGCAGACACCGCCGAAGAAATGCGCTCGCTACGAATCTCCTCACGGATATCGGTCGAACCCATCAGAATCTCTTCTTCCTTAATGTTCGTACCGAACACCAGGGGCATCTCCTCGACAGCCTTCGCGATCGCCTCAGCGTCGTTCAGGTCAATGCCAAGTTCCAGCACACGGTAGGTTGCGGCACGGTACATTGCACCGGTGTCCAGGTACGCCAGACCAAAGTGGCGTGCAACTTCCTTAGACACAGACGACTTACCGGAACCGGAGGGACCGTCAATAGCAATCGTCAGTTTAGGGTTCTCGTGCATCAGCACTCCTTAAAATTCGTCTCAAACTTTATGCCGGAAAATACAGCTTTAACTCTACTTCACAACACGCCAACCGCGAGCCGACAAATCGCGGACTAGCGCCTCATGAATAGACGGATTGACCGAGATTTCAGCCATACCCACCGGGGCACCCGTCGAGTGCTCCAGACGCAAATCCTCAAGGTTCGCGCCCAGCTCGCCAATCTCGGCAAGCAAACGAGCCAGCGTGCCGGGGGTGTCGTCCACCAGCACCGTCATCTTTGCGAACGCGGCGGGCGCCGTACCGTGCTTACCCGGAATGCGGCTAACGCCCGCGTTGCCTTCGCTCATCAGCTGCGCCAAATCCAGGCGAGCGCCGGATGCCGTCGGGTTCTCCAGCGTCGCGATGAGGCGGTTCAGATCATCACGCACACCGTAGAGGGTCTTCACAATCGGGTCAGCGTTCGCCGCAAAAATCTGCACCCACAGCGTCGGATCCGAAGCCGCAATACGCACCGTATCGCGCAAACCCTGACCCGCCAGGGACAGCGCATACAGCGGAGTGTCCTGCAGACGCGAAGCCAGAAGCGAGCTCATCGCCTGCGGCACATGAGAGATCAGAGCAACCGTCTGATCGTGCTCCTCAACGCTCAAAGAAGTCACAATCGCGCCCAGCTCCACCGCCACAGAACGCACCAGACGCACACACTCAGGGCGAACCGAATCGTGCTCGCAGATAATCCACGGACGCGCCTGGAACAGCTCACCGCGCGCAGCCACCGGGCCCGACTTCTCACGCCCAGCCATCGGATGCGAACCCACGTAACGGGACGCATCCGCACCCGAGGCAAGCACATCAGCCAGCGGCTGCACCTTCACCGAGGCAACATCCGTCACCACGGCGCCGGGGTAGCCCGCCTCCGGTCGAGGCGCATAGGTGTTCAACGCGCGAGCGCACACGGCACCGGCACTATCCGGAGGCGCAGCCACCACCACCAGCTGCGGGGCGAGGGCGACGCGCTCCTCCTCCGACAGGGTGGAGAAGCTTATGCCGGCACCGATATCCTGCGCCACAGCCTCGGCGGTGGGTGAAATATCTTGGACGTACACGTCCTCGCATCCTGCCGCACGCAACCCCAAACCAATGGAGGCGCCCAGCAGACCCGAACCGATAATGAGTACCGGCCCGGTCAGCGTTGAGTCCATGGGCAGCTCAGATGCGGAAAGCTCAGCGGGCGAGCTCATGACAACTCCTTAGCGTTATTACATGTCCACCGAAGCGAGCAGGTGACCGATCTCGACCTTGGAGAGGTTACGGACGGTGCCCTGCTTCTGCGAACCAATACGGATCGGGCCCATCTCGACGCGGACCAGGCGCTCAACCGGGTAGCCGACAGCGTCGAAGAGACGGCGCACGATGCGGTTCTTACCGGAGTGGATGGTCACCTCAACGAGCACGTGGCCGGGGGTGGAGTCCACCAGCTTGAACTCGTCCACGCGAGTCACGCCGTCTTCCAGGCGAATGCCCTTCTTCATGACTGCGCCGACGCCGGGCTCCATCGGGCCGGGAACCTGCACCAGGTAGGTCTTGGGCACCTCGTAGGAGGGGTGGGTGAGGCGGTTCGCCAGTTCACCGTCGTTGGTCAGCAGCAGCAGACCCTCGGTTTCGACGTCCAGGCGGCCCACGTGGAACACGCGCTCGCTCATGGAGGAACGCAGGAAGTCAGAGATGCAGGGGCGGCCTTCGGGGTCTTCCATGGTGGAGACCACGCCTGCGGGCTTGTTAAATGCCATGTAGACGAGCTTGTCGTTGGTCTGAACGGTCATACCGTCCACCTGCACGGTCACCTTGGAGGGGTCCACGCGCACGCCCAGCTCGGTCACGACTTCACCGTTGACGGTGACGCGACCTTCGGTAATCATTTCTTCGCAGACGCGACGGGATGCCACACCGGCCTGGGCCAGCAACTTCTGCAGGCGCACGCCGTCGTGGTCGTAGAACTCGTAGTGATCTACCGGGGCGTTGCGGGGGCGGCGGGGGCGGTGCGGGCCAGCGTAGTTGCTGACGCGGTATTCGCCGCGCTCGTTTGCGAAGGCTTCGCCGGAGCGGTAGGGGCGGCCCGGTGCGCGGCGTTCGCGCTTGGGCAGTTCGGTGCCACGGCCTCGGCCGGAACCTGCGCGGCCTGCGCCGAACTTCTTCTCGCCATACTTCTTGTCACCGAACTTCTTCTCGCCGAAGCCCTTTGCACCGCCCTTGCCTGCGCCGCTCTTCGGTGCGCCGGGACGACCGCCGCGTGCGGATGCGCCCTTAGCGCCGGGCTTACCGCCCTGACCGGGACGACCGGCGCCGGGACGGCCACCGCGGGAGTTCTGGGGGCGACCGGATGCAGAGCGGCCGCCGCGGGAGGAGTTTCCATATGCCATGGTGTTCTTCTCTTTTCTGTCGTTGTAGTTCTTGTTAGTCATTGTGCCCCGGCACCGAATGCGCAGTGTGTGTCAGCGCCAGGAGCGCTTATCCGGGGCGCTTATCCGGGGCGCTTATCCGGGTGGTTCTACCGCAGGTTTTCGGCAGAACCGTTGAGCGTTTCGTTATTGCCGTAACGGCTGTAGCTGTCGGGCTAGTCGTTACCTTCAGCGAGGACCGCCGCCTCCGTGTCATCGGGCAGGAAGGGCGCGAGCGCCGGCAGCTCCTCCAGGGAGTTCAACCCGAGCTTCGCCAGCAGCAGCTCCGTGGTTTCGTAGAGGGTCGCGCCGCTTCCGGCTTCACGACCAGCCTCACGAATCAGCTGCCGTTGGAGCAGCTGACGGATTGCCGCGTCCGCATTCACGCCTCGAATGGAGGCCACCCTCGCCCTGGTCACCGGCTGCTGGTAGGCAATCACGGCGAGCGTCTCGTAGGCAGGCTTGCTCAGCGTCGCGCTCTTGGAGCGGGTCACGAAGCGTGCCACCCAGGGGGCGAAGTCGTCGCGGGCGTAGAGCTTCCAGCCTCCTGCGATGTTCCGCAGCTGGAACCCGCGCGGTTCGGGTGCCACCCGGTTTTTGTCTTCTCCGTAGCCGCTTTCTTCGCCGTTGTACTCGCGGTACAGCTGGTCGAGCGCGTGCTCAACAGCTCGTTCGTTGACGATGAGAGCGGCGGAGAATTCTTTGACGCTCACGGGTGCTTCGGCAACGGCGAGGATCGCTTCGACGGCGCTTTTGACGCCGCCGGGGATTGCCTCGACCTTGGAGAATTCAGCTTCGGCATCGACCGCCACGCTGGGTGCGGTGGAGGGGCCTCCCGCCGGAATCTTTGCCGGTTTCTTTACCGATTTCGCTGGTGGTTCCTTCGACTCGCGGGGTGCAGTTTCCTGCGATTCCTCGGAACTGTCGGAGCTGCCGGATTCCTCTACCGTTTCAGCCTCCTCAGCTTCTTCGGCGACCTCGGCTTCTTCGGTCACCTTATCCAGAGGCGCTGCAGCTACCTCGTGCTCAGCAGGCTCAGCGTCCGCCTCAGCAGGCTTTGAGCTCTCAGCCTCTACAGGCGCAGGGCCAGCCTGTTCCGAATCCTCGTCTGCGTTCGGATCCCAGTAGCCCATGTTCACGATGGCAAGGTCGTCAGGGGTGAATTCACGGTCAAAGCGTGAGCCGTGATTACTCATAATCCTCCTCTACCGGTTCCTCGTTCACGTCGGATGATTCGGGTGATTCAGGCGCTTCACCGGTTTCGTGCGCGTCCTGAGTGTCTGTTTCTTCGCGAATCACGAACTGTGCAGCGCTCGCGCTCGCACGTACCCGAATGGTTCCGAGCGGTGCGTCCTGTTCTACGTGCAGGGCGCCTTCTTTGTAGAGCTCGAGCAGGGCGAGAAAACGAACCACCGCGATTTCTAGTTCGCCGGATCCTTGAACCAGTTCGGCGAAGCTCAGTTCCCGCGCCGCGGTATCGAGCAGGTTGTGCAGAATGTAGTGTTCTTCAGCCGCGATGGTGGTGAACGGAACGTGCAGGTGCTCGTTGAGTTCTTCAACGATTTCTTCGGGTTCCGGTTCGGGCTCTTTGGGGGTTCGGCTCAGCGCTGCTGCGGCGATGCGGGCGAAATCTTCGGCGCCTCCGGTAAAGACCAGCTCGGGTAGTGCCTGGGCGAATCGTTCTTCGAGGGCTACCGCACGGGGGAACCGTTGCGCTTCTTGCGCCCAGCGTTCAGCAAAAATATCGGCGACTTCGCGGTAGGCGCGGTATTGCAACAGACGGGCAAAGAGCAGGTCGCGTGCCTCCAGCAGTGCGACATCCTCTTCGAGGGGTTCACGATGCTGCGGGAGCAGGCGTGCGGTCTTGAGTTCCAGCAGGGTTGCGGCGGTGACCAGAAATTCGCTGGCTTCGTCGAGTGCACGTTCGGTACCCTCGGCGTAGAGGGCGTGCAGGTATGCGAGGAACTCGTCGGTGACCTCTGCGAGCGCCACCTCGGTAATGTCGAGCTTGCGGCGCGAGATCAGGGTCAGTAGAAGATCAAAGGGACCCTCAAAATTACTGAGGGTGAGGGTGAAACCGCGTTCCGGGTTCTGCAGGCCGCGGCCCTCAGTCCGGGCGTTCGCGGCGGTGTCTGCGTTCGGTGTCGGTACCCTCACGGCAGCGACGTTCGTGGTCATAAACGACCTATTCTCCTTAGGTTTATTCTCCCCGGCTGTGCTGGTCCGGCTGTGTTGGCGCCGTCTCAGATGCGGCTTCTACTTCGCCCATTTTTCGGGGCAAGCAGTGCGCGGGGTCTTTAGAATCCACACAATTATACGCCCTCTGCCGGTGTGACTCAAGGGTGAGAGTCACACCGGCAGAGGGCGTATATGCAGGGGGCTTTAGCGTGCGCCGCCCTTGTAGATTAGTTCGCGTGCCACCTGGCGGTATGCTTCCGCGCCGGGGTGGCTGGAGGCGTAGCTGAGAATCGGCTCAGCGGACACCGATGCGTCCGGGAACTTCACGGTGCGCTTGATGACGGTGTCGAAGACCTTGTCGCCGAATGCATCCACGATGCGCGCCAGAACTTCCTTGGAGTGGATGGTGCGGGCATCGAACATGGTGGCAAGAACGCCGGAGATTTCGAGGTCGGGGTTCAGGCGGTCCTGAACCTTCTCGATGGAGTCGACCAGCAGTGCGACGGCGCGCAGTGCGAAGAACTCACAAATCAGCGGAATGATGACGCCTTCGGAGGCGGTCAGCGCGTTGACGGTCAGCAGGCCCAGGGAGGGCTGGCAGTCGATGAGGATGACGTCGTATTCGTCGCGGACCTTGCGCAGTGCCGAGGCGAGAACCTGCTCGCGAGCCACTTCGTTGACCAGCTGAACTTCAGCCGCGGAGAGGTCAATATTGGCGGGCAGCAGGTCGATGTTCTCCACGCCGGTGGGCAGGATGACGTCCTTGATATCAACCTTGCGGTCCATCATGACGTTGTAGACGGTCAGGTCCAGTTCGTGCGGGTTCGCGCCGAAACCTGCGGAGAGAGCACCCTGCGGGTCGAAGTCGACCAGCAGCACCTTACGGCCGCATTCTGCCAGTGCCGCGCCCAGGTTAATGGTGGAGGTGGTCTTACCCACGCCGCCCTTCTGATTCACCATAGAGATAATGCGGGCGGGACCGTGGCTGCTCAGCGGAGCCGGGTCGGGGTATACGCGCAGGGGTCGACCGGTGGGGCCGAGTTCTTGAGCCTGAGCTTCAGTCAATGGTTCACCTTCATCAATGAATTCGAAGTTTTAAAGTTTAAGCGTTGTCTATAAGGTTACCTCAAGAGCGGCTGTTCCGCGGTTTGACGGGGTTTTATCCCCGTTCGTGGGCACGCGGATGCGCCATGCGGTACACCTCCATGAGCCCCTCGGGCGTGACCTTGGTGTACACCTGCGTGGTGGCGATGGAGGCGTGCCCGAGCAGTTCTTGCACCACGCGAATATCGGCACCACCCTGCAGTAGGTGCGTTGCGAAGCTGTGGCGCATGGAATGCGGTGAGAAGTCAGCGCCGAGCCCGGCGGCTTCGGCGGCTTCTTTGAGGATGAGCCAGGCGCCTTGGCGTCCGAGTCTGCCACCGCGTCCGTTGACGAAGAGCGCGGCGGTACCTTTACCGTGCGCTACGAGGGAGGGGCGGGCACGCACCAGGTAGTCTTGGATTGCTTTTTGGGCGTAGCTTCCGATGGGTACGAGTCGTTCTTTGTTTCCTTTGCCGAAGAGTCGAACGTAGCCGGGCAGGGTAATCTGGTTGCCGTCTTCATCGGTGAGGGTTCCCTCGAAGTGTACGTCGTCGATATCGGCGTTGAGCATTTCGCTCACGCGCGCGCCGGTGGCGTAGAGGAATTCGAGTATGGCTCGGTTGCGTAGCCCGGTGGCGGTTTCGCGGTCGGGTACGGCGAGTAGCCGCTGGATGTCTTCTACACTGACTGCTTTGGGTAGGCGCTTAACGTTCTTGGGCGGGGTGACCGGTGCCGCCGGATCGGTGGGCACGATGAGCGCTGAGACCCAGAAGGCGTGTGCTCCGCGGACTGCCGCCATGGTGCGGGCGATGGAGTTCGGGCCCAAGGGTAGGGGCAGGCTCGGCACCCCTTCAGCGGTTGGCGTTTCTTTGTCTGGCTCCCCAGCTTTCGACTGCCCGGCACGCCCGTTTCCAGCGTGCCTGCTTCCTGTACCTCGCCCCGATTCGGAGGCGATTATCAGCGCCAGCGATTCTGCGGCTTCTTCCTGTACTTCCTGGGCTTCCTGCGCGTTCTGGTTGTTCTTCTCCCCCGCGTCAAATCCGGCGACGAATCCAGCTAGGGGCACGGTGGGGGCGGCAAGTTCCCGCATGAAGGAACGCACCTGCGCGGTGGTGATGCGTTCGGGGTCGATGACGCCGAGGGTCGCCATGTAGGCGCTGTATCGTCGCAGGTCACGCGCGTAGGAGGCGATGGTGTGTTCGCTGCTTCCTCGCTCCACGCGCAGGTGGATGAGGTACTGGTCAATGGCTTTCTGTAGCGGGGTCTGCGCCTCCTGATGGGAAGAACCCAGCACAGAGGAACCGGCAGAAGAACCCAGAGTAGAAGAACCGGCAGAAGAGGGCACGCCAAGCAGACCCGCGCCGCGGGGTGTCTTGCTCGCCGTGCTTTTTGCCTGCTTCACGCTATCTCCTCTGTCGATTCTCTTGATAGGTTCTCTTGATATTCGGGTTTGCCGTAGGCGGGGCTACTCCCCCCTCTGTCCCCCCCCCCCCGCCTCCGCGTTCCGTGCTTAGTGGTTGCGGAAGTTCTCCGGCTTTTCGCGGCGCTGGCCCATGTAGGGGTGGAACTCCCAGCCGCCTTCGGCAGGGCGCAGGCCTTCAAAGTTGTTCTGCGCCGCCGCGTAGGTGGCGAGTACCGCCTGGATAGCGAGCGCGTTGTGGACCTTTCCGCCCAGTACCAGCTGCACTGCATCGGCGAGGGGCACCCAGCGGTAGGTCATTTCGGCTTCTTCTTCGGTGCGTTCGCTACGTTCTTCGGCAGGCAGCTCCGAGAGGTTGCGTGCCAGGTAGACGCGGCCTGCTTCGCTGGTTGCGCCGGGGCTGCTGAAGTAGTCGGTCAGAGCGTTCCAGGTGTCCGCCTGCAGGTCTGCTTCTTCGGCAAGTTCGCGCTGCGCGGCGACCAACGGGTCTTCACCGTCAATATCGAGCAGTCCGGCGGGTACCTCCCAGAGGTTCATGCGCACCGGGTGGCGATACTGGTTGAGCATCAGCAGTTCGTTGTTGTCGTTGAGGACCGCTACGGCAACGGCGCCGGGCATTTCCACGACGTCTCGGGTCAGCACGGTGTTTTCGTTGAGTTCGTACTCTTCAACGGTCGTTTCGATGACGTAGCCGCTGTACTTCACGGTGCGGGTGCGGATGGTGCGTTCGGAGGGTGCATCAATAATCTGCTGGTTGTTGCTCATTCTTTCATTGTAGGTGGCTTCTTAGCTCCGCCACGTTTGGCGCGTCAGGTGCGGGTACGATTTCAAGCATGTTCAGGTTTAAACGACAGCATCCCGCCCTCCCCTGCGCGGGGTGAGCGGGATGCTGAACGTTTGTGCCTAGAGGTTAGGCGCCGCGACGCTCCAGAGCAGCCTTAATCAGGCCGGAGAAGAGCGGGTGCGGGCGGGTCGGACGCGAACGGTACTCGGGGTGTGCCTGAGTTGCCACGTAGTAGGGGTGTACCTCTGCGGGCAGCTCCACGTACTCGACCAGCGAGGAGTCCGGAGAAGTACCGGAGATGAGCAGGCCTGCTTCTTCAAGCTGCTCGCGGTACTCGTTGTTCACCTCGTAGCGGTGGCGGTGACGCTCTGCAACCTCGGTTGCACCGTATGCCTTAGCAACCTGAGAGCCGGGAACGAGGTTTGCCTTGTACAGGCCCAGGCGCATGGTGCCGCCCAGGTCGCCTGCACCTTCGACGAACTGCTTCTGCTCTTCGATGGTTGCGATGACCGGTACGGAGGTTTCCGGGTCAAACTCGGTGGAGGACGCTTCGCGCAGGCCCAGTACGTTGCGTGCGTACTCGATGACCATGGACTGCAGGCCGAGGCAGATGCCCAGGGTCGGGATCTTGTGCTCGCGTGCGTACTTGAGGGCACCGATCTTGCCATCCAGGCCGCGGATGCCGAAGCCGCCGGGCACGAGGATTGCGTCCATGTTGCGCAGCTGGTGGTCTGCATCTTCGTCGGTTGCGCACAGGTCGGCTGCAACCCACTTGATGTTGACCTTCACGTTGTTTGCGAAGCCGCCGGCACGCAGAGCCTCGGAGACGGACAGGTATGCGTCGGGCAGGTCGATGTACTTACCTACCAGGCCAACGTTGACCTCTGCTGCGGGGCGGTGCACTGCGTCGAGCAGGCGGTCCCACTGGGTGAAGTCCGGTGCGGGTGCCTCAATGCCGAAGTAGTCGAGGATGTAGTCGTCGAGCTTCTGGCTGTGCAGGGTCTTGGGGATGTCGTAGATGCTGGGTGCGTCGGCGCAGGAGATGACTGCGTCGCTGTCCACGTCGCATGCGTTACCGATCTTGGTACGGTGCGATACGGGAACCTCACGCTCACAGCGCAGGATCAGACCGTCAGGCTGGATGCCCAGGCCGCGCAGTGCTGCGACGGAGTGCTGGGTCGGCTTGGTCTTGAGCTCGCCGGAGGGGCCGATGAAAGGCACCAGGGAGACGTGCAGGAAGAAGACGTTCTTGCGGCCAACATCGCGGCGTACCTGGCGTGCTGCTTCCATGAAGGGCAGGGACTCGATATCGCCGACGGTACCACCGATTTCGGTGATGATGATGTCGGGTGCGTTGTCAATTTCCGCTGCGTGACGCATGCGAGCCTTGATTTCGTCGGTAATGTGAGGGATGACCTGGACGGTGTCGCCGAGGTATTCGCCGCGGCGTTCCTTTGCGATAACGGAGGAGTAGACCTGGCCGGTGGTCACGTTAGCGGACTGGTCGAGGTTTTCGTCCAGGAAGCGCTCGTAGTGTCCGATGTCGAGGTCGGTTTCAGCACCGTCGTCGGTGACAAAGACTTCACCGTGCTGGAAGGGGTTCATCGTACCGGGGTCGACGTTCAGGTAGGGGTCAAACTTCTGCATGGTCACAGAGAGGCCACGTGCGCGAAGAAGCTGACCGAGGGAAGAGGCCGACAGGCCCTTACCGAGAGAAGATGCAACGCCGCCGGTTACGAAAATCTGGCGGGTTACCTTGTCGTTAGAGGACGCGTTCAGAGCGTTATTTTTTTCATTCACCACGGAATTCAAGCCTACCATTTTCTTGTCTGCTATCCAAGCAGAGGGTTCTGCCGCGAGATGATTCTCGCAGGCAACTCTCCCTCCCCTATTTGTCCTTATCACCACTGTAAACGGAGTCGGGGGTATATTATTCCCGCCGCGCCGTGTAGAAGCAGGTGTAGGAGCATTCTCAGAGTATCTCACATCCTCTGGACTCCATGCGCCGCTGTTGGTCACCTGCACAGGGTGTACCGACAACTTTCTGAGGTACGCTCACGCGCTTCAGACCCCTTATTGGTCTTTGGCACGAAAGACACCACCTTTCGGCGCTTTTGCCAGCACTTTCCTCATGCTTTTCCCGGCAGAGTTGCCCCGGCAGGTTTGCCGTCAGTTTCAGCGCCCCTGCGGTACTTCTCGACCGGCTGCCAGCAGCTCGCGGGCGTGCTCTCGTGCCGATTCTGATTGATCGTGTCCGGAGAGCATTCGCGCCAGTTCCACCACGCGTTCCTCCTCGGAAAGCACCTTGACCTTCGAGAGGGACGCGTCATCGTTTTTCAGCACGAGGATGTGCTGATCCGCGAAGGCGGCAACCTGCGGCAGGTGGGTAACCACCAGAACCTGCACGTGTCGGGCGAGCATGGCAAGGCGGCGACCAATTTCGATAGCTGCCTTGCCGCCCACGCCGGAGTCCACCTCATCGAAGATGAAGGTGGGCACGGGGTCCACTTCGGCGAGCACTACCTCCAGGGCGAGCATCACGCGGGAGAGCTCACCGCCGGAGGCGCCCTTACCGAGCGGGCGCGGCACGGCGGTTCGGTGCGGGGCCAGCATGAAGGTCACGGTGTCTCGACCGTGCACCGAGAACTTTTCAGCTTCGGCGACCTCCACAACCAGGGAGGCGTTCGGCATGGCAAGGGCGGTGAGCTCCTCGCTGACGGCATCCGCTAGTTTCTGCGCGGCGGCACGGCGCAGGGCGGTCAGCTCTTCTGCTTGGGCGCCGAGTACCTTGCGTAGCTGTACCAGCTCGGTTTCCAGGGTTTCCTGTCGCTGCGGGTCGTCCACCAGGGTCTCAAGGCGTGCACGGGATTCTTCGGCCCATTCGAGAACCTCGGCAATATCGGCACCGTACTTGCGTGTGAGGGTCGCCAGCTGGGCGCGGCGAGTCTGCACCTGCGCCAGACGTTCGGGACCTTCAACGTCCAGGGAGGCCATGTAGGAGGACAGATCCGAGGAGATATCGGTGGCAAGAATCAGCAGTTCGTTGACGCGCGCGGCGAGGGAGGCAAGCTCTTCGTCAGCGTCCGCCTGCGCCTGTAGCGCGGAGCGGCTTGCATCGAGCAGGCTCATGACGCTCTGCTCGTCGCCGGTAGAGTATTCGCTACCGCTGAGCGCTGCGGAGGCGGTTGCCGAGGCAATGCGTAGCGCTTCAACATTCATGAGCTTCACCATTTCGGCTTTGAGCTCTTCTTCTTCCCCGGCCTGCGGGTTGACGGCGCTGATTTCTTCGAGGGCGCCCTGCAGGGTCTGCGCTTCGAGGGCGCGTGCGCGCGAGTTTTCGCGTACTTCCTTCAGCTCTGCGGCAGCGGCGCGGTATCGCTCGTAGTTTTCGCGGTACTTCTCAAGCAGGTTGGCGAGTTCTTCACCGGCGTACAGGTCGAGGGAGTGGCGCTGCTCTGCTGCTGATTTGAGGCGCAGCTGATCGGACTGGCCGTGGACTGCAACAAGAGTCTGACCAATCTGAGACAGGGTTCCGATGGGTGCGGAGCAACCGCCAACGTGCGCGCGGGAGCGCCCCGAGGCGTTGACGGTGCGCGCCAGAAGCAGCTCGGAGGTCTGTTCGTCGATGTCTTCGGCGGTGCCGCCAGCTTCTTCGGCAAGCTCGAGGGCGCGGTGCCCATGGGGCAGGCGAATCACGGCTTCGGCGAGAGCGCTCTTGGCTCCGTTGCGCACGCTGGATGCGTCGGATCGGGCGCCCAGGAGCATGCCGAGGGCAGTGACGACCATGGTTTTACCTGCGCCGGTTTCGCCGGTCAGCACGGAGAATCCGGGTTCGAGGGGGAGCCTCGCATCGGTGATGATGCCGAGGTCTCGAATATGGATTTCCTCAATCACGAACGTTCATTCCTTTTCTTTAGTGCTTCTCGGTATCCTGCGGGCCGCGCCAGCCACGGATTGGAAGCTCAAATTTACGCACCAGTCGCTCAGAGAAGGGAGCCGGGTGGATACGTGCGAGCAGCACCGACTTTTCGGAGCGTCGCACCTCAATACGGGAGCCGGGGTCCAGCTCTACGGTTCGGCGACCATCGCACCAGAGCACGCCGGAGGCGCCGTTTCCGGGCATCATTTCTACCGCCAGGGTGGAGGTCGGCGCTGCTACCAGCGGGCGCGCAAAGAGCGCGTGAGCCGAGAGCGGCACCATGAGAATTGCTTCAACTTCGGGCCATACGACCGGTCCGCCGCCGGAGAAAGCGTAGGCGGTCGAGCCGGTGGGCGTTCCCATGACCACACCGTCGCAACCGAAGCTACTGAGCGGGCGGCAGTCCACCTCGATAATGACTTCAATCATTTTTTCGCGGTTGCCCTTTTCGACGCTGGCTTCATTCAGTGCCCAGTCGCTGTGCACTCGCTTGCCGTCGTTCCAGACTTCCACGTCGATTGCCATGCGTTCTTCAACGGTGTATTCGTTGTTGACAATGCAGCGAACGGTTTCGGTCAGGTCACTCTCTTCGGATTCGGCAAGGAAGCCGACGTGTCCCAGGTTCACACCGATGAGCGGAACGCTGGTTCGGCGCACCATTTCGGCGGCGCGAAGAATCGAACCGTCACCACCGAGCACCACGCCGAGCTCAATATCGATAAGCGCCACGGATTCGTGGACGACCTGCACGGGGACGGGCTCGTCCCAGTTTTCGCTCAGGGTCTCCAGATCGGAGCGAGTCATGACGGGTGCGAGTCCCGCTTCATAGAGCTGGGTGCACGCCTGTCGGGCGGCGTCTCGTGCTTCTTTGCGCCCCACGTGGGCGAAGACGAGAATCTTACGGTGACGTTGTTCCACCGAGTCTTCGGAACCATAACGATCAGACTCATGGCGTTCGGAACCATGACGCGCACCTACGGCAGCTACCTGTGCGGTTGCTTCCTGCGGTGCGTGGCTTTCGTGTTCTGCCATAACGACTCTCTCCCATCGGGTGTTGAGATGGTGTATCTACACCTATCATACCGAATATGTTCTCGAAGATTTTCTAAAGTGCCATATTTTTAGAAAATTATTTCGAATAGCGTGCAGCTGGGGTCTCTCTAAAATACCTGCGAAAAATACCCCCGACTAAAATACCCGTGGCTAAAATACCCCTGAATAGCGCGGCAGCCTGAGAAAGCCCCGCCCTCAACGCGTCCTGCGTTACCGAGCGGTTTTTCTCAGACTGCCTTCGCACTATTTATTTTCTGCACCGTATTTATTTTCTACACCAGAGGAAGTACTCTACGTTGCCGTCCTGTCCGGGCAGTGGGCTGGGTTCCATACCCATCACGCGCAATCCGTGGCTTACCGCAGATGCCTGGACTTTTTCTACTGCTTCACGGCGGGCGGATTCTTCGTGTACCACTCCCCCGCGTCCGATGCGGTGCTTGCCGACCTCGAACTGCGGCTTGACCATGAGCACCAGGTCGCCGCCGGTTTCGGTGGCGTTCGCTAGCGCCTCCATAACCAGGGTCAGCGAGATGAACGAGAGGTCAGAAACCGTCAGTTCGACCTGCCCACCAATATCTTCGGGCTTCATGTAGCGAACGTTGAGTCCTTCGTACACGCCGACTCGCGGTTCTTCGCGTAGCGCGTCCACGAGCTGCCCGTGTCCTACGTCAACGGCGGCTACATGGGCGGCTCCTCGACGAAGCAGCACGTCGGTAAAGCCTCCGGTGGATGCTCCCGCATCCAGGCAACGCTTGCCCTCCACCTCAATATCGGGGAACGCGTCGAGGGCACCGGCGAGTTTATGCCCTGCGCGGCTGACGTATTCGGTCAGCTCGCTCTGACGCACGTAGAGGGTGTCCTCGGGACCTACGAGCATGGACGCTTTGCGTGCAACTTTGCCGTTGACTTGCACGTCTCTTGCCGCAATGAGTTTTGCGGCGAGGGTTCGGGAGCTCACGAATCCGGCTTCGACCAGGTACTTATCGAGGCGCACAGTGTCCTTGTCTTCTTTCTGTCCTCTGGTTACGGGTTATCTAGTGCCGGTGAACCCTCAGAGCATTACTGTTCTGAGGGTTCACCGCCGCGAACTAGGAGATGTTTTCGAGGTCCTTCTCCAGTTGCTCACTCATCGTTTCGAGGCGCTTGACGCGCTCTACGGGATCCATAGCGAGGGTCGCCGCCAGCTGGCGCTCAAATTCTGCGTCAAGCTCAGCGTTTTCCTCTGCCGTGCTGTTAGTCTCCGGTTCTTTAGGCACCGGGAATCCCCTGGATGTTGGGGCGTGCGCCCTGTTCGGGGTTTGCTGCCCACCATGCCGCGCAGGCTACGCGCCATGCTTCGGCTTCGCTCTCGCTACCCGCGAATGCTTCGACATCTTCAATCTCGGGGCCGCTCAGGCTCAGGTTTTCACCGCGAACTCGTGCCTGCCAGATGGGGCCGGTTGCGATGACTTCGTAGCCTTCGTAGAGCACCTCAATGTCGGGGTAGGGCGCGAAGAAGTCCTCGAGGGTGCGCAGAATATAGGTTGGACGCTGGTTCGGCACGGCCTCGATGACGTCCTGGTAGGTCTGTACGCCGGTGAGGACGAGGGCGCCGTCCATCTTTGCGTTATTGGCGCCGAGAATGTCGGTGTCCAGGCGGTCGCCCACGATGACGGGGCGGCTGGAGTTCACTGCCTGCGCTGCGGTGTGGAAGATGGGCGCTTCGGGCTTGCCCGCGACGAGCGGGGTGCGGCGGGTTGCGCTTGCCACGGCTGCTACGAGGGTGCCGTTACCGGGTGCCTGGCCTCGTTCCTTGGGGATGCTCTGGTCGGTGTTGGTTGCGATCCAGAGGACGTCGGGGTTTGCGAGGGTGTAGGCGGCTTCCGCGAGGTCTTCCCAGCCGATCTTGGGGTCGAATCCCTGAATGACGGCCACGGGGCCTTCTTCTTCCTTGCGGACGGTTTCGAGGCCTACTGCACGAACGCAGTCGGCAAGTGCTTCGGTGCCGGTGATGAGTACTTTGGAGCCTGCGGGTACATGCTGTGCGAGCAGTGCGGCGCCTGCCTGTGCGGAGCTGACGACGCGTTCTGCTCGGGTGTGCACTCCCAGTTCACGCAGGTGCTCTGCTACGGATTCTACGGAGCGCGATGCGTTGTTAGTGACGAAGATGACCGGTACGTTGAGTTCTTCTTCGGCGCGGTTGAGCGCTTCGGGTGCACCTTCGATGGCGAAGGGGCCTGCGTAGACTACGCCGTCCAGATCGGAGAGGAGGGCATCGTAGCGGGATAGGAGTGCGTTCGTGGTCATAGAGTGTTCCTCTCGGGGTCTCTGGCGGTTGTCGCTATTAATCGTACCTGTTAGACACTCTAGCGTTGGTGCCTTCGGGCGATTATATGGAAAACCGCTGGACGCTCTCCCCTGCTTGGGTGTGGCGTCCAGCGGTTTCACGCTGACACGTAGGTCAAGTATTCAGAATTCTTAGATTCGTTGCAGTCTTATTCTGCGGAGTTTTCTTCTGCTTCTTCAGGCTTGGGTGCTTCGGTCTTAGGCGCTTCGGTCTTCTCGTCCTCAGCTGCCTCTTCCTGAGCTTCGTTTGCGTCCTCTTCTGCGGAAGCTTCAGCGGTCTCTTCAGCTTCTTCTGCAGTCTCAGTGAGTTCTACGGACTTCTCTTCCTGTTCGAAGAGGCCTGCTTCACCGAAGATGTCGAAGATTTCGGGTTCTGCGAAGTTGCCCTGGCCCAGTGCTGCTTCTGCCATGAATGCGAGGCGTGCCCAGCGTTCTGCTTCCTGGTTACGGCCAGCGTTAGCCAGTGCGTCGGAGTATGCGCTGAACAGACGGGGGCTGTACTCGAAGGCGCGCTTGGGGTTCAGCTGAGGAATCTGCAGTGCTACGACAGCCTCAGACTTCTTGCCCTGATCACTGAGGATGCCGGATTCAACGATGGCGAGCTCTACGCGCACGTTGGCGGGCAGTTCTTCCTTCTTGAATTCTGCAATCATTTCCATTGCCTTGGGCAGGCGGCCGAGTGCACGTTCGCAGTCCACCAGCAGTGCCAGGTGGTCTACGGAGCCGCTGATACGGCGGTGGGTGCGCAGTTCGCGCAGTGCCAGTTCGAAGTCTTCTGCCACGTATGCGGCGACGCCAACAGCTTCGCGTACTGCGGCAATACGACCCGCGCTGCGGGATGCGGCAACGGCGTGTTCCAGCGCGAATTCGGGGTCGATGTCGAGGTAGCGACCTGCCATGGCGAGGTGCTTTGCGACGGTTTCTGCGTTGCGCGGTTCTAGGGCGCGCAGCTGACGGAAGGTTGCACCGTCCAGCTCACGGCCGGTGATGTCGTCGTCAATTTCCGGTGCCTTGGGCTTTGCAGGACGGTAGCCTGCACGGCCACCGATGCTGCGTACTTCTTCGCGAGGTGCTTCAGCCTCGGGACCGTTGGAGCGAGGTGCCTTGGAACGGGAGTCGGAGCGACGACCGTCGAACTTCTTGCCTCCGCGGTCGTTACGCTTGAAACCGCCCTTGCCGCCAAAGTTCTTGCCGCCCTTCTTGGAGCGGAAGTCCTTTCCTCCGCTGTTCTTGCGGTGCTGGCGGGGGCCGGAGCCGTTAGACTCGTGACGGGGGGTCTCAGACATGAATCTCCTTGGGAGGTATCCGCCAGTGTGGGCGGGTAGGGTATGCAGTCGATTCGGGCGAACCGCTGCCTGAGGCATCAACTCTATGAGGGGTGCTTTAGATACACCCGCTAATGCCTAAACATAAGCCATACCATTCTAGTATAGAGAGCACCTTCCGTGCACCCATACTGATGGGATGTTAAAGACAAATGGGGAGGCCTAACGGCCTCCCCAAACAAAAATAGCCCCGGCGAAGCCGGGGCTATTGAATAATAAAGCGGCGATGACCTACTCTCCCACACCCACAAAAGTGCAGTACCATCGGCGCGAAGA
>ERZ772912.51-NODE-51-length-54588-cov-4.706361_pt1 | contig 54588 bp, 49 predicted proteins | sample MGYA00512119_ERZ772912 | MGnify/ENA primary metagenome ERZ772912 (study PRJEB29015, sample SAMEA2738048) | human oral metagenome | biome: human oral; feature: human-associated habitat; material: saliva | place: China | collected 2230 ...
TGTCAATCTCTCATCAAAGAAATGGTAGGAAAGAAATGATTCAACTAGAAAATGTGCACAAAAGTTACGGCCAAACCAAGGTTTTAAAAGGGATTGATTTGCAGATTCAAGACCAGGATGATGTAGTTATCCTAGGTCCTTCTGGATCAGGAAAGTCAACCCTCTTAAACGTATTATCCGGATTAGAAAAGGTAGATGAGGGGCATATTCTCATTCAAGGACAGGATTTATCGCAACTCACGGATGCTCAATTGACAGCCTTTAGACGTGAGAAGATTGCCTTTATTTTTCAGCAGTATTATTTATTGCCTAATCTAACAGTCAGACAGAATGTAAAGATGGGGGCAGACCTGGCAAACAATCATGATTTTTTGCAGATTATCGAGGATTTGGGACTTGGCGATAAGCTGGACAAGTATCCGAGTGAATTGTCTGGTGGGGAACAGCAAAGAGTGTCTATTGCTCGGGCCTTGGCCAAAAAGCCAGAGATTCTTTTCTTAGATGAGCCGACGGGAGCTCTCGATGAAGAAACAGGCCGGAAGATTCTCGACTATATCTGGAAGTTGAAGGAAAAGTTAGGCTTTACCCTGATTATGGTGACGCACAACCAAAATATTGCGGATATGGCCAGAACTATCATTCGCGTCAATAGTGGCAAGATTACCCAAGTTGTGACCAATGATCAGCCTCAGACTGCCTATGAGATTGGATGGTAAGCCATGTTTTCAGTAAAAGATATTCGAAAATTAGTTGTCGTCAGTATCATTGGGGCTTGTGCGGTCTTTGTGGCCAATCTCTTCTTGAATTTTTATCTGGATATCGAGCAGTTGGAGATTTCTAAATCCAATCCGATGATTACGACCTACTATGATGCCCAGGTTTCGCTATCTTGGATGGTGGCCATGGTCAGTGGAGTCGTCTTGTCCTTGACGTCGATCCTTCTCATGTGCTTTTATATTAAACAATTTGTCGATGACCACAAGGAACAATTAGGAATTTTAAAGGCCTTGGGTTATAGCAATGGCCAGTTGGCTAAACGATTTTGGGCCTTTGGACTCAGTTTTGGAGTTGGAGCGTTTCTTGGCTATTTGGCTTCTTTTCTCATGATGGGACATTTCTATGACTTCCGCAACGAGAAGGGGATTTTGCCAGAAATTACTATTCATTTTCATTGGCAACTCTTAGTTGCTTTGGTAATACTGCCAACGCTTTTCTTTATAGTTCTTGCGGTTGGCTATGCTAGAAGACAACTACAAACGCCGGCCCTTCGCTTATTGAAAAAATCTCCAACACAGATCAAGGTCAAAAGGAGAAAGAGGGCTCCTAAGAAAGAGAAATCCTTCCTAAAAGAGCTGTCTTCGTCGCTGATGTGGGGGAGAAAATCGATCCTGTTTTTTGTGGTCTTTGGCTCCATGTGTTTCGCGGCCATGGTTCAATTGTCTTTTGGGCTAAGGGACTACACAGATGACATCATCCAAACCATGATGATTATGATTGGTTTGATCCTTTCTTTCTCGATCCTCTTTTTGTCATTGGGGATTGTGGTCTCAGAAAGTCGCGAAACCTTGGCTCTTATGAAGGCTTTTGGCTACACCGATCGTGAATGCCAAAGTCATATTCTCGCTCCCTATCGTTTCTGGGCCTATCTAGGATTTGCCCTTGGGACGGCTTATCAATATGGCATCATGGAAATCTTGATTGGTGTGATCAAAGACACGGTACCTGAAAAGATTGAGCACAACTTTGACTGGAATGTGTGCTTTTGGACTTTGATCGTTTTTGCTGTGGTTTATGAAAGTCTCTTTTATCTATCCAACAGAAAACTCCAAAAACAAACCATCAAAGAAGTGCTCTTAGCAGAATGATTTCGTTATAATCAATCATAAAGAGTCTATTATTCTAAGGAGCAAAAGATAATATTATGAAAAATTGACCTCTTAAAGAGGTCTTTTTTTTCTTATGAAAACGCTACATAAGAGACTAAATTCACTATCACAAGATTGTGACCAATCACAATCTTGTGATAGTTTACATCTTATTAACATTGCCCCAAAATTCTTGAATTCTCTATTGTAAAAGCGTAAGATAGACACTGTTTTAATTCTAGTGCATTAAAACATGCCTTGTAATATTTTTTAAGATGTACAAGGAAAAAATTTATAAAAGAGGAGTCTCGAATGTCAGATAAACAAATGAAAACCCTTGGTTGGGTAGCAACCTTTATGTCAGTAATGATGTACGTATCTTACGTACCACAAATCATGGACAATCTGTCTGGTCATAAAGGAAACTTTATCCAACCTTTGGTAGCTGCAATCAACTGTAGCCTTTGGGTTTACTATGGTCTCTTTAAAAAAGAACGTGATCTTCCCCTTGCTGCTGCAAATGCGCCAGGTGTCGTCTTTGGTTTAATTACAGCATTGACAGCTTTGTTCTAAAATAAAGCGAAATTTCTTTCTATACTATTTTTCTTAACGCAGAAAACGAGAGCAGAACTAGCGACAGTCAGAGATTGTCGTTCTAGTTTTACTCTCGTTTTATTTTTAGTTATTAAGAAGAACCTTGATAGCATCTTCCATTTTTAGTGGATCAGTTTTGGAAGAAAAGCGTTCTACGACTTTACCTTCACGGTTAATCAGAAACTTAGCAAAGTTCCATTCAATTCTAGCCCCAAGGTGTCCAGATTTTTCTTTTTTAAGCCACTCAAAAAGCGGCTCTGCTTCCTTACCATTGACCTTGATTTTGGCAAACCGTGGGAAGGTTGTATGGTAATTGAGGGTGCAAAAGCTATTGATTTCTTCGGCACTACCAGGTGCCTGTCCCATAAACTGATTACAAGGAAAATCAAGAATCTCGAATCCTTGGTCTTTGTATTTGTCATAAAGTTCCTGCAAGCCCTGATATTGTGGCGTCAAACCACATCCTGTTGCTGTATTGACGATTAAGACGACCTTGTCCTTATAGTCCTGGAGAGACACGGGTTGGTCAGCTTGATCTGAAACTGTAAAATCGTATAAGGATGTCATAGAAAATCTCCTTTTATTTGTTTGAGACTATTATAGCAAAGTTAGGCATAGAAGTGATTTTTCAGGAAAAATTGAAAGTTTATGATGCTTGTGATAGTAATTCTTTATCTCGTCGTTAAGAATTACTTATAGCTGATGGTAATAATACTATGTAAGGATATGTGCTTAAAAGAAGGTAACAATAGGTTTTAAGGTGATTTGGGTAACTATATCATAAATTTTATTTATGGCTAGGGATAGAATTTCTTTATTTTTCTGATTTGTTATTCTCTGATAAGATAATGTCATTCAGTTTTGAAGCAGCTAGTGATAATAGGAGTTAAAAGTATTTTAGGTATGTTCATTAGCTGTTGATATTAGGATAAGAGAAAAGGAGATTCTTATGTCAGAAAAAAGAGAGTTAGTTTTGAAAGCATTTCGTGGAGAAAGTGTTGATCGTGTCCCGGTGGGATTTTGGCATCATTTTACTACTGAAGACGAGTGGTTACATGGTTTTGAAAATCCAGAAATTATTGATAAGAATAAAGCTGGTCATAAAAAATTTATTGAAGAAGTCAAACCCGATTTTGTTAAATTGATGAGTGATGGTTTCTTTGCATACCCACAGCCTGCTTTTAAAGACTTTAAGTCAATCAGTGATTTGCAAACAATTGAACCTTTAGGTGCAAATCATCCTTGGATTTCTGCTCAAGTTGAACTTGTAAAAAGTTTGATTGCTGATTTTCCTGAAGATATTGTTGCAATTTACAATATCTTCGCTCCGGTTACTTATTTTAAATGGTTAGTTGGAAAGGTTTCAGGTGGAGATGATACTATCGCAGATTACATTGAGGAGAACCGTGAAGCTTTAAAGCATGTTTTAGATGTTATTGGAGAAGACATTGCAAGTCTTAGTCAGAGAGTGATTAAAGAAGCTGGTGCTGATGGTATTTACCTAAGTGTTCAAAGTATTCAAGATAATCGTGTTAGCGCTGAGATTTATAAGGAAATCATTGCTCCAAGTGAATTAAAGGTTTTAGAAGCAACTAATGGAGCCAAAGGACATAATATTCTACATATTTGCGGTTATGAAGGGGCCCGCAATAACATCGAACTCTTTAAAAATTATCCTGCTCAGGTAGTTAATTGGGCGGTTGGTCCTGAAGGAATTAGTTTGGCAAAAGGACGTAACATTTTTGGAGGTCGCACAGTTCTTGGTGGGTTTGAAAATGGAAAAGACGGTCTTCTATATACTGGAACTAAAAAAGCTATTCAAGAAAAGGTTAGGGAGATTATTGCTGATACTGGAATCCATGGATTAATCATTGGTGCTGATTGCACGATTCCAAGTGATATTAACCATGAGCGTATTGAATGGGTACGTGAAGCAGCAATTTTGTAAGAAAAAGGAGAGATTAATATGAGTAAAAAGACATGGATTATTGGTGGAGCAGTTGTTGTAGCGCTTATTGGGGCTACAGTTATTGGACGTAGCTTAACAGGAGATAAAAAAGCAAAATCAGATTCTGGAAAGGTAACAACATTAAAAGTTGCCCATACTCAAAACTATGTTCCTTATGATTTTGTTGATAAGGATGGTAATTCTGATGGCTATGAGGTAGCTGTATTAAAGGAAATTGATAAAAAGCTTCCACAGTACAAATTTGAATATACTGGAACAAGTGATGATGATCTTTTGATTGGTTTAGAGTCAGGTAAATATGATATTGGTACTAAGGGTGCTTGGTACACAGATGAACGAGCTAAAAAGTTCATCATACCAAAAGATCCAATTGGAGCAAGTATTATTGGATTTACCATTCGTAAGGATGATAAAGATAAATATAAAAATATCTCTGATTTTGCAAAACAAAATGGTCGCTTGGTGCCAATCTCACCACAAAATGCTCAGTGGAATGTTATCAAAGACTACAACGATGAGCATAAAGATCAACCAATTGAGTTAACATCTGCGGAATCTTTCCAAGTTTCAGATGCCTATGCATGGGTTTTGGAAAATCGTTATGATGCTTACTTTGATATTAAATTATCTTTTGAAAAGGCTGTAACTGATAAAGATGGTGCGTATCATCAATATGCAGATAAATTGACTTGGTTCCCTTATAAAGGAATTCCAACCTATCCACTCTTCCATCGAGATAGTAAGAACGAAGAGTTTTCAAAAGAATATACTAAGGCTATCAAGGAACTAAAAGAAGACGGTACACTTGAAAAGTTATCTAAAAAATACTTTGGTGAGGATGTCTTCTCATACGTAGACAAATAAGTAAATTGTAACGTCGTAAAAGTATGATGTTTTGATAAGCTTCTGAAGTGAGTTTAGTTAGGAGAAAATATGGTCAATTATGACATTTCAAAAGTTTTTGGAGCATTACCTGAAGTCATAAAGGGCTTACCAATGACATTATTGGTTATCATATTAACGACTTTACTTGGGTCGTTATTAGGAGGATTAATTGCTTGGGCAAGCCTTTCCAAGGATAAAGCTTTGGAGAATTTAGCTAAGGGATATGTTTTTATCTTACGCTGTACCCCACCTATTGTGCTATTATTCTTGGTATTTTACGGAGTTCCAGAATTTCTTAATTGGTGGTTGGGATTAGATATTAATAATTGGTCCAAATTGATATTCGTTCTTGTGACCATGGTTCTCCTATTCTCAGCAATGATATCAGAAGTGTTTAAAGCGGCTTATCAAGCAATTCCTAAAGGACAATTAGAGGCTGGGCTTAGTATTGGGCTTACTTCTGAACAAACCTTTGTAAGAATTATTGCCCCTCAAGCATTTAAGGTTGCTTTACCAAATATTACAACAGCTATACTTAATCTTATGCGCGATGCAGCTTTGGCTTATACAATTGGTTTTATTGATGTTATGGGCAAAGGTAACCTTTTGATTAGTCGTCATTTAGGAAATTATTCTTTGGAGACTTACACAGCTGTTGCCTTGGTTTATTGGGCAATAGCATTAATACTATCGTTGATTTCTAGGATAGTAGAGCAACAATTGGGCGTAAAAGAGAGGTAAAAAATGAATATTACTTTTATTATAGATACCTTTATCAAGGCTTTATATGGTGTTCCGATAACACTGGGAATCATGGTTGTGGCTATTCTATTGAGTTTTCTACCTGCTTTATTTCTTGCTTTGGGTCAAATTTATAAGGTACGAGGTGTTAAGACTTTTTCAATTGTTTATCTTGCGTTTATCCGTGCAACACCTCCAATTCTCTTAATTTTATTCTTTTATAGTTTGTTCCCTAGTTTGTTAAATCAATTTTTTAAAGGAATTGGGAGTCATATAGATGTCTTCAAAGTTAATCCGCTTTACTATGCTTTTATTATCTATAGTTTGATGACGACAGGAAGTTTATCGGAAATCATTCGATCAGCATTACAAACTGTTGATAAAGGTCAACTAGAAGCTGCACAAGCCATAGGTTTAACAACAAGACAAGCTTATCTGAGAATCATTTTTCCTCAGGCACTTAAGTCTGCTCTTCCCAATTTGTGTAACTTAGTTATCAATATTGTGAAAGGAACGTCACTTGTCTTTGTTATGACGATAAAAGATATTACCGCAATTGCACGAGTTGAAGCAGCATATGGATATCAATATTTTGAATCTTATTTTGTCATCTTCATTTTATATTTAATCATTTGTGGTATCATTCAAGTTCTCTTTAACCTTGGAGAAAGAAAATTGCAATTTACATAGAGGGAGTCACTATGCTAGAAGCTAAACATATATCAAAAACATTTGGGGATCGTCAGGTTCTTGTTGATGTTAATCTACAAGTGAAACAGGGAGATGTGGTTGTCATCTTGGGACCATCAGGTTCAGGAAAAACAACTTTCTTACGTTGCCTTAATCATTTGGAGAAAGCAGATGGAGGTCAATTAACAATTTCGGGTAAGGACTACTCTTTGGATAAGTTATCAAAGAAAGATATTTTAGATATCCGAAAGAAGACAGCTTTTGTATTCCAACACTACAATTTATTTGCAAACAAGACTGCTATCGAGAATATCTTGGAAGGTTTAGTGATTGCTAGGAAAGTTCCTAAAAGTGAAGCGCAACAGATTGCTGAAGAAGCACTTAAAAAAGTTGGTCTTTTGGATTTTAAAGATTACTACCCATCACAACTTTCAGGTGGACAACAACAACGTATTGGTTTAGCCAGGGCTATAGCAGTTAAGCCGGAGGTTATCTTATTAGATGAACCAACATCAGCCCTTGATCCAGAACTAGTTGGGGATGTTCTGGATGTCATGAAACAACTTGCTCATGAAGGAACAACAATGGTAGTTGTGACTCATGAGATGGGGTTTGCACGAGATGTAGCTAATCATGTCGTTTTCATGGATGGTGGGCATGTCATCGAAGAGGGGAGTCCAAAAGACATTTTTTACAGACCAAAAGAAAAACGTACACAACAATTTTTGGCACGTATTCTTTCTGATGCTAGTTATGATTTGGAATATATGATTTGATTCATCATTGATAAGTTATAATTAGAGTATATGATTCTTGTATAAATAAAATAGGCTGAGGTTATTTCTCAGCCTATTTTTAGTTTCCTAAATGTAATGTTAGTTTATATGGTACTTAACTCCCATAAAAAAACCAAGACTTTCGTCTCGGTTTCAGGTTTCATCTCATCTTAAGACACCACATGTCCATCTTTATCGAAGGTATAGAGTTTACCGTCGATGAGGACAGAGCGGTTAGTGTATCTTTCCCCTGTTTTAGGGTCGAGATAGTAGGTGTAGTTATCAACTGTGACAAAGCGTCCAAGGACTTGTTTGCCTTCAGCGTCAAAGTAGAGGACCTTGCCGTCAACTTCTTGGAAGCCGGTAACTTTCTCACCTTTATCATTGTAATAGTAGTTGTCGCCTTTATCGTAGACAATACGATTGCGGTAGGCAGGTTCACCCTTGCGGTCAGCAACCACGCCATTGTCATCAGCATTGTAAGCTCTGTCCCCGATGACAAAACGTCCTGTTTCAAGGTTTCCGCTATCTCGGAAGTAGTAGTCCTTGCCGTTGATGGTTTGCCAACCTGTCAGAGCAGCTCCGTCATTGCCATAGTAGCGTGTTGGGTAGTATGGAAAACGTGGAGAACCTTCGTAGTTGTATGATTTTGAAAAGGCGTTGCGTGTCATGATACCAGTCAGTTGGTCAAATTGGTAAATATTATTGTTGATTGCGACCTCAGTACCTTTAGCTTGGTGGCCATCGTCATAGAAATAGTAACTAACGCCATCAAAGGTCTTCAAGCCAGTGACCTTTTGGCCATTTTCATAGAGATAACTTGTACCGTTACGATCCGTCTTCAATTGGTCAAAGTGGATGGCTTTTTCTTTTGTCGCATCAATACCCTTGGCATCAAAATTAAAGGTTACACCGTGATATGTAAGGGCTTTGTTAGTTGTTGCAATGGCAACGTTTGTGGTTATTTTTTGGCCATTTGGTGCTGTGAAGGTCATAGGTGTTGAGTCGAAATGATAGAGGTGTCCATTAAGAATATCCCATTCGTCAAAAGTTGACCATTGTGATTGGCGGACGCTACTATATTTAGACCCAATAATCTTGCCATCATACTGATAAGGACCTTCTTTGATATTACCGTCGGTATCTGTGACATAGACACCTTCAAGGTCATAAGCATTTTCACCAGTGCGCTTGAACTCAGGATAGAGACCGTTTGTCAAGAGTTTCCCGTCTGGGCTAAAGAGTTGAGAGTTGATAACTCCTGTGTAGAGGTTTCCTTTGGGGGTATTGTCATCAGAATAGTCGCTAGCGTAGTAACGGTTACCGTTGACTTCTAACCAGCCTGTCTTGAAGGCACCGTCATTGCCAGCGTAGTAGATATTTTCAGAGAAGTTGCCATAAGGGCCAGTTGATGTATCGTGATAAAAGGCATTACGAATGATAGCACCAGTATCTTTGTTGACGACGTAGTAGTTGTCACCTAGGTTGAAAATACCTCCTCGAACTTGTTGCCCCTTATCGTTAAAGTAGTAGAGGTCCTTGTTAATGGTTTGGAAACCAGTGACCTTTTTACCGTTAGCATCGTAGTAGTACCATTCTTGATCGGTACCCTTAACAAATTGGTTTCGATGTGTGGTTTGGTCAGCTTTAGTGGTCGCCACACCATTATTGTCAAAGTTATAGACCGTACCGTTTAAGGTAAGTGAACGATTGACCCACTTGTCACCTGTATTTGGATCGAAGTAGTAGGTTTTGCCGTCAACGGTAACCAGTTGTCCCTTAGCTTGGACACCATATTCGTGGAAATAAAGGTTCTGTCCGTTAATGGTTTGGAAACCAGACACGGCTTTACCATCAGCTCCGAAGTAGTACCAAGAGTTATCTCTATTAACGAATTGGTTTTTTACGGGATTTCCATTGTCTTTATCGAAATAATAGATATCGTTATAGTAGTAAAGGAAGTCTCCTTTGACTTGTTGACCATTGTCATTGAAGTAGTGAAGGCTACCGTCTACCGTTTGAAAACCGTGAAGTGCTTTACCATCTTTACCAAAGTAATAGCAATTACCCTTGTCGTCAGAAATATAACGATTGGTTACCATGATACCAGTCTTAGGATCAAAGTAATACTGTTGACCGTTTAGGTTTTGAACACTTGTCTTGTAGTCAGCTTGGCTACGATCTAGGAATTCGGTTTGGAAACCAAATGGGGCTGAGAAGCCTTTAGTTGCCTTGAAGTCACTCATGTAATACCAATTCCCAGCTTTATCCGAAACAAAGACAAAATTAGGTTGATAGCCAGTAGCATCAAAATAGTAGGTGTTGCCATTTTCAGTGACAAAATCATCTTTAACCATCTTGCCATCTTTGTCGAAGTAGTAATAGCCTGAGTATTTGTGATTAGCACCATCAACGTAGTAGAGACCTGTCACACGACGTCCATTGTCTTTATCGAAATAGTAGCTATTACCATTAATAGTAACGATTTCGTTTTTAGCTTGTCGACCGTCTTCGTGGAAGTAGAGGTTAAATGTATCAATGGTCTGAGCACCAGTGACGGGTTTGCCATCTTTGCCGAGGTAATACCAGTTGTGGTTATTATCTTCGATAAACTGGTTGCGTTTGTTCGTTTCAGGGAGAACTGCTGTCAAACGACCTTGGGCATCAGCATTGTAGGCTTGACCGTCGATGTTGATAGAGGTATTGGTTACCTTACGTCCATTGGCTTTGTCATAGTAGAAAGATTGTCCATTTTCAGTGATAATCTCACCTTTGGCTTGCTTTCCGTCCTCGTGGAAATAAAGGTCGAAATGGTCAACGTTTTGGGCACCTGTCAGATTTTTCCCGTCTTTAAGGTAGTACCAGTTACCTTCAGCATCACTCTTGAATTGACCGCCAGAAACGACATTAGTTTCAACAGGTTCTGGTGCTTGACTGTTTACGTCAGTGACTGTGCTAGTTGTTTCTGAAGTTGAAGTAGCAGTTCTCGTTTCGCCACTAGACAAAATGTAAGTGCTACTTGCTTGGTCTTCTTTAAGGATTAGCTGCTTATCAGTTGTGACAGTAGCAGTTGTATCAGTTGCGTTATTGGTTTCGACTTGATCAGCTTTTGTCGTAGCTATAGTTGTTTCTGTGACGACAAAATCAGGATCTTGGCTGACGCTCTCAGGTGTGCTTGCTAAGGTGACTTGATTCGCAGCTTCTTCGTCGGCAGAGACACCAACTCCAATCAATGAGGCACCAACTGCCAAACCAGATACGGCAATGGTAACCCATTGTTTTTTCACTTTATGAAGTTTAAAATGAACTTTATTTTCCATAAAAGTTCCCCTTTTCCTTTTAATGCCACCATTCTAACATCTTTCATTAGAAGAATCAAACGCATTCATAATATTTTCATGTTTTTTCTAAAAATTGAAAATTCTTTCGAAATAAGGATTTTAGAAACAAAATGAATGCTAAAGAACCACTTTAGCAAGTTTCTTTTGATAGAGATGTATGTAAAATTAAAAAGCAACCACTGGGAGTCCTCATTTTTTGGCATAGCATTCAACAATAAAAGTATAAAAATACAGAAAGAGGCCCTTTTAGGCCAAGAAATATGGTATAATAGTTCGGTATTTCGCAAAAAATGGAGTATAAAAATGAGTATTTTTCGTAAAAAGGATGTTGGTCTCGCTCAGACTGAGATGAAACGACATCTGACCCTTAGGGATGTAGTTCTTCTGGGAATCGGTGCCATGGTTGGGACAGGAATCTTTACGATTACTGGTACCGCGGCATCGACTCTAGCTGGTCCTGCCCTGATTATTTCGGTCTTGATTTCAGCCGTGTGTGTTGGGATGTCAGCTATTTTCTTTGCTGAGTTTGCCTCACGTTACCCATCGGCTGGTGGTGTTTATGGTTATCTCTATGCTGTCTGGGGGGAGTATCCTGCCTGGATGGGTGGCTGGTTGACCATGATTGTCTTTATGAATGCTGTATCCAGTGTGGCCTCTGGTTGGGGTGCCTACCTCAAGGGACTACTGGCTAGCTTTGGTCTTAAGTTGCCTCAAGCCATCAGTGGACCTTTCAATCCCAGTCAAGGAACTTACATTGACCTCTTGCCAGTCTTGGTCTTGGTCTTGGTGACGGCTCTTCTTCTCATGAATTCTAAACAGGCTTTACGTTTGAACTCCCTCTTGGTAGTGCTCAAATTTTCAGCCTTAGCAGTCTTTATCTTAGTGGGTCTCTTCCATTTGAATCCTAGCAACTGGGCAGATTTTGCACCATTTGGCTTTGGGCAAATTTATGGAGGAAAGACAGGAATTATGGCGGGTGCTTCCCTCATGTTCTTTGGTTTCCTTGGTTTCGAGTCTATCTCTATGACAGTAGACGAGATTAAAGAGCCGCAAAAGAACGTTCCTCGAGGTATCGTTCTTGCCTTGATTATCGTGGCTTCACTTTATGCCGTGGTTTCGCTGGTCTTGACAGGAGTGGTTCACTATACCAAGTTGAATGTTGATGATGCCGTGGCTTATGCCCTTCGCTATATCGGTATTTCTTGGGCGGCGAACTATGTCTCTGTGGTTGCTATTATGACCTTGATTACGGTATGTATCTCAATGGCCTATGCCCTTAGCCGTATGGTTTATAGCCTGGCGCGTGATGGTTTCCTTCCTCAAACCTTCCAAAAGGTTTCAAAGACTAATAAGGTTCCACATCATGCGACGCTTTTGACAGGCGTTTTGTCGGCTATCTCAGCAGGTATCTTCTCTTTGGCCAATATGGCATCCTTGGTTAACATTGCGACCTTGGCTTACTTGGTCCTCTTGGCTATTGCCCTCATTATTCTTCGTAAGGACAAGGGTTTGCCACAGAAGGATGAGTTTAAGGTTCCATTTGTTCCTGTCTTGCCCATTATTTCAATTATCGTCTGCCTCTCCTTTATGAGTCAGTACAGTTGGCAGACATGGTTAGCCTTTGGTTTGGCAGTGCTAATTGGGTCAGCTATCTATGCCTTTTACGGTTACAAACATTCTAAGTATTAAGATGAAAACGTTAGGTCTGATGATCTAGCGTTTTTTGATATAATGGAAGGAAAGTAAAAGCAGGAGTAGATTGATGAAATCAGATCAGATGTGGCAAGCCTATAAGATTTTAAATCAGACAATCGGAGATAAGATTGATGCCTGGGCCTTTGGCGTGGAAGCAGATTATTTGGCAGAACTTGTATTGATGGGGCAAAAGACAGCAACCAGTTCAGCTTTTGACTTGTATGCAGTGGGGAATGAACCATTGCCCAAGGAAAATGAACTGAGCGTCATTCTTGATAGTAAGGAGAATGCTATTTGTATTATTGAAACGACGAAAGTTGAGGTCATCCCATTTAAAGAGGTTTCTAAAGACCATGCCTACAAGGAAGGTGAAGGAGACCGTGGGCTAACTTATTGGCAAGAGCTTCATGAGAATCTCTTTAGCAATTGGTTAGAAGAGGTTGGATTACATTTTAGTCAGGACAGTCTAGTTGTTTTAGAAGAATTTAGAGTAGTTTATCCTAGAGATTGAAAGTTCCCAATATCTTGGGGACTTTTTTTACTTTAAGGAAAGATTAACCTTTCTTTAAGCCTTGTCTTAGGTTGCTCGTGTTTAATAGAGGCATCTCAAAAGTAAGAAAGAGGTCCAACATATGACATACAAACATAGCAAACAAACACAAGAACGTTATGCCATTAAAAAATCATCAAAATGGAAAACTGCAGGTTCAGTCCTAGTAGCTAGCTTAATTTTTGGAAGCTCTGTTGTCTTAAATGAAAATAAGGCTTCAGCCGATGAGACGAACACTGAATCAACACTCTCAACGGTTTCAACAGGTGAAACCACTGCTGATTTAATTGAAGAAAGTATTCAGACCGACAATACATCAGAAACTACTGAAACAAGCACAGAATCGGCTACAAGTACTTCAACTGCGGCTTCAACTTCAGACACTGATTCGTCAACAATAAGTACAACAAGTACGACAGAGGACACGACTGCTACATCAACAAGCAGTGAAACATCTGATCATTCAAGTACTTCCGCAACTCCAGAAGCAAGTTCTTCTGAAACTGCTGAAAGCACAACTAGTGAAACCTCAGCATCTGAAACGAACAATGCCGACGAAAACACTAGCTCTAATACAAGCTTAAGCACTACTGAAGCCACTGCATCTGAAACAGCTTCAGTGTTAACCAACAGCGCCTCAGATTCAGCTACTGAAACGACGACAACTGAGTCTGAAGATAGTGATTCAGAAAGCTCAACGACAACGATTACTTTCAATGGAACAACCGTGGTAACAAGTGATAGCGGTACTGTCACAGTTGATGGAACGACAATTACCATCAATCAAGCAGGATCATACACTTTGACCGGAAATGGTTCAAGCTATACCATTATTGTGTCAGGTAGCGTGACAGATCCAGTTACAATCTACTTGGATGGTGTGACCTTAACGGATTCGTCTATTACTTCCAATTCTTCAGCAGAATTGACTGTTAATGTCCTTTCAGACAGTTTTATTTCTTCGACGTCTGCTAATGCGATTGAAGCCGCTGGTGCCTTAACAATCACGAGTGGTACTGGAAGCACCCTTACCCTTTCAAGTACTGAAAAGCACGCCATCAAGGCTGACAGTGTAACGGTTGACTCTGTAACACTTGATTTGACTTCTGAGGCAAAGGATGGTATTAATGCGACGACAGCTGTAACTATTAAAAATGCCACAGTCAACATCACAGCAACTGATGACGGTATTCAGGTCGAAGACGAAACAGATGTGAATAGTGGTGATTTGACGATTACCGACTCAACGGTAACCATTAATGCAACTGACAAAGGTATTACGGTTACGGATGAATTGACTGTCGAAGGCAATTCTAAAGTAACAGTTGTAGCAGGTGACGAAGGCCTTGAAGGACGTTATATCAATTTGACAGGTGGAACCGTTGATATCACTGCTGGTGATGATGGTATTAACGCCACTGAGTGGACGACCAAAGACAGCGCTGATACTTCAAGCTTAACCAATTCGACTTCTGACTTGGAAAATGAAGTGGGCATCAATATTGACGGTGCAACGGTAACTATCTTGGCAGATGGTGATGGTATCGACAGTAACGGCAATGTGACAGTGAAAAGTGGTTCACTCTATGTCGCTCAGACAAGTGCAGATAATGCCGCTATCGACTACGATGGAACAGGTATTATCTCTGGCGGTACTGTATGGGCTATTGGTAACCAAGGAATGGCTCAAGCCTTTACAACGGGTTCAAGCCAGTCTTATATCATGGCCAACATCTCTGGTAGTGCTGGAGATACCATCACAGTTACTGATAGTTCTGGAAATGTTGTAGCGACAACAACAGCAACAACTTCATTTGGAAATGTGGTCTTTAGTACCGAGAGTCTAACTTCGGGTGAAACCTATACCATTACGACATCAAGTGGTTCAAGTGCCACTGCAACAGCTACTGAAGAAGGCACAAACAATGGTCCTGGTGCTGGTGACATGGGCGGCTTCCCAGGCGGTGGCTTTGGCAATAGCTCAATGTCTGATAACTTCGGAGGCTACGGCGGACCGACTAGCTATGGTGGAAGCTCTACCAATACCGGAAGCGTTAACACACCATGGGGCCAATCTGCTTCGACAAGTTCTGAGAATACAACTAGTACAAGTAGTACAAGTTCAACAAGCCAGACGGCTAATACTGGACTTCCTACCCCACCAAACTTTGCTAGTCAAACAAGTAGCTCAACGTCTCCAAATGTGAGTACCACAACTTCTACGACTGCTAGAGTCACAATGTCTCCAACTGCGAATGCCTCAGCCTCTGCGACTGCTAGCAATTCAGTAGCAACTAATGTGAACCAAGCAGATGCAACTACTTCAGCAACGACAGCCAGAAGCACAAGCCCATCAGGTCAAGGCACATCAACGCCTAATGCTTCAGCCCCTGAAGTAACATCATCTATGTCTGAAGTAGCAGTTGCAAATCAGTCAGCAGAGGTAGAGCCCGCACAGGCAAGGAAAGGTGCGACAAGTAGCACCCAACAAGAAGATCAAGAGACTGCTGACAAGACGAATAAGATTCAGACTCAAAATCAAACTTCTGAAGCATCAAAAGGTCAGTCTGGCTTGAGTCGAAAGGACAATGTTAGCCCGGTTGTACAAACTAATCTTGCTCAAAAACAAAATACAAGATCTAAGGCTAACCAGTCTGCTAAAAGTTTACAAAGTAGCCAAGAAACCCAATCAACGTTACCAGATACTGGTGATGTGAGCAGCTTAGGATTAGGTGCATTAGGAGCTGTACTTATGACAACATCATTTGCACTTAAAGGAAGCAAGCATTCTTGTAAGTAATTTCAGTCTAGAAAACAAATAAATAAAAAAAGAAGTTCTCTTGCCAAATGGCTTGAAAACTTCTTTTTATCTTATTTTTTAAAGCTATTTTTAAGGCCTTCAACTGCACCTTCAACGCCTTCTTTAACATCTTTGATACCGTCTTTTGCTTTTGCTACAACTTTTTCAACCGCACCTTCGATTTCAGTCTTTTTATCGCCAGTCAGTTTACCAGCACCCTCTTTAAGAGCACCTTTAGCTTGATTCAATTTATCTTCGATTCCCATAGTAGAACCTCCTTTTTATGATGAGACCATTGTAGACAATATTAAACGGTAATGCAAGTGATTTGTTTAATAAGTAACGACATTAATGTTTCCTTTATCGTATTCAGCAATAAAGATATCCGAAACGTTTTCATATCCCATTTTTTGAAGCTCTTCATTTAACCAATCTTCCGTTTTACCAATAGTATCAAGAATTTCTGTTTGAATGACCCCATCAGTAATGATTGGATATTTTGGATTTTCATCGCCAGAACGGACCACAATCAATTGGCCGTTCTGTTCAATAACTGCACGTTTAACCTCTTTAAGTTGAAAAATTCCTTGGGAACGAAGTTTCAAAGCTACATCAGAGGCAGAGAGTCCTTTTGCACGACAAGCTTCAGGGTCTAACTTACCATGGTTGATGATGACTGTTGGCTTACCGTCAATCAAGTGTTTGATAAAGCGAATATTGGTGTTTAGCCATTTAAGTAGCAAAATCAAAATTGTCCAAATAATCAAAATCACGATATATTGGAGGATGGAAACTGAGCTACTATAAATCGTTCCACCGATGATTCCACCAAGGACGAAGTTCTGTACTTGGTCAGTAGCTGAGCTAGGTGCTAGGTTTCCTTTACCTGTTAAATTGATAACAAAGACGAGTGAAATAAGCCCCAAAGCTAGTTTAATTGCAACAGTAAGATAAAAAGATGTCATTTTTTAACCTCCACGAGTTCAACATCAGACTTGTAAAGTTTTATTTGTTCTAGCAAGTAGCTATCGGGATCCGAACCTGCAATGGCACGGTAGTAGTTGTCTTTAACTTTTACGATAGCTCCATCAGTGGCAGCAGAAGTATTGACATAGACATCCTCTTTTTTAACATTTAATTGTTTCGAAATGACTTCGATAAAATGAAGAGATGCTCGGAACTGGTTATCATTGGTCTGATTAGTTTGGAAATTGCTGATAGCAATAAGGACAATAGCCACCAAGGTTAAAATAGAAATGATAGAGAGTTCACGAAACTTAGTATCATGTCTGTCTTTGTAGGCCTTAAAAGCAAACACGCCAGTCACAAGAATTAACACAGTGGAAATGGCGACCATGACCCAGTTTTGTTGGCTAATCTGACTTAGCACATAGTCATAGGAATAGAATTTCATTGACAGGTTACCTTTCATAAAATCTTTCTAGTATTATAGGTTAAAAAATCTATAAATGCAATCAGTCTATCCTGAAAATGATGAAATGGGTAGGACTTTAGAAGGTATTTTATTATTAAAATAACTTGCTGTCATTAAGCCAAAATATTATGATTTCATTAAGGTTTGTTGAATTTTTCACAAATTATGCTTATAATTGAGGTAATTACTCGTCAAAATCTGTCTATGATTTGCTGATGATGGAGCTTACTGGCTATAGGTGATTTTTTGGAACATCCGCTTTAAAGTGGAACTGATTCATTTATCATGATGTGGGTAATCATCTATGTTAAGACATAGATTTTGAGTCTATTCATTCTTATATAAGGAGTTTTTATGTCTGAACCATTATTTTTACAATCTGTTATGCAAGAAAAAATCTGGGGCGGCACACATTTGCGTGATGTCTTTGGCTACGACATTCCAAGCGACCATGTCGGAGAGTACTGGGCTATTTCTGCTCACCCAAATGGTGTATCGACGATTAAGAATGGTCGTTATGCTGGTCAAACTTTGGATGTTCTTTATGTTGAGCATCGTGAATTGTTTGGCAATCGTCAGGAACCTGTCTTCCCACTTTTGACGAAGATTTTGGATGCCAATGACTGGCTTTCAGTTCAGGTTCACCCAGATGATGCTTATGGACTTGAACATGAAGGTGAGCTTGGTAAAACAGAGTGTTGGTATATCATTGCTGCAGAACCAGGTGCAGAAATCATTTATGGTCACAATGCTAAATCAAAAGAAGAATTGCGCCAGCAAATTGAAAGTAAGGATTGGGAAAATCTTTTGACTAAGGTTCCAGTTAAAGCAGGTGATTTCTTCTATGTGCCAAGTGGTACCATGCATGCTATTGGTGCAGGTATCATGGTTCTTGAAACGCAACAATCTAGTGATACGACCTACCGTGTTTATGATTTTGACCGTAAAGATGATCAAGGTAACCTGCGTGAACTCCATCTTGAAAAATCTATCGATGTCCTTAATATCGGTGAGCCAGCCAACAGTCGCCCAGTCACAACAAAAGTAGACAACCTCAAATCAACGCTCCTAGTGGCAAGTGATTTTTTTGCTGTTTACAAATGGGAAATTTCAGGTAAGGCTGATTTTGAAAAGACCGCTGATTATAGTTTGTTTAGTGTGCTTGATGGCCAAGGAAGTCTTAAAGTAGACGGGCAAGATTACGACATTGCAAAAGGTAGCCATTTCATTCTACCAAGCGATGTTCAAGCTTGGGAAATCAAGGGAAATCTTGAACTGATTGTTAGTCACCCATAATTTAAGTCGTTAAACTAGACGAGATGAGAATCTTGTCTAGTTTTTTCGTACAAGGATACAGAAAATTTGCAATTTTAAAAACCTTTGTGAATAAGTTTCAATAGCTTGAACTTTCAAATTAATCATGTCATACTGGTGAAGTTGACTAAAAATATTAATAAACAAGCCCTTTCCTTTTGGGACGTCATGTCTTGTTTGTTTTAGATTGGAGTAACTTATGTTAAAAAAAGGAGGCCTTACAGCCCTTTTGCTGTTTGGTATGTTCTTTGGAGCGGGAAACTTAACCTTTCCCCCTCAGCTAGGTTTTGAATCTGGAGGTCATTTCTGGCCAGCCATTGCAGGGTTTGTCCTATCTGGTGTCGGAATTGCAATTCTAACACTTATTATTGGAACTCTAAATCCGAAGGGGTATATTCACGAGATTTCTCAAAAAATCTCATCTAAGTTTGCCTTGTTATACTTGGCAGTGCTTTACTTGTCTATTGGACCATTCTTTGCCATTCCAAGGACAGCAGCGACAGCTTTTTCAATTGGTATTGCACCAATGGTCGGTAATAGTCATACTAGTCTATGGTTACTTGCCTTCACAGCCGTTTATTTTGCCTTGGCTTTATGGATTGCAATGAATCCTTCTAAGATTTTAGATAGTATTGGTCGAATCCTGACACCTATTTTTGCTCTATTAATCGTTATTTTGATTGTAGTTGGTGCCTTTAAATATGGTGGTCATAGCACACACACTGCAACAGAAGCTTATAAAGCCTCAGCTTTTGGTAATGGTTTCTTGGAAGGGTACAATACCTTAGATGCCTTGGCTTCGGTAGCCTTTAGTGTGGTGGCAGTAGTAACCCTCAATCAATTAGGCTTTAAATCTAAAAAAGAGTACATCTCAACCATTTGGGTTGTAGGTATTCTGGTTGGATTGATGTTCTCAGGTTTATACTTAGGTCTAGCATTCTTGGGGAACCATTTCCCACTTGATACATCAACTTTGGGAGAAGGTGCTAACCTTGGAGCAGCTGTTCTATCGAATGCAACTCAGGCTATCTTTGGTCCGATTTCACAGATTTTCCTAGCAGTTATGGTAACAGTGACGTGCTTTACGACAACAGCAGGCTTGATTGTGGCGACCGGTGAGTTCTTTAACAAGGCCTTCCCACAAGTCTCATACAAAACCTATGCTATTGTCTTCACTCTTGTTGGGTTTGCGATTGCCAATTTGGGACTTAATAATATCATTGCATTCTCAGTACCAGTACTTTTGATTCTTTACCCAATTACAATCACAATTGTTATGATTGTGATTGCTAATAAGTTTGTGGCCTTGTCTAAACCTGGTATGCAAATTACAGTTGCTGTAGTGACGCTTATCGCTTTACTTAGTGTAATTGGCAGCCAGTTCAAACTTGCAGGACTTAATGCCATCATTAACTTCCTTCCATTATCAGGAGCGTCACTGCCATGGTTGATTCCAGCTATCTTGTTCATCCTCCTATCTCTCGTTTTACCAGATAAGATTAAGAGCGAAAGCTTCGAAATGGAATAAAAATGAATCCTATCACAATTGTGATGGGATTTTTTGTGTGGGGTCAGATTAGATTCGGATTAGATAAATAAAAATAGTTAGATTTCATAGAAAGCGCATACAGAAAACTGTTTGCTGTGATATAATACACTTGTATTATTAAATAATCGGAGTAATTATGAATAAAATTAAAGTTGTAAGCAATCCTTACGAAAAGACAGTAACTTTCAGTCGTTACGACTTATCTAGTGATAGCTGGATAACAATAGATAGCGAAAAGAACCCAAACAGTAAGTTAGTTTCAGCCGTTTTTCAACGTGGCTTTTTTCCTTTTAAGGTATATGATATTTTAAAAGAAATTGAAAATGAGTATGCTGTTCCAGATGAAAAACTTGAATTAATTTTTGAGGGGCCAAATGATGAGAAGCAACAGTTAGAAGAAGCATTAAAAGATGAGCGCTTTTCAAATATTATTTTATCATCATCTACAAGCTATTTAGAGAACGCACGTGACGTTCTGCCAGAAATCAATCGTATTTTTAGGAATCTCGAGCCACTAATCATAAAGAATATTGTGGAAAGTAACAAGGAAATTGAAGCACAGTTAAAACGCTTTTCGGATGCTTCGGGAGATACAGTTCCTATCTGTGTGCTCGGAACTTATAGTGCAGGAAAGTCGACCTTTATTAATGCTTTGATTGGACAGGAATTACTTCCAAGTGCTGAGACTCCCGTGACCGCTAAAATCTATAAAATCACGGCTAGTACTTATGAAGATCGTGCTAAAATATCTTTTGTATATAAAGAAGAGAGAGTTGTTCTCAGTTTCTATGATGATCAAGTGTTTTATGATGGCTTAAATGAGACTGATGTATTTGGGAAGGAACTAAATGAGATTTTGAATGATTCTTTTGAGTCAATCGTTTCAAAGATACATGCAGTTTTAGAAGTAATCAATGATTTTGCTGATGAAGGTGTTGGAGATTTAATTGAAATACTTGTTCCATTTTCAAAAGGAATTTTAGGAGATATAGGTTCAAAAATAACGATATTCGACACCCCAGGTTCTAATTCATCAACTAATAGTCAACATTCAGAAGTTCTCGCTAATGCCATGGCAGGTATGTCGAATGGATTACCAGTTTTTGTAACTGACAGTAGTTCATTGGATAGTACAGACAACAGTAATTTAAAAGAAAAGCTTATTTCAGTTGAAGGCTTGGATGAACGATTCACAATGATTGTGGTCAACAAGGCCGAGGCAGCAGACTTAAGTTTGACTAATTTTAAACGTGAATCATTTAGAAATAAAATCATGAATCAAGCAGTTCCGCGAGAATTATATGCTCAAGGTATTTATTACGTTTCATCAATTTTAGGACTTGGTGCGAAGTTAAAAGGGCATTTAGAGGGAGAGTTTTACTCTGAGCAATTTGATACGTATAGAGAAAAATACTCAAATCCTGAAACGAAATACTATAAGAAGTTGTATGAGTTTGATATCCTTCCAAGACAAATGTCTAGTACCGTTCGAGCAACTGCTGAAAAAAGCTCTGACCTTATCTATGCTAATAGCGGTTTGTTGACTATTGAGGACACGATTAAAACCTTTGTCGACTGCTATTCACACTATGACAAATGTCAACAGGCAAAAGCTTTATTAGATAAGCTTTTGTTGAAAACTAATGCAGTCATTACTGAGAAAAACGAAGACTTACGTAGTAGAGAGGCAGAGTTGAAAGCTAATCTTGATGACCAAAAATTCGTCATTGTTGAAAGTTTGAAATCCACTTCGTTGTCAATGGAAAATGATCTTTTGATTCAGTATCCAAAAGAAATGAAGATTTTCCAAGAAAATCTCATAAAACAAATTAATAAAGATGATGTTCTAAAACGTTTCAATGACATACAGACTGAGATACTTTCATTGAATGCAACGTTAAATTTAACTGAGCATCAACAAATTGATATTAGTAATCTGAAATTAGGAAATATCAGTAATGAAGTTAGTAACTATTTTAGTATTTCACGGGAGAATAAGACAAAGAAAATCAATTTAGAAAATCTAGCCTCTGCGCAAACAGTGGAATATTTTAGAAATAAATTTGTAGAAGAACTTTACTTTTCAAGAGTAGAGTTTGAACGTATTTCTAGCAGTTTTTGGGCTAATCATGCTTCTGAAATAAAATCTCAATTTGAGGCTATTATTTCAGGTGATTTGGGACTTGAACCAGAAAAACGTCAAAAGCTTTCTCAGTTGATTTTATCTTATGAAGAGATAGATTTTGGTCAATTGAATCTTGAAAAATTTAGTAAAGAAGAACTCAGTTATGTCTTTAGATTGGGTGATTTTTCTTTGAGATCAAGTAAAGTTAACGCTTCTGGCCTTAAGAGTACCTTTAATGATTTATTTAAATCAAAGATGACGGAATTTTCTGGAAGTATTTGTTCAGAGCATGAAAAAGCTTTTAAAATGTGGCTATTTAATCTCACAAGTATAATTGTCCAAAATATTATTGAATTTAGTCCAGAATTGAGTGCCTTGAATGCGAAAATTCAGAGAACAAAAAATGAAGTTGTAAGTTTAGAGGAGCAACAACAACAGATTGAAAATTATACGAACCAGATTAAGCGAATGATTACTTGGAAATAGTTTTTTATAGGTGAATTTTATGGGAATAAAAAACATTATTAATAAGGCAGGGGCTAAGGCTGCTGATAAGGTGGCGAAACTTTCAGCTTTAAGTCCGGAACAACTTAAACAAGTTGAAGAGCAAAGAGAGAAATATCTGGCGGATCAACCTAATATTAGTGATGAGGAATTAACTAACCGCCTATTAGCTTCTTGTGGAGTAGAGATTTTCAATTCGTATTTGGAACAGATAAAAGAACTCTATGTTCCTATCGAAAATAAGGTGGAATTTGGTACGGACTTCCAAGAGTCATACAATATTAGGTATTTCAATATCACAAAATGGGTCGTAGACAAAAAAGAAAATAGTTTAGAAAAGCTCGTCAATGTCTATGAGGTGCTTTCTAATGAAGACTGTAATATTGCTCTCGTGTTCAATCGAACTGAGACAAATACAGAAGTTTACCTGGCTGTAGTAAATACTAAGAATGATTCTGATAATGTCAATGTCGAAAATTATCGCAAGCGATTGTTAGAAGCCATTAAAGGTAACTTTCCTGGCTCTACAGTGCAAAATGAGAGGGGAATTGGTGGGATTCCTTGTCTAGCAAACTCTAAGCCTTATTCGGTAGCAACGGTGTCTAATTTACCAACTGCCAAATCTGAAAAATTTATTAGCCAAACCATTGAAAAGTTGATTGATGGCATCATTCCGTCACAACCATCTGAAAACTACACCTTAATCCTTTTAGCAAGTCCTATCCAGGATATAGAAAATAGAAAGTTGCGTTTGTCTGAGCTATTTTCAGCCTTAGCACCATATGAAAAATGGCAAACCAACTATACTTTCACGGCTTCAGATGCAACGACTTCCATGGCTACTTTTGGTGTTAATGTTGGAGCCAGTGCGGGTATCCAACATGGTAAGAATCAGTCGGTTAACCAATCTTCTGGAGATACGCAAACCAGTGGTCAATCCCAAACGGATTCGTCTGGACAGACTGATGGTACCAATACATCTCATACAGATGGAACAAATAAAGGATCCAGTCATAATGTAAGTATTCCGGTTGTTGGAGGCTATGGTTATACTTGGAATAAAGGGACAAGTACTTCAGACACTATTAGTCAATCGACTGCAAAAACTGTTAGTCGTGCTCTTGCTAAAACTGCTAGTCGTGCCTTATCTCAAACAGTTGGTCAAACCTTGGGCTCTTCAAGTGGTGTTAACTTAGGATCTAATATCGGTGCTAATTTTGCGCGTGCCTCAAATGTTACTGCGACAGTTGGTAAGAATGAGGGTATTACCCAGTCCTTCACCAATCATAATATTTCTCACGCCCTTAAGGTCCTTGAAGAGCAGATGAAACGTTTCGAAAAAGGAACGGCTATGGGCATGTGGGAGTTTGCTGCCTATGTACTCAGTGAGGATCAGAATATTGCCAATAATGTTGCTCACACTTATTTAGCTTTGACCCAAGGTGAAGAATCATTCATGAGTCAGTCTTCTGTTAATTTATGGAGGGGAGATTTGGGTGAGAGCAGTGGTGATGCCGAAGAAATAGTTGCCTATCTAAGAGAATTACGCCATCCCTTATTTGGTTTGAATCCTAATCTACTATTAGCTGACCCAACTTTTAATGTCTATCCATCTATTGTGACGCCAACAGTACCTCTTACTGGTCAAGAATTAGCCTTTTCGTTGAACTTTCCTAGAAAATCTATTCCTGGACTACCGATTTTAGAGTGTGCAGAGTTCGGACGAAATATTGCTAAATTTGATGAAGAAGATGTTACTGATAAGATGCTTCATTTAGGAGATATTTTCCATATGTATCATAAGGAAGATGTACCTGTTAACCTTAGACAAAACTCTTTGGCTTCACATGTTTTTGTAACAGGAAGTACGGGTTCTGGTAAGAGTAATACGATTTATCAACTCCTCAATGAAGGTAGAAAGAATGGCTTGAAATTCCTTGTTGTTGAACCTGCAAAAGGAGAATATAAGCATGTCTTTGGTAATCACGATGATGTTTCAGTTTATGGAACGAATCCTCAGTTAACACCTTTGTTGAGGTTGAATCCTTTTAGTTTCCCTAAAGAAATTCATATTTTAGAACATCTAGATAGACTAGTCGAAATTTTCAATGTGTGCTGGCCGATGTATGCGGCTATGCCAGCGGTTTTAAAAAAAGCTGTAGAACAATCTTATCAGGATTGTGGATGGAATCTCCTTGAATCAACCAACCCTTATGGTAGACTGTATCCAAATTTCAATGATATAGCAGACAATATTAGGACGATAATTGATTCCAGTGAATATGATGATGAGAATAAAGGTGCTTACAAGGGAGCATTACTAACTCGAATCGAATCTCTTACAAACGGTATTAATGGACTTATCTTCTCAAATGAGGAACTCACCAATGAGCATCTATTTGATACGAATGTCATTGTTGATCTTAGTAGAGTCGGTTCCACTGAGACAAAATCTTTGCTAATGGGGATTTTGGTTTTGAAATTGCAAGAGTATCGCATGACTAGTGGAGATATGAATGCCGAATTCAAGCACATCACTGTGCTTGAAGAAGCTCATAACCTCTTAAAACGTACATCAACAGAACAAATGGCTGAATCAGCTAATCTCTTAGGTAAAAGTGTGGAGATGTTGGCAAATGCCATTGCTGAAATGCGAACATATGGAGAAGGATTTATTATTGCTGATCAAGCTCCAGGTTTAATGGATTTGTCAGTTATCCGAAATACCAATACTAAGATTATCATGCGATTACCTGATTTTTCAGACCGTGATTTAGTAGGTAAGTCAGCTAATCTAAATGATGACCAAATCATAGAACTAGCCAAATTACCAAAGGGTGTTGCAGCAGTCTATCAAAATGAATGGATTCAACCAGTTTTATGTAAGATTGAGAAGGTGGAGTATGATAATACTGACTATCAATATGATGGAAATAGTTATTTGGATACCTTAAGTTCGAGCATTAATTTAAAATTGAGTGCATTGTTAACAGGAAACAGTTCATTTGATGAGATTACAAAGGAAGAATTAAAGTTTGATATTTTAAATTCTACTTTAAGTGGAAAATATGTTCGTCAAATTTTAGATGCTTGTGATGAGACTGTTTATGAAGTGAAAATGACTCAAATTGCTCCAATTATAGCTCGATTATATCCGGAAACAATGAAGGTAATTCGTAATGTTGGAATGAAATCACAAGATTATAAAACATTAACTACTGAAGTAATTAGAAAATTCCATGAAGAAGTTGATGGTCCATTGACGAACCAATTGCAAATAAATATTATTCAGGCATTAATGACTCAGTATTACTTTAACGAGTTGAACGATAGTACAGAACTTGAAAAATGGCAAAACAGAGGAGGGCTATTTTGAGTATTGAAAAAGTAAAAAAAATAGACACAGGTGTCTCAAATAGTGAGGCACAAAATACCTTGTTTAATCCCGATCTGAAATTAGGTACAAATGAAGTCGACAATTATTCTCGAATAGAAGGTAATCAAATTATAAAAACTGAATTAACAGATGATGACCGATTAAAAATAATGGAAGAAACAGGTTGGTCAAAAGATTTAATAAGTAGTTTCAGATGGAAAGAAGAAGTTGAGGTATATAAGGATCAGAACCTAAGTGAAAGACAAGTTGATGGTAGACAGGTTTTACAGAGAGGTGATATTGATCCTAACATCAAGGATGAACAAGGCAGAACCAATAAAGAACGAATGGAAAATGGTAAAGCACCCATTGTTGATGGTAAGCCTGTTGAACTGCATCACATTGGCCAAAGACAGGACTCGCCATTTGCAGAGTTAACAAGTTCAGTCCATAAAGAAAACTATAGAAATCTACATGATGTTCCTCCTCAACCATCTCAGATTGATAGAAAATCATTTGCAAAAGAAAAAGCAGACTATTGGAAGAAAAGAGCGGAGGATTTCTAATGTCAAACTTTATCAATAAAATTAAATCAATTAAGCATGTAGAATTTTCGAAAGGTGCGACCAAAGAACAAGTTAGGGATGCAGAAAAGACATTGCAACTAAAATTTCCTAAGGATTATAGTGATTATTTGAATGTGTTTGGATGTATCAGCTTTTTTGGAACTGAATGGACGGGGTTAAATGGAGCTGATTATCTAAATGTTGTTGATGCAACTGCTGAAGCTAGAGAAACTTATAGTGATTTTCCAATAAATATGTTTATTATCGAAGATCTAGGATTTGATGGGTATTTAATACTTTCAAATTCTAAAGGGGAGATTTTTGAATGGCAGTATGGAAATTGCACTAAAATTCATACTAGTTTAGAAGATTATTTAAATGAGTGTTTAGAAAGGGTAGACTAGTCTATCATTAATGATTTATAGAATCTCACTACTGGGGTGGTGGGATTTTTTTCTCTCCAAGTCACCATAAGTGCGAAATCTCCCAAAAAGCGTTACACTTAAGGCGTGGAGATGCAAGTATCTAGTGAAGGGAGTGTTAAAAATGTCAAATCTAAATAATCATATCATCTATCTTGCTGGTGGCTGTTTCTGGGGTGTTGAGGAGTATTTCTCTCGTGTGTCAGGTGTGCTTGATGCGGTTTCGGGTTATACTAATGGGCGTAGTGAGACGACTCGTTATGAGCTCATCGGTCAGACGGGTCATGCTGAGACTGTTCAGGTGACCTATGATGCTGGCAAGGTGTCATTGCGAGAGATTCTGCTACATTTTTTCCGTATCATCAATCCTATAAGCAAAAACAAACAGGGCAATGATGTGGGAACCCAGTACCGTACGGGTGTTTACTATACTGATGTAACTGACTTGCCAATCATCGAGCAAGTTTTCCAAGAAATGTCTGAGCAATACGGTCAGCCTTTGGCGGTTGAGTTGTTGCCACTTCAGCACTTTATTCCTGCAGAGGATTACCATCAAGATTATCTCAAGAAGAATCCTAATGGCTACTGTCATATCAATGTCCATCAGGCAGCTAGTCCGGTCATTGATGCTAGTGCTTACCACAAGCCAAATCAGGTGGAGCTTAAGGAAAGCTTGAGTCCAGAAGCCTATGCTGTGACCCAGGAAAATGGAACGGAACGGGCCTTTACAAGTCCTCTTTGGAATCATTTTGAACCAGGGATTTATGTTGATGTAGTGACCGGTGAGCCCCTCTTTTCTTCCAAGGACAAGTTTGATTCAGCCTGTGGCTGGCCAAGTTTCTCTCGTCCCATTAGTCCCGAGGTAGCCAACTACAAGGAAGACCATTCTCACAATATGGATCGTATTGAGGTCCGTAGTCGTGTGGGTGATTCTCATCTTGGGCATGTCTTTCCAGATGGGCCAAGTGACAAGGGTGGTTTGCGCTACTGTATCAATGGTGCAGCAACGCGATTTGTGCCTAAATCTGATATGGAAAAAGAAGGCTATGCCTACTTACTTGACCAAGTAGATTGATTAGTCACGAGTTTAAGAGATCTTTTTAGTAGAAGCATGTCATAACTAAAGAGGTTGGTGCCCTTTGCAACCTACCTCTTTTGCGTGTAAAAGAAATTTAGGAAATCCTTTTAAAGCTAACATAAAATGTCACCTAACCGTTCAGGACAAAAAAGTGACCTTTCATTACATTTTTTTACAATTTTATCGAATTTGTTTTAAGTGTCAAACCAAAAAGTAGTACACTATAGTAGTGAGAAATCTGACAAGTGTTAAAGTCTTATTTTTCCATAGATTTTGCTAGTTTTGGTGTCTATAAACATTATTGTACTTTGTGTAATAATTAGTCTTCCCAACCTCCCAATTATGATTTTATATGTCTTAACTTACCTAAATATAGCTAGCAAAAGAGTACCAATTTCCATAAAGGAATATGACAGCACTTGTTAGATTTTGTGATAAGATTCAGATAGTCCTAAGGACTATTTTATTGTGCTAAACCTTTTTGACGGAGCTTATTATGGAATTGATGAATAAACTAATCATATTAATAGCCATTTGTGTCTTGTGGTTCTGGTCTTTTCTTTTACTTCCTAAAACAGGGGAGAAAATAGTTTATCTTTATCATTTCCTAGCTCTGTGTGGTTTAGTCATGATTTATTTTGCCCTAATTGATCCAGCTGGTCTCTGTGATACCTTTTTCAATATTAAACATCTATGTTTTCATTAATGGATCCAGTTTGACAATAGGTCAGGAAAATCTGAATATAACTAATCACTCATAAAAGAAGCTTTCTGTACATTGACAACAGTTTATCTGTTTTCAATATGCAGGAGGCTTTTTCTTTATTATCAAGTTTTGAGCAGAGAAAAAGCAGTCTGACTAGACTGCTTAAGGTATATTAATGATGTGATTCGTAGCGTTTGACGATTCTATTTAGGCGCCATTGGTAACAAAGACCGCTGACGATAAGACTGACAATCAGGCCAATCCAGTAACTATATGGACCTAGTCCAGCAACTTTTTCAAGAAGGTAACCAACAGGGAAGGTTATGCCCCAGTATGACAAGACACCGAGATAGAAAGGGACCTTGGTGTCCTTATAGCCTCGCAGAATTCCTTGAAGTGGAGCCGCAAAGACATCCGCCACTTGAAAGAAGAGGCTATAGGTCATGAAAACGGCCGTCATTCTCAAAAACTCAGGTTCATGTCCATAGAGTTCAGCTAAATCATAGCGCAAGAAATAGAGAAAGAACAAGGTAAAACCAGCAAAACCTAAGGCAGTTAGACGTCCTAGCTTGCTATAGCTCTTGACCGCATCCATGCGTTTAGCTCCAAATTCGTAAGAAATAATGATAGCCATTGCACTGGAAACACTGAGAGGAAAGGCATACATGAGGTTTGAGAAATTCATGGCCGCCTGATGACTGGCAATGACTAGGGATGGATACTTAGCCATAACAAGACCAACACCTGAGAAGATGGCAACCTCCGCAAAAACCGTTCCACCAATAGGGAGACCTAGTTTCAGTGCATCAAGCAGAGCCGTCTTATCAAGGGGTTGGATTTTTTCAATCTGGTAGGGTTTAACCTTCTTATGTTTTCTGATAACTGCGATGGAAATAAGGAGAAGGGCCCAGTAAGCCAATGAAGTTCCCAGACCTGCTCCAGCTCCCCCCAACTTTGGTAGACAAGCGATGCCATAGATGAGGAGAAAATTGAAGAAACCATTTAGTGGTAGAAGCAAAAGCATGAGGTACATGGAAAGGCGCGTGAGGCCAAGCGCATCAAGGAAGGAGCGAACCACGCTAAAGAGCAGAAGGGGAATAATCCCGAGACTCAAAAAGCGTAGGTATCCAAGGGCCACCTTTCTGACCACAGGTTCCAAACCTAAGTGTCCCAGAACTAAGGGTGCCCCCAGAAAAACAAGGGCAAAGAGGATCAGTGATAGCCCTAAAGCCATATAGAGAAATTGGTAGAAATCTGGAGCTACTCGGTCCTTGCGACCTGCCCCTAGATGGTGCCCGATAATCGGAACCAAGGCAGAGACGATACCTGTTAAGAAGGTGAAAAAAGGACTCCATAAACTCGTTGCCATGGCTACACCCGCCAAGTGTAGGGCATCATATTGACCAGTCATGGTAGTGTCCACAAAGGCTGCCGAAAAGTTGGCAAACTGATAAATCAGTATGGGCACAAAAATCTTGAAGAAAACAAGGAATCGCTCACGGAGAGAATGTGTTTCGTGCATTCTGTTTTCCTTTCTAAATTTTTCAAATTATATAATCATTGTACAACTGTTATCCAATAAAGTCTATAATTGACGGAAAGTTTGGGCCCATTCTCTCAAATTATCGTCATCTCCCATAAAAGCCAAGTAGTGGAGTACTTCTTTATGTAATGAATCTCCCATGTTTTTATCGATATATTTATAAAGGTATGCGGCTTCTAGTTCTTTAAGGTAGAGTTTTTGTAACATGAAATAGTCTGGTAATTGAATCGTTTTTAGTTTGTTTAGATAGTAATCACTATCTTCTTGATTTCCGTAAAGAATGATTTGGAAAATACAACGACTGATAACATCTAAAGTGATTCTGTCTAAATTATTTCTAGGATTTGTACCGAGAATTGACAGGAGTTCCTTAATGTAGATTTTTAGTGCGTCTTCTGTGAAGATATCCTTTACCATATCCAGTAAATCAATATCCAGAAGTGTCCATATATCAATCGAAAAGAAGTAGTTTTGAAGTTCCGTAGCAATATCTTGGTTAACTGACTGGTTTTGAAGTTTTGAAACTTGACAGGTAATACAAAGACTAATCAAATAGTCACTATAGTTATCTTCTCCTAAAATGTGAAACTTTTCTGCGATTTGCTCAAGTGCATCAAAATCTAGATTATTTGAGGCTTGATTGTATTGATTAGCAAGTTTTATGTAGGTTTCGTCCACAAGATATTCTTGTTCGAAAAATTCATTATATTCGACTTTTAGATGTTTTAAAAGTTTGAAAAGAGTATCATTTGAGAGTGATGTTTTGTTATTTTCAAAGTCTGAAAGACTCGCTACAGATCCAGCTACTTGAGCGAGTCTCTGAATAGTGTATTTTCTCTGTTTTCGAATCTGTTTAAATTTTTGACCTTGTTCCATATAAAATTACCTTATCGGATTTCCGAAATTTCAATAGTTGATACTATTAATAAACTAAAATAATAGTATCAAATTGAAGGAGGTAAAAGCAATGATTATTGAAAAAAATAAATCGGTTGCTGTGTCACTGCTTAAATTTATTAAGCTACTTCCTAAGAAGGAAATGGTACTTTATATCATTTTTGCGCTTCTTTATTCGTGTCAAGGCATTGTAATACCTGTAATTATCCAGATGGCAGGTCATATAGATAGTAGTGATAGTTGGGATTTAATAGTTTTTACATTTTCGAGCATCTCTCTTTGGGTGGTTGTGTACGCTTTTATGTATATAGAGAATATTCTGCTTCGTTCTATTATTAGAGCGTTTAATGTAAGCCTATCAGAAAATATTTTAAAGAATCATTCTGTCTTTCCTAAAAACATCTCCGATTCTGAGCTTTGCTCACTCTTGACACAAGATCTTGGAATTGTAGACCAGGAGTTCCTCCAATCTTTTCTAATCTCGCCAGTGTGGGGCGCCTCTGTCCTAGTATCTGTAACTTATCTGCTCAAACAAAATATTATTGTAGGTAGTCTTTTTACTGTAGGTGCCTTTCTGATGATTTTGCCTCAGTTTATATTTAAGAGAAAGTTAAAAGAGTCAGGAGAATTACTAAGTAGCTCAAAAGAGAAAAATTTAAGAGCTATTACAGACTTTGGTAAAGGTATTGAAACGATTATTTGCAACCAAGCAGAAAAAGAGAATGTAAAGCAAACTCTCATAACCCTTAGTGAGATGGAGACGACACAATTTAAGTATTATACACTTCATAATTTAGTTATGTTTTGGACAGGACCTCTGAAAGCTGTCGGCTTGATTGGACCATTTGTGATTGGTCTTGTTATGAAACAAAATTCAATTACTACACTTATTGCTATGATGTCTGCTTCAACATATCTTATTAACCCCTTACAACAGATTCTGGAGGCTATTGCAAGTATTCAAGCAAGTCAAGTGATAAAAGATAAATTATTGACATTTGGAAGTGAGTCAGAAATTCCTTCAAAAGGGCTTCACATACATACTTTAGAAGAAATTCAGTTAAAAAACGTCACTAAATCTTATGATAATCAAGAGATTTTTCGAGATGTTACGGTTACTTTTTCATTGTCTCAGCATAATCTTATAGTTGGTGATAGTGGTATTGGAAAAACAACACTTTTTAGGTTAATATCAGGGCAAGATAAGGCATATAGTGGGAAAATCATTTTTAAAAGCATTGATGGAAGGGAGCTGACTCCAAATTTAGATAATATTGCAATTATTCATCAAAATCCCTATGTCTTTCATACAAGTGTGCGATATAATCTAACTCTTTATCAAGATTATTCTGACTCATTGCTCATTTCAACACTAAAAAAAGTTGGACTATGGGAGGCTTGTTGTCACCAATTAGACTATGAATTAACTGGAGATAACTTTTCAGGTGGTCAAATTATAAAACTTGAGATTGCACGTGCTATTTTGAGGGGCAAGCAGGTAATACTTGCGGATGAGATGATGGCTTCTTTAGATGCAGCAAGTTCAAAAGAAATAAGTAATGTCTTGAAACAGTTGCCTAATAGCATTATTGAAATTGCCCATCATTACAATCTGGAAGATTATGATGCTGTCTATAGAATTGAAAATAAGTCAATCGTAAGAATTAAATAGCATGAGCTACTTTCAGTAAAAGTTAGACAGAGGAGTTGCTGAGTCTTTTCTTTCGATAGATAAACTTGGGACAGATTTTATCACTTGAGGAAATTCTCAAAAAGATTTTATTTCAAACAAAACACCTAAGTCAAGCGACTCAGGTGTTCTTGTGTTATTTTTCTTTTTTATTATGATTCAAAATGGCATTGAGGACAATGGCAAGCAAACTTGCGACCACGATACCGTTTGAGAAGAACATTTGGAAAGCTGTTGGTAGGCTGTTGAAGAGGTTGCTATTGTTAAGACCAACCCCTGCAGCGATTGATACCGCAGCAATCAAGAAGTTGTGTTCGTTGTTGGCGAAATCAACACGCGCCAAGATTTGCATCCCTTGGATAGAAACAAAACCGAACATAACAAGCATAGCGCCACCAAGTACTGGGCTTGGGATGATTTGAGCCAAGGCACCAAACTTAGGAAGGAGTCCAAGAAGAACAAGGAAGCCAGCTGCGTAGTAGATTGGCAAGCGTTTCTTAATGCCTGACAACTTCACAAGACCAACGTTTTGAGAGAAACCTGTGTATGGGAAGGTATTGAAGAGCCCACCAAGGAGAACGGCCATACCTTCAGCTCGGTAACCGTTACGGAGGCGAGTGCTATCAATTGGGTCTTTGGTAATATCAGAAAGAGCCAAGTAAACCCCAGTTGATTCAACCATTGACACAGTAGCGATGATACACATCATGATGATTGATGATAACTCAAATTTTGGCATTCCGAAGTAGAATGGTGTTGGCACATGGACAACAGGTGCCGCAGCTACCGGTGAGAAGTCAACCAAGCCCATGCTTGCTGCAATAACAGTACCTACAACCAAACCAATTAAGATTGAGATGGATTTGATAAATCCTTTAGTGAAAATATTAACTAGGAGGATGATAAGAACCGTGATAGCTGCAAGGAAGAGGCTTTGACCAGTTGGTTTGTCAACGTTGTTCCCCATATTTCCGATAGCGACAGGGATAAGGGTCAAACCAATAGTTGTGATGACCGATCCCGTAACGATGGAAGGGAAGAGGTTGGCCACTTTTGAAAAGACACCAGAAACAAGGATAACATAAATCCCTGAAACGATAAGGGCACCAAACATAGCACCGCTGCCATGACTCTTACCAATCATAATGAGTGGAGCCACTGATTGGAAGGCAACTCCAAGCACAACTGGAAGACCAATACCGAAGTGTTTATTGAGTTGAAGTTGGAGGAAAGTTGCCACACCACACATGAAGATGTCAGTTGAAATCAAGTAGGTTAATTGATGAGCTGAATAGCCCAAAGCTCCAGCAATCATGATTGGAACCAGGATTGAGCCTGAGTACATGGCGAGTAGGTGTTGCAGTCCTAAGATTGCCGCCTGCGAGTGTTTCTCTTTATTTTGCATTAGATATCTGCCTCCTTAAATACGACTTGACCATTTTCGAAACGATCCAAACGAGCAAGTGAAACCACTGGGTAGCCGGCTTCTTCCAAAAGAGCACGACCATCTTGGAAGGATTTCTCGATAACGATACCGACAGCTTCGACGTGTGCGCCAGCCTCTTCAATGATTTGAATCAAACCTTTGGCAGCTTGACCGTTCGCTAGGAAATCATCAACGATGAGAACCTTGTCTTCAGGAGTGAGAAACTTGCTTGCGATAGAGACAGTACTAGTCACCTGCTTAGTGAAAGAGTAAACCTCAGCAGTGAGGATACCTTCATTCATGGTGATATTTTTAGCCTTCTTAGCAAAAATCATAGGGACATCCAAGGCCTCAGCCGCATAGAGGGCTGGTGCAATACCAGATGCCTCGATAGTCACCACCTTGGTGATACCAGCGTCCTTGAACTTGTCAGCAAAGACCTTTCCAATTTCACGCATGAGCTCAAAGTCTACTTGGTGAGTTAAGAAAGAGTCAACTTTGAGGATATTTTCCCCAAGGACATTCCCATCATTGAGAATGCGGTCTTCCAGTAATTTCATATTACCTCCTATAAATTGAATAACAATGCTGTGTCTTGATTTATTTCAGATTTTATTGAGACTCTGAAATAAATCAAAACCATCGAATAACAGAAAAAGGCCTGCAAAGCAAGCCTTTGAAATCACAAAAAGACAGTAAAAATCTTTCTATGACTATGTTAGCTTACTCATTGTTAGGTGTTACGGCACCTTGTAGAAACGTCACGCCCATTCGTGACATAAATAAGTAATGTTCTCATTGTTCGATGAAGCTGTCGATGGTTGATGATAAATCAATATCAACTCTTTTATAATACTATATTTTCTTTGAAGACTCAAAGAAAATATAGTATTATAAAAATGCACTCTTTAAAAAGTTGCAAAATTCAATCTAACATTATTGTAAGATTTGCTGAGAAAGGGCGATTCTTATGTCATTTTTGTTATAATAGTGAGAAATGAAAGAGGTTGAGTTATGCATAAGATTTTATTAGTTGAGGACGACGAGGTTATCCGTCAACAAGTCAAGAAAATACTAGAACAGTGGGGGTACGAAGTTGTTCTTGTTGAAGATTTCATGGAAGTATTATCTATTTTTGTAAAAGAAGAACCCCACTTGGTTCTTATGGATATTGGTTTACCTCTATTTAACGGTTATCACTGGTGTCAGGAAATTCGGAAGGTCTCCAAGGTGCCGATTATGTTCTTGTCCTCTAGAGATCAGGCCATGGATATCGTTATGGCAATCAATATGGGTGGAGACGACTTTGTGACTAAACCATTTGATCAAAATGTTCTCCTAGCAAAAATTCAAGGGCTTTTACGTCGTTCTTATGAGTTTGGTAAGGATCAGAGCCTTTTGGAATATAGAGGTGTGATACTGAACCTCAAAGCCATGGATTTGGTTTATCAGGGCGAAGTCGTTTCTTTGACTAAGAATGAGTTTCAGATTTTACAAGTTCTCTTCGAGCGTTCTGGTAATATTGTTAGTCGTGAAGACCTCATGAAGGAGCTTTGGAATAGTGACTTCTTTATTGATGATAACACTCTCTCTGTAAATGTGGCACGTTTACGTAAGAAGTTAGAAGCAGTCGGTTTGAATGATTTTATAGAAACCAAGAAAGGTGTCGGCTACGGGTTGCGTCATGATGGGTAAGTGTCAATTTATCAAAGACTATATTAGGTCTCGTCTGCCTTTCTATCTCTTGGTTATCTTTAACGGAATCCTCTTGCTTTTGTTTGCCTTTTTATTTGATGAGGTGGCAGATGTTCTTTATTATGCCCTGACAATCCTGACTTTTGTGACCATCATTATGCTGGCTTGGGACTTGCTTAGATCCTATCAGTCTTATAAGCTAGCTTATCTTTATGAGGAGATTACTCCCTTAAGTCCCTTGGAGTTTTACTTAGCCCAGAGCTTGGAAAATGCAAGGGAGAATCAGATGAATCAGACTGAGGAGGAGCGTAAGCGCTATACAGATTTAATGGACTACTACACTCTTTGGGTTCATCAAATCAAGACGCCAATAGCAGCCAGTCAATTGTTGGTTCAGGATGTCACAGATAGTAATACTAGGTCTCTCTTGGAGCAAGAAATCTTCAAAATCGATGCCTACACTAATTTGGTTTTGCAGTATTTACGTTTAGAAAACTTTCATGATGATTTGCAGTTGAAACAGGTTGCATTAGAACACTTGGTTAAAGAAGTTATTAGAAAGCATAGCCTTTTCTTTATTCAAAAAGGGTTGACCATTAACCTAGATAACTTGGATGTTAAGGTTATTTCAGATGAAAAATGGCTCTTAGTCATCATTGAGCAGGTCTTGTCAAACAGTTTGAAGTACACAAAGAGTGGCGGTATTGAAATCTACTTCAAGGATAATACGCTTTATCTTAAAGATTCTGGAATTGGTATCAAGGATAGTGATATTTTACGGGTTTTTGAGCGTGGCTTTTCAGGTTACAATGGCCGATTGACTCAGCAGTCGTCTGGGTTAGGTCTCTATCTTTCAAAGAAAATTGCTGATCAGCTTGGACATGATATTAGTATTAACTCCCAAGTAGGTCAAGGAACCACAGTTTCCATTCATTTTCAAAAGAAGAAGTTAGCCATTGATTGATAACTTACAAAAGTGTAAGAAATTAGACGACAAATGAAAGCAAGGGTTATGGTTTTGCCCCTGCTTTTTCTATAAAATGGTATCGAAGTTAAGTAAGAGATTCCTAAAATCTCACCCAATTCTACTAAATAAAGGAGCTTATTATGACATTACTAGATGTTCAACATGTTAAAAAAATTTATAAAGCACGTTTCAAAGGAAATCAGGTTGAAGCCCTTAAAGATATCCATTTTACGGTTGAAAAAGGTGAGTATGTTGCTATTATGGGTGAGTCTGGCTCAGGAAAATCAACCCTGCTCAACATCCTTGCCATGCTTGATAAACCAACGGCAGGGCGTGTCTACCTTAATGGTATGGACACAGCAACTATTAAAAATAAGGATGCTTCCAGTTTCCGTCGTGAAAGATTAGGATTTGTTTTCCAGGATTTCAATCTGTTAGATACTCTATCTGTTAAAGATAATATCTTGCTACCTTTGGTCCTTTCTCGACGCTCAGTTAAGCAAATGATGACACAAGTTGAAGCTATCAGTCGTCAACTGGGAATTCACTCTTTGCTAGAGAAGTACCCTTATGAAATTTCAGGTGGCCAAAAACAAAGGGTTGCAGTTGCGCGTGCGATCATCACTAAACCAGAAATCCTCTTAGCAGATGAGCCAACAGGCGCCTTGGATTCAAAATCTTCAGCGGCACTCTTGGATGTCTTTGAAACTATTAATGCCAGCGGTCAGACCATTCTTATGGTAACTCACTCAACAGCGGCCGCCAGTCGTGCGCAGCGTGTTTTGTTTATTAAGGATGGTATTCTTTATAATCAAATCTTCAAAGGGGATAAGTCTGAACATCAAATGTTCCAAGAAATTTCCGATACACTAACTACAATGGCAAGTGAGGTGAACTAATATGTTTCGTCTAACCAATAGACTGGCTTTGTCCAATCTCATAAAAAATCGTAAGCTTTACTATCCGTATACATTGGCAACTATTCTGGTTATTACCATTACCTATATTTTTACATCTTTAACGCTTAATTCGCATCTGGATGACTTACCTGGGGCAGATGCTATCAAGATGGTTTTGGGGTTGGGACTTGGGATTGTCGCCCTATCCTCTGGGATTATTGTTCTTTATGCCAACAGCTTTGTCATGAAAAATCGTTCAAAGGAGCTTGGTCTCTATAGTGTGCTAGGCTTAGAGAAACGTCACCTCTTTAGCATGATTTTAAAAGAAACGATGATTATGGGTTTTGTGACTTTGCTTCTAGGTATAGGTGTAGGGGCGCTATTCGATAAACTCATTTATGCTTTTCTTCAAAGGATTATCGGTGAAAGTACTGGTTTGGTTTCGACCTTTCAAGTAATGACAATTCCTATTGTTCTTGTCATCTTTGCTTGTATTTTTAGTTTGTTGGTTTTGGTAAATGGTTTCCGATTACTACGGCTTAATCCTTTACAATTAACTAAAGATGGCCTTAAGGGTGAGAAAAAAGGACGCTTCCTAGTTCTTCAAACCCTTTTAGGACTTGGGACTATGGGATATGGTTACTATCTTGCTCTTTCTGTTCAGAATCCAGTAACGGCTATTATCAGTTTTTTCCTAGCTGTTTTACTGGTCATTTTAGGGACTTATCTTCTCTTTAACGCTGGGACAACAGTAGTTCTGCAACTCTTGAAAAAGAAGAAAAGCTACTATTACAAGCCTAATAATATGATTTCCATTTCCAACCTTGTCTTTCGGATGAAGAAAAATGCAGTTGGGCTTGCAACCATTGCTATCCTCTCAAGTATGGTTCTGGTGACGCTTGTAGGTGCTGCAAGTATCTATGCTGGAAAAAAAGACTATTTGGCCAGTGCTGCTCCACATGAGTACTCAGTTACAGGAACGAATGTAGATGTAACAAGTACACAAAAGGTTATGGATAATTTCTTATCACAGTCTGGAAATCAGGTCAATAGAAAAACAGAAGTAACTTACCTCTACTTTGGTATCAAAGAACAAGAAAAAAACAAGTTAACCATCTTTTCTGAGAATGAAAGAAAAGTTCTACCAAAGTCAGTTTTTCTTGTCTTCTCACAAGCAACTTATAAGCAATTAACAGGTAAAGACCTCAATCTGACTTCAAATCAAGTTGGCTTATTTACTAAAAATAAAATATTGAAAGATCAAAAGAGTGTCTCTATCAATGGTCAAAACTACCAGATTCAGGAAAGCCTTAATGACTTTATTAAAGGTAAAGTACCTAATATCTTTACAACCATAGTTTCTGATTATAGCTACCTTGTCGTTCCTGATATGGATATTTTTAAAGAAAGTATCAAAGGAACAGCAACCACTCAATCTACTTATGTTGGTGTTAACGTCAAAGACCCTACACATGAAGCCAAGAAAAATTCAGATTTGTTAGACAAACTCACGGATAAAGAAACACAACAGTTAGCTGGACAAACTACTGGCGTCCCTGGGCCTAACCTCACTGCGAATAGCCGATATGATGTAGAAGGGATGCTAAATGGCTTTGTTGGCGGAACCTTATTTATCGGTATTTTCTTATCCATCATCTTCATGCTTGGCACAGTTCTCGTGATTTACTATAAACAGATTTCGGAAGGTTATGAGGACCGTGAGCGCTTTGTTATTCTTCAAAAGATTGGGTTAGACGGCCAACAAGTCAAGAAAACCATTCGTAAACAAGTTCTTACCGTCTTTTTCCTCCCTTTGATTTTTGCCTTTACACACTTAGCCTTTGCTTACCATATGATCAGTTTGATTGTGCGTGTTATTGGGGTTCTCAATCCAAATCTTATGTTAGTAGTCGCTATTATTGTTTGTGGCGTATTCTTCCTATCCTATGTCTTGGTTTTCGCCCTAACGTCGCGTTCTTATCGTAGAATTGTATCGATGTAACTAACATAGAGTCTAGTTCATGCTAGGCTCTATTTCTTTTATGCTATAATAGATGAAAGAATTATAAATCATCGGAGAAAACACATGTCACAGACTATTGATGTCAAACGTTACGAGGAGTTGGCACGTCAAAAGCAGGGGGAGCATCGCAAGTTTCTAGCGCAGCTCAAGAAGAAGGCACCTAAAAATTTAGATAAGATTGTTCAGCAAGTGCACAATGAAGTCTTCCAAGAAATTGATTGTACCCAGTGTGCAAATTGCTGTAAGACGCTAGGTCCAGATTTCACAGAGCAGGACATTACTCGCATTGCCAAGCATTTTCGCATGAAGTTACCTGCCTTTGAGGAGATGTACTTGCAGGTAGATGAGGATGGGGATAAGGTCTTCAAGTCTATGCCTTGTCCATTCTTGGGGCCTGATAATCTCTGTGATATTTATGATGTCCGTCCTAAGGCCTGTGCAGCCTTTCCTCACACGGATCGTAAGAAAATCTATCAGATCAATCATCTGACTATAAAAAATACGCTTTTCTGTCCAGCAGCCTACCTTTTTGTGGAAAAACTCAAGGACAGGATTTAGGGAGGACTTGTTATGAAACGCTTTAATTCAGGTGTTATTACCTTACTTATCATTGCTGCCTATTTTATCGCAACAGCTTTTATTCCAGATTTGTATTTGGCTTTTAATTATAAGTTGATTTTAGCCTTGCTTTTTGTGCTTTTGAGCTGGCAATCTAAGGGCAAATTTCTCTTTTTCATGGGGATGGCCTTTCTGTCGACCTATATCCATGATCTTTTCAGATTGGATTATTCGGAATGGACACTCTTTGTAGGGATTCTTATCTTAGGTATTGCGATGGACCGTTTGAGCAAGCCAAGTTATAAGAAAAACTTCTCTTACAAGGTGTCTAAAGAACATGAGCGAGAAATTTTTGCTAAGACTCTTTTTTCAGAGTCTGTGCAGGTGGTGACTTCTCAAAATCTTGAAACTGTCTATGCCAATGCTGATTTTGGGCGTTTGACCTTGGATTTGCGTCAGGCTCAGTTTATGACGGACCGACCTCAGATTGTGGTTCAGGCCAATTTTTCTCAGGTTATCATTCGAGTACCTAAGGATTGGCAAGTGGATACACACGGGCTTCATACAAGCCTAGCAGGAGTGAAAGGCTATGATAGTCTAGGAGAGCGAGAGTTATCAAGCACTACAGTTTCTCTAACAGGATCTGTATCCTTTGGACAGGTAACTATCAAACATTGAAAATAATGAAAGAGCGAAAGCTCTTTTTTTCTTGCAAATCCTTCTTGTATAGCATTGAATACGGTTACAAATAGTGCTATACTGGTAGTGAAAATAATTAGAAAATTGCAATCATTTACTAGAGAGGAGTTTTCTTATGGAACGATTTAATCTTCGGTCCTTCTTGTTGTTTTTACTAGCAGCTTGTTTTATCGCTAGTGCCTTTATTCCAGATTTTTGGATCATGGTCAACTATAATCTGGTCTTCTTCGTGGCTTTCTTTTGTTTTGGTATCTTGAATAGGCGACCTCTCCTTATTTTTCTTGGTTTGGCCTTCTTGTCACCCTATGTTCATGACTTGTTAAACCTCGACTTTGCACAGTGGAATCTCTTTAGCGGTATCTTTTTAATAGGTTTGGCCTTAGAGTTTCTCTTTGGTAGTCATCAAAAGAAAGGTCTCACTAAAGACTATAAGGTTAATAAAAACGACCAAGAAGGACCACATATTTCTGTTAAGACATATATGGCTGAGGATAGGTATCGCATCTATTCTCAAGAAGTCGAAACGGTTGATATGAATATGGCTTTCGGTGAGCTGTGGCTGGATTTGAGTCAAGCCAGCTTTGCATCAAGTCAGGTAGCAGTTCATCTTGATGCTAAGTTTGGTGAAATTCATATTCGACTTCCTCATGGTTGTGTCATGGACACCACTGGAATCTCACATCCCCTATCATCTGTAAAGGTAGATCGTTTTGAATCTGATTTAGAGCAAGTTGAAACGAGACTTCATCTGAGCGGAAGTCTCTTCTGTACCGAGTTGGAAGTTGAGTATTAAGATGGACTTGTATGGTAACGACATTTTAAAATAGCTTGAGTCCGATACCCAAAGAAAGGAAATCACACATATGAGTGAAACGGTTATTCACGTCACATCCCTTGGAAAAAGAATCAAGGGGAAGACAATTTTAGAGGATATTAGTTTTGAGATTAACCAGGGAGATTGTGTTGCCTTGATTGGACCTAATGGGGCGGGTAAGACTGTCTTGATGTCCTGTATTCTTGGCGATAAAAAGCCGAGCAGCGGTCAGGTCCTCATTGATGGTAAGGCAGGTAAGGCCAAAAATAAAATTGCGGTTCTCCTTCAGGAAAATACCATTCCAAATAGTTTGAAAGTGGAAGAGCTGATTGCCTTCTTCCAATCTATTTCTGATAATCCCTTGACCAATCAAGAGGTTCAGGAACTCCTGCAATTTAAGGAAGACCAGTACCAGCAGTTTGCGGACAAACTCTCAGGTGGGCAAAGACGTCTTCTGGCTTTTGTCCTTTGTTTGATTGATAAACCTAAAATCCTCTTTTTGGACGAACCGACAGCGGGTATGGATACCTCGACTCGTCAGCGTTTCTGGGAGATTGTCAATGACTTGAAAGAATCAGGTGTGACCATTCTCTATTCCTCTCACTATATTGAAGAAGTGGAACACACAGCTGACCGTATCTTAGTCCTCCATCAAGGGAAACTTATCAGAGATACTACGCCATACGCTATGCGACACGAGGAGAAAGAGAAGCAGGTCACTCTTCCAAGTAGCTTTGTTAACATTGTTCATGGCTTGGAAGATATATATGAGGTTACTGAAAAGCGGGATGTCATTAGCTTCATGACCAAAGATATCGAAAAGGTATGGCAAAGTCTTGAAGAAGCGGGCTGTGGAATTTCTGATATTGAAATCCAAAATAAAACACTCTTGGATAGCCTATTTGATTCAACAAGGGAGGACAAGGCATGAAAGCATTACTAAAAATTGAATGGATAAAAACGTGGCGAAGCTGGCCAGTCTTTATCATGGGAATCGGAATGCCTGTTGGCTTTTTCCTCCTTTTCTCAAGTATTGTCTCAACACCTAATCCTGAGGCTCAAAAAGATTTTTTGCTGTCTTATATGTTGACCATGACTGGCTTTTCCATGTCTAGCTTTGGTTTATTTACCTTCCCTTATATGTTGCAAGAGGACCAAACGGAGCACTGGTTGACCTATATCGAGCATTCCAAAATCAGCATTTCGGCTTATTATCTATCTAAGATCTTTCGTGTTTTGCTGAATTTTATGGTGGCTATCATTGTGACCTTTTGTGTGGGAGCCTTTGTTCGAGATATTGAGTTGCCTTTGTCAGGTTGGCTAGGTTCAGGTGCCCTCTTACTTCTATCAAGCTTGGTCTTTTTGGCCTTTGGCTTGCTTATCGCTCAGATTAAATCCCAACAAATCATGTCTGTGGTTGCAAATATCACCTACCTTGGCTTGGCTATTGTGGGTGGTTCATGGATGCCTATTTCCATGTTCCCTAAGTGGGTTCAGAGCATTTCTGAGTGGACGCCTGTCTATCATGTCAATGAGTTAGTCGTTAATTTTGCAAAGGACGGGACATTTTCATGGAAATCACTTTTGTTTATTTTGGCTTATACTGCCGTAGCAACAGGGCTTGCCCTCTTTATCAAGTCGCAAAGAGAAAGTGATCGAGGTTAAAGGAGAAATAATGGATATTTGGCAGAAAATGTATGAAAAGGCTCAAGCCTTGTATCAGCCACAGGAAGTCTCAGACTTTGTCTATGCTAGGCATGTTGTAGCTGCCGTTGAGGCTGAAGATGGGCAAATTTTCACAGGCTTTTGTATGGAAGGGACGTGTGGTGTTTTCCATCTATGTGCCGAAAGGGCTGCCCTTTTCAATATGTTTCAAGAAACTGGTCAGACTAAGGTCAAGCGTATTATCGCTTTTCGTGACCAGCCACCTCATGGTGGACCATCTGGCATGCCTTGTGGAGCTTGTCGAGAATTTTTAATGGAACTGCATCCCGACAATCGTAATTTAGAGTTCATGGTTGACTACGAAACACGTCAGACCGTCACTTTGGGAGAATTATTGCCACTGTGGTGGGGAGAAGAACGGGCTCAACAATTTGAAGAAAAGTCGCAAGACAAGGCTTAAAGTTTATAGAAATCACAAAATCCTCGCATGTTAAGTGTGAGGGTTTATTTTTTGAAATTAATTTCAGAAAATTCGAAATTTACCTTGAAATTCAAAATGAAAGTGCTATACTATATCGTGAAAATAGAAAGAAGGTTTCATTATGGAGTCACTTGTATCTTTTAGTAAATGGCTCAGCAAATGGTTTACTGTAGCTGTTATTCTCTGGGCTGTCTTTAACTACGCCCTTCCAGCAACAAGTAGTTGGGTCATTCCCAATACGGCCTACTTGCTTGGTTTGATTCTCTTTGGTATGGGGCTTACTTTGACCACTGAGGATTTCAAACGTATTGCTAAGCGTCCAATTCCAGTTGTTCTCGGGACTGTAGCTCACTATGTCATCATGCCTGGTTTGGCTTGGTTGCTTTGTATGATTTTCCATCTGAAAGGTGCGACAGCAGCAGGGGTTATCCTTGTTGGCTCTTGTCCAAGTGGGACTTCATCGAGTGTCATGGCCTTCCTTTCAGGTGGGGATGTTGCCTTGGATGTCTCTATTGAAACCCTCTCAACTCTCTTGGCACCACTCATGATTCCAACCCTCCTGTCATTCTTGGCTGGTCAGTACGTGAGTGTCCCTGCCCAAAGCCTCTTCCTAAGTACCTTGCGTATCGTGGTTGTCCCTATTATCTTGGGTGTGCTCGTTCACTCAATCTTTGGTAAGAAAATCGATGCCATCATCAAGATTATGCCTTTGATTTCACAAGCCGCCATCCTCTTGATTGTTGGAGCAGTTGTTTCTGCCAACCATGCCAATATTTTCACAGCAGCGACAGCCCTTGTTATCCCAGTTGTTATGCTTCATAACCTTTGTGGTTATGCGCTTGGTTTTGGATTTTCAAAAATCCTTGGTTTGGAAGAACCACAACAAAAAGCCATTACTTTCGAAGTGGGGATGCAAGACTCAAGTCTTGGAGCAACCCTTGCCATGAAATATTTCGTGCCACAAGCTGCCATCCCATCAACTATCTTCAGTATTTGGCACAATATCTCAGGTTCTATCCTTTCATCATGGTGGAAGAACCATTCAAAAAATAATCATTAAGATAAATGAAAAGCTGACCTTGGGTTGGCTTTTTTAATGTCACATGTCACATGACAAATGTCATATCATGTCATGACATCTGGTGCTAAAAAGAGAATGACCAAAAAGATATACTTTAGTCATAACTTAGAAATAATAAAAAACGAAAGAGGTCATCTCATGAAAATCAAAACATCTTACCTTATCTACGCAGTTATCGGAACTATCTTTGCTGGACTTAGCATGTTTACTGACATCTTTGAAAAAGGCAATTTTGAAGCTATCTTCTCACATCTGGGAATGATTATTGGCTTGTCTATCTCAGCCTACATTCTCATCACTATGGCTAAAAGTTTTATCGACCTTGTCATAAATGATTTAAAAAACTAGGAGGCCCAGCATGAAACTATTGAAAATGCTAAGCATCATGCTTCTAGCAGCAATTTGGACCATCCTCTTTGCTTATGTCCTACTTCATGGCAGCAGTGATATTCTCTATAGTGTTATGGGAGTATCTGTTGCAGCTTGTTATGTTTTTCTAGCCTTCTACAAAAAGAAAGGAAATCACACACATGAGTGAAACAATCCTTCAAGTCACAAATCTTGTTAAAAAAATCAAAGGGAAAACGATTTTAGACCATATTAGCTTTGAGGTGGGACAAGGCGATTGTCTTGCCTTAATTGGGCCCAACGGTGCCGGTAAAACGACCTTAATGTCCTGTATTCTTGGCGATAAGAAAGCCAGTAGCGGTCAAGTCTTTATCAAGGGTAAAAAGGGAAAAGCGCAAGATCAAATTGCGGTTCTCCTTCAAGAAAATACTATTCCTTCACAATTAAGAGTTAGGGAACTGATTGCTTTTTTCCAAGATATTTCTGAAAATGGGTTATCTAAAGAAGAAATTCAAGCACTCTTACAATTTAAAGATGACCAGTATCAGCAGTTTGCGGACAAACTCTCAGGAGGGCAAAAACGTCTTCTTGCTTTTGTTCTCTGTCTTATTGGTAAGCCTGACATTCTCTTTTTAGATGAACCGACAGCAGGGATGGACACTACGACACGCCAACGTTTCTGGGAAATCATCAATGATCTGAAAAAGTCAGGTGTGACCATCCTCTATTCGTCCCACTATATCGAAGAAGTCGAGCACACAGCTGACCGTATTTTGGTCCTTCATCAGGGGAAACTCATCAGGGATACTACGCCACACGCTATGCGTAGCGAAGAAAAGGAAAAACAAGTCACCTTATCAAGTCGCTTTGCGCCAAGTCTTGACAAACTGGCAGACATTTATGATGTGACTGAAAAACGTGATGTTGTAACCTTTATGACTAAAGATATTGAAAGTGTATGGAGTAGTTTACAAGCTCACGGCTGTCGCATTTCTGACATTGAAATTCAAAACAAAACACTTTTAGATAGCTTATTTGATAGCACAAGGGAGGACAAGTCATGAAAGCACTACTTAAAATCGAATGGATAAAAACATGGCGCAGTTGGCCCGTCTTTATCATGTCTATCGGAATGCCCGTCGGATTTTTCCTCTTGTATTCAGGTATGGAAATGAGTCCTGACCCAGAGTCACAAAAAGCCTTTATTTTGTCCTATATGTTGACCATGACAGGATTCTCTATGTCCAGCTTTGGTTTCTTTACCTTTCCCTACATGCTTAGAGAGGATCAAACGGAGCATTGGCTAACCTATATCGAACATTCAAAAATCAGTATTCAGGCCTACTACCTCTCTAAAATCTTCCGAGTTCTTATGAACTTTATGGTTGCTATCATCGTAACTTTCTGTGTAGGAGCTTTTGTGCGTGATGTTAAGATGCCATTATCACATTGGCTTGGTTCAGGGGCTCTTTTACTCTTGTCAAGCCTAGTCTTCCTATCCTTTGGCTTGCTCCTAGCCCAAATTAAGTCTCAACAAATCATGGCTATTGTCGGAAATATCGTCTTTCTTGGACTTGCTATTATTGGTGGTTCTTGGATGCCAGTAACCTTGTTTCCAAAATGGGTTCAGCACATTTCTGAGTGGACACCCATCTATCATATCAATCAATTGGTAGTCAATTTTGCGAAAAAAGGGGAATTTTCATGGAAATCTCTCATTTTTATCTTGGTCTATGCTACAATAGCTACAGGCTTAGCCCTTTTTATCAAATCTTACAGAGAAAGTGACCATGTTTAGAACATACCAGAAAAATGATTTTGCTTATTTTGTTAGTCTGATTTTCCTAGTCTTCCCGATCTTAGGAGTTTTTGGTGGGTATTATCCAGTCTGGACCCTAGTTTTGACGGGTCTGTTTACCATCGCTTATCTCCTTATAGTGTATTTGAAAAAAGCTTATAGTAAGTGGATTCCCTTCCTGTGGTTTTACACTTTAGCTTACATTATCTTTATGTCCATGACCTTCCAGGGGGGCATGATGTGGTTTGTTTTTTTCAATGTCAATCTTCTCGTTTGGCGCTTTGAGGATAGCATATCATCTTATCGATTCTTCTCCTTTCTAGTGACCCTCTTGATTTTGACGTCATCATCCTTCCTATTGACAGACGATTTGAGTACCCACCTCATGTCTATGGCTATTACCTTATTTTCTTTGGGAATGTACTATTTTCAAAACCGTATACGTCAGGAGAGAAAGATGGAAGAGGCCCTTGCGGAGAAGAATCGGACCATTAATATCCTGTCAGCTGAAAATGAACGCAATCGTATTGGTCGTGATTTGCACGATACCTTAGGACATACCTTTGCCATGATGAGTCTTAAAACCGAGTTGGCTCTAAAACAGATGGACAAGGAGCAGTATGAAGCTGCTAGAAAGAATCTGGAAGAATTGAACCAGATTAGCCTTGACTCCATGTACGAGGTGCGTGAGATTGTTAATAAGCTCAAGTACCGAACGGTGGCAGAGGAGTTACTGGAACTTGAGCGACTCTTTGACCTATCTGATATCGTCCTGACCGTGGATAGTAGCCTTGACTTAGACAGCCTGTCACCAGTTAGTCAGTCTACCTTGTCCATGGTGCTTCGTGAACTGGCCAATAATGTCATCAAACATAGCCAGGCCGATAGCTGTCAGATTCGTCTAAGACGTGATCATGGTATTGTCCTTGAGTTCGAGGATGATGGTTGTGGCTTTAAGGAGGTCACAGGACAAGAACTACACAGTATCAGAGAGCGCCTCAGTTTGGTAGATGGAGACTTGGAAATTCTGTCTCAATCGCATCCAACAATCATTCGTGTGCATTTGAAAGAGGGAGGAAAAGCATGAAATTATTAGTTGCCGAAGACCAGTCAATGTTGAGGGATGCCCTCTGCCAGCTCCTCATGTTGGAAGACGATGTCGAAGAGGTCCATGCGGCTAGTGATGGTCAAGAAGCCATTGCTCTCTTGGAAAAAGAAGAAGTCGACGTAGCCATTTTAGACATTGAAATGCCAGCTAAGACAGGCCTTGATGTCCTAGAGTGGATCCGTGCCAACCAAAGAGAAACGAAGGTCGTTATTGTGACCACCTTCAAACGTAAAGGCTATTTTAAACGAGCCCTTGCAGCCCAGGTGGATGCCTATGTGCTCAAAGAGCGTTCCATCAGTGACCTCATGGCGACCATCCATACCGTCCTAGCAGGTCAAAAGGAGTACTCACCAGAGCTTGTCGAAGGTGTCGCCTTTGACAATAATCCACTCAGTCAACGTGAACAAGAAGTCTTGGCCATGGTTGCCCAAGGTTCAACCAACCAAGAAATCGCCGAAAGCCTCTTTCTCTCAAATGGAACCGTCCGAAATTACATGACAGCCATCCTGACCAAACTCGATGCAGGCAACCGAACAGAAGCCGTCCGCATTGCCAAAGAAAAAGACTGGTTGGGGTGAGGAGAAATAGATAAGAATGAAGTCACCATATGGTGGCTTTTTTCATTATCCGGTCACTATATAGAAAGTATTTTACATTTTTTCCAATATTTTGATTTATAATAGTGCTATAATTGTAGATAATAATTTTGTTAATTCTAATAACAACCTTTGGATGAAAAGGAGATATCAAATGGTAGTTTCTGAAAAACGAATTGAAGACCTAAAAGGATTAAAATTTAATGTTCCTTCATATCAAAGGGGATATCGCTGGACTGAACATGAGGTTACAACTCTTTTAGAAGACCTCTATACACATAGTAAACAAAACAGAGATTATAAGTACTGTTTGCAGCCCTTGATTGTTAAGAAAGTTTCAGATAATACTTATGATGTAGTTGATGGTCAACAGAGGCTAACAACGATCTTTATTTTTTTGAAATTTATGTCTGCTGAATTTAGTAGTGGTCGTAGAAGAAGTAATCAATACGATTACTTTGAGTTGGTTTATGAAACAAGAGAACAGAGTGCTAAGTATTTAAAAGAATTAAACTTTGACACTTATCAAGAAATCGAAGATTATGATATTGACGCAAATCATATCAGTAAAGCTTTTGCTGCTATTGATAAATGGGTGGAACGAGAAGATATTAATTCGGATAATGCTTTACACGATATTTATCAAGTCTTAACAGAAGCTGTTTTCTTTATTTGGTATGAAATTGATGAGACAGAAGACCCTATAAAACTATTTACTAAAGTTAACTTAGGTAAGATTCCTTTGACTAATGCTGAACTTATTAAGGCTCTATTGTTAGATCAAACTAATTATGAATCTGAAAATGATAGTGAAAGGATTCAAAGGGGAATAGAATGGGATATTATTGAACATAGACTTCAAGAGGAATCATTTTGGAAGTTTCTTACAAATAGTGAGAATTATGTCACTAGGATAGATCTTTTGTTTAACCTACTTGAACATGAAACTTTAGAAATACCTCAAAATGATATTTACGCAACTTTTTACTCAATCTACTCAAAATATCAAAATGCTGAAAATAAATCGATTTTTATAAGTGACTACTGGGATAAAGTCTACTTAAAATTTGAAGAATTGACCAATTGGTACAAGGACCTAAATAGATACCATTTAATCGGCTATCTATTATCGGTTGGCGCTAAGAAAATTGAAGAGGTCTCTGAAGCTACTAGAGGGATGAAAAAGTCGGAAGCTTTTTCTAAATTAAAAGACCTTGCTTATAAAACTCTTCCGGGTGATATAGCTTTAGAAGAACTTTCCTATGGTACTAAAAATAAAGATATCAAATCTACTCTTTTACTGTTTAATCTCGTTACTTTGATTAATAAGAGTGAAAAACAATATCGATTTCCTTTTGATATTTATAAGAAAGAGAAATGGGATATCGAGCATATTCATGCTACGGCCGATGAGACTGCTGAAGCTGATGATAGTCTAGCTAATTTAACCTTGCTAGACGCTAATACGAATCGATCTTATGGAAATAGCCCATTTAATCAAAAACGAAAAATTATTATTGAGGTTGATGCAGAAGGGAAATTTGTACCTGTTTGTACGCGTAATGTGTTTTTGAAAGTCTATAGCAATGAGGTAGATGGACTTGATGACTGGACTGAAAAGGATAAAGACAGTTATATTCAAGCGATAAAACAGGAATTCAACCAATTTTTTGGAGATGATGAGGAGTAGTCATGCAAGAGATTAACGCAAAATATAACTTAAAATCATTGTTAGAAAATTATCGAGTCGTAATTCCATTGATTCAGCGAGACTATGCACAAGGTAGAAAGGATAAAAGAACCACCGAAGTTCGAAAAAAATTACTCCAGGATATAAATACTGCCTTACTTGATACAAACGTTGGACCACTCGATTTGAATTTTATTTATGGAAAATCAACTCATGGGAAGTTTATTCCATTAGATGGGCAACAACGTCTGACAACTTTATTCTTGGTTTATCTTTTTGCTTATAGAGATAATGATGAGTGTGACTTTTTGGGTAATTTCTCTTATAAAACTAGAGAATCTTCTACACAATTTTTCAAGAGTCTATTTGAGAACAGAAAAACTATCTTTACAGAAACAAAAAATCCTTCCGAAATTATAACAGATGAGCCATGGTTTGCAGATTCATGGCAGTTAGATCCAACTGTACAAGGTGCTTTGAAAACACTAGATGACATTTCTGACTCTTTTGATTATGGGTTTGATTATGTTTCAGTATTATCAGATTCTAGTAACCAAAAACTTGTGTTCAATTTTCTAGATATTGATAAACTTGGTTCAGAAGATGAGCTCTATATCAAACTGAATTCTAGAGGGCGCCCATTAACTGACTTTGAAAATTTTAAAGCAAGATTAATTGATAGAATAAAGAAAATAGATAGTCATTTAGAAAGGGAATTTTCCCAAAATATTGATACAAAATGGACTGATGTTATTTGGAATATTGATAAAAATGCCTTTGACACCAACTTTTTAAATTTATTTGAAATTGTGCTTATCAATAATTTAGATAGCCTTGATTATTCTAAACGCGACAATTGGACTCTTGAAATCGACTTTGAAACTGTAGAAATTAGTCATATAAAAATAATTGTATCTGTTCTTGACTTTCTCTCAGAGAATAAAATGCCTGAGGTTTCGTCTATCTTAGAACGTTCAATTGTCAAAAAATATTTGAAGGATAGGATTTATTTTCACGTTATTTCAACATTCTTAGAACATCACGGTGATACGTTAGATACTAGCTATAAAAACTGGTATCGTATCTTTAAGAACTTGATTAATAACTCAGTTATAGATTCTCAAGAATCATATGAACGGGCAATCAAGGGGATTAATGAACAAATCGAACATACTTCAGACCTGCTAGAATATCTAGCCGAGGGAAATAGAATTAATGGTTTCAGTATTGACCAAGTTGACGAAGAGATTGAAAAAGCTAAATTGCTAACTGCAGATGATTCCTATAGAGAGATTATTGAAGTAGCTGAAAAGAATCGTTATTTTGATGGTCAAATTCGAAGTTGCTTCTACTTCGAAGCGAATGATTTGCCAAGCAGAAAGATTGATGTTATTTCAATCTATTGGAATAAAATATCAAAAATGTTTACTGAAACAAAGCCTGAAGAAGGTCTATTAATGCGGGCAGCTTTGCTAGCTCTAGGAGACTATACAATGACTACAGCTAATAATTATAAAACGCTGTATCGGGATAATTCAAATGAGTCTTCTGGGTCTGCACCAAGCCTTAAAAGTTTATTTTCATCTCGAAATGAGTATGTCAAAAGATTACTTGATGAACTCGATATGACCAAGCCGCTAGATGTTGAGTATCGTCGTATTATCCAAGAAAATATTAGTAATATAGCTCCTCAAGAATGGCGTTATGCCTTCATTGCTTACTATGAAACCATGTTTAGTAAAATGACTCCTTCACAATATAGAATGAAATCTCCGTTCTGGCTTAATCGTTCAGAAGAGATGTTGTTAATTCCCAATAAGAGCTCTAGTGCTAGAAATTATGATATTCATTTGATAGCACTAGAAGAAAAACTAAAGGAATTAGGAATAAAATCTGATTATAGAAGTGAAAAAAGTATTGGAACAACTGATAGAATCCTTTATGTAAATGAAGTATATGAAGTCAGATTTCGAGGAAATCATTTTAGCCTTAATTTAATAGGTGGCGAAGAAGCAGAGGAAGAACATTTTGATTCTACGCTATCATTTTTGGATATAGCAGAATACTTGAATAATAAATTGCACTAATATTATCACAAAGGCTAGTGAAATTCACACTGGCCTTTGTGTATTAAATCTCTATTTTTATTGTAAGCTAGTACAAAAAAGACTAGATATTATTACGAACAGAATTAGGATAATTTTTCAATTTTCAAAGGGACTTTGAGTTTTTTAGATAAGTATTGAAAGTAAAAGCATACTAACGTAGAGGATAATGATATTATATTCTATAAGTTATAATCAAGCATGAGGTCGAATAATGAAAGAAGAAAATAATTTGCAAGGGAAAACCAGTCGTCTTTTATATTTTATGTCTGAATTGGAAAAGGGGCATAAGGTTAATAAAACTGATTACCTTAAACGTTTTAATATCGCCGAGCGAACCTTTAAAGATGATTTAAGGGAATTAAAGGAAAATCTAAAACATACTAAGATTAGTAGTGAGGAAATCTCCGACGGGAGAAAGTACTCACTACTTTTTCTTTATGTTAAAGTAGTGGTGTCTTGTTAAGTCGATAAGTCCTTTGGCGCTAGACGTCGTAACTAAAACTGACAAGACACCTGTTTTAGGAAGAATGTTATCAAAGTATGTGGGACGAAAAACGTCGAGTATTGAAAATGGCATCACTAAAGCAAGGAATCATTCAAGACAAAGAGGTAATATCATGCGAGTAGTTTTTGGTATTGACGTGAGTAAAGCAAGTTCAGAAGTAGCCATCTTGGTCAATGGAGAAAAAGTACATGGCTATACCATACCCAATGATGCAATCGGATTTAATCGACTACTTGGGGACTTGAAGACTGTTCACCAGCCAGAGATTGTCTTCGAGGCGACTGGTGTCTATTCTCGTCGTCTTCAGGCCTTCTTTGAGGATAATAGTTACGCTTATACACGGCTCAATCCTTTAGAATCCAAAAAACAACTAGATAGCTTACGAGTACGTAAAACCGATAAGATTGACGCTGAAAAACTAGCTATGTCTCAGTTCATCCTCAATCGTAAACCAAGCTATGTCCAAGAAGCGCTTTACCAAGAATTACGCGATCTCAGTCGTTTCTATCAGAATCTTACTGAGGATATTGTCTGCGCTAAAAACCGTCTGCACAAGGTTTTACAGGTCACTTTTCCTGAATTGGAAAACATCTTGTCAGCACCAACTGGGGAACAATATTGGAACTTGGTAATAACTTTTCCATGTAATAGTTTTGTACTGGAGTCGGATGACGCCACATTAACAGCTACCATCCGTCAGTCTACGGCAAAACGCATCTCTGAAAAACGTGTGACTTACTTAGTAGATAAGCTTACAAAACTAGCTAATCAGTCTTATTGTGCGGTCAAAAAAACCTCTCCAGTGATAGAAGAGGTCAAATACTATGCAAGGGAGTTACTTAGGCTTTCTGAACACAGACAAGGTGTTTTAGAGGAGATGGTAACATTGGCTCAATCTTTGCCAGAATACGAGATTTTACTCTCTATTCCTGGAATAGCTGAAACCACAGCGACAAGTATTATTGGCGAACTTGGTGACATTCGTCGATTTCACTCTGCCAATCAAATCAATGCTT
>ERZ772912.54-NODE-54-length-53078-cov-7.648662_pt1 | contig 53078 bp, 38 predicted proteins | sample MGYA00512119_ERZ772912 | MGnify/ENA primary metagenome ERZ772912 (study PRJEB29015, sample SAMEA2738048) | human oral metagenome | biome: human oral; feature: human-associated habitat; material: saliva | place: China | collected 2230 ...
AATAATTAATTTTTGGTAAAAAAAATTACTTTTTAATAAATGGTTTTTATAGGATTTTGGAAACGAATTACACAGGAATTATATTTTAAAATAAATTAAAATTATGATATAGATAAAATAACAAGAATATAGATAAGAATTATCAGAAAATATAGGTTTGTTTTTCGATATAAAACGTTAATTTATCAATGATTAGAGCTTGTTTAAATTTTTTTGAAAATAATCTAAAAATTATAATTTATTAATGCTTCTAACTAGTTTTAAGACATATAATAGTATATAATAGACAGTGAGAAAGTGTTTTTTTGGAAAGGATAAAATGATCGAAATAATTGTAAATACAAACAGCAAAAATTCTGTAAAAAAGTTATCTGAATTAGAAAAAATATTTAAGGCGAAGAAAATAGTTTATAAAGTTCATAGAACGTCAAAAACTATTACCGCTAAGGAACTAATGGATGAAGTTTCATCAGAAGAATTGATAGTTATAGGGGGAGATGGAACAATTAATGAAGTCATCAACAACTATCGTGATGAAAAGATTATCTATTTAGCAAAAGGTTCAGGTAATGATTTAGCAAGATCACTGGCACTAAAATCAGAAAATATAATGGATTTAATAAAATCAAATAAAGTAAGTATATATGATGTTGCTAGTGTGAATGGGGAGAAATTTTGTTCTGGATTAGATATAGGGTTTAATGCGGATATAATAAAACGTGAAAAACAAACTAAGTTAAAAAAGTATCTAAAGAAGTATATTTACATTTATTGCGGGATTTTAAGTTTGTTGTCGCTGAAAAAATACTATGTAAAGGCGGAGTATGATGAGGGGAAAATAGAAAGTAGTAATATCTATTTATTTAATATCATGATTCAACCTTATGAAGGTGGAGGTATAAAGTTTTCTGATACCGCAAATGGTCAAGATGGATTTCTTCATGTGATGGTAATGAATGATATGAACTTTAGAACTTTTGTCTATAATTATATATGCCTTCTTTTAAAACAACATCAGAAGATGAGAGGTGTAAAATATATAAAAACAAAAAAAATAAAGATTGAGACTGATCAAAAACATTACCAAATTGATGGAGAATTAAAGAAGGCCAAAGGAATTTTAGATATAAAATGCATAGAAAAATTCTATAAGATTAAGAGAAAATAAGGGGATAATTTAAGTAAATAGTTGGGGATAGTAAATACAAAGGCAGATTTACTATTTATTAGAGTAATTTACATTTAAAATTATCCCTTGTTTTTTGTGGAATCTTAATAAAAAAATGAAAAGAGGAAGAGAAGGAAAAATGAGCAGAAGAATGAGAAATAGTGGTATAGAAGAGTCGAAGATAGATGGCTTTAGAGTAGTTAACGGGTTGCTAACTATAGCTTTATTAGTACTAGGAGCTATAGTTCTGTGGACGATGTTTTCGCATAATTTCCTGGACTTTAGAGGAGTTAACTATATTATAGCGATAAGTACTTTGTTGGTACTATTAATGGGGTTATACTCTGTGGTTAAAAGAAAGGTGAAAGTTCTTACTACAATACTGTTAGTAATAATGAATATAGTACTTGTATTTACATATTCGCAATTTAGAACTGCGATCAACTTATTTGATAATTTAAATAGTACGGCAGCGGTAAGTGAATATACTATGAGTGTAGTAGTGCCAAAAGATAGTGATATTAATTCGATAAATGATTTGAGTGGTGCTGATGTAGCAGCTCCAGTATCAAGTGATGGAGATAATATCAACAAGCTAATGAAAGATATTCGTGCAAAAAACAACAATAAATCATTAGATTTAGTGGAAGAAAAAAGTTATATTAGCTCTTATGAAAGTTTAGAAAAAGGTACTAGCAAGGCTATGGTATTAAACAGTGCGCATGAAAGTTTTGTGACTAGTCAATACCCAGATTTTAGCGAAAAAACTAAGAAAATATATGAACTTAAAATAACAAAACAAGTAGATTCAAAAGGTAATGAAAAAGTTGGAGATACATTTAATGTTTATATAAGTGGTATAGACACACATGGTCCAATATCTTCAGTATCTCGTTCTGATGTGAATATAATAATGACGGTCAATAAAAAAACAGGTAAGATATTATTAACAACAACACCTAGAGATTCATATGTGAAAATAGCTGATGGTGGAAATAACCAGTATGATAAATTGACACATGCGGGTATATATGGAGTTGATGCTTCTATCCATACTTTAGAGAATCTATATGATATTAAGATAGACTATTATGCTAGACTTAACTTTACATCATTTACTAAGATCATTGATATTATAGGTGGTGTAGATGTTTATAATGATCAAAGTTTTGTATCGCACATAGGAAATTATAATTTTGAACCTGGTATGTTACATCTTGACTCTGCACACGCATTAGCGTTTGTAAGAGAACGTTATAGCTTAACTGACGGAGATAACGATAGAGGTAAAAACCAAGAGAAAGTTATTACTGCGATAATTAAAAAATTATCAACAAAAGAAGCTCTTTCAAATTATAACAGCATAATTAAAGAGTTGACAGAATCTATTCAAACTAATATGCCGCTTGAGACAGCTATGGGACTTGCAAATGAGCAGTTAAGTGCTGGAAAAGATTATATTGTAAGTTCTCAAGCATTAACAGGAACAGGAAGCATGGGGTTAACATCTTATGCTATGCCTGAGGCAAATCTATATATGACACAAATAGATGATAAGAGTTTAAATGAAGTCAAAGAAAATATTAAAAATGTATTGGAAGGAAAATAAATGAGAGAAGGAATAAGGATAGTTGATATTCATTCACATATAATCTTTGGTGTTGATGACGGCGCTAGTGATGAAAGTGATACTAGAAAACTATTAGAAGAAAGTTATAAACAAGGGGTACGTACTATAATTGCTACCCCTCATAGAAGACGTGGGATGTTTGAAACATCTAATGAAGTTATTAAAGAAAATTTTGCAAGGGTTGAGGAAATTGCTCGTGAAGTAGCGGATGATTTAGAGGTATATCTAGGAAGTGAAGTTTTTTATAGAGAAGGTGAAATCGCAAAAATAGAGAGTGGCAACTATGAAACACTAGCACAGACAGACTATATATTAATAGAATTTTCTTATGAAATACGCTATAGAGAAATGTACAATGCATTAAACAATATACTTCAATTAGGTCTTACGCCGGTAATTGCTCACATAGAAAGATATAACAATCTTGATGAGAAAAAAGCGCAAGAGTTAGTTAATATGGGGTGTTTAGTTCAAATCAATGCTGCAAGTATACTTAAACCGAAGTTATTTGGAGATAAACATAAAAACTACAAAAAACGTGCTAAAAAATATTTAGATGCTGAACTAGTTCATTTTATTGCTAGTGATATGCACAATATGACTACTAGACGAACGTATATGGAAGAAGCATTCAACATAATCGAGAAAAAATATGGAACAACATATGCTTTTGAATTATTCTCAAAAAACCAAGAACGACTATTAATGAATAAAATTATATAAGGAAAAGAGGAGAAGCCAAGAATGGATAATCAAGAAAAAGATTTTGTACAAATAGATATAATGCTGTTATTAAGAAGAATATGGAGCCAAAAACTAATAATAGTGTTAACAACGCTAGTTTTTACAGCTGGGGCGCTAATGTATAGCTTGTTTATTGCAACACCAAAATACAATAGTACAACAAGAGTATACGTGGTAAATCAGAAAAAAGACAATCAAGCCATTACTACACAAGACGTTCAACTGGGTACATTATTAGTTAAAGACTATAAAGAAATTATTTTATCAAATAGTGTTATGAGTGATGTAGTAGCAAAAAATAAATTACAAATAACTCCTGGAGAGCTTGCTAAAAAAATTAGCGTTGATGCTCCAAAAGATACACGTATAATTTCTATTACTGTAACTGATAAAGATCCGCAAAAAGCACGTGATTTAGCTAATGCTGTAAGAGAAGTATCAGCAGATAAAATTAAAGAAGTTACAAAAATAGAAGACGTAACAACTTTAGAGCAAGCAGAAGCAGCTTTAACACCAAGTTCGCCTAATGTATTTAAAAATTCAGTACTAGCAGCGTTATTAGGGTTAATTTTAGCGGTTGGTGGAGTAGTGTTAATAGAACTTATGGATGATAGAATCAAACGTCCAGAAGATATTGAAGAAACAATGAATCTAGTACTTTTAGGTGTTATCCCAAGTACAAATAAAAAATAGGAGAAGATTATGTCGCAAATCAATTTGTTAACGAATGAAAGAATAGTAGATAGAACTAATACAGAGTATTATAATGCGCTAAGAACAAATATTCAGTTTTTAGGAAAAGATATAAAAGTTATTGCACTGACATCGACAAGTGAAAACGAAGGGAAAAGTACAGTTTCTGTAAATATAGCAATTTCACTGGCGGAACTAGGGTATAAAACTATCTTAGTAGATGCTGACACAAGAAAATCTGTTATGGCAGGTAGATTCAAATTTACTAATAAAATAACGGGTCTTACTAGTTATTTATCAGGGGTAGCAGCTATTGAAGATGTTATTTATGAAACAGACGTCGAGAACTTAAATATTATCCCTGCAGGGAAAGTTCCACCTAGTCCAACAAGTTTACTACAAAATAAAAACTTTAATATTATGATTGATGTATTTAAAGAATATTATGATTATATAATTATTGATACACCACCTATTGGTGCTGTTATTGATGCTGCGATTATCGCGAAAAAATGTGATGGCTTTATAACTGTAGTAGAAGTAAATAAAGTTAAGAAAAAAGCTTTAGAAAGAGCAAAAGATCAACTTGAAAAGGCTGGTTCAAAATTCCTTGGGGTAATTTTAAATAAAGTAGAAGAACGTGACTTAGGCTACGGAGGATATGGTAGCTATGGTGGTTACGGAGATTATGGTAAAAAAGAAGAGCCGAAAGATAAAAAGAAAAGAAGAAATAAGTAGGTAGCAAAGATGTATTATGTAAGAAAAAATAATAAAGTTTTATTCTTGCTTTTTGACATACTTGGTTTGTTAATATCATACATAACTACTTTCAACTTTAATATGAGCTCTAAGATTAGTGTATATCTTGCTATGATACTAGTCGTTATAAGTACTGCTATTATAGTTATGGGTGAAGAGTATTCAACTATTGGAGAGCGTGGCTATTTAGTAGAGTTGAAAATGGTGTTCATCTATACTGTTAAGTTAGTTTCACTGTTTGCTCTATATACAGCGATATTTGAAAGAGAGTATTTCTATAACCTTTCTTCAAGCTTGGAATTACCTAAATTTATGGTATTGATTTTTGTCTTTACATATGTATTTAGAACAGTAATAAAAAGAATTAATTCAAACTATAAAGATGATAGTAGAAATATAATTATCTTATCTGAGTTTGAGGATCTTGATAAAATTGGAGAATTACCACCGAATTATAATGTGTTGGGGTATGCTAATGATTCTGAAGAGTATATATATAATAATAAACCAGTAATACATGGTCTAGATCAAATCAGATACTTCTTATCAACGCATAGGGTTGATGAAATATATGTGAATTTACCTTCTCATAGTAATTTGCGTGAAACATATCAAATGTTTGAATTATTAGGAATTCCAATGAAGATAAATATCACCCCTATAATCCAAGAAGTAGGAGCTAACACTGTAGTGACGTTTCAAGGGGATAATGTTTATCTAACATCTGCGATGAAAATAGCTACATTAAGACAGATGATATTTAAACGTTTAATGGATATTGTCTTATCTATTATTGGTATTATTTTAACAGGTATAGTTGCGATATTAATATATCCAATTGTAAGAAAAGAAGCTCCAGGTCCATTAATATTTAAGCAAACTAGAATGGGGCAAAACGGGAAAAAATTCCAAATATATAAATTTAGAAGTATGTATATGGATGCTGAGGAAAGAAAAAAAGAGCTGATGGAAAAAAATCAGTTATCATCAGATCTAATGTTCAAAATGGATAATGATCCTAGGATTTTCCCTTTTGGTCAAAAATTACGTGATTGGTCACTAGATGAACTACCACAATTTATCAACGTCCTAAAAGGAGATATGAGCGTTGTGGGGACTAGACCGCCAACATATGATGAATATAAAAAATATGAGCTACACCATTTCAAGAGAATGCGGGTAAAACCGGGAATAACTGGTATGTGGCAAACAAGTGGGCGTAGTAATATATTGGATTTTGAAGAAGTTGTAAAACTGGATTTAAAATATATTGAAGAATGGTCGTTAAGGCTAGATATAAAAATTATTTTTAGAACAATACTAGTTGTTTTAAAACGAGAAGGAAGTAAATAAAAAAAGTTAATTGGGAAAAAAGAAAAAGCCTATGTTTAAGTCGGCAAACAAGAACATAGACCTTAATATTTAATAAAGACATTATAGCATAAAATAATATGAAATGGAAGACGATAGTATGGATATAAATGAAAAAGTAAGGTTAGTACAAAAGAAAGAAGTAGAGCTATTAAAGATCTTTTCAGATATTTGTGAAAAGAACAATTTGACATATTATGCCCTTGGAGGAACGTTATTAGGAGCGATAAGACATGGTGGTTTTATCCCTTGGGATGATGATATGGATTTAGGTATGCCTAGAGAAGACTATGATAAATTCATAAAAATTGCGGATAGTGAACTGCCGAAACATGTAATATTAAAAACTCATACTGATAATTTAGGAAATACTTCTATCCGCGATACTGCTACTGTAGTAACGTTTGGTACTACTGACTGTAATCCATTTTTAGACATCTTCCCGCTAGATGGTTTCCCAGATAAAGGATTTTCTGAGTGGAAACACGAAAAACATATTTTATTCTATAGAATGTTATCAAAACTATCTGTTGTCCATGAAATTTCTGATAGAGATAGAGGGAAGTTTGAAAATGCATTGGTAAAAGTAGCTAAAGCAACTAAAATAGATAGATTTTTAAATACGGAAAAAATTAATAAAAAACTTCATAAAGTAATAAGAAAATATGGTTTTTATAATAGCCCTAGAGGTGGTAATATATTAGGGACTTATCGTGATAGAGAGATTGTTCCGATAGAAGTATTTGGAACACCTAAAAAAATGGAGTTTGAAGGTATGCAATTAAGTGTGCATAACCAACCGGAGAAATATTTAGAAAATATTTATGGGGATTTTATGAGATTACCAAAAGAAGAAGATAGAGTAGGTCATTTCGAAGCTGCTTATGGAAAATAGGAGGAAGACTATGAGCAAAGTAAATATTATGGGAATAGATATTGATTCGCTGACAAATCAAGAAACTATAAATAAAGTAGAAGAATATATTATTAACAAAAAACCATTGCACCTAATGGGTGTAAATGCAGATAAATTAAACCTATGTAAAACAGATAAAAAGTTAGAAGAGATTGTAAAAAAATCAGAAATAATAAATGCAGATGGAGCCTCTGTAATCTTAGCTTCTAAGTATCTAGGTAAACCTCTACCAGAAAGAGTAGCGGGAATAGATTTAATGCAAGATCTTCTAAAACTATCTTGTGAAAAAGGATATAGTGCATATTTCTTTGGGGCAAAACAAGAAGTAGTAGATAAAATGTTAGAGAATTTTAAAGAAACTTATCCTAATTTAAAAATTGTAGGTGCAAGAAATGGGTATTTTACTGATGAAGAATTAAAAGGGATCGAAGCGGATATAGCTGAGAAAAATCCAGATATAGTATACATTGGTATAACTTCACCTAAAAAAGAATATATAGTTCAAGAGTTCTTAGATAATGGTCTAAACAGTGTGTTTATGGGTGTTGGGGGCAGCTTTGATGTTCTTTCAGGAACAATTCCAAGAGCTCCAAAATGGATGCAAAAAGCCAACTTAGAATGGTTGTTTAGAGTAGCGAATGAACCAAGAAGATTATTTAAACGATATTTTGTTGGGAATGTTACATTTATAAAAGAGATAGTAAAAGAAAAGAGAAGTAACAATGGCTAACATACTTCATATTTCACGTACAATGGACATAGGTGGAGCCGAGAAGATTGTATATCAATTGGCTACTGATTTAAAAGAAGAGTTTGATAGTGTGCATATAGCTTCTACAGGTGGATTGTGGGAAGATGAGTTAAAGAAAAAGGGTATCCAACATCACAAAATACTAGATGTTGAATCAAAATCTCCTAAGACACTTGCGACAAATTTTAAAATATTATGTAGTATTGTAAAAAAACATAAAATCGATATTATTCATACACATCATAGAATGGCAGCTTTTTATGCCAAGTTATTAATGTATTTATTCCCAAAAGTAAAACATGTATATACAGCTCATAATATTTTTGATAATAGATTAAAACTTTATAAATATTCTGTGCAAGGTGCAAGAGTAGTATCTGTAGGTGAAGGTGTCAGCAAACACTTGAAAAAAGATTTAGGTATAGACAGTTTAATAATATATAATGCTATACATGAAAATAACGATACAAGTAAAGTTAAACAAATAGTAGATTGCCCAGAAACTAAAATAGGGTTTATAGGCAGATTATCTGAACAAAAAGGAATAATTTACCTTATTGAAGCGATAAAGTTACTTGAAAAAGAAAAAATTCACCTGTTTATAGTAGGAGATGGAGACATAAAAGATGAATTGTTGCAAAAAGTTCAGGATTTAGGAATATCTGAAAAAATTACATTTTTAGGATATAGAGAGGATACTACTGCAATAATAAATAGCTGTGACTTTATGGTTATGCCATCATTATTTGAAGGGTTGCCTTTAACATTAATAGAGTATTTTCAAAATGGAAAAACACTAGTAGGAACAACAATTCCAGGAATAAAAGAAGTAGTAACACAAGAAGAAAGTGGATTGTTAGTAGAAGCTGGTGACTCGGTTAATCTATCAAAAGAAATATTAAGACTAAGTGTTGATACCGAGTTAAGAAGTAAACTAGAAAATCAAGCAAAAAAAATATATAAAGAAAAATTCAGCTATAATAATTTTAAAACTAAATATTTAGAAGTATATAGAGAAAAATAATTATTTAATAACTATTAAGTATTTTGCTTTCTCTGTAAATTAGAAAAAACAAGGAGAAATGCTGATGAAAAAAGTAATGTTGGTTTTTGGTACAAGACCAGAAGCTATAAAGATGTGTCCGTTAGTTAATGAATTAAAGAAAAATGGAAATTTTGATGTAAAAGTATGTGTAACTGGGCAACACCGTGAAATGTTAAATCAAGTATTAGATGTTTTCAAGGTAGTTCCAGATTATAATTTGGATATAATGAGAGACAATCAAACTCTATTTACTATAACAACTTCAATATTAGATAAAATCAAACCAGTATTAGAAGATGAAAAACCAGATGTTGTTTTAGTTCACGGAGATACAACAACAACATTTGCTACTGCACTAGCCGCGTTTTATCTAGGTATAAAAGTAGGGCACGTAGAAGCTGGATTAAGAACATACAATATTTATAGTCCATTCCCAGAGGAGTTCAATCGCCAAGCGGTATCTATAGTATCTAATTTCAATTTTGCACCAACAGAAAAAGCAAAAGAAAACCTATTGGTTGAGAAAAGAGATGAAGATACAATCTATGTTACTGGTAATACAGGGATAGATGCGTTAAAAACAACGATTAACCCAGAATATAAACATGAACTATTTGATTGGATTGGAGATGATCGTCTAATTATGTTAACGGCACATAGACGTGAAAACCTAGGTGAACCGATGGAAAATATGTTCAAAGCTATAAAAAGAGTATTAAAAGAACATAGAAATGTAAAAGTTATTTATCCAATTCATAAAAATCCAAGAGTAAGAGAAGTTGCGAATAGAATATTTGGTGATGAAGATAGAGTGAAATTAATTGAACCTCTAGAAGTTATTGACTTCCATAACTTCCTTAATAAGAGTTATTTAATCTTAACAGATTCTGGTGGAATTCAAGAAGAAGCACCATCATTAGGAAAACCAGTTCTTGTTTTAAGAGATACTACTGAAAGACCAGAAGGGGTTGCTGCGGGGACATTAAAACTAGTAGGGACAAAAGAAGAAGATATTTACAATAACTTCAAATTATTACTAGAAAATAATGAAGAATACAAAAAAATGAGCCAAGCAAGTAATCCTTATGGAGACGGTAGAGCGAGTGAAAGAATAGCAGAAGTTCTATTAAAGGAGATATAGATTGTGGAAAAAGTAGCGATTATCGTTCCAGTTTATAATGCAGAGAATTTTTTAAAATATAGCGTGGAAAGTATGATTAACCAAACATATAGCAATCTGGAGATTGTTTTGGTAAATGACGGTTCTACAGATAAATCTGGATTGCTGTGTGATGAATATGCTCAAAAAGATAACCGTGTTAAAGTTATTCATGTCGATAACGGTGGGCAAAGTAAAGCTAGGAATATTGGTGTTAAAAACGCAACTGCAGATTGGATTGTGTTTTTAGATTCTGATGACTATTATGAAAAAGTAGCGGTAGAATATTTAGTTGCTTTGCGTGATAAGTTTAATGCGGATATGGCTGCAACTACGGTAGTAGAGGTAAGAAACTACGAGGAAAAAGATGCTTTAGATAGAGTTGATTTAGAAGGAGCTACTGTACTTAATAGGGAAACGGCTCTAGAAGAAATGTTCTATGGAAATATAGTGGGAACTCATCCGGGCGGAAAATTATATAAAAAAGAAATAGTAGAAAAATATCCATTCCCAGAAGGTGTGATTTATGAAGACTTGGCTATTGCTTATGAACATATAAATGCTTGTGAGAAAATAGCTGTAGGTAAGCATAATCTATATAAATATTATAGACGAGTAGGAAGTACGGTGAATTCAAAATTCAATCCAAAAATACTAAACTTCTTTAATGCGATGGATTGCAATTTTGGTTATGTTGATAGAGATTTTCCAAATAATCCTAATATGAGAAGGGCTGTTAATAGCCGTTATGTCTTAAATGGATTACATGTAGTAAATGCGATGTTAAAATCAAATATGACTGCAGAATTAAAAAAACAGAGAAAAGATTTTTCTAAGTATTGGAAGGATGTTATGAGAAATCCTAGAGTTATAAAGAAAAACAAAGTAAAATATGGATTATTTATAGTTTCTCCAAAACTTTATAATTTAGTACGAACTAAATATTTAAAAGATTAAACTTAGAAAAGATAATATAGGAGGAAAGATGATATATTATATAAATGCGCTTAAAACTGACGATAATACAGCTGGTCCTAAGGCGCCGAATGATATATACAAATTGACAAAAGAATATAATGGCAAAGAAATAATTTTTAATCCTTTCCCAGTAAATAAAGGTAGATTATATCAGAAAGCATGGTTATTATCTAAAGGGGTAATGCAATGGATGAAGGTATTTTCTAGTGCGAAAGAAGGAGATGTTGTTGTTTATCAACACCCTACTTATGGTATAGGATTAAATGCTAAACTTATTCCTTTGATTCAAAAACATAAAAAAGCGAAGTTTATAGCTGTTATCCACGATTTGGAATCTCTTAGAATGGGAGTTCAAAAAGGGGTGGAACACAATCAGGAGTTAACTGATACAGCGGATAATAAAGTATTGAGATGCTTTGATAAGATTATCTGTCATAATGATTTTATGAAAAAATACCTTATTGAAAAAGGTTTTGAGGAAGATAAATTAGTTTCATTAGAGATTTTTGACTATTTAACTGATGCACAGATGAATAATCAAGTAACAGATGGATTAGCAATAGCGGGAAATCTTTCAAAAGGTAAAAGTACGTATATTTATGAGTTATTAAAAACAAATCCTAATTATAAGTTAAACCTATTTGGACCTAACTTCGATAAAAGTATTGAGCTAGGGGAAAAAATAGAATATTTTGGTAGTTTTAAACCAGAAGTTCTTCCGGGCGAATTAAGAGGTAAGTTTGGTTTAGTTTGGGATGGAGAAAGTTTAGAAACTTGTAGTGGAAACACTGGAAATTATTTAAGATATAATAATCCTCATAAAACTTCATTGTATTTAGCTTCTGGGGTTCCTGTTATTATATGGAAAGAAGCGGCAATAGCAAGATTTATAGAAGAAAATAATGCGGGTGTTGTCGTAGGTAGTTTGTTAGAAATAGAAAACGTCCTTAATAATATTTCTGAAGAGGAGTATGCTCAAATTAAGAAAAATGCCAAAGAAATTGGTGCTAAACTTAGAGAAGGATATTATTATAAAAAGGCATTGGAAAAATGTCTTGCAGAGGATAAAGTTAATGAGTAGAAATGGTGGGAAATTATGAATATAGTAATAAGAAGAGATTCTTTGAAAAATATGTTGTTTTATATACCATATGTAGCTTATTTGCTATATAGTTTATTAAATACATCATTTTACGCTAAGTATATAAATAGCTATGGAAAAATTTTATTTGCTTTTTGCGTTTTACTATTAATACTAAAAGAGTTTTTAGGTGCTAGATTTACTTCTGGAGATGGAGTTCTAGCTTTGGTATTAATAGTGATTACAGGATATTTCTATATGTATTTTGGATTAACTCAAACGCTGCTTCCAATATTTATTTACTCGGCTCGTAATATGGAGGTCAATAAAATATTGCGAATCTCGTATATTATCAGCTTAGTTATGCTAGTATTTATTATATTAAGTAGTTATTTAGGAATAATACAAAACTATATTTATTATTCTGCATTAAGAGAAAGACAATACTTAGGGTTTAGATATGCTTTATATCCATCATCTATCTTATGTAATATTATCTTTTTAAAAGTTTACATAGAAAAAGAAAATGTTTCATGGTTATCTCTAATATGTCTTTTAATAGGTAACTATATACTATTCCAGTATACAGATTCACGATTGACGTTTATGCTAGGTGCAGTATTAATTATTTTCTCTGCTATAATGAAAAAATCACAGAAATTTAGAGAAATATTATTAAATAGAGCATTTATATGGTCGTTCCTTGTGTTAGCTTTATTAAGTATATACGCTACATTGAATTACGATTATTTAAGTGATTGGCAATCAGATCTGAATGAAGCTTTAGGAGGTAGGTTATCACTAGGTAATAGTACTTTAAAATTTTACGGATATGGATTGTTTGGTAAATCACTTTCGTTATCAGGTAATGGATTAGACGAAAATGGATTGCTTAATACATCAACTTATGACTATGTAGATAACTTATATGTGTTATTATTGCTGAGAGCAGGGATAATATTCTTATTTATATTCCTGGTATCTATGACTATAATAATGAAAAAAATATATATTCAAAAAGATAGTTATTTATATATTATATTTATTTTATTAGCGTTCCACGGAATTATAGATGATTTAATAATGCTACCTCAATACAATAGTTTTTGGTTTGTAGTAGCGGCACTATTTATGGGTAGACGAATAAGTAAAACAACAAATAATGAAAATACCGAATAGTATTTGCTATTTAGAAAGGAATAATTATGTACGATTATTTAATAGTAGGAGCGGGATTGTCAGGTGCAATTTTTGCCCGCGAAGCAACAAAAAAAGGAAAAAAAGTAAAAGTAATAGATAAACGTAATCATATCGGTGGAAATATCTACTGTGAGAATGTAGAAGGTATTAATGTTCATAAATATGGTGCGCATATTTTCCACACATCTAATAAAGAGGTATGGGAATATGTAAACCGGTTTGCTGAATTTAATAATTATATTAATTCACCGGTAGCAAACTACAAAGGTAAGTTATACAATTTACCATTCAATATGAATACTTTTTATGGATTATGGGGAACAAAAACTCCAAAAGAAGTAAAAGCAAAGATTGCTGAACAGACTGTTCATCTTAAAGACACTGAACCTAAAAATTTAGAAGAACAAGCGATTAAACTTATAGGAACAGATGTGTATGAAACTTTGATTAAAGGTTACACAGAAAAACAATGGGGACGTAGTGCTACAGAACTACCGCCATTTATTATTAAACGTCTTCCTGTACGTTTTACATTTGATAATAACTATTTTAATGATAGATACCAAGGTATTCCTATCGGTGGTTACAATGTTATTATTGAGAATATGTTAAAAGGTATTGAAGTTGAGCTTAATGTTGATTTCTTCGAAAATCGTGAAGAGTTAGAAGCAAGTGCTAAAAAAGTAGTATTTACAGGTATGATAGATCAATACTTTGATTACAAATACGGTGAGTTAGAATATAGAAGTTTACGCTTTGAACATGAAGTATTGGATGAAGATAATTTCCAAGGAAATGCTGTGGTAAACTATACAGAACGCGAAGTACCTTATACACGTATTATTGAACATAAGCACTTTGAAAAAGGTACTCAAGAAAAAACAGTTATTACTCGTGAATATTCAGTGGATTGGAAACGTGGAGATGAACCTTATTATCCAATTAACGATGAAAAAAATAATGCAATATACCAACAATATTTAGAAGAAGCTAAAGGCAAAGATGTAATATTCTGTGGGCGTTTAGCGGACTATAAATACTATGATATGCATGTAGTAATAGAAAGAGCGCTTAATGTGGTGCGTAAAGAGTTAGGCGAGTAGTAATAAAGATTGCTTTAAATTATTATTTGTAAGAGTGTGCTTATAAATACATACATCTATAAACCTACCATTGCATGTTTGTGGTGGTAGGTTTTTAAGGAAAATAAAGCAGAGGAGGAACTTAGGTGAAAGTAATTAGAAATTATTTGTACAACTTATCGTATCAAATATTAAATATAATATTACCGATTATCACAGTACCTTATGTCACGCGTATATTTACTAGTGAAGAATTAGGGAATTACGGTTTTTACAATTCAATAGTAAGTTATTTTGCTTTGTTTGCGATGTTAGGGATTAGTATTTATGGTACAAAGCAAATAGCTGCTTCTAGAGATGTAAGTAGTACTTTTTGGAATATTTACATCATTCAAGTTATTACGAGTGGTATAGCAATAGTAATATACTTCTTTATAATAAAATTAATACCTGGAATGTCAGGTATGATACCATTAATATTAGCGATTAGCTTATTTGGAAAACTAGTCGATATATCTTGGTTATTCTCAGGTAAAGAAGATTTTAAAAAGATTACTATTCGTAATGGTATAGTAAAACTAGCTGGTGTATTAAGTATCTTCACTTTTATTAAAAGTCAAGAACAATTATATTTATACGTATTTTTCTTAGTAATTTTTGATTTTCTAGGACAATTAGTAATGTGGGTACCTGCGAGAAAATTCTTGAGAAAACCTACATTTAATAAAGAGATTATAAAAACACATATTAAACCGACGGTAATGCTATTTCTACCTCAAGTTGCGATTTCTCTATATGTTGTATTAGATAGAACGTTACTAGGGGTTTTAGGTTCATACTCTGATGTAGGTATTTATGAACAAGGGCAAAAGTTAACGAGTATATTGTTAACGGTAGTAAGTTCATTGGGAACAGTTATGCTACCCAGAGTGTCGAATTTACTCTCGGATAACAAGCATAAAGAAGCGGAAAATATGGTTAAGTTTTCTTTTACATTGTATAACTTAATAATTTTCCCAATGGTATTTGGTTTGTTAGCTGTTAATGAAATATTCATTAAATTGTTTTTAGGTGAAAGTTTCCAAGATGTAAAATATGTTATTTACATAATAACTGTAAATATTATGTTTATCGGATGGACGAATATACTAGGGTTCCAAGTACTTGTAGTAAGAGATAAAAATAAAGAATTTATGCTATCTACAACAATACCAGCGGTTGTCAGTGTTCTCGTTAACTTAGCTATGATACCGTGGCTTGGTTATATTGGAGCTAGTATAACATCAGTAATCGTAGAGTTTTTAGTCTTTGCGATACAGTGGTACTATAGTCGAAACATTATTAATAAAGGATTATTATTTAATAAGGAATTACTAAAAATTATAATTGCTGCGGTAGGTATGTTTGTAGTTATAGAAGGAGCTAAAATGGTATTTAATATTAGCGGGTTAATAGGTTTAATAGTGTATGTTGCTGTTGGAGGAGTAATATATCTATTTATACTACTGTTGTTAAAAGCTATAAATATTCGAGAAATAAAAGCTATATTAAAACATTAAAAGTAAAATAATAAATTAGTATGATAAAACCAACTGGATAAAGTATCTGGTTGGTTTTTTACTTAGCAAAATTGTGTTAAAAAATATTTTTCTCAATAGGGTAAAAATTAGTGCTGGATTTTATCTTTATTGAGACATAAAGCAGACAAAAAATGTAGCTTACATAGTAAAAAAATAATATAAAATTAATTTATGTAAGGTTTGAAAACGTGATAATTGATACTTAAAATCAGAGTGTGAAAATGAAGAAAACGCTGTAAAGTCAATGAAATAAGGTTAGTTTTCTGACAATTAAGCAAAATACAAAAAAATTAAAAAAAAAATATGTTTTTTTGGTTCAAATATTTTACTTGTAGCTAATTATAATGTTATAATAACTAGTGCAAATAGCGAACTAGTGCTAAAATACTAGTTATATACAAGTTTTTTATGAAAATATTATTAAAAAAAGGTAAAGGAGAAAAAACGTGATCGGAAAAAATAATTTATTAAAGAAACAACAAAAACAAGGAACGCGCGTTGAAACTTACTCAATTAAGAAATTTAAAGTAGGTGCAGCGAGTGTTCTTGTCGGTGTAGGTATTTTCTTTGGAGCAGGGGCTGCTCAAGCGAGTGACCAAACTGCAGAAAATACAGCCGGAAAAAATACTAATGTAGATGCAGGTGCAAGCAATGCTAATGTTGTCGCTAATGCAAACGTAGCGACAGAAGCTAAAGTAGAAGCTAACACAAATGCTGCTACAGACGTAAAAGTAGAAACTAAAGAAGAAGCAAAAGCAGAAGTAAATGCAAATGCTACAGCAGAAACAAAAGTTGAAGCTGACAAAAATACTGCAGCGGAAACTAAAGTAGATGCTGAAAACAAAGAAGTTGAGGCAAAAGCTGAAACTAAAGAAGAAGCAGCTAAAGAAGATAAAAAAGAAGAAGCTAAACCAGCTGCAAAAGTAGATAAAAAAGAAGTAAAAGTAGATAATACAAAATTATCAAACTATATTTCTAATATTAAATCAAATATTCAAAGCGGAAAATACGCTAATAAAACTGATGAGAGTTTAGATGAACTTAAAAAAGCTTTAGCTAATGCTGAGATTACAGCAGGTACAGCTACATCTCAATCACAATTAGATAAAGCTTACCAAACATTAGTTACTACTGCTAACTCAAGATTAAGAAACAGATCTAAAGATGCAGTAGAAAGCAAAGTAGAAGTTAAACCAGAAGACAAAACAGAACCAAAACCAGAAACAAACGCTATTGCTAACACTGGGAAAAATGACCCGCGTAATGGAAAAGAAATTAATAAAAATGCAGCATTTCGTGCAGATGTAGCGGGAGCAGCATCAGGAATCGGTGCAGATGTTGAAGATGCAACAGCAACACCAAAAGCAGAAAAACCAACAGAATTTTCTAAAATTAATGCAAAAGAACTAGTTAAGCAAATTAACTGGTTAGATTTTGGAGATACAAGTGCTTGGACAAATACTACAACAACTAAAGACGGTAGAACAGCTCTTCAAGTAGGATCGACTTTCACTAAAGAAATTATGCCTGGATATATAGTTAACATTAAGGTTAAGAGTCTTAAACCATTCCAAGCAACTGAAATCTATAAAAACCGTATGGAAGCGGAAGGTGCTACAGAAGCAGAAAAAGCTACATATGATCCAAATGCAAAAAATGGATACATTGGAACTATTGGAGATCCTAAAACTAAAGCAGCGTTCAACAACTCAGAAGAAGCTCTAGTAGCAGCAGATGCTCAAAACCGATGGACTGAAATTCGTCTTGAAGGAATTGATACTGGTTCAAAAAGAACAATAATATCATCAGAGTATAATGGTGCGAATATCGGTGTTCAATTTGAGATTTCTGCAACATTCCGAGGTAAATCAGTAAAACCGGCAGTAGTAGCTGCTGATGGTGAGTCAGCTAACCCAGGTGAATTAGTAATGTTCACAACGAATGGTACTGGTTGGAAACATATCGGAGAATGGAAAAAAGCTGCTAATTCTGAATTGTATGCAGTTCAAGACACACATAATTATTTTGATCCTGCAAATAACTACGGTAGAAGTAAACCAATTAATGTAAATGGAACTAATATTTACGGACTAAACTTGGAATTACTTCGTAATGCTAATGAGGTTGGCCCAGATAAAAAACCAGTAGCGTGGAAATATTTTGGTAGTCCAGATCAAGTTACGGGTGGATTAGGAACTGGAGTTTTCGGACCAAACGTGTCTGCTAGCCGTTTTTCAGTACCTCTAGTTATGACTCAAGGAGCTTCAGAAGTTGGATTATATATCGCATCATCAGGTAAACAATCTGCAATGCTTGGATTCTTCCCTCTTGATGAAGGAGATGCTCCAGAAAGTTATGGAAAAGCACAACACTCAATTGGAACAGTAGACGGTGTAACAGGAGCAAAACTTGCTCAACCATACTTAGGAAGTGTAAGTCCTGATATGGATGAAAATAACGCAAAAGACTGGACAGGTGATGATAACACTATTTCTGCTGATGAAGGTGTTGATCAAATCTTACCAGATAACTTAAAAGGTCAAACTAATGATATGATCAAATTAGACCGTACTCGTCCAGGAACGTATACTTTAGATGTTGAAGCACATACTGGTGGAGCAGCTAAAGCATATGTTTACGGTTGGATTGACTTTAACCAAAATGGAAAATTCGATGAGGATGAGCGTTCTGACTTAGCGACAATTACGCAAGATGGACCAGTTAGACTTCATTTTAACAATGCAAAAACAATGATTGATCCAAGTATTACTGAATTAGGTACACGTGTTCGTATTGCTAGTAATCAATCAGATATTGAAAACCCAACAGGTTTAGCTTTATCTGGAGAAGTAGAAGACTTTAAAACTCAAATTACGTTCCCGCCAAAAGGTGAGCGTAAAGAAACAATAGATGTTCAAGGAGCGACACAAACAGCAACAGTTGCATTCACGGCTCAAGGACTATCTAAGTACAGCCGTGATAAAAATGCAGAGATCGATCAAACTGTAGCTCCAGTTATTATTGATAATAGAACAAAACAAGTAATAAATCCAAAAGCTGATGGATATTATGTAATACCAGGAGAAGGTAAATATAAAGTTACTCCAAATGGTAATAACGTGGATATTGAATTTACTCCAGAAGATAACTTTGTAGGAACTGCAAGCGGTATAACTATCCGTCGTACAGACGATAATGGTTATACAACAGATTGGGTATCTAAGGACAAAACATTATTACCATCAATTAATGAAGTGATGGATAGTATGGATGGTCTTTACATCCCAACTGTAACTCCAAAAAATATCGAAGGTATTGATAAAACTTCTACAGATGTTCAAGGTGCAACTCAAACAGGGACACCTGAGTTCGAATTAGAAGGAACTAACAGCAACGGTGAAAAAGTTAAAGTAACACCTGATTTAGATTATCCAGCTAAATTGGTAGATCCAGCAACAGGTCAAGTAACTGACGAAGCTACAGTAACAGTAGCAGGGGAAGGTACATATACAATAGACCAAGCAACAGGTAAAGTAACATTCAAACCTGAACCAGGATTTACTGGAACTGCAAACGGAGTAACAGTATCAGTTACTGCACCAGTTGGTAGAGATAAAGATGGACAAGTACCTGCAGATGCTCTTAAAACAGCAACAGCAAAATATACACCAACAGTAACACCAATTACGTTAACACCAACTGATAAAGTTTCTGAAGATGTACAAAACGTACCTCAAACACAAACTCCAACATTTGAATTAAGTAATGATAAAACAGCAGAAATCACTAGTAAAAAATTAGTAGATCCAGCAACTGGTCAACCAACTGATGCAACTACAGTAACAGTAGCAGGAGAAGGTAGCTACACTATCGATCCAACAACTGGAGCAGTAACATTCGTACCGGAAGAAAACTTCATTGGAACTGCAAAAGGTATAACAGTTCAAGCAACTGCAACAATTAAAAATGAAGATGGTAAAACAACTACAATTACTGCAGATGCAACTTACACACCAACAGTAGTACCAGCTGTACCAACAGCGCAACCAGCTAAATCAATCGATGTTCAAGGTGCAACTCAAAAAGGTAAACCAACATTCGAAGGTACAACTGTAACAGTTAATGGTCAACAAAAACCAGTAACAATTAAAGAAAATAGTTACAAATTATTAGATAAAGATGGTAATGAAGTAACATCAACTCCAGCTTATGCTGAAGATGGAACTACTGTAATAGGGACACACACTATCGATCCAACAACTGGAGAGGTAACATTTACTCCTACTGATAAATCATATTCAGGAAAAGTAACACCAGTAAGTGTTCAAGCAGAAAGTTCAAATGGAATTAAAGTATCAACAACTTACACACCAGAAATCGTACCTGTAACACCAACAGCCCAAGACGCAGCAACAAAAGATGTTCAAGGTAAAACACAAAAAGGTAAACCAACATTCGAAGGTGGTAAAGCTACAGTTGATGGTGTAGAAAAAACTATAGAAATCGATGAAGATACACCAGCAACATTCGAAGACGGATCAACAACTAAGACAATTCCTGGAGAAGGTACATACACAGTAGCACCAGACGGAACAGTTACATTCGTACCAGAAAAAACATTCACAGGAGAAGGAACTGGAGTAACAGTTAAACGTGTAGATAAGAACGGAACAGAAGTAACGGCTAAATACACACCAACAGTAACACCAGTAACACCAACTGCAGATCCAGCAGAAACAACTGGATAACAAGGGCAAGTACAAACAGGAGCACCAACATTCACAGCTGGAAACCCTGACGTACCAATGAACGATGCAGTACCAGCAACATTCGAAGATGGATCTACAACTAAGACAGTAGATGGAGTTGGAACATACACAGTAGCACCAGATGGAACAGTAACATTCACGCCAGAACCAAGTTTCGTAGGTAAAGCACCAGCGGTAACAGTAGTACGTGAAGACATGAATGGAACAAAAGCATCAGCTACATATACACCAACAGTAACACCAGTTACACCAGCTGCAACACCAGCTGAGTCAGTAGCGCCACAAGGAATTGTACAAACTGGAACAGTAACATTCACAGAAGGTGATCCAGTAGCACCAATCAATAAAGAAACAATTACTTTATTAGATGAAAATGGACAACCGGCAGCATCAGTAGAAGCTAAATCACCAGAAGGAAAAGTAATCGGAACATACACAGTAGATAAAGAAACAGGAGTAGTAACATTCACTCCAACAGACAAATCATACTCAGGAGATGTGGTACCAGTTAAAGTACAAGCAAAAGACGCAAATGGAACAACTGTAGAAACTACATACACTCCTAAGATTACACCAGTAGCACCAACTGCAGATCCAGCAGAATCTATTGGAAAACAAGGACAAGAACAAACTGGAAAACCAACATTCACACCAGGTAACCCAGCAGTACCAATGAATGATGATACACCAGCAACATTCGAAGATGGAAAAACAACTAAGACAGTAGATGGAGTTGGAACATACACAGTAGCACCAGACGGAACAGTTACATTCAAACCAGTACCAAGTTTTGTAGGAGAAGCTCCTTCAGTAACAGTAGTACGTGAAGACATGAATGGAACAAAAGTTTCAGCTAAATATACTCCAACAGTAACACCAGTTAGACCAACAGGTGAAGAAGTAACATCAGAAGATATTCAAGGTAAAACACAAACAGGAAAACCTACATTTACAGAAGGTGATCCAGTAGTACCAATGGATGATAGTGTTCCAGCAACGTTTGAAGATGGATCAACAACTAAGACTATTCCTGGAGAAGGTACATACACAGTAGCGCCAGATGGAACAGTTACATTCGTACCAGAAAAATCATTCACAGGAAAAGGAACTGGAGTAACAGTAGTACGTGTAGATAAGAATGGAACAAAAGCATCAGCTAAATACACACCAACTGTAATTCCTGTAACACCAACTGCAGATCCAGCGGAATCAACAGGAGTTCAAGGTCAAGAACAAACAGGAAAACCAACGTTTAACCCAGGTAACCCTGAAGTACCAATGGATGATGAAGTACCAGCAACATTTGAAGATGGAAAAACAACTAAGACAGTTGATGGAGTTGGAACATATACAGTAGCACCAGATGGAACAGTAACATTCAAACCAGTACCAAGCTTCGTAGGTAAAGCACCAGCGGTAACAGTAGTACGTGTAGATAAGAATGGAACAAAAGCATCAGCTACATATACACCAACAGTAACACCAGTTACACCTACATCAGAAGATGTAACATCAGTAGATGTACAAGGTAAAACACAAACAGGTACACCAGTATTTACACCTGGTAACCCAGCAGTACCAATGGATGATAAAGTACCAGCAACATTCGAAGATGGATCAACAACTAAGAAAGTTGATGGAGAAGGTACATACACAGTAGCACCAGACGGAACAGTTACATTCGTACCAGAGAAATCATTCACAGGAACAGCAACTGGAGTAACAGTTAAACGTGTAGATAAGAATGGAACAGCAATTACTGCTAAATACACACCAACAGTAACACCAGTTACACCAACTGGAGAACCAGCTGAATCTATCGGACCTAAAGGTCAAGAACAAACTGGAAAACCAACATTTACACCAGGTAACCCAGAGGTGCCAATGAATGATGAAGTGCCTGCAACATTCGAAGATGGATCAACAACTAAGAAAGTTGATGGAGTAGGAACATATACAGTAGCTAAAGATGGAACAGTAACATTCAAACCAGAACCTGAATTCGTAGGTAAAGCACCTTCAGTAACAGTAGTTCGTGAAGATAAGAATGGAACCAAAGTTTCAGCTACATATACACCAACAGTAACACCAAGTACTAAATATGTAGATAACAAAGGAAATGCAATTCCAGGATACCCAGAAGTAGACGGAACTGTAGAGAAAAAAGATATTCCTGGTTACACATACGTAGGAACGAAAACTGATGAAAAAGGAAATACAACTCATATTTATGAAAAAGTTGTAACTCCAGTGCCAACTCCAACACCAAACGAACCAGTTAAACCAGTAGTGCCATCAGTAGAGAAAGTTGAAAAAGTAAAACCTCAAGCAAAACCTCAAGCAAAACCTAAAGCTAAACGTTTAGCAAACACAGGTGAAGCAGAAACACACTCTACATTAGCAGGATTCGGATTACTAGTTCTAGGTGGATTAGTTGCTGCAGCAAGAAGAAGAAAAGAAAAATAAAACTAAATAGTTTTAAAAAAGCTAATCGTCAATACATTTGGCGATTAGTCTTTTTTTGTTTAATTTAATAAAAAAAACGGATTTGAAATTTCAAATCCGTTTTATAATATAATTATTTATGTTCTTGGCGTTTTCTTACTGCTAAAGCAATTCCAGCAAGGACAACCGCAAAGCCAGCAGCTGCAATTCCACTTGCTTGATCTAAACCAGTTTGAGGTAATAATTTTGAAGTTGGTTTAGTAACTTTAGATGTAGGAATTTTCTTACCATCTTGATCAATATAAAGTGGTTTAGTGTTTTCGTTGTTAGGTAATTTATTGCTATTTGTATTATTAGTAGTGTTGTTGTCACTGCTATTGCTATTGTTATCACTACTATTACTATTATTATTATTACTATTGCTATCACTAGCGTTATTATTACTGTTGTTATTATTATCAGTATTAGTGTTATCCTCGCTAGGAGTAGCGTTTAGATTTGTAATATTGATATTTATATTATGGATACCATTAGTTATAGCATAATCAAAGTTGTTTTTGTCTGCTGTATAACCTTCAGGTAATTCAATATGAATAGTATAATCACCGTTTAATAATAGTTTTTCAAATGCTTGTTTATTATACTTACCAAGCGTTAGCTCGTATTCTTTACCAGATTTACTTACCGCAAATACTTTAGTTCCTTCTGGAACAGTTTGGTTAAAGGTTACATCTAATCTATTAGTATCAGCGTAATTAAATCTGAAATCAACAACTTTTTGAGGGTTATCTTTATCGATAGTAACAGTAGCTTCTGGTGAAGATACCCATGTTACTTTTTGATCTTGATCAACTATTTTTATAGTATATTTACCATAAGGAAGAGTAGGAAGTGTTGATTCGTAGTGTTTGTTTAGCTCAACATCAACTCTCTTACCATTTTCATCTAGAACAATATAACGAGTAATTTCTGGATACATTCCATAGTCAGCACCTGATGAATCATCGGTAAATTTAACTTCGATACGACCAGTAGTATCTTTTTCTGCAGGTTTAGTAGTTTCAGTAGTATTATTAGAAGGGGTAGTTGGTTTGACAACTAAATTTCCATTTATATCTAGAGTAGTCATATTTTGAACTTTGTCCCAAATATAAAAGCGAACAGTGCTTAAATCTATACCTTTTGGTAGTTTATAAGTTCCATCTTTTTCTTTTTTAACTTCTACTTCTTCTCCATCTTTAGTATATGTTAGTGAAGTATCATCAAGACCACTACCATTTTCGATAACTTTGCCTGGGTTAAATACTCTTGTTTTTTTATTATATAGGTCTGATTTTTTCTCTAGAGTAGGGGCTGTTTTATCGATTTTAACTATAAAATTAAGTTCTTGTTTTTTAGCACCAGCAGCACTTGGTCTATATGTAATTACGTATTGGTATTCACCGTCTGGCATTACGTTACCATCTTTGTCTTTTCCATTCCAATCAGATGAAGAAACAACTGCACTACGTGCGTTCATAGCCCAACCATAGTCTGATTTACGTTGGCTTTCGTTACCAGATTCAAAAATAGGGTGAGTTCTATTAACATCATCTTTTTTATACACTGTTACGTGAATATTATCAACATTACGAAGTAAAACAGCTTTTAGTTTAACTGAATCATAGTTTCCATCACCATTAGGAGAGAAGTATAGCTTGTTTGCATCATATTTTTTACCATCTTCACCTAAGATAGCTTCATTATAATTACCATTAGTATATACATCAGATACTAGTGATGTGAAGTGGTTTCCTTCATCTTTAGTAGGAGTATCAGCTTTATCATCTGTATAATAGTAGAAAGGTTTTTCATTATTTTTGAAGTCGTAAATTGGTTTTTCTATACCTTCTAAGTCTTGGAAAGTACCTTTAAATCCTAAGAATGGGGCGCTAACTACTTCTTTTTTAGTTTCGCTATCTTTAAAGAATGTGAATCCTTCTAAGAAATATCCATTTTTCATTAGTTTACTTAATTCTTCTGAATATTTAGAAGTATCTATACTAACTTTAATAGTTTTTGAACCGTTAGCTGGAACAATAATAGATTCACCTTTAATATCAGCAAGTTGTTTTGCTTTAAGAGTTGATCTACCACCAACTACTTCATCAGTGTTTACAACAGTATTATAGTCTAATTTTCTATCTTTATTAGAAAGGTTATGAACTGTAACTTCATATTCAAACTTATCTCCAACATTTCCTAAAGTAATACTTGGTTTCTTATCTTTTGTTGTTAAGTATAAGTCCCCATACGCTGCTGCCGTAACATCAGCTAACCCTGCGCCTTGTTGACGAGGTGAGTAATAAGTGTTACTCTCAGGATTAACAGCTGGTTTTGCAGTACTCATAACTAGGTTTTGCAGTAGAGATTCTAATTGTACTTTTGAATAATTAGGGAATCTTTCTTCTAATACTTGTCTAATAAGAGCTACAGATCCAGCAGCATGTGGAGTAGCCATACTAGTTCCTGAGTTCATATAATATAATCCATTGTTAACTGAAGAGTAAATCATACCACCAGGGAAGGCAACATCAGGTTTAAGTTCACCTTCAGTAGAAACACCCCAACCAGAGAAGTATAGCATTTTTTTAGCATCTTTATATGGCTCTTTAACTACTGTATCTTTAATATTTAATTTGTATTTTCCTGCATTAGCTGCAAGTTCTACACCAAGTTTATTACCAATAATACCTACAGGAATATATGAACTTTCATAGCCGCCTAGATATAGTTTAGTAGGTGTATCACCTTGTTCTTTATTTTGATAGATAAGGACACCTTTTGCCCCAGCTTTTCTAAGTTCAACTAATTTGTCGTTATCAGTAACTGAACCACCACTTTCAACTAGTACGATTTTTCCGTTCACAGACTTATCGCTGTAAGAACCAGCCTCACCTAGAGGTAAATAAACGTAATCTTGATCGCCTTTAGCGTTGAAAGTTAATAAATAGTGGACGATATCAGAATGACCATTATTTAGGTCGGCATTGTCTTTAAGTTGAGGAACATCAAGTGAGATAGATGTTTTATGTGCAACTGATGCATTGTATGCAGAAATTGCAAGAACATTTGGATCAACTGCTGGTGTGTTAACAGTACCGTAGTCCGGAGCATCAGCTTTTGGTTTAGCATGCCAATATCCACTTGTCGCATAGTTTCCTCCAGCTGTCACAATAGTAACCCCAGCCTTACGTGCTTTTTCTAAAGCTGCACGAGTAGCGTCATCAAGGTCATCGATCATACCAGTAGGAGAACCAAAACTCATATTAATAGTGTCAGCCCCTAGTTTTACTGCATCTTCAATAGCTTTTACCATAGTGAAACTTTGTTGTGTTCCACCTTTTTTCTCAGAGAATAGACGCATAAAGATTAACTGGGCTTCTGGGGCAACACCTTTAATAATATCTCCAGTTGGGGCAGGTTCAGTACCATTACCAACTGCAGAACCAGATACGTGAGTACCATGAGATAAAGTATCAAATTCTTTTATATCGTCATTCATATCACTGTAGTTATATGCAAAAATTACTTTATCATTGTACCATTTACCATAGTTAATACCTGCTTTTTTCTTTGCGTCTTCTAATTCTGCTTCGTTTTTATAGCGGGCTTTACTTTTATCTAGTAGTTGGAATAAATTGTGGCTGATATCTAAACCAGTATCTAAAACAGCTACTACGCGACCTTGACCTTTAATACCTTTATCCCAAAGAGGTTGAACATTAATAAGTGAGTTTTCTTCACTCACTTTATTTGGATTAGTATTTGGTGCAATTGTAGTATCAGCTGTATTGTTAGTTGTTACTTCATTACTTGCAGGAGCTCCAATAGCTTGAGCTTTATTGTTTTGTTTTACTTCTACTTTTTCGGCTTGTGGAGTAGATTGAATAGTATTTTCTGTTTTTTTCTCGATAGTTTTTTCAGCTGCAGGAGTTGCTTCAGTAGTGTTAGATTTGGTAGTAGAAATAACAGGAGTTGCTGCATGTTCTACTTCTGCAGCAAGTGCTCCGTTTTGAGCTGCAACTGCAAAACCAGCACCTACTAATACTGAAAATAATCCTACTTTATATTTTCTTAATGAATATTTTTTTCGTTCATTTAGCATTTACGTGTCCCCTTAAAATATTGTATAGATGTATATTATCACGAAAAGTAGTAAAAAAACAAATGTTTTCAGAGAAAATAGATACTTAATTTTTATTTTATTAATTAAAATAACTAAAACAATCGTAACAAAAAAGTTTTTAGAGTATAGTGAGATTTATATAGAGAATATTTTTTAAAAAAATATTATAGGTTATATATTTAAAACAAAAAATATATTTGTTTTTAATTTTTTAAAAAGAAGAAAAATCAACTTATTTTTTATTAAAATTACAGATTTTATTGAATGTATATACTAGTTTAATTGTAGCGGAGTATATGGAAAAGTGTTATAATGAAATTACAACATAATAACAGAATGGGGGAGTGAATTATGTCGAAAAATAAAAAGATAATTAATTTTCCTGGTGGGAAAGTTAGAGAGGAAATCTCAGTATCAGAAGTTTTAAAGATTAGTGGATTAGACTTCTACAATAAAATAGAGTTTAATGATAAAAATGATGGAAAAAATTTTATTAGGAGTTTGGAATTGTTTTGTAGGTTTCTTGATAGTGAAGGAAGAGCAAGAAATTTATTAAATGAAGCTTTAGAAGAATCTATCTATAATATAGAGGCGAGAGTTTTTGCTATATTAGCAAGTAATGACGAGGAATATGTAAAAGAGAAAAAGATAATTGAACTTAGGAAGGAAACTGAGGGATTTCCTATTAAATTGTATAGAATATCTGGTGTAGAAGTAAATCCATTCGAATATCGTGTTTCAAGTCATCTTGCGCAATTTTACATGGAGAATAAACTTTATAATAGAGCACCAGGAAGTTATTATAAGTACCTTGACTTTTTTAATGAAAGTTTCTTTATTGATATGCATCGTAAATTTTTAATTTCATATTTATTAAATAATAAATTTAGCGATTATGACACTCACTATAATAGCCTAGGGGATGAACTTAAAAATGATGAAACTATTATACTATCAAAATTTTTTTATCATATATTAGTTCAAGAAGAGGAAGCAGCCTTCGCATATTTTGAAAAATTAAGAAGAACTAATAAATATTTAAATGTTCATTTAGAAAAAATATTGAATCCCCCAAAAAAATCTATGCATATTTCTGGAGAAGATAGGGTGAAATATGCTCAAATAATTAGAGCTTTCTGTGATTTTGAAGACCTTTTTAATAAAGAGTACTTCTTTGATATAATAGCTAGTCTGAGAGAAAGAACCCCTATAAATGATAGGAAAATGAGACGTTATTTAAAACGTGATGAAGTTACACCGATGGATATGTTTTGTGATCCTACATTTAAACAAATAGGTGAAAAACAGATTTTTATTTTATGGGAAGCAGCCTTAGTAGATAAAGATTGCTTTTTAGATTTATTTCAAGAAGAAGTACTGGATTTAGATGGTATCGGAGTAGGAACTGTTAATAAATTAATAAAAAATGGCGTTAAATTTAGGGAGGAGTAGTAAATATGAAAAAAGACATAAATAATAAGTTGCTAATCCAACTTTGGAAAGAATTTCTAGTACTAAATAACTTTTCTAACGTGGAGAATGCCTTGGAAGAGTTTTTAAAGTGTTGTAGGGAAATGATAAATAGTGATATTGACGAATATAAAGACATGTTAGAACTAGCAAATAAAAATGTTGAAGAGAAAGATAATTATGAAGAATTCCCTCCTGTAGATTCTATAGATACACTATTGATTAAAGAAGTTTATGATTTAGAGTTTGAACTTATGAAAGTAGAGGGAGAACTAGAAGATGCAGCGTTGGAAAACGGGGATGTGGTTTTTGTTGATGATAAGGATATAAAACGTCAATTAAGACTAACAAATATGTTGGGGAGTTTATACTTAACTCAGAATTTTTATATAAAAGCAATTGATTGCTTCTCGTTAGTTTTAAAAGTAAACCCAAGTGATAAATATGATGTGAAATATAAACTTGGAAAAGCATATCTATATAGTGATATGGAAGAAGAGTTACTCAAACTAGTAAAAAGTTATGATTATAAAAAAGATGAAGCACTACTTATGTTGCTAGTTTCTAATTATATAACTAAAGGAAATATACCTTTAGCTCATTATTATTTTGAATGTATAAAATTAATTAATAATAAGTTAGTTGAACATATAAATACTAGTGAAATTCCTGTAGATTTAGTGGAAAAAACACCTAAAAATCTAAAAAACAAATTGGATAGAGTTATCTTTGCGTTTAGAACTATAGATCAGTATATCTTAACATTGTATCATTATGATTATATGAAATACTTTGCGAATAATAAACTTCCGAAGGAAGAGTTCAAAAAAATTGATAGAAAATTTAATTTTGAAAAAGAAATTTTTAAAGGTATAGAAAATAAAATATATATATTTAGAAATAATGGATTCTATACTAAAGATGATTTCGCTGAAGTAAATAAAAAGGATGTATTAAAGCTAGAAGGAATAGGTGAAAAAACAATCTTAAGACTTATTCAAAATGGTGTGGAATTTAAAAAATAATAAAAAAAAAGTAAAATAGATGATTATTTTATCTATTTTACTTTTTGTTTTAATAGAGATTTAAAGATTAAAAAATATTGATTTGAAGCGAAAAATAAGAAAATTCATATAATTATGTAAACAATGATGTTAAATTTTCTGACATCTTTTTGACCAGGGTATTTTATTTTGCTATAATGTGTAAAACACAATCAAAGAAAGGCTATGTATATCTAGGTGCATAGAGGGGAAATTGGTATATGGAAAGAAAAAAAATGTTAAAGGTTGTTAGTTCAGCTATGGCTCTCACTATGTTACTAGCAGGATGTTCAAGTGCAAGTAACAAATCAGCAAGTCATGGAGCTGTTGAGTTTAAAACGTCAGTAGATAACGGAGGAACTGCTGTTAAAGATGGTAAATTGAAAGTAGGTATTCTAAGCGCAGACCCACTAACAGGTATGTTTAACCCTGTATTCTATCTTCAAGCAACAGACTACTATGTTATGGAAGATACAATGGCGGGAACATTCTCAACAGATGAAGCATACCGTCTAAAACAAGACGTGGATGATGATCCTGTAAAATTCCACTTAGATAAAGATAAAAAAGAAGTTACACTTACTGTTAATAAAGACCTGAAATGGAGTAATGGTAAAGATGTAACTGCAGATGATATTATTGCTACATATAACTTAATGGGTAATAAAGCATATACTGATAACGTGCGTTATACTGATGAATTTGAAGTAATCGAAGGTATGAAAGATTATCACGATGGAAAAGCTTCAAGCATTTCAGGTATTACTAAAAAAGATGACAAAACAGTAGTAATTAAATATACAGAAATTAAACCATCATTATTATGGGGTTCTGGTTTTATCTCAACATTCTTAAATAAAGATCAAGTGGAGGCTGCTTCAAAAGACTTCTCTAAATTCTCAGAAGCAGAATTAAATACAAAACCATTATCATACGGACCTTATTACTTTGATAAAGTAGTTAACGGAGAAAGTGTATTGGCAAAAGCTAATCCATATTTCTACAAAAAAGATGACGTAAAAATTAAAGAAATTGAATATAAAGTAGTATCTCCAGCGCAAGCAAGTGCAGTAATTAAAAACGGAGAAATAGACTACATGAAATCTCTAACAACTGGAGTATATGAAGGTGTTAAAGATGCTAAAAACGGAGCAGTTTTAGGACAACCAGACTTCTATATGTCATATGTAGGATTCAAACTTGGTAAATATGATAAAGAGAAAGGTGAAAGTGTTGTAGATCCTAACGCTAAAGCAGCAGATGTCAGAGTTCGTCAAGCATTTGGTTATGCAGTTGACTGGGATCAAATTAATGAAAAAATCTACAAAGGATTACGTTTCACAGCTACTGACTCTGGATTATATCCACCACGTCGTGGACCAATGTTTTACAACAAAGATGGTAAGAAATTTACTAAAGATGTAGAAAAAGCTAAAAAACTATTAGATGAAGCAGGATTAAAAGATACTGATGGAGATGGACTACGTGAAGATAAAAATGGTAAGAAATTAACATTTAACTTCGCAATTCGTAATGTAGGTCAAGATTTTGACCAAACATTAGCTGATACATTTATTAAATCTTGGAAAGAAGTAGGATTAGATGTTCAATTAGTAGATGGTAAACTAATGTCACCTAAAGATTGGTCTCAACGTGTAACAGCAGATGATCCAAATATCGATATCTTCCAAGGAGCTTGGGGACTAGGATCTAATCCAAACCCTTCATCTTTAGTAGGGCCAACATCACCGCTTAACTACACTCGTTACACAAGTGATACGCTAACTAAAAACTTAGAAACTTTAAGTTCTCAAGATATGTTTGATGATGAAAAACTAAAAGCAGCATATAGAAAATTTGATACTGATTTTGCTAATGAAGTTCCATGGTTACCGTTCAGCTGGTCTACAGAAATGACATGGGTTAATAAACGTGTTAAAAACTTAGACCTGAATAAAATGAATCTTGGGGAACAAAAACTTTACCAATTAGAATTAACTTCTGATACTGGGGCAAAATAATAACAATAAAAATACATTCAAGCAATTATTGCTTGGGTGTATTTTTTTACGGGAATTTATTGAAAATAATTATCTTTTTATATCAGAGTTACAAAAAATCTATATTATTTTTATTTGATAAAACGCATTATATCAAACTATTACTAAAAATAGACTTAAATTTTTTGAAAATATTCTGACAATTATATTGACTTATGTTGGAAATAATGTTAGAATATCTTTACGTTAAATTTTAAGTATATTTATATTATTTGGAGGAAATAGTAAATGAAAAAGAGTAAATTTTTAAAAGTATTTAGTTCTGCGATGGCTCTATCAGTTATTTTAGCAGGATGCTCTACTTCAAACAATTCTAGCTCAAAAAATGCACCAAAAGCGAAAGTTGAGTTTAAAACAGAGGTAGATAACGGTGGTTCAGCGGTAGACGGAGCTACATTAAAATATGGTATCCTTTCACCAACACCATTAACAGGTATGTGGAACCCAATTTTCTTAACACAACAAACAGATAATGAAGTAATCGGAAATGTTGTGGGAGATACATTCTCTACTGATGACGAGCGTAAAGTAAAACAAGATAACGAAGACGATCCTGTTAAATTCCACTTAGATCGTGAGAAAAAAGAAATTACATTTACAGTTCATAAAGATCTTAAATGGAGTGATGGTAGTGAAGTAACAGCTAAAGATATCGTTGCTACATATGAATTAATGGGTAACCCTAAATTTAAAGAAAATGCACGTTATACTAATGCATTCGATTTAATCGAAGGTATGAAAGACTACCATGAAGGTAAAGCTGATAAAATTTCTGGTATTACAGAAAAAGATAATAAAACTGTAGTTGTTAAATATACAGAAATCAAACCATCAGTTCTATTTGGTGAAGGATGGATTACTAATGTTCTTAATGCGAAACAAGTAGCAGATGCTTCAAAAGATTTTGCTAAATTTGCAGAAGCTGATTTAAATAAAAAACCATTATCATATGGACCTTATGTAATCGCTAAAGAAGTAAATGGTGAAAGTGTTCTTGCAGAAGCGAACCCTCACTACTACAAAAAAGATGATGTAAAAGTTAAGAAAATTGAATTCAAAGTTGTATCACCTGCTCAAGCAAGCTCAGTGATCAAAAACGGTGATGTAGACGTGTTACCTGGAGTAACTGCAAATGTATGGGATAGCTCTAAAGACCTTAAAAATGGGGACTTCGTAAGTAAACCATCATACTACTTATCATATGTAGGATTCAGAACTGGACAATGGGATAAAGAGAAATCTGAAAACGTGGAAGATCCAGATTCTAAACTAAAAGACAAAAATGTACGTCAAGCATTCGAATTAGCTGTAGACCGTGATCAAATCAACGAAAAAGTATTCAAAGGATTACGTTTCACACCAACTGGTTCAGGTATGTATCCACCAGCAACTGGTAAATTACAAAATGAAAAAGCTACTGCAGTTAAAAAAGATGTAGAAAAAGCTAAAAAATTATTAGATGAAGCAGGATATAAAGATACTGATGGAGATGGACTACGTGAAGATAAAAACGGTAAAAAAGTAACATTTAACTTCGCTATCCGTAACACAGGGGCTGACTATGACCAAGCATTAGCTGATACATTCATCAAAGCTTGGAAAGAAGTAGGATTAGATGTTCAATTAGTAGATGGTAAATTAATGTCTCCAAAAGACTTCTCTTCTCGTCTATTAGCAGGGGATAAATCTATCGATATCTTCCAAGGTGCATGGCAATTAGGTACTAACCCTGACCGTTCAAGCATGTTAGGACGTAAAACTCCACTTAACTTATACCGTTACACAAGCTCAACATTTGATGAAGCATTTAAAGAGCAAAGTTCTGATGCAATGTTCGATGATGCTAAACTTAAAGAAGCTTACAACAAATTTGACAACTTAGTTGCTGACGAATTACCATACTTCCCATTAAGCTGGGATACTGACTTAACATGGGTTAACAAACGTGTTAAAGCACTAAACCCTGAAAAACTTGGTAAAGGTCAACAAAAACTACATGCTTTAGAATTAAATTCTCAAGAATCTGCTAAATAATATAGATTACTATTACGACATAGATAGCTAAGGTTATCTATGTCGTTTTCAAAAAATTTCAAAAAAACGCTTGCAATTTTTAGTTGTTAGGTGTAAAATATAAACAATAAAAGTACAAAAAATTCTTTAAGAGTGAAGTCTAAAGAATATAGAAACAAGGAGGACTACCATGAAACAAAATAACAATATTCAATCTTGGCAAAGCTGGCGTAGATAATATTGTGTGTATGTTTTAACGACATAGACACAATTTTAGCGTGCTCTAAAAAGTGTCTATGTCGGCGAGGTAGGATATTTGTAATATACAATGTACTTAAAATTCGATAATGCCGCATAGTAATAAAGCTATGTGGCGTTTTTCTCTTTTTAGAGTAAGTTAAAATCAATAAATTAAGATATATTAACGCTAATTTTAAGGAGATAAACAATGAAACAAAAAACATTTTTAAAAGTATTTAGCCCTGTATTTGCACTATTAATAATATTATCAGGATGTGGTTCTAACTCACAAAACAGTGAAAAAACTGCAACTAAAGCAAAGGTAGATTTTAAAGTATCTGCAGATAATAAAGGGGATGTAGTAAAAGATGCCACATTCAAATATGGTATTTTAACTAGTAGTCCATTTGTTGGTTTATACCACCCAGTGTTACATGCAAATAAAGCCGATGGAGTTATTACAGAAACAGTATTTGGTAAAACATTCCCAGTTGATGATGCTCTAAAATATAAACTAGATGATGAAGATGCACCTGTTAAACTTCATATAGATAAAGATAAAAATGAAGCTACCCTAACTATTCATGACGGAGTAAAATGGAGTAATGGAGAAGACCTTACTTCAAAAGACATTATCGCAAGTTACGAATTATTAGGAAATCCAAAATATACAGAAAATGTTCGCTATAATGGGTCATTTGAACTTATAGAAGGTATGAAAGATTATCATGAAGGAAAAGCTAAAACAATCTCTGGAATAACTGCCAAGGATGATAAAACAGTAGTTATCAAATATAGTAAGTTATCGCCTTCGATGTTATGGGGAGATGGATTTATTTACGCATTCTCTAATGCAAAACAAATCGCAAAAGTGACTGACTTTGCCAGATTTGGAGAAGCTGAATTAACAAAACGCCCATTATCATACGGCCCTTATGTAATAACAAAAGAAGTGCAAGGTGAGAGTGTTATTGCTGAAGCTAATCCATATTACTATAAAAAGGATGAGATAAAAATTCCTAAAGTTGAATTCAAAGCAGTAGCAGCAGCACAAGCAAGCCAAATTTTGAAAAATGGAGAAATAGATTACCTTACTGATATTAATACAACAGTTTATGAAGGATTAAAAGATGCGAAAAATGGAGAGCTCTTAGGACAACCATCTTCATTCATGTCATTTGTAGGATTTAAATTTGGTAAATACGATAAAGAGAAAAAAGAAAATATTCCATTAGAAAATGCTAAATTTAATGATAAAAAAGTTCGTCAAGCATTTGAACTAGCGGTAGATCGTGACCAAATCAATGAAAAAATATATAAAGGTATTAGATTTACACCTAGTGGATCAGCTTTATATCCACCAACTGTAGGAAAATTAAAAAATGAAAAAGCTACTGTAGTGAAAAAAGATGTAGAAAAAGCTAAAAAATTACTTGATGAAGCAGGGTATAAAGATACTGATGGAGATGGATTAAGAGAAGATAATAACGGCAAAAAAGTAACATTTAACTTTGCATTCCAAGGAGGAAATAACTATGATCAAGCCTTAGCTGACGTATTTATAAAATCGTGGAAAGAAGTAGGTTTGGATGTTAAGCTTGTTGATAATAAGTTAATGGGTAAAAAAGAATGGGATCAACGTGTTCTTGGTGACGATCCAGAAATTGACTTATTCTTAGGGGCTGGACACCACGGGTCTGACCCTAGTAGACAAGAGTTATTCGGTAGACAATCACAATTTAATTATTTCAGATATACTAGCGATAAGATAGATGAAGCCTTTAAAGAACAAAGATCTGATGAAATGTTTGACGATAATAAGTTAAAAGAAGCCTATAATAAATTTGATGACTTAATTGCTGATGAATTACCATTCTTTGGATTAAGCTGGGATACAGAAATTACATATGTTAATAAAAGAGTTAAACATTTTAACGTAGAAGATTTCACAAAAGGATACTTACCAGTTGAAAAATTAGAACTAATTAAAGATGCTCCAGAAAAAGAGTAATCTTAATATAGTATTATGTAAGGGGTTATGTAGAGGATGTATCTTTACATAACCTTCTTATTTATGGGGTTTTATGTATAAAATTAAAATTTTAAATCTTTTTTAAAAATTAGTAATTATAGTTGAATTTTTATCTTTAAAAATATACAATGGTATAGGATAAGAATTAAATCAAAATAAAGGAGAGTGTAGTGTGAGAAAATTTATTTCAGAAGTTTTGTTAATAATGGTAACGATCGTTTGGGGACTTGCATTTATTTGGCAGAACATTGCTAGTAAAGTACTTGGACCACTTACAGTAGTAGGAATTAGATCGGTAATTGCAGTTATTTTTATTATTCTTTCTGCAGTATTAATGCCAGCGTTATATAAAAGTCAAAATCCAAAGAATCTTGCAATGAAAGTATCTAAGAAAAAAGAATGGATTTTAGGTACAATATGTGGAATTATTTTATTTGTCTCAATGTACATATCACAAGTAGGTGTAGGTATGACAACAGCTGGGAAAGCAGGTTTTATAACAGTATTATATATATGTTTTGTTCCATTTATTGGGATTTTTCTAGGTAATAAGCTAAATAAATTTTTTATTATCGGATTAGTATTAGCGGTAATTGGGTTTTATTTTATTTCAGTAAAAGAGGAATTCAGCTTAGAAATAGGAGATATAGTTGTTCTTATTAGTGCACTTTTCTTTGGTATTCATATAATAGTTATTGATTATTCAGCTGCTAGAGTTAACTCAATGTTTTTATCAATTGTTCAATTAATAGTTGTATCAGTACTTAGTTTACTATTAGCTGTATTTACTGAAAAAATTATACTAGCGGATATATTTAGTGTGATTTGGCCATTACTAGCTGTAGGTGTCCTTTCGAGTGGGGTAGGATACACTTTACAAATAGTAGGACAAAAAAATGTACCACCTCATACAGCATCACTTATTTTAAGTTTAGAGTCGATAGTTGCAGTAATTGGTGGAGTGTTGATTCTTAATGAACATGTAGGTATTCGTGAAGGATTAGGTATGTTAATAGTATTTGCTGGTATTATCATATCTCAAGTACCCGATAAAAAACAAATAGAAAAATAATGATAAAGAGATTGATTTATAACCAACCTAAATATTAAAAATTAGGAGAGCTATGTAATCAATCTTTTTTAAAAATATAGTAAATTAAATTTAAGGAGGTTGCTATGAAGAAATTATTTAAAATATTAGGTAGTATACTTTTAACGCTAGTTTTATGTTTTGGAGCGTTAGTAGGGTATTTAATGGCGACAGAATATAAACCACAAGATGTAGAAGTGTTAACTCTACAAAATACTATAAAACAACAAAGTGAGAGTGTACAGATAAATAAAGAGTATACCGCCCTTGATTGGAATATTGGTTATGCTGGTCTTGATAAAGATGAAGATTTCTTTATGGACGGAGGAAAAATGGTACTACCGCTTGACAAAGCCCATGTAGAAGAAAATATAAAAAATATAACCCAAATAATTAAAGATGAAAATGCGGATGTTACTTTATTACAAGAGGTTGATGAAGATTCAAAACGTAGTTATAATATTAATCAGGTATCATATTTAGATAAAGCACTAGGTCTAAATAGTATTTTGGCATATAACTTTAAAGTTAAATACATCCCTTATCCATGGCCAACATTAGGTAAGGTGAATAGTGGTATTTATACAGCAACAAAATATAACATTGATCGTGCAGAACGTTATCAAATGCCGATTCCATTTACTTTCCCAGAGAAATTAGCAAATCTAAAACGTGGTTTTTCAGTTATTTATAGTAAAGTTGAAAATAGTGATAAGCAACTAGTTATTATTAATGCTCATTTTGATGCGTATGACAAGGAAAATAAAGGTAAAATAGCTCAAACTAAACAGCTAGTAGAGTTTATTCAAAAAGAGTACAAAAAAGGTAATTATGTCTTAGTAGGAGCGGATTTTAATCAATCGCTAAAAACATTGTCTAAAGAAGAAATAAATAAAGTTCCAGAAGAACTATGGCGTGCAGAAAACTTTGATAAGAGTTTAATTCCAGAAGGATTTAAATTGGTTTATGATGAAAGTAAAAATTCAGCAAGGCTTAATAATAAACCATACGTAAGTGGTAGTGAAGGGACTTATGGATTTATTATTGATGGTTATATGGTAAGTGATAATATCGAAGTGGTTAGTGTAGAAACTTTAGGTCAAGATTACAGATATAGTGATCATAATCCAGTAAGATTAAAATATAAACTAAAATAAAAATAGTAAGCAGAAATTTCTGCTTACTATTTATTTTTTTATGCTAAGTCTTGTTGTTTATCTTTTTTAAAGAAAACTCTATTTAATTTATCAACGATAGCTGATAAAGCACCATCTCCAGAAATGTTACAAGCTGTTCCAAAGCTATCTTGAGTGATATAAAGAGCTATCATAAGTGATAACATAACTTCATTGAATCCAAGAACTGATTGTAATAATCCAAGAGCTGCCATTACAGCACCACCAGGAACACCTGGAGCGGCAACCATTGTAACTCCTAGAAGTAGGATGAATTTAATCATTACTACTGTTGATGGGAATGCAGCCCCGTGTTGTAACCAGTAAACAGCAGATGCACAAGTAGTTAATGTAATTGTACTACCTGATAGGTGAATAGTTGCAAATAACGGAATAGTGAAGTTTGCAATATTTTTATCAATACCCATTTTCTTAGCACTTTTCAGTGTTACTGGAATAGTAGCAGCTGATGATTGAGTACCGATAGCTGTCATGTATGCTGGTAATATGTTAACAAGCATCTTAAATGGATTTCTTCCATTAATTGTACCTGCAAATGTGTATTGAACAGCAATAATAATAAAGTGTAATAAGATAATTAGAACGAATACCATAGCGAAGATTTTTAGAATCTTAAATACCTCACCAGAAGCAGTAATGTTCATAAATACCCCAAGGATATATAATGGTAATAATGGAATAATTACTGAAGAAAGTAATTTCTCAATAATTTCTCCAAAGTCATTAAATCCTTGTTTTAAACTTTCAGATTGTGTTGCTGAAATTCCGATACCTAGAATGAATGAAATAACAAGTGCTGTTGTAACATCGAAGATAGGAGTCATCTTAAATTCGATATATCCTTTAAGCATTAAATCTTCTGGGTTTTGGAATGTTTGTAGTGATGAATTAGCAAGTATATTTGGTAATACTGCTTTTGATACTAAGAAAGCGAATGTTCCAGCAATAAGTGTAGAAACATAAGCAACTCCTGTAGAAAGTCCAAGAAGTTTACCAGCATTGTTAGAAACTTGGCTAATACCTGGTACGATAAAACCTACAATAATAAGTGGTATAGTGAAACCTAAGAATGAGCTGAAGATTGTTGAGAAAGTTACGAATCCTCTAATGATAGAAGTAGGAAGTGCGCTTCCTAAAACAATCCCAAGAGTAACAGCTAAAATAAGTTTTACTATTAATGGCATTTTTTTATAAAAACTCATAGAAAATTCTCCTTTACTAAATTTTTTTTGATTAGATAAATTGAATAACTTAATAATGTTAAGTTATAACAATTAACTAAATTCACAATTGTATTTTCTAAAAAGACATGTGTATATTATACAAGAAAAAATATGTTTTGTAAAGTGCAGAATACATAAAATCGTTGAAAATAATAGTTTTCATACTTAATAAAGAATTCAACTAAATTTAGACATAATATAAGCAGTAAAATTAGTAAATCTATAATTAGTTACAAATATTTTGATTTTCTAAAATTACTGCTTAAAAATTATTTATTGTAAATGTTATTGTTATATTTTTTTAACAAATTCAGATTTTAGTTTCATAGCACCAAAACCATCAATTTTACAGTCTATATTGTGGTCTCCATCGACTAGTCTAATATTTTTAACACGTGTTCCTTGTTTTAGAGTCGAAGAGCTACCTTTAACTTTTAAGTCTTTAATTACTGATACAGTATCTCCATCTTGAAGTACATTTCCGTTAGCATCACGATATACTTTTTCTTCTTCAACATCGCTAGTATCTTCTGGTGACCATTCGTGAGCACACATAGGGCATACTAACATAGTTCCATCTTCATAAGTATATTCACTATTACATTTTGGGCAATTTGGTAATGACATTGTATTCCTCCATAAATTTTCAAATTTATACAAAGCATATTATACCATAATAACGAAGAATATCAAATTTTATTGAGAATCGATATTAAATAAATCAGAATATTTAAAGAAAACGCTGTAGGCAGATATATTGCATAGTTAATAAAAGAGGACTAAAATAAAGACTAAAGGTTAAACAAGAATGATTAATTTTTGAAAAATAATAAAAAATGAGGTATAAAATTATGTCTAAATATGATTTATTAGTAATAGGTTTTGGGAAAGCAGGGAAAACATTAGCTGCTACATTTGCTAAAGAAGGTAAAAAAGTAGCTGTTGTTGAAGAAAGTAGCGCAATGTACGGTGGGACATGTATAAATATTGGATGTATCCCAACAAAAACTCTTATCGTAGCTGTAGATAATAAAAAAGATTACAATGAAGCTAAAGCTACAAGAGATAAAGTAGTAACTAAATTAAACGCTAAAAACTTTGCTATGTTAGATAATAGCCCAAATGTGGACGTTTATACTGCTCGTGCAAAATTTGTATCAAATAAAGTAGTAGAAATCTCAGCAAATGGTGAAACTAAACAATTAGAAGGAGAAGTTGTGGTAATTAATACTGGTGCTAAAAATAATGTATTACCAATTCCAGGATTAACAACTTCTAAAAATGTTTACGATAGCACTGAATTACAAAAATTAGAAAAAGCACCAAAAATATTAGGTATTATTGGTGGTGGGAATATCGGGCTAGAGTTTGCAAGCTTATATTCTCGTCTTGGTGTAAAAGTTACAGTAATCGATCATTCGGATAGAATATTAGTAAGAGAAGATGCAGATGTCGCAGAATTAGCAAAAGGTTACTTAGAAGAAACAGGTGTAGAATTTAAGTTAGGTTCTACAACTAAAGAAGTTCGTAACAACGGAGAAAATGTTGTTGTAGTAACTGAAGAACATGGAGAGTTAGAGTTTGAAGCGGTATTACACGCAACAGGTCGCCGTGCCAATACAGAAAATCTAGGATTAGAAAATACAGATATCGAATTACGTCCTAACGGATCAATTGTTGTAGATGAGTATTGTCAAACAACTGTTGAGAATGTATTTGCAGTAGGAGATGTTAATGGTGGATTACAATTTACATATGTGTCATTAGATGACTTTAGAATAGTTAATGGATACTTACATGGTAAAAAAGAATATACTACAGCCGACCGTAAAAATGTACCATATTCTACATTTATTTCACCTGCATTATCTCATGTAGGATTACATGAAGAAGAAGCTAAAGCTCAATATAGCAATGTAGCGGTAGGATCATTACTAGTTGCGAATATGCCAAGAGGAGCTGTAAACCAAGACCCACGTGGGATTTTTAAAGTAGTAGTAGATAAAGACACTAACTTAATTCTTGGAGCAACATTATTTAGTAAAAACTCTGAAGAAATAATCAATATTATTAAAATGGCAATTGATAACAAAATTCCATATACTTATATTAGAGACCAAATCTTTACTCACCCAACAATGGCTGAAAACTTAAACGATGTGTTTAAATTAGTATAATAGAATAAAAATAATCCCTAGAACTATATTGTTCTAGGGATTAAATTTTATCTATGTATTAATTTTAATATTTTTCTACGTAAAGGTAGACCATAATTATACATTAGGTTAAATACATGAGAGATAACTAAGTCAAATTCTCCATAGTATTCAACAATATTAGGAGAGAATTTAGATTTGAAACCTAGTAAGCTATCGTTTAGGCTTCCTTCGATTCCTCCCATAGATACTTCGCTAATGCCCATTTCTTGGGCTTTTTTCATTGTATCAGAGAATACTTTATATTGTGCAGGAAGTTTAGCAAAGTCTTCATTCATACCAGCATAAATAATTTCTGCATGGTTACCATAAGCTATAGTAATCGCAGCACTAATTACTTGGTCTTTAGACTTATCTTCAATCTCAAGTCCATTAAATAGCGCGATTAACTTATCTGTTCCAGCTACTTGTTCTTCTAAAGTACGTTTTTTCTTAGGAGATTTTTCTCCAAGTTCTTCGATTTCTTTTTCTAAATTTTCTTTACGATTATGACACTCTTTAAGAGCTTTTTCTACATTTATATAAGAAATATAAAGTAGGGCATTATCACCAAATGTATCAAGAAGATTTTCGAAATATTCACGTCCACGAAGTGAAATATTTTTTCTCTTTTCAGTACAAGCTAAGGCAAATAAGAAATCATCCAAGTTTTCTTTCCCACAACGTCTAACTTCAACGAATTTTTTATCTGCATCACGGATAAGACGACGTGTATCTTTTGAGAATAAATCAGGAACAGGTTTCTCTAACTTCGTAACAGTATTAAAACGAGGTTGGATAGTGCTACTCATATCAAGGCTAAATCCTTTGTGGTTATATCCATAAGATTTAAATGTTTTTATTAATTCATCGTTACTACGATCTACATCAACATCTTTAAAGTTAGCTAATTTTTCATCTTTAACAGCTATAGGGATATCAAGTTTAACTAATTTTGCCTGTTTAGTTTTAGCGAATTTTTTAAGATTAGTTAAGAAAAATCCTAATAATTCTTTATTGTTGTAGTCCAAGATTGGGCCACGTGGCACATACCAAAGTCCTTTACGAGTTAAAACTTGAGCTGCGGCGATAATATTATCCTCATCATCAGATACTGCGACTCTAACAGCTCCCCATGTATTTTTAATAGATGACCATTCAATAGCTTGCATCATATTTCCATGTTTATGGCTTTTAATAAATTCTGTGTATTTTTCATTGTTTATATCAGTTAAAAATTTCATAGTTTCTACAAATCCTTCTATTAAAGTACAATTAATGATAACAAATTATAGCTAAAAAATCAATTTTTAGATAGTTAAAGTGGCTAAATATCAATTTTACAAAAATCGCAAAAAAGTGTATAATAATAATAACTTATTTGGAAACACTAAGGAGATATAACTATGAATATGAATACTATTTATGTTATGCTTGGTTTTATATTTGTTTATGCGATAATTTCATCAGTATTAGACAAGAACAAGCAACGTAAAGCAAAAAGTAAAGAAGCATTAGAAAGATTGCAAAGTAAAAGTTATAGGAAAGAACTGGAAAGATTAATTGATTTTAGCCAAAGTGATGCGCTAAATATAGCTACATTAAGAAAGGCTTATTTCCTACAATATCCAGAAGCTAAAAAGTTATTAGAAATTATTAAGAAAGATAGAGGTATTTAAGTATGAAAATAGGTTTAATTGTTGTTTTAGCACTAGTAATATTTATTTTCTTCTCAACTAGAAATAGTGAATCAAAGGAAGAGTTTGAAGAAAAGAAAAAAGTAAGTAAAGAAAAACTAGAAGAACTAAAAAAAGAGAGTTATAAAGATGAATTATTTTCTGTTGTTGATGCTTCAAAAGGAGATATTAACAATATTAAATTATTAAGAGATAGATATCCAGAATTATTACTTAGCGATACTAAAGAATTATGGGAATCTATTAAAGACGAAGTAAGATCAAATTATAATTCAGAAGTGAAGAAAGGAATTGCTGAAGATTTTTCTGATTTAAGAGAAGTGATTAATCCAGAGGCAGGAGATATTGCGAATATTAAGACAATTAGAGAGCATTACGGTGTAGATTTAAAAACTGCTAAAGAACTATGGGATTCTATTAGAGATGATTATAAATTATAGCAAAAGGATTCTATAGATGAGTATTTTACCAAAAAAATTATTGAAGAAGAAGAAAATAAATTCGATCGAGAATAAAAAAATACAACCTAGAGTTGAGGAAACAATTCTAGGTTGTTCTTTATTATTTGCCTTCAATAGTTATCATCCAAACTTCGCTTTGAGCTGTAGTTTTAAAAGGTGGTCCCCAAAAACCATATCCAGAAGAGGTAAAGAAATGTTTATTATTGATTTTAGCATAACCATGATCAAGTGTGTAGATTCTATCTGTAATATAGTTAATTGGCCATATTTGACCGCGATGAGTATGTCCTGATAATTGAACATCTATTGGCAATGTACTGTGATGATCAATAGCATCAGGTTGATGGTCCACTAAAACAGTAGTTTTGCTTGTGTCAACATTTTTTAATAAATCTTCTGTAGCCAATCTATTTTTACTAACACTTCTATCTTTACGTCCAACAAGAATCACATCATCAGTCAGATTAACACTTTCATCAAATAGAGGTCTAATACCTGTCTTAGATATTTCTTCTACTATTTCTTGAGCTGCACGGTCATGGTTCCCCATAGTAGCGTACACTCCTAGAGGAGCTGATAATTTGCTAAGTGTTTCACCCATATTTCGCTTTTTATACATAACCATATCATCATCCATAATATCACCGGCAATTACGATAGCATCTGGTTTTTCTTCTTCAATGATTTTATTTAATTTTTCAAGTTGACCATTTCCGAAAAATGTTCCAAGATGTAAGTCAGATATCATAGCTATTTTTATAGGTTTTTCAATTTTTTTATCAACTTTTATAGTTTCACTTTTAACTATAGGTGAGTATGCCCAATATAACCCTAAGGCGGTCATTCCAACAAGGAATATACCTGTTATACCTAAACTTATACCTTGAGAAAGGTTAAAGTTAAATAGCTTTAATACTAATTTTGCTACTAATAAAATTACAGCTATAACCACACCGTTTAAGAAGTAGAAATACCAAGTATTTCCATAGTTCACCCACGGAGCTCCTAGTCGAAGCATATAAGCTATAATCGAAAAGTTAGCAAAAATAAAGAATAATATACCAAGAACTAATTTCACTTTAGGTGAAATAAAAGGTGTCAACATCCATTTTAAACCAAGCCATAAAAGTAGTACTAGAACTTCGTAAAGTACAGCTACCCCTACAAAAGCAACAATAGCTTTCCAATTACTCATAGTTTTTCCTCCAAATCAAATCTAATTTCATAAAATAAAAATAAGGTAGTTGGCTAGTTTAAAAAACAGACCAACTACTCGCTATTAATAAATCTTAAAAATTATATAAGAAATAGTTTAAATTTAGTTAAAATCAGAATATGAACCATATAAAAAATCACCTCTCGTTATTGTAGAGGTGATTTAATAAATTATTTTCCTAATTTTTCTAATTTTTTAGCTAGGCGATCGTTTACGAAGTCCCAGTTTACTACACGGAAGAACTCTTTAATGTAGTCTGGACGACGGTTTTGATAGTTTAGGTAATAAGCGTGTTCCCAAACGTCTAATCCAAGAATTGGAGTAAGACCTGTTAAGTAAGGAGAGTCTTGGTTAGCTGTTGAAGTAACAACTAATTTACCTTCTTTATCAAGTGCAAGCCAAGCCCAACCACTACCAAATCTTGTAGCAGCTGCTGCAGAGAAAGCTTTAACGAATTCTTCGTATCCACCAAGCTCAGCATCGATTTTTTCTTTAACTAATCCACCGAATTCAGAAGAATCTGGTTTAGTTAGAGATTTCCAGAATAGAGAATGGTTGTGGTGTCCTCCACCGTTATTGATAACTGCTTGACGGATGTCAGCAGGTACGTTTTCGATATTTTTTAGTAATCTACAAATGCATCCAGTTTCAACTTCTGGGTGTTTTTCTAAAGCAGCATTTAAGTTGTTAACATAAGCTGCATGGTGTTTGTCATGGTGAATTTCCATAGTTTTAGCATCGATAACTGGTTCTAAGTGATCGAAATTATAAGGTAATTCAGGTAATTTAAAAGTCATAGTTGTAATCCTCCCGATTTTATGATTGTTATATATTAATTATAAGAAATATTTTGATAATTAACAACAAAAATGCTTACATAATTCAGTGTTTTGTGCATAAAAAGTATAAATTACATGAAAATAATTGTATATTCTAATAAAACATGTTAAAATAGTCAAAGTAAGAATTAATTAATAAGGAGAAGAACTGTGAAAAATTTTATACATAAGTACGGACATATAATTTTATGGCTAATTTTTATAATATTTATGTTTATATCATTAATGGTATTAGTAACTCAAGGGATAGTCTATGCACTCGTAATATTTATACCAAGTCTTATCTTTTTGTGTCCACCTATAATAAAATTTATCCAGAGAAAAACAAGACTAAAAAAAGTAGTTTTAGGTATTTTTGCAACAATAGTTATGTCTTTTGCTTTGTTTGGAACATCACGTCATAGTGCGGCTTTAAAAGAAGAAAATATAAGAATAAATCAAGAGAAGAGAAAAGAAGAGCAAGAAAGAAAATCTTTAGAAGAGCAAAAGAGAACAGAAGAACAACAAAAAAATGAAGAAGAGAAAAAAGCTGAACTAGCTGCTGCAAATAAAAAAGCAGAAACTAAACAAAAGAAAGATAAAGAAGATAAAGAAGACAAAGATACTAAGTCTACAGACAAAGAAAAAGCGGAGCAAACAAAAGATAAAGAGAAATCACAAGTTCAACAATCTCAAGCGCAAAAACAAGTGCAACCTCAACAAAAAGCTAAAAAGGTTGTAGTAAGAGCAAGTAAGAAGAGTGGTCAATACTACACTCCAGGGCATCCATCTTATAATAAGGTAGCACCTAATAATGTAGTAGTTTATAGCTCAGAAGAAGCTGCGGCTAGAGCAGGATATAAAAAAGCTGCTTAATAAATTAAGGAAATATAAAAACAACTTCAAAACTAAATTTGAAGTTGTTTTTTGTTATATTAATTTTTAATTATTTAATTCAGAAACTATTTGTTTTGCGATAGCAAGGTTCATATATTTTTGTTCGCGTAATTTGTCAACTACTAAATCTAGATTATCATTAGTAGCTCCAGCTAAAATAGCTAGTGACTTAGCGTGAAGTTTCATATGTCCTTTTTGAATACCATCTCCAACTAAAGCTTTTAAAGCAGCTAAGTTTTGAGCTAGACCAACAGATGTAATAATGCCTGCTAAAGTTTTAGCATCAGGATTATTTAATATTTGGCGTGCTACTTTTACGCTAGGATTAATTCCTATAGAACCACCGACACTTGCTACTGGCATAGGTACGGTTAATTTACCAATTAATAGATTGTTTTCTAAATCACAACGCCAAGTAGATAATCCTTTATATTTTCCATCTTTTACAGCATAGCTTTGGCAAGAAGCTTCGATAGCTCGCCAGTCATTACCACTTGCTATAACGATGCTGTCAATACCATTAAAGATACCTTTGTTATGTGTTGCGGCACGATATACATCACTTTGAGCGAACTTACTTGCTAGCTCAATTCTTTCAGCTAAGTATTTACCATTTTCTCCTAATTTTTCAAAAGGAATAGCACAACTGCTAGTAACTAATGAACTAGTAGCATAGTTTGATAGTATAGCCATAAGAGCAGTGCCACCAGTAAGGGATTCAAGAGAAACTTTAAGAGCCTCTAACATAGTATTTAACATATTAGCTCCCATAGCTTCCAAAGTATCAACAATAAGATATACTACTACAAAAGTAGTACCATCTTCAGTTAAAACTCTAATGTTGATATCTTTTGCACCACCACCACGTTGAACGATAGAAGGATAGGCTTCATTAGCTGTTTTAAGAAGTAAATCTTTATTTTTAAGAATAGTTTGCTCTGCTGAATCAGTATCAGAAATATTGTACAAGGCAACATGACCGATCATTTTTCTATCATGAATTTTAGTCGTAAATCCTCCAGAAGAAGCAACTATTTTCCCAGCATTGCTACAAGCTGCAACAACAGAAGGCTCTTCTGTTACCATTGGGACTACGTAGCTTTTATTATCAACAACAAAGTTAGGAACCACGCTAAAAGGTAGAGAGAATGTTCCGATAACATTCTCTACCATATTATTAGCGGTATCGTAATCTAAAACAGTATTATCTTTAACTAAATTTAGATATTCTTCTTCAAGAATATTAGCTTGTTCAATAACTTCTAGTCGTTCGGCTCTATTCTTTTTATAAAATCTACTCCAAATGTTTCCCATAATTCCCTCTTTTAAAATTGTTTTTTATAAATTCTCTTATGATTTTCAATTTTTTCTAATACGAATCTGCTATTATCTTTAATGTCAGAGATATCAAGATTTCCTTCACTGTCTACAGTAGTATCTCTAAAGAACATTTCTTCATATTCTTCTATAGAGATGCGTGTTCTGCTATTAAATTCGTCAAAACGATTTTGTCTAAGTTGTTTTTCGTATCCGGGTACTAAAGTCATACTGAAGATTTCAGCAACTGCACCACTACCATAGCTATATAAAGCTATTTTATCTCCAGGATTAAGGTTAGTACCATTTTCTAATAGAGAAAGTAGACCTAAGAATAATGATCCTGTATATATATTACCAACACGTTGGCTGTATAAAATAGACTCATTAAAACGCTCTGATAATTTTTCTTTAATAGCGTCGTCAGTTTCTGTTTCTAATAATGTGTTTAAACCTTTTAATCCTAATTTTGGATATGGAAGGTGTAAGCAAATTGCATCAAAATCACTTAATTGTTTATTGTTTTTCTCTAAATATTTATCCCATGTAGTAGTAAGACAACCTAAATATTGTTCAGTAGAGAACTTACCTTCTACAAAGGCATATTGAGAGTAATTTGGACGCCAAAAGTCCATGACATCGCGAGTAAGACATACGTTATCGTTGTTTAATTCTAAAATACGTGGGTTACTAGTAATTAACATTGCGCAACTTCCAGCTCCTTGCGTTGATTCTCCAGAAGCTTTGATTCCATATTTAGCGATATCACTAGCAATAACAAGTACTCTTGATTCAGGATTATTCATAACATGATTTTTTGCAAAATCTAAAGCTGCAGTTGCACCGTAACAAGCTTCTTTAACTTCAATAGCTCTTACAAATGGCTGGATGTCTAATAATCCATGAATAAATACAGAAGAGGCTTTACTTTGGTCTATGCCTGATTCTGTTCCTACTATAATCATATCAATTTTTTCTAAGTCTTCTTTATCTAAAATTTCAAATGCTGCTTGAGCCCCAAGAGTAACTATATCTTGAGACACAGGTGGAATACTCATTTCAAGTTGAAGTAATCCTTTAGTAAATTTATCAGGCTCTATGCCACGAGCAGTCGCTAAATCGCGAATGTCTAAGTAATACTTAGGCATAGCAAAACCTATTTTATCAATTCCTATTTTCATTTCCTTTTACCTTTCGATCTACGTAATTATTCTACAAATACTATTTATAGAATATATTAATATTATGTAGTATATGGATTTATAATAATCATATACTTATGTCAAAAATAAAAATTATCGCAATTACTATTGTATAAGATTTTTTAAAAATAGTCCACAGTTTGACTATTAAATTTTTAAAAAGTTGTATAGCACTCAAATTTTAATATAGTATACTTAAATTAAACTTAAATAAAGACACAAAAAAGAGCTAATAGAGAAGAAACCTTTCTCTATTAGCATATTTTTATTTTTTAGAAATTGCCATAGCAACACCTTGTCCTCCACCAATACAAAGAGAGCAAAGTCCACGATTTTTATTTTCATTTATTAATGAATGTACTAAAGTAACTAGAACACGGCAACCGCTTGCGCCGATAGGGTGTCCTAACGCTATTGCACCCCCGTTTATATTAACTTTTGAACTATCTAAGCCAAGTTCACGTGTAACAGCAATGGATTGTGAAGCAAAGGCTTCGTTCATTTCGAATAAATCTATGTTTTTAATATCCAGATTTAGTTTTGATAATACTTTTTGAGTTGTAGGAATTGGTCCAAGTCCCATAACTTTATTATCTAAACCAGCTGTAGCGTAACTATCAACATAGGCAAGTACGTCTAATCCTAGTTCATTAGCCTTGCTTTCAGACATTAAAATAACGCATGCAGCCCCATCATTGATACCGGAAGCATTACCAGCAGTTACTGTACCATCTTTTTTAAATGCTGGTCGTAGTTTTGATAGTGATTCAAGGGTTGTTTCAGGGCGAACGTATTCGTCTGTATCGAAAATAATTTCTTCTCGACGAGTTTTAATTGTGATAGGGGTAATTTCGTTAACAAACTTATTATTTTCTATAGCTGAACTAGCTTTTTGTTGACTAGCTAAAGCAAAACTATCCTGTTCTTCTCTAGTAATATTAAATTGTTCAGCAATATTTTCTGCAGTAATACCCATATGATAATTTTCAAAAGCATCAGTTAGACCATCTTTTATAACGCTATCTTCTAATTCAAAATTACCAAGTTTATGACCAAAACGTGGTGAACTAGTTACAAATGGTGCAGCACTCATATTTTCTACACCACCACAGACCACTATATCACTATCTCCTAGTAGAATAGCTTGTGCTCCTAAAATAACACTCTTTAATCCTGATCCGCAAACTTTGTTGACAGTAAATGCACTTTTTTCTTTTGGGATACCCGCATTAACAGCTATTTGGCGCGCGATATTTTGCCCAAGTCCAGCTTGAAGAACATTACCAAAAATTACTTCATCAACAAGTGATGGGTCTAAGTTTATATTATTTAAAGCATCTTGAACAACTGCTGAACCTAAAGCTGCAGCAGAAACATTTTTAAGACTTCCTCCAAAACTTCCAATAGGGCTTCGTTTTGCACTTACAATAGCAACTCTATTCATATAATAATCTCCTTATAAGTATATTTATCGAGTATATTTTACTATAAACATTTATCGAGTTCAAATAAATGTATCTTAACTTAAGATAAAGTGGAAATATGGGAGCGTTTTAATAGAATCTAAGATTTTTGTAACACAATTGTAACAATGTAATAAAATAATAAAAAAATGCAACATATTTAAAGTCTGATATAACAGCGTTTTCGGACAATAATAAATCTCTGTGTAATATTTTTGTAACATTTTTGTAATAAAAGTATTGCATTTTAAAATTTTTAGTAGTATAATACATTTATAAAAAATATTGAAAAGAAATTTTATTAAAAGAAGGTATAGTTATGAACAAATTATTAAAAACAACAGGCGTATTTATTTTAGGTGTAGGACTATTAACAGGATGCTCACATACTTCAACACAAAAATCAGATAACAGTAATGAGTCATCAAAAGTAGCTGTTGCACATGTAGATGAAAATAAAGATAAAAATGATAATGGAAATAATGTAACTGAAGAGAATAGTAATAATAATGTAGCCCAAGAAAATAACGGCAACAATTCAGGTTATAAAGCAGCTAGTGATAACAATGATCAAAATAGTAAAATAACTCAAAATAATTCAAATATAAATAGAGCTATTCAAGATAGTAGTTATGTTAACAAAGTAACTAGATATAGTGCAGAAAACAATAAAGTAGTTAAAGATAATAATTCTACTAGCAAAGCTGCTCAAAACAATAGCAATAGTAGCAAAGTCGCTCAAAACACTAAAAAAACTCAACAAAATGTTAGCGGTAATAAAGCAACTGTTACTAATAATAAAAATGTAAGTAAAAATGAGAAAAAATCAGTTGAACAAAAAAATGTTAAAAACAATAACGATGTAAAAGCAACTGAACAAAAAAATCCAAAAGCTGATGATAATTCTAAAGCTACTGAAAAACAAAATAATGGCTATAAACATAACTTTAAAGAAGTAGAAAAATTATTAAACGTTATTAATTATAGCTTAAGCAATACTAAAAATTCAAAAATGATAGATATAATAAGATTTAGTGCAAGTATCTCTAGTACACAAAATCAAGTTGTTTATCTTCCAGCAGCTAATTTATTAGATAGACTTAATACAAATAACGCTGAAACATATAATGTTAATGCAGTTCTAAATAAATTATTTGTTGAAAATGGTGTAAAACTAGTTACTGCAAATAAAGCAAAAAGTGAATACACTCCAGCTGAATTAGAAAAATTAGTACCAGATAATAACACTGTTGTTTACTTCAAAAAAGATAATATGTTTGCTATACGTGGTGCAGTTGGTTATGGTGCTACTAGTGATCTTACTTCTGCACCAACTGATAAATGGAAAGTAGAAGGAGATAAAATTCTTATTCCTTTTGTAACAGTATCAACTAATAAACCAGCTGGTCTTATGACAGTAAGATTAAATAATAAAGTTTATCAAAATGGACAAAATAAAACTATGTACTATGTTGAAAGTTTTATCTACTATTAAAAAATATAAATAAAAAAGGCGTACACATCAACTTGTGTACGCCTTTTCTACGAACTAAATTAAGTTCTCTAATATCTATATACAAAAAATATTTAGCAAGTTTAAATAAATCTATTTTTACTTAAGATAAAGTGGAAATATGGGAGTGTTTTAATAGAATCTAAGTTTTTTGTAACGTAATTGTAACAATGTAATAAAATAACAGCAAAACGCAACACGTCTAAAGACTGATATAACAATGTTTTTGTGCAATAAGAAATACCTATGTAATATTTTTGTAACAACTTTGTAATAAAAGTATTGCATTTTGAAATTTTTAGGAGTATAATAAGTTTGTAAAAAATATTGAAAAGAATTTTTATTAAAAGAAGGTATAGTTATGAACAAATTATTAAAAACAACAGGCGTATT
>ERZ772912.56-NODE-56-length-52745-cov-10.632853_pt1 | contig 52745 bp, 39 predicted proteins | sample MGYA00512119_ERZ772912 | MGnify/ENA primary metagenome ERZ772912 (study PRJEB29015, sample SAMEA2738048) | human oral metagenome | biome: human oral; feature: human-associated habitat; material: saliva | place: China | collected 2230 ...
TCGGTAATTGAGCAGAAAGCTTCCGGTGGAAAGGTGGACTGGTCAAAGGCTGGTAAGGAAGCTTTGAAGGGAGCCATTACTGGTGCGGTAACAGGTTTGGTAACTGGCGGTTTGGGCAATTTGAAAAATCTGGCAGATGGTGCTGCGAAGATATCGAAGGTTGCTGATATGGCTACTAAATTTCCAAAGTTAACGAAGATGAAGCAGACTGCTTCTGCTATGGTTTCGAAAATACCTGCCGCAGTTTCGCGGGCGTCTACTGCAGTTTCGGAGGCAGCAACTGCGTATCCGCGGGTTTCTGTTGCAGTTTCGCGGGTTTCTGCCGCGGCTTCGCGGGTTTCTGCCGCGGCTTCGCGGGCGACTACTTCGGTTAAATCCGCACTTACCCCGCATGCCCATAAGTTTGGAGAGGTACTAAATAAGTATAAGGTTGTCGAGGATATGACGAAGGAAACCATTACTGGTGGCGTCAATAATGTAGTGTCATACTACATGGACGATACTGTGAAGGATAAGAATCCTATCGCTGCTTTAGGTATGTTTGCTTCTGGTGCTGGTACTTCGATGGTTACTTCCCATGCTAATTGGGGACTAAAGGCTGGTTGTCACGTCAAGGGATACGAGATAAAAATTGATCCAGCCGTTGTGGCTAAACAGTCACAAAAGGTACAAGAGAAAATACAGGAAAAGGTGCAAAATAAACTACAGGAGAAGCTGAAATCAGGATTTGCAAAAACTGGAAATATCTTACTCGAGTCAGCAATTGACGCAAGTACTGGGGCAATGAAGAATGCTGTTCAATATCGTGTCGAAGCAGGCATTAAGGGGCAAGAATATCTAGACTCAAATATGGATGAAAAGCTTGCAACGGGCTGGGCTAAAGATTTTGCAAAATCTGCAGTGAAGGGCGCTGTAAAGATGGATTCCGAGAAAGCAGGGGCATATCGCGCATCTGCTGCTAATGCTTCACGACAAGCTGCTGAATCAACACTGCAGGGTGCTTCTAAGGCAAGGGATAAAATCTCAGATGGTCTTGATCGCTATGCCGAATTTTACGAAAAAGTAAAAGATTTGAACAATATAGATGTTGGACGATGGGATAGACTAAAATGACAAATAATCTAATATTTAAACTCTATAATTCAGAGTGAGGCAATCCGATGGAATCTAGTCATAAACTCCGCAAAACAGTAGGAATATTTATTTCAATACTGATTACCATCTATATGCTGTTCATTTTCCCTAAACATATACACGATGACAGTGATGGTTTCACTGCAACCTGCACCGTAACTAAGGCATACACTGCAGAACGTGGAGGAACGGTGAGTGGCGCGAATGATATTAATCCAAAGGGTCTTTTTGAGACGAAGGAGTGCGGTACTCTCACGATGTTTGCTGCACCGGAAGGTCGGAAGGTTCCCGAGTACGTTGAGACCGCTCAACCTGGCAAAAAATATCTATTCCATGTTGCAAATTCATCGCCTAGAAAAGATCGGGATTTTGTAACGACCCGCTTTGAAGAAATCAAAGAATAACAACCTCATAAATTAAAAACAAAGCCCCCACAGCCGAGAGTCATCCTCTCAGCCGCGGGGGCTTCACCGTATCAGCGCATCCTCACGCGGCGAACGCTAGGAGGCGCGGCGGCGAGAACGCAGCACCATCACAGTACCCGCACCCAACACCAGCGCACCGCCCACAGCCACAGACACCGCACCAAAACCAGTACGCGCCAGGCCGCCCTGCTGGGAGCTCACGCCACCCGACGCAGCAGACACACCGGACTGACCCAAAGAGCCGCCACCAGTACCGCCACCGGAAATACCACCCGGGTACACGCCGCCAGCAGAACCATCAGCAGAACCATCAGAGGAACCCTGCGCGTTCACATCACCGGCAGCGCCAGAAGCACCAGCCTGACCGGACTGACCACCCTGCGCGGCACCAGACTGCGCGGAGCCGGGCTGGTTAGCACCAGCGGTACCGCCCGGGGTTGCCGAATCCACACGGCGCACACCACTAAAGTCGTCCTTAGCCGCATTCGGGTCCTTCGGCACGGCAGTCTCAAACGAGCACGCATCCGACGCCTTCTTACCCACAGCAACCGCAAGCTGCTGCACCGGGCTGTTCACCTCAGTACCATCAGCCAGGGTCGCGGAATAGTGCACGTCAAACATGTACTGGCCGGGCTCAGAGAACACCCAGTTCGCGTGCGCGTGCGTCGCGTAATCAATGTCGATCGTGGTCTTGCCGGTCGTCGAATCCAGCAGCACATCCGCACCGTTCAGCGACTCGGTGAACATGCCGAAGCGCGCACCCTCAGGCATGACCTTCGGCACCACGTGCAGGCGCACGGGGCCGCGCAGCTGCGAGTAGTCAATGTCCTGCGTGTTGTAGCCGGGCCAGGGCAGGCCGCTCTGCTGGGTCTGCGGCAGACCGTAGAAGGCAGTGCCGACCGGGCCCATAAAGTTCAGCTTCTCGTCAGCCATACGTTCGGTGCGTACGCGGCGGGCGTTCTCGCTGACAGTCCACACGACCGAATCGAGCGGGCGCACGGTCGAATCAGCGTCAATGATGCCGCTGTCGTCACGCAGACCCACGGACAGCTGGCGGTCCTTCAGGGTCGCCTGGATGTCCAGGTGGCCGTGCGAAATCTTGGTGCGGCCGTCAATCTTGCCGGGCACACACTGGTGGCCGGGGGTTCCGGGGGTGGACGGCTGCGCAGACGGTGCCGGGCTAGTCGAAGCAGGTGCGCTCGGGGTCGGGGTGACCGGTGCGGGGCTAGATGGTGCCGGAGTAGAAGGCGCCGGGCTGGAGGGTGCCGGAGCAGGTGCACTCGGCTCTGCGGAGGCGGTCGGCACCGCAGGCACGGTCGGAACCTCGCTGGGGGACACCGACGGAACGGTGCTGGGCTCAGCGGAAGGAGCCTCGCTCGGCTCAGCAGAAGGCTCGGCAGAGGGCGCGACGGTGGGCTCAGCGGAAGGTGCCGGGTCCACCGGGGCAGGCTTGGGTGCATCGCCAATGGGTGCGCTGTCCGGTGCCAGCGCGCCGTGTGCGGTGTACTTGGTGCCCGGCTCGTACTTCGCCGCGACCTCGGTGGTGGAGGCGGAAGCGTTCATATCCGGGTGGGTCAGCATCTTCACGCGCAGAGCCGTGCCCTTGTAGAACGACTCGTCACGGAAGGTAAAGCGCGCCACGCCATCCTCAACGGAGCCTTCCAGGTCGAGGTAGGGGTAGACCGGGTCATCCTGGGCGTAGAAGCCGCCGCGCAGGAAGCCGCGCACCTTCGGGTCCTTGAATCGGACCTCAACGGTGCTGAAGCCGTTGCCGTTCGGGGTGACGGTCACGTCGTAGTCCATGCTGGTAGGCGTGTACTGCTCGGTGCTGAGTACGGTGTTCGCTTCGTCCGGGATTTCTTCGGGCCAGGAGCCGTTGCCGTCGTCGCTGTAGACGCTCTCAGCACGGCCGGGCTCGTAAGTGAGCTTGTGCGAGATCCAGCGGGACGCCTCGGCGCTGTTCGCGTCGGAGGTGTCGGGGGTGAAGACCGCCTGCAGCTGGGAGCCTTCGCTACCGAGCATTTCAGACCAGGTGGCGGTACCGTTCACGACCGGCAGGTCGGTCAGGAAGTAGCCGTTGTTGTACAGGGTCAGGGTGCCCTTGAGGTTCTTGTTTGCGGCGGTGAAGGTGATGTCGCTGAGCTTGTCGTCAGCGTCCTTGTTCTTTGCCGGGTCGGCATCCAGGCGGTGCGGTGCAACGGAGAGTGCGTACTTCGCGGTGTCCAGGTCACCGACGGGTGCCGCGTTGTAGCGGTCAACGGTGGGCACGGCGGTGGGGGTGCCGTCACCGAGCACCGGCTGCATGCCGCCAACCTGCCAGACCAGCTTCGACGGCTTGGAGCTGATGATGCGGCCGTCGGTGGAGCGCGCCACGGTGCGGTAGGTGACCACGTAGCGGCCGGGGCGGGTGAAGGTCGTGGTGTTGTGGGTGTGGCTACCCTTGTCGAGCAGCCAGGAATGCCAGCCGGTGGAGCTGCTGGAGAGCATGCGGTACACGTCGGCGGGCGCGTCGTCCGGGTTGTAGCGGAAGAGCTCCATACGGCCGGGACCCTCAACGGAGAGGATGTCGGTAGCGAACACGCCGTCACGGAAACGCTCGGTGGGTACCTTCGTGGAGGCGCCCAGACCCGCCCAGATGGGGTCCTGGTTGCCGTAGGTCAGGTGCGGTGCCATGTAGAGGGTCTGACCGGGTTCGCCGAGGAACGCCAGGGAGGGCGAGTCGCCCAGGGTCATGGTGTACTGCGACTTGCCGTCCCTGGTGCTGTAGCCCTTGCCGACCCAGTTGACGGTCTTATCCAATTCGTAGGTGTCTGCGCCGGTCTTGTAGGGGTTCGCCTCGTTCATGAGGACGAAGGTGCCGTTCTGCTCGTCCCAGTATGCCTTGGGGGCGTCGACGTGGCCCTTGGTGGTGACGATTTTGCCGTCGTCGGGGCCTGCTGCTGCGGGCAGGGAGGGGGCTGCGCCTGCGAGCGCGAGCAGTGCTGCGGCGGAGAGGAATGCGGCGGCGCGGCGGAGGGCGGGCTTACCGCCGGGGATGAAGAGCGTGGGGGTGTGTGTGGTGACCCGACGCTGGGTCTGCTTCTGAGAGCTCATGACAACCTTTCTCATTTTTCTATTTCTTAGGGTAGCTCTTTTGCAAATAATTGTCATTTTGAACCTAAGTGAGTATAGTGATTCTCAGAAATACGTGTGCGCAGAGGCGCGCCCAAAAACGCACACCACGCACATCCACAAAGAGAAAAACACGGCAGAGCACACCCCGAACCCAAGAGGGAAACCGGCAACAGGTCGCCGGATCTAACACCGGACCCAGTACTGGGCCCAGCACCGGGCAAACCCCGAAAGCATCGGGTAGTGTGCCAGCCAACGAGCAGTCATCCAAGGAGCCACCATGCAAGGACGCACCAAACCCCTGAGCCTACTCAGCGCAACCACCCTCGGATGCACCCTCGCACTCGGGGCGCCCCTCGCCCTCCCCCAGGTCGGCACCTTCACCGCCGCACAGGCGCAGGAAAATCAGGCCGGCGCCCAGGCAGGTACCGAGTCGCGCAGCTACGTCAACTACGAAGGTGACTACGTCATCGCGGGCGTACACACCGAAATGCTCAACGCATTCCTCGACGGCAACCAGTTCACCCTCGCCACCCTCGCAGACACCGGCCCCGGCCAGCAGGGACGATTCAACCCCGCCCGCACCGTCTTCCACCTGCCCGACGTCGAGGACGCACACACCAACGTCGTAGCAGGCTACGACTACATTGCCCCCGAAGGCACCGACATCTTCTACATTCCCTCCACCCGCACCCGCGGCCTGCTCTACCCCGGCCTCGGTGCGGAAGGAATCCGCCCCGGCGCGCTCAAGGACAACATCATCAACCTTGAACTCGTGCGCAGCAGCGTACCCGAAGGCGGCCGCGCCGAAGTCTTCACCGAATCCGGCCGCGACAACCCGCGCGTCTTCAGCACCAACGATAAGCTTGCACCGCACACCATTACCTCTGGCGGTCACGAGCACCTCAGCTGGGCATTCACCCGCGCGGGCATCTACCAGCTGACGTTCCGCGCCACCGCAACCCTTGCTGACGGCACCCCGGTCAGCTCCGAGGCGACCTACACCATCGCTGTGGGCACCGACGCTGAGGAGGGCTTCAAGCTCCTGAACGCGCAGAACGCCGCAAAGGAAGCGACCAAGGACGCCACGAGCGAGGCAACCACTACCCCCGAGGCGAGCGCCACCGCTACCGAGAGCGCCACCGGCAGCCCCAGCGCATCTACTTCCGCTTCTGCCTCCGCAAGTGCTGAGGCGAGTGCATCGGCGGAGGCGAGCGCATCCACCGGTATTCGCCGCGTGGATGGATCCGTGAACGGCCAGAACGCCGCACAGGTGACCGACCCGAACGGCACGAAGGCAGCGGCGAATGGCGAGCAGGCATCCCAGGGCGGATCCGGTGTAACCGCCATCAGCGGCACCGACAACACCAATAACGGCTCCAACAAGGGCGAAAGCAAGGACGGTAACTCCCGCAACAGCGTGAAGGGCTCCAACGCCCAGAACGTCAGCGCACCCAGCAACGGCGGCGGCATTACCGGCAGCGGTGTGCTATCCTCCGGTCTGCCCGGTAGCCTGAACCAGCAGTGCATCGCTACCGAGGTCCCCGCCGAAGATGCCAAGGATTCCAAGGACGCTCAAAAGGACAACAAGCAGAGCAACCAGGCAGCCCAGGCACCGACCAGCATCCCCACCCTCGCCGTGGTCAACACCGCCGAGCACAGCGGCCGTGAAGAAGTCACCCACGGCCACTTCGACGTGGGCCCGATCCTCAACGGCGGCACCCTCACCAGTAGCGTGAAGGACGACCGCACCAGCCCCGCCCGCCACGTCTCCCCCGGCGCCCTCGAGTTCGTGCTCAATGACGCCGCAAAGATCAACCTGCCCGCAGGCATGGAGAATATCGCCCCGGCGGGCACCCCCGTGCACATGATTGGTGCAACCCAGCAGCAGGGCGTGCCCTGGCTCGGCTGGAGCACCCAGGACCCCGAACTGCTCAAGCAGCTCGACGGCCCCGTCACCATGAGCCTCAACGGTTTTGAGGGCCCCGGCACCATGTCCACCTTCCTCTCCGGTAACTTCGGTTCCGCCGGTCAGAAGGTCTTCGATTCGCGTAGCGGCGGCTCCTTCCAGGTGCCCGCAAACACCCACCAGCACAGCAACTGGGTGTTCACCGCCGAGGGTCGCTACACCGTGACGATCGGCTGGACGGCACGCCTGAAGAACGGCCAGCAGGTCAGCAGCGAATCGGTTCTGCACTTCACCGTCGGCAACCCCGATAACGCCCCGGCAAGCAACAACGCGCAGGGTGCGGCAGAAGCCAAGCAGGACGGCGGCAACAACGCCGCTAACAACAGCGGCGAGAAGAGCACCGCAAAGAACCCCGTCAACGGCACCGTAGACGAAGCCACCGGCATCGTCACCAAGCCCGACGGATCCAAGGTGCGTATCGTCGGTAAGACCGCCTCCGGTGAGGATTGCGCCCTGACCAGCCAGGAACTCGCCAACGCCCAGAAGGCAGCCGCCGCAGGCAAGCTGCCGAACACCGGTGTGGTCATCGACCCGTTCATGGTCAGCACCTCCATTCTGGCGCTGGCTCTCGGTGCCATGATTCTGCGTTCGGCACGTCGAAAGGGCCGCAGCGGTGACACCGCATAGCGGGCATACCGGCAACCGCGCACAAGCATATAGTCGGCGTACCGCCCTCACCCTCGCCTCCCGTATCGCGGTGGGTGCGGGGGTGGGGGCTGGCGCCTTTGCACTGAGCGGATGCGCCAGCACCGTGAACGCTTCCTCCGACCGGATGCGCGTGGTCGCCACGACCCCGATTCTGGCGGATTTGGCGCAGCAGATTGCCGGGGAGCGCGCCAGCGTGCACTCTCTGGTGCCTGCCGGCGCTGACCCGCACTCGTATGAGCCGAGCCTGCGCGATATCCGCGATGTCGCCTACGCTCGCTGCGCCCTAACGAACGGTCTGCTGCTGGAGCAGCGTAAGCTCAGCAAAATGGTTGAGGCGAACCTACCCGCCGGGGTTGTATCCGTGGCGGTTGCGGAGAAGATTGAGCAGTACGGCGGCAAGCTCGAAGCCATTGTTGAGGATGCCTCCCTGGACTCCATCTGGCTGGGTTTGCGTGTTGAAGAGGGCGGGCAGAACGAGTCTGCCCCCACCGACTCTTCGGATGCAGGCATGCGCTTTGAGGTGCAGAGCGTGCGGGCACGTACCTCTACGGATTCGTCGAATGCGCAGTTGGCGGCATTCATTACGCAGACCTTCGGCGCGGTGGAGATGCTGTGCGATTCGCATGCGCGCGGCGTGAACCTCACCCGTGAGGGGGACACCGCGATCCGTACCGGCGATATGGGTTCGCTGGAGCTTCCGTTGCAGGCGCATACGCACCTATCCTGGGCGTTTAGTGATGCCGGCGAGTACACGATTGAGCTGAGCGCCACCGCAGTCAAGGCCCCGGAGTCGGTGCGTTCTTCGCGCGGCACCCTGTACTGCGCGGTCGGTCGTGACCCGCAGGAGCTGGTGGACCGTCTGGCGAAGGAACAGAACGTTTCCGCCTCGGACATCAAGGTTCTTTCGGCAGGTCACGCCGATATTACGGCACGCACCGGCGACGGCAGGCTCGTGCTTCGCGCGGATTCCTCCCAGGGTGCCGTGGAGTACGAACTGAACCGCACCGTGGTCGCGGTCCCCTCCCGCACCCTGCAGGAGGTGCCCGCGGGCGGCAGCTACCGTTTCCTGCGGTCGGGTGCTTCGGAGCATCGCGGCCAGGTGTACCTGCTGGCGCAGGCTGTTCTGGGCAAGCACGTGCACGGCGAAATCGACCCGCACATTTGGCATTCGGTACCGAACGCGAAGGCGAGCATGCAGGTCATTCGTGACGCGCTCACCTCCGCTGATCCGGCGGGTGCGAGCGAGTACGCGACCCGCACCGAGCAGGTGATGAAGGAGCTTGATGCCCTGGACGCTCAGCTGCGTCAGGTGTACGGAACCCTGCCGGAGTCGGCACGCAACCTGGTCACCACGCACGACGGCTACCGCTACCTGGCGAGCACCTACGGGTTGCATATTGCCGGTTTTGTGAGTGCCAGCGCCAGCGGCGAGCCGAGTATTCAGCAGCGTCAGCGTCTGCGTCGCACGGTCGAGGATTTGAAGGTTCCAGCGATTTATCTGGATAAGTCCACGGCGATGCGTTCGCCGGTTCTCACGGAACTAGCTCGGGAGGCGCGGGTGCGTACCGGGGTGCTCTATTCGGATACTCTGGATGCGCAGGCTCCTCACTACGCGCAGATGATGCTGGCGAATGCTCACACGATTGCACTGTGCTCTGGCAATGGCTCTGGTTCTAACTCCAGCACTGAATCTTCGGGCGCCAGCTGCTCGGAGGCAAGTACCTCGTAACCCGGCTTTTAAGCTCCCCACAAGCTCATATAGCCGTATCAGTATATAGACAATCTTTCACACACCGTTTCGGTCATGATCCAAGGAAGTCCTCATGATGAACTCAACCACCCCCTCCCGTTCCTCGCGTAGCCGTGCCCTGCCCGCCCTGGCTCTGGGTGCCAGCCTGATGCTTGCACCTTTGGGCGTGGCACACGCGGAAACCACCCCGGCAACCGCCGAGAGCGCCTCGGCTCAGCCGGGCGACAGCAACCTCAGCCGCGGCGAGCGCGCCCTCACCCAGACCCTGTCGGCGGAGCAGCCGGTCGCATCCGGCCGCACCGAAATTTCTGCCGGTCACGTGGATATGGGTCCTCGTTTCAACAACGGCAAGTTTGAGCTCATGCTCCACGACGACCACGGTGAAACCCCCGTCTGGCGCAGCCTGGACGAGGTCATCTACCGCGGTAGCGACCAGGCGATCCTTGAGGTGCCGAACGACCCGCGCTACTCCTTCGTGGGTGCGCCCGCCGGTTCTAAGGTGTACGTGATTCCGCAGACCGAAGCTAAGGGCGTGATCTGGCCGGGTTGGAACACTCAGGACCCGCAGCTGGTGTCCAAGCTGAACCGCGGCGTGAACCTGACCCTGGAACAGGTGAGCGGCCCCGGCACGTTCAGCCTGTACCTGGAGAACGGCAACTTCTCGGCACCGCAGGTGCTGTGGTCCTCGACCAAGAATGAGCCGCAGAAGCTGTGGGTGGAGAAGAACACTCACACCCACGCGAACTGGGTGTTCACCGCCCCCGGCGAGTACCTGCTGAAGGTCACCGCGAGCGCCGAGCTCTCTGACGGTTCGACCGTGTCCGATACCCGCTACCTGAAGTTTGCGGTGGGTGACTCCGCGAGCGCTGATGCCCTGTACGCGATGGAGGCGCAGGCTCGCGGTTCGGCATCCTCGGGTTCGGGTTCTGCTTCTTCCGATGCTTCGTCGAGCTCTGCTTCTCAGGCGTCCGGTTCTTCTTCTGCCGCCGCTGCGTCGAGTGACCAGAGCGGCCACCGAGCAGAGTTCACTGTCCCCTGGGGCGCCATTGCCGCAGGCGTGGCAGCTGTCATTGCCGTGGGCGCGTTCCTTTCGTTCCGCCGCCGCTCCTCCGCGCAGCGTGAGGCATTGGATGAAGTGCGCGGTGACCGTTCGTGAGCGCGTCGGTAACAGCGGGTACTAAGTCAACGGTGAGCTCCGAGCCCGTTCTAGAGATTTCGAACCTATACGCCGGCTACGCGCGCCGTTCCATCCTCAAGGATCTGTCCCTGACTCTGGAGCGCGGCGAGTTTACGGGTCTGATTGGTGCTAATGGTGCCGGTAAGACCACGCTGCTGCGCACTATTTTGGGTCTGATTCGCCCGGCGTCCGGTCAGGTTCGTGTGCTGGGTGAGTCGCCGCGTGTGGCGCGTGCGCATATTGGTTATGTGCCGCAGAAGCACCAGTTCCAGTGGGATTTTCCGCTGACCGTCAAGGATACGGTGATGACCGGTCGCGTGCGTGAGATTGGGTTCTTCCGCCGCCTGGCGAAGAAGGACTGGATTCAGGTTTTTTCGGCGATGGAACGCACCGATGTTCTGCACCTGCAGGATGCTTCCATTGCGGAGCTTTCCGGTGGTCAGCGTCAGAGGGTTCTTTTGGCGCGCGCTTTGGCGGCGAACCCCTCCCTGCTGCTGTTGGATGAGCCGTTTACGGGCGTGGATGCGCCGACACAGACCACGCTGACTCGCCTGTACCGTGAGTTGGCGTCGGAGGGCATCACGATTCTGATGTCTACGCACGACATGCTGGCGGCGCGCGAGTCCTGCTCGCGCCTGTGCGGTGTGCGCGGCAATATTCACCTGGATGGTCCGGCGGACTCCTTTAGCTTGGAGCAGTTGCATACGTGGTTGCACGGTCACGATATTGAGGAGGCGCAGGGTCACGCCCGCACGGGCTTCACCTGTGCCGGTGGTGCGTTGGATGAGTACGGCCACGAGCTGACTGATTCCTGCGCTTCTGATTCTTCCCCCGCTGATACTGTTGCTTCTACCGGGGGTGCCCGTTGATTACTCCTATCGATTTTCTTGCCGACCTGTTTAACCCGTCTCTGGCGTTCCTTCCGCGCGCCCTGGCGGCTGTGCTGCTCGCGTCGGTGGTTACCGGTGTGGTGGGCTGCCACGTGCTGATGCGCGGCATGGTCTTCATTGGCGATGCGGTGGCGCACTCGGTGTTCCCGGGTCTTGCGGTGGCGTTCGTGCTGGGCGGTAACCTGGTGATGGGCGGTCTGACCGCGGGCGTGGTGACGGCTATTCTGGTGGCTATTTTTAGCCAGAATCAGCGGCTGCGCGAGGATTCCGTGATCGGTATTTTCTTCGCGGCGTCCTTTGCGTTGGGTATTGTGATTATTTCGTTGGCGCCGGGCTATTCAGGGTCGGTGCAGGATTTCTTGTTCGGCTCGATTGTGGGTGTTTCGAATGAGGACATTACCCAGGCGGCGATCATGGGTGCCGTTATTCTGCTGGTGTTGTGGCTGTTCCACCGCCAGATTGTGACGGTCAGCTTGGACCGTGAGAGTGCCCGCGCGATGGGTCTGCCGGTGCTTGCCCTGGATATTGTGCTGTACGTTCTGGTGACCATTTCTGTGGTGCTGGGTCTGCAGACGCTCGGTAATGTGCTGGTGTTGGCGCTTCTGGTGATTCCGGCGTCGGCTGCCCGGTTGGCGTGCCGCCGACTGGGGTCGATGATGGTGTTCTCGCCGGTGTTTGGCGGTACCTGCTCGATTGTGGGTCTGTACCTGTCGTGGGCGTTTAACCTGCCGACCGGTGGCACGATTGTGCTGTCGATGGTGGCGGCTTTTGTGCTGGTGTGGGCGGTGACGGCGGTTCGTTCGCGAGCGCGTGCCCAGCTGAAGAGCTAAACCCGGGTGAAGAATTAAGCCCGGGTGAAGAGCTAAGCTGCTGAGCTCCGAACTCAACCCCAGCTCAACCCAACTTTTCTCGACTAAACGCACGAGTAAACGCACGAGGCGCATCCCTGTTTTGGGGGTGCGCCTCGTGCATTTTTTACAGGTCTTAAACACCCAAAATGAACCATGTTCATGTTTAAAGAACCAAAAGATACACTCCGCGTAATAAAAGCGCTTAATTCAACACGTCGGGTTTAATGAAAATACAACCTATCAAATATTTCTTATGGGTTGATACATGTAGTGATAAAGCAGTCACTGCACCCTCATCAGAGCTTCAATGAAGGAGTCACCATGAAGGCATATGTGTACCACGGTCCCGATCAGAAGGGCGCCTGGGAGGAAGTCCCGAACCCCACCATTCTTGAGCCCACGGACGTTATCGCCCGCGTCGACACCACCACCATTTGCGGTACTGACCTGCACATCCTGAAGGGCGACTGCCCCGAGGTGGACCACGGACGCATCCTCGGTCACGAGGCTGTCGGTACCATTACCGAGGTTGGCTCCGCGGTGACTGACTTGAAGGTCGGCGACCGCATCATCATCCCCGCCGTGACCAGCTGCGGTAAGTGCTCCTACTGTAAGGCGAACCAGCCTTCGCACTGCCAGACCGTTGGTGGTGTCGGCTGGATTTTCGGTTACATGATTGACGGCACCCAGGCAGAGTACGTGCGTGTTCCCTACGCAGAGACCTCGGTTCACCTGGTTCCGGAGGGCCTGACCGATGAGGACGTCCTCTTCCTCACCGACGCACTGCCCACCGGCTTCGAGATCGGTATTCTGAACGGCAACACCAAGCCCGGCGACACCGTCGCTGTCGTGGGTGCAGGCCCCGTGGGTCTGGGTGCGATTATGACCGCTAACCTCTGCGGTGCTGGCCGCGTCATCACCGTCGACTTCGACGAGAACCGCATGAACAAGGCACTGGAGCTGGGCGCAACCGATAAGGTCAACGCGGGCGACCCGGACTTCATCGAGAAGATTAAGGCTCTCTCCCCCGACGGCCTGGGCGTGGACGTGGCCATCGAGGCTGTGGGTGTTCCGCAGACCTTCGAGACCTGCACCAAGATTGTTCGCCCCTACGGCAACATCGCTAACGCAGGCGTGCACGGCAAGCCCGTTGAGCTGCCCCTGAACACCATGTGGATCTCTAACGTTCGCATCAACATGGGTCTGGTCAACTGCAACACCGTCGGTAACCTGCTGAACATGGTCCGCTCGGGTCGCCTGAACGCTAAGGCTATGGCAACCCACCGCTTCACCTTCGACCAGTTCGAGGAAGCCTACGACCTGTTCACCCACGCTGCTGAGCACAACGTGGTGAAGGTTGTTATCTCCCGCAACCCCGAGGTTGCGGCATAGACTGCGGTAGGCTCATATACCGCTCATACTGAAACCCCGAACGTTCGTTAGGGATTTCGGTGGGATGTCTTCATGACACTGCGAACATCCCTACGATTCGCCTCCGGGTGGGAGAGGGTAGGTCCCACCCGGAGCGCGAATCACTCCCCCCCCCCCACAGGGGCCAAGCTTCTAAAGCGTGATGCCTCCTCTGCTGGGCGCTCTGCCGACCCGCTTGAGCGGGTTCTTCTGTCAGGGTTCTTCTGCCAGGCAACCTCTACTGGCGGAGGGGCGCATCATTTGACTCTTCTTGGTCGGGCGGTACCTCCGATTCTGCCCCTCCTTGAAGGGAAAGGAAAAGGGTCGCACGCTTACGATTCAATGGCGATTCGTAGGCTGCGACCCTCTTCTCATGCCCGGATTTTCTATGCCCGGATTTTTGGCGACTCGGGCAGGCTATTTAGTTTTTGGGTTTCTCACCGGTGGCGGCGTTCTGTGGGATGGGGTTGAACACCTCCGTGGGGTCGTCCGCGCCGGATGCAGCAAATACACCAGATGCGGCAGAAGGTTCAGCGGCGCTTCCGGTGACGGGCTCGGTGGGTGCATCAGCTAGATCCCCAGCAAGCACATCAGCAAGCACGTCAGTAGGATGATCGGCAGGTGCTTCAATGGGCACCTCCGCGACGATGGGTTCTTCCGAGGCAGCTTCTTCCGAGGCGGGCACCTCTGATGCGGGTACCTCCGGGGCCTTCTGCGCCTCCTTGTCCTGAACGTCCACAGGCTGCTTAGGAGCTACACCGTGCGCGGAATCCTTCCGCTCATCCCTATGCGTGTCCCTGTGCGCGTCCTTATGTTCGAGCGTGTAGATGATGCGTGGTTCCAGACGCTCAAAACCGATCTTGGAGCGCACCCAGTTCACGGCACGGTCGATGCGGTCCTCACCCTCGGTGGTTTCCACCACCCGGTAGTTACGCGGCAGCATCACGCTATCACTGAGCACACGCGGGTACTCGTCAATCTCCTGGATACCCGCCATGTACATATTTTCACGGAACTGGTGCGCAAACTCCTGCTGACCCAGGAACAGCTGGTCGGCGTAGGTTTTAGCCGCCAGGCGCTCGCTGTAGGCGTGCTTCGAATCGCGGGCGCCCTTCTTGGAGCCGTAAATGTCCCAGAAGTAGAAGTACACGTTGTTCGCGATAATCGCGGAGATAATGCGGTTCTGCAGGTACACGAGGGAACCCACCGCACCGGCGCCCACCAGCAGCAGAACCACTGCGATGGGCGGCAGGCTGTAGCTGGTCCAGTCCACCGGCTGGCCGGTGAAGATGCGCACCAGGTAGGCGATGGTTGCCACAATAATCGGCACACCCATGAACACCACGGCGAGGGGCGTCCAAATGTACAGCAGGCCGCGCAGAATCAGGCGGTAGTAGCGGATTGAGTCGCCAATGGGGATGGGCGTGGGCTTGACCGAGGAGTGGGCGCGCTTCATGAGCAGGCTGAAGATGCGGTTGCTGTCGATGCCGACCTTACGCAGCTTCGATTCGAGGGAGGCGCGCTTGAGGAAGACCCGGTAATTCTCCAGGACGACGCGCTGGTCGGAGGTGAGGCTCTCCGGGTCGGGTAGCGCGCTGACGTCCATGCCGGCTTCGGTGAGGAGCTTGCTCCACAGCTCCAGGCGTGCCAGTTCGGAGGGTTTTGCCGCCGCCTGCGCCTGGTAGTTCTTGTAGGAGATGAAGATGGTGCTGGCACCGATGAGTAGCGTAATAAAGGGGGCTACCCAGTCTTTGAGTCCCATGGTGGCGTTCCTCCTTGAGTGCGTGTAACCGCTGGTTCCTCGGCCTTTTTCGGGTGTCTTTTTCGGGCGTGAGCCCACTATTTTTACCGTACCACCGGCACCTGTGCTGAACCTTTAAACGAGCAGATGGGTGCGTAAGAATAAGCCCCGCCTCCCAATGCTACGGTAGCGTCAGGAGGCGGGGCTTACGTACCCGAATTAGGGCGCTGGGTTAGCGCGGCAGGTTAGTGTTCTGCGGGCTTCATTTCGCGCGGTGCCTTGCGGATCATGAGGTAGCTGATAACAGCCATAACGCCCATGAGTACGGCGCTGAACGCGGAGCTAACCACCACGCCGGAGTCGAAGGCCGCGAACGCGGAGGAGAGCAGCTGGTTTGCCTGCTCGCCGCCCACGTGGCTTGCGACCGTCACGGCACCGCCGAGGGTTTCGTGAGCGTGGTCGGCAAGAGTCTCATCCATGCCGGCGGGCATGACGACGTTCGCGCGGTAGATGGCGGTGAGCATACCGCCAATGATGACGGTGCCGAGCACCGCACCCATCTCGTAGGAGGTCTCAGAAATCGCGGATGCCGCACCCGCCTTACGCGGCGGCACGCTGGAGAGCATCAGGTCGTTCGAAATGGTCTGCGCAATACCGATACCGGTACCGAGCACGATGAAGATCAGGATAATGACCAGGTCGTTATGTGCACCCAGGAAGGCGAGCACCGCGAACGCGGCAGCGTTGAGCGCCAGACCGAAGGACACCACCTGCGCCGGGTGGAAGTGCACCGCCACGCGCGCAATCACCAGACCGGCGATAATGGTCGCCAGGGTACCGGGAATCAGCAGCATACCGGCGTACATGGGCGGCAGGCCGGAGACCAACTGCAGGTGCTGGGAGGCGAAGTAGATAAAGCCAACATCCACCATCATGGAGATGAGGTTTGCGGTAATCGCACCGGTGAATACGGTGTTGCGGAAGAGGCGCACATCCAGCATGGGCTGAATATCGTTCTTCTCGCGGTTGAGCTGACGCAGCACGAACAGGACGATGAAGCACAGGCCGGCAAGGATGGTGCTAATAGCCACCGCATCGAAACCGGTTTCGGAGGTGTGAGTCAGGCCGAAGGTAATGCCGGTCATGCCGGTCATAATCAGCAGGATGCTCAGCGGATCCACCGGGCTGGGGTTCGGGTCCTTCGACTCGGGCACCATGATCGGAGCAAGAATCAGCAGCGGAATCAGAATCGGCACAGCGAGCAGGAACACCGAACCCCAGTCGAAGTGCTCCAGCAGGAAGCCACCCACAATCGGGCCCAGCGCCGCACCGGCGGAGAAGCCCGAAGCCCACACGGCAATAGCGATGCGGCGCTCGGTCGCCTCCACAAAGATATTGCGAATAATCGACAGGGTTGCCGGCATGAGCATGGCACCAAAAATACCGAGCAGGGCACGGGCAACCACGAGCATCAGCGCGGAGGGCGCGAATGCCGCGAGCGCAGAAATCGCTGCGAAGCCGGTCGAACCGATGAGCAGCAGCTTGCGGCGGCCGATGCGGTCACCGATAGCGCCCATGGGCACGAGCAGGGCGGAGAGCACCAGCGGGTAGGAGTCAACGATCCACAGCTGCTCTGCGGAGGAGGGGCTCAGGGCCTTAGCGATTGCGGGCACCGCGAAGGCGAGCACCGTGTTGTCGATGGAGACCAGGAGCACCGGGAGCATGAGCACGCCGAGTGCCGCCCAGCGCTTGGCCTTCTGGTCGGGGGCGTGGATGGGCAGAGCCGTGGTGTGCGGATTGTGATTCGTCATGGGTTGTTTTCGTGCGTCTATGGGGTTTCGGCTGATACGGCGGACGCGACGGCATCAGCTCGGCCTATCTTTTGGACTGGGGCTTTTAGTGTGGTTTCGGGGCTTGCCCGGAGGTTTTAGGGGTTCGGGCGGGTCCACAAACGAAGATTAACTATACCAACTGGACGGTATAGTTTCAAGCGGTTAGACTGGTAACCATGACCACCCCCAACCACCGCAAACAGCGCGCCAACAACTCCCGCGAACACATCCTCGACACCTACGTCGACCTGCTGATTCGCTCGGGAGAACGCGCCGCAACCCTCGACGCCGTCGCCACCGCCGCCAAGGTTTCCAAGGGCGGGCTACTCTACCATTTTTCCTCCAAGAAGGCACTACTTGAAGCGCTCGCAGAACGCACCCTCGCCCTGGCTGAAGAGGACTTCGCGGCAATGGAGCAGGCACCCGAGGGGGCAAGCGCCTACTACATCAATTCCTCCACGCCCGATAATTCGCCGTTCGACCGCTCCCTGATTGCCCTGAGTCGCCTGGCGCAGAGCAATAACGAGCTTGCCCAGCAGACCATGAGCCGCGTACAGGACGGCTGGCACGCGCTCGTCCTCGCGGAGATCGGTGACGAGCAGATTGCCCGCGCCGTACTGCTTCTGGGTGACGGCATGTACTACAACGCGGCGTTCGGAGGCGACTCCGCCAACCCGCAGAGAGCAGCCGCCATCACGGCAGACCGTGCGGCACTGGAACGCGCCCTGCAGGTTCTCAAAGCGGCGGCTCATTAAAACCGCAAAAGCCACTCGAGACAGCGGTTAAAGCCACAAGCTAAAACCGCCGCCTCACACTATATTCTTCAGCGACGGCGAGCGCCCAGGCCTTAAACTGAAAGGGTACGTATCTACCCTTCCATTAAGGAGTTCCGATGATTTTCATTGCTGTAAAGTTCCCCGTCAAGCCCGAATACGCTGACCAGTGGATCGAGAAGACCCGCGCTTTCACCGAGGCAACCCGCGCCGAGGAAGGCAACAAGTTCTTCGAGTGGTCCCGCAGCGTTGAGGACCCGAACGAGTTCGTTCTGCTCGAGGCTTTCAACGACGACGCAGCTGGCCCGCACGTGAACTCTGACCACTTCCAGCAGGCTATGAAGGACATGCGTCCGCTGCTGACCGCAACCCCGAAGATTATTTCTCGTCTGATTGACGGCGACGACTGGGACGCAATGGGCGAGCTGCAGATCGACTAGTCTGCACCCCCCCCCGGTATGCACCCTAAAATTGCATAGTTAGACGTTGCATAAGTAGACGCTGGAGCACCCCTCCTCTCTGCCGTTTGAGCAGTGCGGAGGGGTGCTTTGCGTGTCCGGTACCTGAACTTTTTCCCCTTGACACGACGCGGAGGGCACCGGTTTTCGGGTCGGCGGGTGCCTTGCGTGCATTTTTACCCTATTAACCCCTTAAAATGGGTAGGGTATGCACACCTATCGATACCCATTCGCACAGGAGGCCTGAATGAGCATCGCATCCCAGCCTCTTCCCGGCGCAGTTGCCGTTGAAGAGCACCACGACGTGGACCACACCTCTGTGTCCCTCGCTGTATCGACCGTTATTCTGGCCCTGCGCCCCAAGGACAACGAAACCCACCCGACCCTGTGGCTGCCGCTGGTTCGCCGCCTCCGCGAGCCCTATAAGGGCCAGTGGGCACTTCCTGGCGGTCCGCTCAACCCGAATCTTTCCCTCGAAGAGGCAGCGGCTTCGACGCTGAAGCGCGCAACCAACCTGCAGCCCGGCTACCTGGAGCAGCTCTACGCATTCGGTGACGTTCTACGCACCCCCGAGGCGCGTGCCGCCCGCGTTGTGGGCGAGCCCGACCCGGCACCCAGCACTGATCACGAGCGCGTGGTTTCCGTGGTGTACTGGGCGTCGATTCCCGCCACCGAGGTTGCAAACACCCGCGTGCACGAGAACATCCGCTGGTTCCCAGTGGATGAGCTGCCCGAGCTCGCCTTCGACCACAACGAAATCATTGAGTACGCGCTCTACCGCCTGCAGAACAAGGTCGAGTACTCGCGTATTGCGCACTCTTTCCTGGGTGAGGAGTTCACCCTGGCGCAGCTGCGTGAGGTGTACGAGGCGATTCTGGGTCGCACCCTGGATCCGGCGAACTTCCGCCGCCAGATTGCGGCGTCGAAGTCGATTATTGACACCGGCCGCCGCGTGGAGGGCACCCGCCACCGCCCGCCGCGCCTGTACCGTTACAACGACGCTCAGGCGTACGCGGATGCGGGCCCGCTGGGCATGTACCGTGAGCGCCACGAGGCGTAATAGCTTTTATTTTCAGGCATGAGCCGCGTTTTTACGCGCGCAGATTTAATGCCTAAAGGAGGGGCGGCACCGAATGGTGTCGCCTCTCTTTTTGTGTTCTCTAGTGCCCTCTAGTGCTCTCTAGGGAGTATCAGTGCTTATCAGAAGGTTTTATAGGAGGGTACTTGACCCGCCGCTCACATAGTTCCTATGCTGGATTCATCAGCTCTCTATCCGTGTTGCCCCGCCGCGGGGGTAACCTACAGAGCTGATCGCATTGTTGAACCGAAGCCACCCAAGGCGCGACCGGGGTGCCCTTCGGAATCTAGGAGGCATCAAAGAAATGACCCACCGAGCATAAGCCCGGACCTCACAGAATTTTCGTGCACTCACACAGGATTTTTGTGCGCTCACGCAGCGGTTTTATAGGCGCAGCTCTATAGGCACAGCCATATAGTCGCCTTTTCCTGCGCATTTCTGTCAGCACGCACGCACCCGGGCACAGGTACATCCACCGTTACGCTCGGGTTTTTTCATGCCCTTTTTGGGGCGCTCCCCTCCATCTTCCCCCTTTGTCACGCTACACAGTCGGTAGGATGAGCACCGCCGACTCTGGCGGCTGAGGGTACCCGAGCATCCATGACTCGCGTCTATATTCAAGGAGCTCGTATGACACACGTACTTCAGCCGCAGGCGACCTTTCCCCGTTCTGCTTCTTCCCGCGATGCCCGTTCACACGCCCATGCGGCGGCGCACGTTAGCATCACCCACCTGCACTTTGCGCACCCGAGCCAGCCTCCGCTTTTTGCGGATCTATCGGCGGTGTTTTCGGCGCCTCTGACCGGGCTCATTGGCGACAATGGTTGCGGAAAATCAACCCTTATGAGGTTGATTTTGGGTGAATTGACCCCGGAATCCGGGTCTGTAACCGCGCCGAACCGCATGGCGCATCTGCCGCAAGATTTGGGTCTGGACCGGGAGCAGACCCTCGCCGAGCTCTGCGGAATCTCCGAGATTCTGCGGGCGCTGCAGGCGGTGGAATCCGGCGAATACTCCCCCGAACTCTACGAGGCTATCGGCGACAACTGGGATGTTGAGGAGCGAACCCTCACCATCCTGACAGCCTACGGGTTCACCCCGGCGGTGCTGGTAGACCGCGATAGCCCGAAGGCTGTTCGGGCACTCTTTGCTCGCCAGATGCGTAGCTTCTCCGGGGGTGAGGCGGTTATCGCCGCACTTGCCTCACTCATGGTTTCCGATCCCGAGTTCATTCTGCTCGATGAGCCAACAAATAACCTGGACTCCGTGGCGAAGGCTCAACTCTTCACCGCGCTGGAGGCGCTGCCCTGCCCGGCGCTGATTATCAGTCACGACCGCGACCTACTGGAGCGCATGAATGTGATTGCGGAGCTTTACGCCGACCACCAGGGGCTGGGACATCTACGCCTCTTCGAAGGTAACTACAGCACATACCGGCAAGCATTGGAGACCGAACAGCAGGCCGCTCAGCGGCGCGTGACCGAGGCGAAGAATGAGGCGCGTAAGGCTGTGCGTGAGCGCGCCGAGAACCAGATTAAGCTCGATCGCAACGCCCGCCGAGGCCGCGAATTTGAACGGTCAAAACGGAAACCTGGCATGGCTATGGGCCTGGATAAAAATAGTTCAGAGCGCTCTGCCGGGAAACTTCACACAGCCCACGAAAGCATGGTGGCGGGTGCACGTGCAGCAGTTGGAGAAGCCCAAAAGAGCCTGCGCGTGCAGGAGAAAATCTATGCCGAACTGAGTCAGCAACCCCTACCCGCGGGACGCAAGGTGCTGGAGCTGAGCAGGGTTGATTCTGCCCAGGTTTCACGTGAAACATTTACTGTTCAGCAACCTGCCAAGGTTGATTCTCCACATTTGCCGCCCAATACTACGGGCGGTAAATCTCAGAGGGAAACCCCGACCGAGCACCCCGAACATCTGATTCTCAGCGGGCCCGAACACCTGCGCATCACCGGTGCAAACGGCAGCGGCAAAACCACCCTCTTGAACGCTATCGCCCACTCCGGCGACCCGGGCTACCGCTCCCCCGTGCAGCCCACCTACCGCGTCGACTATCGCATCAAGGGAGCGTATATTCCTCAGCGCATTAGTCTCGACCCGCGACTAACCCTCCTGCAGTGCGTACAACAGGCAAACCCTGGGGTGAGCGAACAGCATCTTCGTGACCAGTTGGCGCGGCTACTTTTCCGCCGTGAGAGCGTGCATCATAAGACCGGTGAGCTCTCCGGTGGTGAGCGTTTCCGTGCAGCGGTGGCGCAGGTGCTTCTCGCTGATCCGGTGCCGCAGCTGCTCATGCTGGATGAGCCGACGAATAACCTCGATATTTCTTCGGTGGATTGGCTAGTGCAGGCGCTCAATGCGTATACCGGCGCGCTCATCGTCGTGAGCCACGACGAGGATTTTTGCCACCGCATCCGCATTGACCGCACGCTGGCACTCTAGGGCTCCCCGTCAAACACTCCGAACCCCGCGGGTACTACCCGGGGCTTAATGAACGGGTGCCCGGCACCTCCGAATGTGGAGGCGCCGGGCACCCGCCATAGCAACAGCCACATAATTCACCCAAGTTCGCAGGCCGCCTCCTATTGACATGACAAATTATCGCCAATAGTTACATCTTTATCACAAAAATCACCCTTATTTGTAACTAACATTCCACAATGAGGTCCAAAATGTCACTCCAGGAATTACAATATGTACATGTATACGCCTGAAGAACTAACACAAACACTCAATGAGCTACGACTTCTAGGCAGGGACAGCCTGACTGTGGAAGTTAAGTCAGCCCACATGGGTTACCCTTCCTCCATTGCTGAAACTATCTGTAGCTTTGCTAATCGTCCAGACGGAGGCACCATCATATGCGGCGTGGATGAATCCCAAGATTTCACTCCAGTAGGTGTCTACGACGTCGAAGACTTACGAGCAAAAATTATTGATGCTGCGCAGAATCTCAAACCAAAAATTGCAGTAGAAACCAGTGACATGATTCTGGACGACCATCAGCTACTTATTGTGTCTGTTCCAGGGTTGCCGGTTCAGGAACGTCCCTGTTTCAAAGGCAATGTAGCGTATCAACGGCTTGGGGATGGTGACTATCCGATGGATAGTTACGCACTAAGTCTGATGTACGCCCAACGTCACAAACCACACAATGACCTACAAAGCATCGCTCATACGTCCATTGATGATTTAGACAAGTCCTACACGCAGGACTTCCTGCACCAGGTACGTCTCTCCTCAGCCCGTTTGCGTCAGAGCTCTGACCAAGAAATTTTGTATAAACGCAATGTACTAGCGGCAGATAATCATTTAACCTTGGCCGGGATGTGCGCTCTAGGTGACTACCCTCAGCAGTTTTATTCCGGGGCGAGCGTTATTGGCGTAGTGTCTACAAGCGGAACAACCCGTAATGATGACCGTTTTCGAAGCGAAGGTCCTATTCCCGCCATGCTTGAAGATACCCTTGCATGGCTTATGCGCAACATTAAGAACCGCACCGTAACTGCTCCTAATGGTGCTGGGCTCATCGATCAGCCAGAAATCCCTCTGGTAGCTCTCCGAGAATTTGTGGCCAACGCACTCGTCCACCGTAGTTACGAACAAGATGCTTCAGGGAAATTTATACAGATCTTTATCAAACGCGGGCGTATTGAAATCATCAGCCCCGGCGGTTTTTGGGGTATTTTGCCCAGTCAGGTAGGTGTTGTACATCGTCCCGCGGCTGTAAACGAGGCGTTATACGCTATCTGCCAGAATGTTCGTCTCAGTGACGGTCATCGACTTATCGAAGGCGAAGGCGGCGGTATCCTCGCTGCGCAACAGGCCCTGGTTGATGCTGGACTGCGTAAGGCGCGTATTATCGACGAGGGTATACAGGTGCGCGTCATCATCTACCGCTCTGCCGATGACACGCAACCTACGAGCACGATGGGGGCGTCCTCTGCTCCTCAGCATGCTGAGATACCAGAAAATCTATCCCCCACGGAATCCCAGGTGTACGGTGCTTTGACCCGCGGACCAGCTACGGTCGCTGACATTGTGAAAAGCACCCAGTTGACTGCACGGCAGGTGCGGTACGCGTTGCCCAAGCTAATCCAACGAGGTTTGGTGGAGCAAAAAGCGCGTTCGGGACGCCGCGGCTTGGTATACCGTATGGTGGCAGTCTAGAGTCTTACTCTCTCTGTCGCACCGCACAGTTCAGGGATAAACGAACGGGTGCCCGGCACCTCCGAATATGGAGGCGCCGGGCACCCATTTCAGTTATCTCACCGCGGCCGCTTCACCGCGCTGACAAAACCTTAGATTAGAGGACCAGGCCCTTGGTCTGGGACACTGCGCGCTCGAAGCGAGCCTGAACGTCAGCCCAGTTCACAATGTTCCAGAATGCCTTGACGTAGTCGCCCTTGACGTTCTGGTAGTCCAGGTAGAATGCGTGCTCCCACATATCCAGCTGCAGAACGGGGATCAGTGCAACGGAGATGTTGCCCTGCTGATCGTAAAGCTGCTCGATGATGAGGCGCTTGCCAACGGTGTCCCATGCGAGGATTGCCCAGCCGGAGCCCTGAATGGTCAGTGCAACGTTGGTGAAGTGCTCGCGGAACTTGTCGAAGGAGCCGAAGAACTCGTCGATTGCTGCTGCCAGCTCACCGGTGGGCTTGTCGCCACCCTCGGGGGACAGGTTGTTCCAGAAGATGGAGTGGTTAGTGTGGCCACCCAGGTTGAATGCCAAATCCTTGGAGAGCTTGGAGACGTTGCCGTATGCACCGTTCTCGCGTGCCTCTTCGAGCTGCTCGAGAGCTGCGTTAGCGCCTGCAACGTATGCTGCGTGGTGCTTGTCGTGGTGCAGCTCCATGATCTTTGCGGAGATGTGGGGCTCGAGCGCCGCGTAGTCGTAGGGGAGCTCGGGGAGGGTGTACTTTTCAGCCATGATGATGCCTTTCATTAGAAAACTTGGCTTGTATTAAAGATTACCAGCGTAGCGTTTACTTTACTTTTCATGAATTGGGGAGCGTCACATGTGCGCACCAACCCGCTCGAGCCTGTGGATTTTAGACGGAAACTTTTCCCCATACCTGTGGATAACCCTGTGTATCAATAGGCTTTTCAGGATCGGCACCCTCTTCTGCCTTGAAATAACAGGGTATGCACTCATGTGAATAACAGTGCTGTAAGTTCTCCACACTGTGGATAACTGCTGTGGATAACAGCCGATTTTGGGGATGTGCGGGGGATAAACTGCAGAATTTTCGCCCTCATTCGGGGCGTTTTTCCTTCTACTAGCCAAAATATTGGGCGCCGGCAGGGACGCCGAGCCCCCTTACACGCCGCTTAGCGCCGGAGGCAGTGGATTAAGTGCACAGGGTTATCCACAGGTGTGGAAACTCTGGCATTCCGCGGATTTAAAGGTGAAAAGCTCTTCTGTTTAAGAACTGACCCTCGGTTTTAACGGCTGTGAAAGCCTGTAATTACAAGAATTTTTCTGCAGAGCCTTAAATTGCATCCGCGGTGATCCTCAACTCTGCTCAACCGAATCACATGCGTGTAAGTTCTCCACACTGTGGATAAACCCTGTGGATAACACTCCCGGCACGATACGGCGCAACAATACCGCAGCCCCACAGCGCAGCCATACAACACGGCCACACCGTGCAGCCGTGCTGTGTAGCTACACCGTGTAGTCACACAGCGCAGGTATTTGCGCCTCCTCGTACGCTTCCCCCGGGCTCATACGCTTCCCCCGGCTCGTACAGGGCTCGCCGGTGCTGATATGAGGGCAAAGAAAAAGAGCACCCGATCATTGGATGCTCTTAGAGTGAGTTGATAGAAATTTGAGTTAAAAAGATACGGTACGGAATGCAGCCCAACCACGAACTGCACCCGCACCGCACATCCGTCGGTAGAAATACGAGTTACTCGTACACCGACGACAATCACCGATAAATAGAGAGTCGAACCTATCGAAGCGAGCTTCCGGTCTCGCCTCGGAGGCTTCCTTCGACCCCGTTATGTAATTAGTGTACACGGTTTCATTACGGTTGCAAAGCCAAAACCGAGATTTTTTTAAAATTTTTGTTATCGTTTCGTTATTTTTCGACCCCGGGACACTCTTTGCCAACCCGAGAATTTTCTTCCGCCACCCAAAAAACCTTGATATTCCGCAGAAGTTAGCATTATGCACGGAGGTGCTTCTTGGTACGGTCTCGTCTATACTTGTACCAGAAATCTTTTTAAATATGTCGCATGTCACTTGCATACCCCCGGTATTTGCAGTCACTGCGTGCAAAAAGACACCCCTAGCACCCCTCAAAAAATTAGCACCAAAGTGTCAAGCATTACTTGACCGTACCAATTTTGAGTTACCTAGTCAGACCTTTCGCTACAATGGGTGCCAACACACCGCATCTCCCCTTAAAAAGGGAGCTCCATATCCGATAAAAGAGGAACCAATCCCGTGTCCACACCAACCACGCCTGCGCAGCGGTCTGACAATACCGCACACAGCGAATCCATCCAGTGGCTTTCCCCGCAGGAGCGAGAAGGCTGGCTCTTTATCAGCTCCATCATTTTCAGCCTCACCCGCAAGCTGGAAAACCAGCTGCAGACCGAAGCCGGCATTAGCTTCGTTGAATACATGGTGCTCGCAATGCTCTCCGAATCTAAGGATCATTCCCTCACCATGACTGAGCTGGCAATTACCACCAACACCCTACCCGCACGCCTCTCCCGCGTCGTGGCACGCCTTGAGAAGGGCGGATACGTCCGCCGTTCCCTCAGCGCCGAAGACCGCCGAGTCAGCATCTGCCACCTGCTCCCCGCAGGCGAGCAGAAGGTGCAGGAGGTCGCACCCGGCCACGTGAGCGAAGTACGCCGCCAGATTTTCGACCACCTCACGACCGAGCAGGTTGAGCACCTCGCAGAAATCGGCGAGGCAGTCCTGGGCAACACCCCCTCAAACGTCATCTCCATTGATGCACTCCAGCGCGGGGACTACCCCGCACAATAACCTCCTCCACCTCGGGTGAGAGTTGAGAGAATCAGAGATAAGGCACACTCCCCACCGGGAACGTGCCTTATCTCTTTAATAGACTTTCTTTAAACAGCCTCTTGCGGCCGCGAGCGCTACGGCATACGTGAACCCCAAAACTGCCTCAAGTACCCCCAGCCATCGCCACATGCAAAGAATTTTAAAAAAATTTTTACAGCTCGAGGACCACTCAGGAACGCCGGATGAACGGCAGTCGAGCACAAGCCACCTCGTGTAAGTGTGTGGGAGATTGAGGTATCCAGTGCCTCCCTCAACCGCGAAATCTCAAGGGAACACACGCAATACCACTCAATCCAAAGAAAGTATTCAGGGTATCCACACTAAGGGTTGTGGTGACAATATGTCAGGGGTACCTCATCTGCCTCACCGATTAGCCTTTTCTCTCTGTACATGACACACCCCACCCCTTACGATAAATATCAACAGGTTGCACCGCGCCATCCGGCGCCCCAAAGCAACCACCGTATAAGGAGAAACCATATGTCTAAGTCTTTCTACGACCTTCTGAACGAGCAGATCGGCCACGAGTTCGCAGCATCCCACCAGTACCTGTCCATGGCTATCTGGCTTGACGGTGAGGACCTGCCCCAGCTGGCTAAGTTCTTCTACCGCCAGTCCCTCGAAGAGCGCGAGCACGCACTCATGATGGTTCAGTACAAGCTGGACCGCGGCCACAAGGTCGAGATTCCCTCCGTTCCCGCCGTCAAGAACGACTTCGAGAACGTTCAGGAAATCGTTGACATGTCCCTGGCACAGGAGAAGGCCGTCACCGGTCAGATCGAGGCGCTGTTCTCCGCAGCACGCGCTGAGAACTACGCACTGGGCGAGCAGTTCATCCTCTGGTTCCTGAAGGAGCAGGTTGAGGAAGTTGCAACCATGGAGACCCTGGTGACCGTCGTAAAGCGCGCAAACGGCAACCTCTTCGACCTGGAGAACTACGTTGCACGCGAGCTGGCACACGACCACGGCCAGGAGTCCGGCGCACCCGCTATCGCAGGCGCATAATCTCGCATTCACGCGACTAGGGCACTAGTCGAACACGCAGAATACCTGCAGAAATATTAAACGTTCCGCCCTTCCCACACAGCGTGGGGAGGGCGGAACGTTTATGCATATACGCCATAAAAACACACCGCGGTGCACCGTCCAGGAGTTAAAAGCCGCCAGCGGGTACTCGAATACTCATACAGTGCAGAGTAAACTTAAAAGCCTTAGATGCCGCATAATATCGCGGCAGAAAGAGGAGAGAATGACCCACACCAACCCAGATACCCTCAGCCGCGGCTCGTATAGCAACTCACGCCGCGTAGCCGACATTCTGCGTGCAGAATCCGTCGGCGGTACCGTACTCCTGATCGCGACGGTGCTGGCAGTAGTACTTGCCAACACCCCCGCCTCCACCTTCTACTTTGGTCTGCGAGACACCGTTGTTGGCCCGGTCATCCCCGGCTTCAACCACCTGCAGATGAGCATCGGAACCTGGGCGGCAGACGGTCTGCTCGTCGTTTTCTTCTTCCTCACCGGCCTGGAGCTGAAGAAAGAATTCGTGATCGGTGACCTCAAGTCACCCTCCACCGCGATTGTGCCGATTGCGGCTGCCTTCGGTGGCGTGGCGGTGCCCGCAATTATCTACACGGCCATTAACTTTGGTAGCCCCACCGCGCTGAATGGTTGGGCTATCCCCACCGCAACCGATATTGCGTTTGCGGTCTCTGTTCTCGCCGCCGTAGGTACTTTCCTCCCCTCGGCGATGCGTGTCTTCCTGCTGACCCTGGCTGTGGTCGACGACCTGATCGCAATCTGCATTATCGCGATCTTCTACACCAATAACTTCCACGGCGAGTACCTGCTCTTTGCGCTCATCCCCCTCGCCCTTTTCGCGTTTATCGCCTACCGCGGTGAGACCCTGCTGCACCTGAAGCCTCTCGCCGCATGGATTCTGCTGTTGCCCCTGGGCATTATCACCTGGGCGCTCTTCCTCGAGTCCGGTATTCACGCGACCATTTCTGGTGTGGTTCTGGGCTTCCTGGTGCCCGTGAAGATATCCGCTCGCTCTGAGGCGGCGCAGGCTGAACACGGTCTTGCGGAGGTGCTGGAGCACCGCTTCCGCCCCCTCTCTACCGGCATCTGCGTGCCGATTTTCGCGTTCTTCAGCGCGGGTGTGGCTGTGGGCGGTTTTGAAGGCCTCGGACGCGCCCTCACCGACTCCGTGGCGGTTGGCATTATGGTTGCGCTGGTTGCCGGTAAGACCCTCGGTATTTTCGGTACTACCTGGCTCGTCACCCGCTTCAAGAACGCTAACCTCGACCCGGATATCGCCTGGATTGACGTGATTGGTCTGGCTGCAACCGGTGGTATTGGTTTCACCGTGTCCCTGCTGGTGGCTGAGCTGTCCTTCCCGCACGGCTCGGCGCACACCGAGGACGCAAAGATTGCGATTCTCGTCGGCTCTGTTCTGGCTGCCATTGTGGGTGCGGCTATCCTGTCTCGCCGCAACAAGCACTACCGTGCCCTGGCTGAGAAGGAAAGCGTGGATGCTGACGACAACGGCATCCCCGACGTCTTCGAAGGCACCTACCGTGACCCGAAGGCTGAAGCCTAGCCAGATCCTCTAAGGTCCAGCACCTTCTCTACACCCCGATTCCCGCTGATCATGATGTCTCACCACACTACCTCACGTCGCCGTACAGAACGAGCAGGGCAGGCGCCTGCGCCTCCTTCTAGGTATGCAGAGACATCAGCACGCGTGGTCATCGGGGTGTATTCTTTTGCCGCGCTTCTGACCACGTTTGCGTGGATTATCTCTCCTCTGCGGCACGGGCGCGGCTTCACCTGGTGGGAAGTCACCGCTGACCTACTGAATATTCCCTCCACGCATACTCTGCCCAGCGCCATCACGATGATTGTGATGGTGTCCGGGCTGATTGTACGCAAGCGCGCTGCCCTCATTGCGGCCATCATTTTTCAGGTGCTGGGCGCGCTGATCGCGACCCATAGCGCTTTCACGCTGGCGTTCCCCGCGGGGATCATGCCGAAGGACCGTATTTTCTCCTCAACGGTCGATACGCTCTCCATCGTGTTTGCCTGTGCGTTGGTACCTTTCCTTTTCTCGATTCGGTCGGCGTTCCCGGCACGCATTGGTCGCCTCTCGTGGGCGGGTGCGGCTGCTACGGCGGCTGGCGGTATTCTGCTGACCACTGTAGTGCTCTGGTATCTCTGCCGGATCGGTGTGTGGGAGCCGCTGCGTTCCATCACCCCGTGGGAGCTACTCATGCACGGCATGGGTATTGAGCGTACGCATCCCGGTGTTTGGGCTGCTGATGTGGTGGCTTTCTTGGCTTCGTTTGGTTACGGTGCTTCGCTGGTTGCGGCGCTGTACCTGTTGGCTCGCGGTTATCGTGCCCCGAATGAGTGGACTGGCGAGAAGGAGCTGAAGATCCGCGCCCTGCTGCAGCAGTACGGTACCAATGATTCGCTCTCCTATTTTGCAACGCGCCGCGATAAGCAGGTTATTTTCTCTCCCGACCAGAAGGCGGCGATTACGTACCGCTCGGTGGGTTCGGTGTGCTTGGCGTCGAGCGACCCGGTGGGTGACCCTGATTCGTGGGATGCCGCAATTGAGCAGTGGATGCTGCAGGCGCGTAGCTATGGTTGGGTTCCTGCGGCTCTGAGCGTGAGTGAGGCGGGTGCTCGCGCCTATAACCGTGCGGGCTTGTCGATTATTCAGATGGGTGAGGAGGCGGTTCTTGAGGCGGACCGTTTCACGCTCAATGACACGTCGATGCTGCCGGTGCGTCAGGCGGTTCAGCGTGTGCGCCGCGGCGGGTACACGGTGCAGATGCGCCGTTTTTCAGAGCTGGATGAGCAGCAGCGTCAGCAGGTTGCGGAGAATATTTCTGCGTGGCGTCATGGGCGTGTGGAGCGCGGTTTTTCGATGGCTCTGAATCGTGTGAATGATCCGGCGGATTCTTCCTCGCTGCTGGTTTCGACTCATGATGAGTCAGGCCGGATGGTGGCTCTGCTGTCGTTCGTCCCGTGGGGTCCTACCGGCCTGTCGTTGGATGTTATGCGCCGCTCCCCCGATGCGCCTAATGGTGTGGTGGAGTTTATGGTGGCGTCGCTGATGGAGCAGGCGGCGTCTTTGGGTGTGCGTCGGGTGTCGCTGAATTTTGCGATGTTCGGCCATATTTTTGAGGCTGCTGATCAGGTGGGTGCGTCGGCGTGGAACCGTTTTGCTTCCCGCTCTTTGGGTGTGCTGGATCGTTTTCTGCAATTGCGCCGTCTGTACCGTTTCAATCTGAAGTTTGCCCCACTGTGGGTTCCTCGTTTTTTGGCGACGGAGCCGACGTTGGCGATGGCGAATGTTGTGTTTGCTGCGGGTATGGCGGAGGGTTTCTTGCCGAACCTGTCGGCGCGCCGTTTGCAGGATCAGGAGCAGCGTCTTTCTGCTGATGAGTTGGAGGCTCTTCAGCAGATGCAGCTTGCTGCCGTGGATGAGCTTCCTGAGGTGTCGCGTAGCGATCAGACCCAGCATCGTCTGCGCCATCTGGAGGCGTTGCGTGCGGCGGGTATGGAGCCGTATCCGCTGGGTGGTGAGAAGGGCAGTAATAGCGCCTCTGTGCTGGGTGTCAAGGATGCTCTGCATATATTCTCTTCTGAAAATATTCCAGATTCGGAATTCATGGTTTCGGGCCGTATTCGCGCGCTTCGCAAGCATGGCGGGGTCCTCTTTATTACCCTCATTGAAGGCGCTAAGACCCTGCAGGTCATCATGGAACGCAACCTGGTGGGCGGACGCCTGCTGAACCTCGCCTCCCGCAACCTGGATACCGGTGACATCATCACCGTGCAGGGCAGCTACGGGGCGAGCCGCAATGGCACCCCATCGCTGATTGCCTCCACCTGGCACATGGCATCGAAGAGTCTGCACCCCATCCCCTTCGACTCCTTTACCGACCCGGAGGCGCGTCTGCGTCGCCGTTCCACGGACCTGTTGGTGAATCCGGATCAGATGCGGAACCTGCGTTTGCGCACCGCGGTGATTAAGGCGTTGCGTGCCCGACTGGATGCGGAGGGTTTCCTTGAGGTGGAGACCCCGATTCTGCATACGGTGCACGGTGGCGCGAGCGCGCGTCCGTTCCGCACGTATATCAACGCCTATGGTGAGGATTTGACGCTGCGTATTGCGCCGGAGCTGTACCTGAAGCGTCTGGTGGTGGGCGGTAGCGGTCCGGTGTATGAGCTGGGTCGTGATTTCCGTAATGAGGGTGCTGATGCGACCCATAATCCGGAGTTTACGGTGCTTGAGGCGTATCGTCCGTATGCGGATTATGTGCAGATGCGAGAGTTGACGGAGCGCCTGATTAAGGATGCCGCGCAGGCGGTGTTTGGTTCGGTGTCTTTGCCGCTGGGGCATAAGGCGTCGAGTGAGCGCACGGTGTCTGATGTATCGGGTCCGTGGCGTGTGGTGTCGGTGTGTGATGCCCTGTCGGAGGCGCTGGGTCGCCGCGTGGATGTGCAGACGGATTTTGAGGAGCTGCTGGCTCTGGCGCAGCAGCACGGTGTGCGTGTCCATGAGGGTATGGGCCCGGGGGCCATCGTTGAGGAGCTGTATGGTGAGCTGGTTGAGGCGCATACGGTGGAGCCGACGTTCTATACGGATTTCCCTGCGGAGACGAGTCCGCTTGCGGCACCGCATCGTAGTGTTCCGGGTTTGGCGGAGCGTTGGGATTTGGTGATTAACGGCATGGAGATGGGCTGTGCGTATTCCGAGTTGGCGGATCCGCTGGTGCAGCGTGAGCGTCTGACGGAGCAGTCGTTGAAGGCGGCTTCGGGCGACCTGGAGGCGATGGAGGTGGATGAGGATTTCCTGTACGCCTTGGAGACGGGCATGCCGCCGACGGGTGGTTTGGGTCTGGGTGTGGACCGTTTGGTGATGCTGTTGACTCAGACGCAGATTCGTGGGGTGTTGTCGTTCCCGTTCGTGAAGCCTGAGCGTTCATAACTCAACCCGATACCCCCGCTATTCGCTATGCCCGGTGCGAGGTTTTGTGCCTTGTGCCGGGCTTCTCGCGCCCCGCCCCGCTAGTGTTGGTGGAACCCGTACGGGATCTTATATTTACTCTGCCCGTATATTAAGTATTCGTTACATTTTGCGTTGCGCCCCTTTTTAAGTTGCCTAGCGGGGGTTGCACCCGACACAATGGGGTGACTAATCATACGGAGCATATACCCCTCCGTTACGCGGCGTGAGTCCGCATCACCCAGCAATGTAGCCCCCACCTCGTCCGTCTTCCGGGTTTGAGAGTGAGGGCCTTTTTGCTTTCAAGATTGGAGTACCGAGTGGATTTTCTTCTGAATATCATCGGGGACATTAATACGCAGACTGCAGGGCTGACTTCCTCCGTGGATGCTGTGCAGAACTGGATGTGGAGTAATTTCCTCTACTACGCTCTGATTGCGGCTGGTCTGTACATTACGATTCGTACTCGCGGCGTGCAGTGGCGTTCCATTAAGGAAATGATTCGTGTCCTGGGTGACCCGGTTGCTCGTGAGGCTGACGGTAAGAAGAGTATTTCTTCGTTCCGTGCGTTTACTGTTTCGGCGGCTTCTCGTGTGGGTACCGGTACTGTTGCGGGTGTTGCTTTGGCTATTGCTATGGGCGGCCCGGGTGCTGTGTTCTGGATGTGGGTTATTGCTGCTGTTGGTGCGGCTTCTGCTTTCGCGGAGTCCCTTCTGGGTCAGCTGTACAAGGAGCGCGGTAAGGATTCTTACATTGGTGGTCCAGCGTACTACATGAAGCGCGGTCTGAATGCTCCGTGGATGGGTTACATCTTCGTGGCGTTCATTGTGATCACTTATGCGTTTGTGTTTGTGGCGGTTCAGACGAATGCTGTGGTGGATGCTGCGGCGAACTCGTTCAACATTGATGTTTCGGGTACTAACTCGATGGGCTTCCGCATCACTATTGGTCTGATTATGGTGGCGCTGACTGCGGCTATTATTTTCGGTGGTATTCGCGCGATTTCTTCGGTGACTGAGTGGCTGGTACCGATTATGGCGGTGCTGTATCTACTGCTGGGCCTGCTGGTTGTTCTGCTGAACATCTCTGAGGTTCCGAATATGCTGCTGATGATTTTCCAGGGTGCTTTCGGTATTAAGGAGTTTGTGACCGGTGGCGCGATGGGCGCCGTGATTTGGGGTATGAAGCGTGGCCTGCTGACTAACGAGGCAGGTATGGGTACTGCTCCGAATGCTGGCGCGACCGCTACTATTTCTCACCCTGCTAAGCAGGGTTACGTGCAGACTCTGGGTGTTTACTTTGACACGATGATGGCGTGTACTGTGACCGCGTTTATTGTTCTGCTGTCGAACCCGACCTATGGTGATCGTTCGCGTGGTGCGTCGCTGACTCAGTCGGCTTTGGCTATGCAGCTGGGCGACTGGGCGGTTCACTTCCTGACTATCGCTATTTTCATGTTTGCGTTCTCGACTGTGATTGGTAACTACTACTACGGCGAGTCGAACATGCGTTTCGTGACTGAGCGTAAGCTGCCGATGAATATTTTCCGTGCACTGGTTCTGGTGTTCGTGTTCTTCGGCGCGATTTCTTCGCTGGATCTGGTGTGGACTACCGCGGATATGTTGAATGCCGGCATGGTGATTGTGAACTTGACGGCGGTTCTGTTGATGACTCCGCAGGTTGTTGCGGTGTTGAAGAACTATGAGGCTCAGCGTAAGGCTGGTTTGGAGCCGATTTTCAAGGCTTCGGATATGCCTGAGTTGAAGAATCTTGCGGCGTGGGATGGCACCGATGAGGTGACTACCCGTGAGTTCTGGGCTGAGTATGATGCGAAGACTGCTGAGCGTCGTGCTGCGAAGAAGGCTAAGAAGGTTAGCCGCTAGTTTGTGAGCCTTGTATAGGCTTTCTTGTATAGGCTTTGTGGAGGGTCCGTCCTGCTGTGTGCGGGGCGGGCCCTTTTACGTACCGGGGGTGCCTGTGAGGGGGTTCCTGCAGTCTGTATGTTCTTGCAGGGTCTGTATGCTTAGGGAGGATGTTAGGAGGGCTCATGGATTGGAATGCTGTACTGGAGCTGGTGGTCACGGTTGTGTTTCTGGCTGGTATTGCGTTGGCGCTACTGTGCTTGGTGACGATTCATCGGAATCCGTATTTTTCTGAGGTACAGAAGTTGAAGTGGCTTCTGCTGGTGTTGTGCCTGCCGTATGTGGGTCCGGTGACGTGGTTGCTGCGTGCGCGTTTGGAACGTATTGACCGGGAACAGGCTGAGCACGAGCGTACGGCGCGGGGTTCCGCGGCTACTCACGATGCAGATGCTCCCGGTGCGGCTGCCTCCGGCGGAGTGTCCGATAGTACCTCGGAGGCTTTTCCTGAACCCTCCACCACTCACAAGTAACAAAGGTCACACTCTCTCAATTGGACAGCACTGCATGCAGTCCGTATAGTTTTATGTGTTGCCTGCGGTGATACACCGTAAGACACATGCGCGAGTGGCGGAATAGGCAGACGCGCACGGTTCAGGTCCGTGTGCCCGTGAGGGCGTGGGGGTTCAACTCCCCCCTCGCGCACCAACGATCCCCGGTTCGAAAGAACCGGGGATTTTTTCATATCCATAACCAATTCCCCGCTAAATGACGGGGTTCCAGAGCGATGGCTAGTGCATCACCTAAAATAGAATCGGGTGTGTTCTTTCACAGGGCACACAGCAAACGCACAGACACGCTCGTTAAACTGAGCCTTTCGGATAAAGACCGTTTGCGCGGTCTGTTGCTCGGAATGGTCGTTGAGAAGGAGGCGGCATGAAGTTTTTCGACAAGCTGGGCAAGCTGGAGCAAGGCATCGGTCGCACTGTCGGCCTTTCCAAGGGCTTCGGCACCTTTGCGAAGGCGGATGTTGCTAACCGCGTCCGCATCATGATGGATGACGAGTCCTATGTGGACGGCAGCGGCCGCACTATGGCTCCTAATGTCTATACTCTCCGTTTCGCACCGGTTGATTTCCCTCGCGTACGCGAGTGGGGCAACCCGTTCGCTGTTGAGCTGTGCGATTTGGCGATTTCGCACGCCCGCGCGCAGGGTTACACCCTGATCGGTGCGGTTCGCGTGACGTTCAACGTTCTTGATTCTCTCTCTGAGGGCGAGTTTGAGGTTGTTGCGACCTTCGAGCCGTTCTCTGTGCCGGAGGCTCCGGCGTCCCCGTCGTCTCTGCGTGGTGCCACCAACTATGCGCCGGTGCGTCCGCCGCGTGAGTCTTCTTTGCCGACCCGCATTACGAAGCCTGCAGCTCAGCCGGCTCCGCCCGCCCAGCCCGCGCAGCCTGTTCAACCTGCGCCTCAGCAGGCTCCGGCACCTCGCCTGAACATGCCCGTACCGTCCCCTGCGACGGGCGCTCCCCGTTTCTTCTTGGAGATTGAGGGTCGCATGCACCCGGTGGATCGTCTGCCGTTTGTGTTGGGCCGCGGTTCTGATGCTGATTTTCGTCTGGATGATAAGGGCGTTTCTCGCCGTCACCTGCAGCTTTCGATGCAGGGTGGTGCGGTGGTCGCCTCCGATATGGGTTCTACTAATGGCACGCTGATTAATGGGGTGCCTTTGCGTGCGCCCGTGGTGCTGGCGAACGGTTCGTTGCTTCGCATGGGTAATACCCGCATCATTTTCCATAGTTCGACCGGAGGTGCCCGTTAATGGCGTCCGAACTGACTGTTACTATCCTTCGTTACGCTTTTCTGGCGCTCATCTGGTTCTTTGTTTTCCTGGTGGTTTCGGCTGCTCGCCGTGACCTTGGTTTGGGTAAGAACTATCGTGCGGCGCCGGTCGATGCTGTTCCGGAGGCTACCCATATTGCGCCTCCGCCGACTCGTCCTTCGCAGCTTGTGATTACTGCGGGTGCGCAGGCTGGTGCCATGATGCAGCTGGGTGATCACCCGATTACTATTGGTCGCGCTAATGACATTGAGGTGTCTCTGCAGGATGATTACGCCTCGGGTCGTCATGCGCGCCTGTTCCCTCAGGGTTCCCGTTGGTTCCTGGAGGATTTGAATTCTACTAATGGTACGTTCGTCAATGGCGAGCGTCTGACTCGTGCGACCCCGATTGAGCCCGGTGATGATTTCCGCGTTGGCGGTACCACCATGCAGTTGAGGGGCTAGTGTATGAAGATTGCTTTTCGTTTTGAGGCCCGCTCTGATACGGGTCTGAAACGCTCGAAGAATGATGACTCCGGCTACGGTGGTCGTTTCCTTGCTGTCGTTGCTGACGGCATGGGCGGTCACGTGGGCGGCGATGTCGCGTCGGCTACGACGGTTCTGAATCTGACTCCGCTTGACCACCCTGACTTTGAGGATGGTACCGGTAGCGTTTATCTGGCTGATGAGATTCAGAGTGCGAATCTGATTATTAATGAGCTGGCGGCAAATGATCCGCAGTTGGCGGGTATGGGTACGACCTGTACTGCCCTGCTGATTGATGGTGATTGCATTGAGTTCGCCCATATTGGTGACTCGCGTGCGTATCGTCTGCGTCCGGGCGCTGATGGCGAGTTTGAGCAGATTTCTACTGACCACACGTTTGTGCAGCGTCTGCTCAATGAGGGTCGTATTACCCCGCAGGAGGCGGAGAACCACCCGCATAAGAACGTGATTATGCGTGTTCTGGGTGATGTTGACGCCTCCCCCGAGCTGGAGTTGAAGACTCTGGACGCTGTTCCCGGCGAGCGCTGGGTGCTCTCTTCGGACGGTTTGGATGCTGTGGTGTCCCTGGCGGAGATTGAGCAGGTGATGCGTTCTACCGATGACCTGTCTGAAATTGCTGACACTCTGATTGCGATGACGTTGGAGCGTGGCGCGCCGGATAACGTGACGGTTGTGTCCCTACAGGTGATTGACCGTGAGGTTCTGCCGGTGGATGAGCCGGTGGGTCCTTCGAGCCTGCCTGAGTCTGCTCTGCCTGATTCGATTGTGGCGGAGCAGGAGGTCAGCACGAATACTCAGAAGCTTCCCGAGGTTGCTGCCACGGCTGAGGCTGCTGAGGCTCTTTTGGGTGCGCACCATGATGAGGACTCTGAGGAGTCTCGTCGGTCGTTGCGCCGTTTCCGTCGTGCTCGTGACTTCTCTGGAACCCTGTTGCATAGCGGTTCTGGGGCGGTGCGTCACCATATCGGTACGTACGATAACGCCGTGGATGCAGCTCTTACGAACGCTGCGATTTTGCGTAGCGAGTTGGGTTCCCGCCCGCATCAGCTGGTTGGTGCCGCTTCGGTGGCTACCGAGACCGGCATGATTCCGGCGGTGACTTCGCGTACCCTGGAGCACCGTGCGACGGTGGCTCAGCGTGTGCCGTTGAAGGTTGAGTCTGATGAGGCGGCTCTGCCGGCTGAGTTGGAGGAGCTGATTGCTGAGGATGCTGCGGAGCGTTCGCGTCCGCAGTCGTGGTCGATCCGCCTGTTCGTTACTTTGCTGATTGCCGCTGTTTTGACGCTGGTTGCGTGGACCGGTCTGCGCTATGTGGAGCGTAGCTACTATGTGGGTGAGAGTGACGGCACGGTTGCGGTGTACAACGGTATTCCGCATGCGTTGGGTCCGATTCGCCTTTCTCACGTGGTGGAGAATACTGATATTCAGACGAGTGAGCTGAATGATCATACTCGTTCCCTGCTGCGTAATGCGATTACGGCGAAGGACCTGGATGATGCGCACCAGATTGTGACTCGTTTGAAGACTCAGGCGGATCAGACGCGTGAGAAGGCGGAGCAGGCTGCTGCTTCCGCTTCGGCTTCCGCCTCTGCGTCTGTAGCGCCGTCTGCTTCTGCGGTTCCGAGCACCGATCCGGCTTCCGCAACTCCTGTAGCGCCTGAGCAGGCTTCTGAACAGGCTTCCGCACCTGCGGCAGAGGGCGGTGAGAACAATGGCTAAGTTCTCGTTCCGTCGTGAGTCGGATGCGCCTCGTGCACGCCGTTTTACGGAGCTTTTCCTGCTGGTTTTGGCGGTGGGTATCAGCTCCTTCGGTATGTACCTGATTGATCCGGAGCACGCTTTTGATACGTCGAAGAGCCAGTGGTTGCCGTGCACGGTGGTGCTGGGTGCCGGTGCTCTTCTGATTCACTTGGTCATGCAGTTCCGCGCCCGTTACGCTGATCCATTTATTCTGCCGCTGGTGGTGGCTCTGAACGGTATTGGTTTGACCATGATTTATCGTCTGGATCCGCAGATTGCGGCTCCGGTGGGTGATGGTCAGCTGATGTGGACCGGCGTGTCTATGGTGCTGTGCGCGATTATCGTGTTTGTGCTCAGGGATTACCGTCTGCTGCGTAAGGTCACGTACACCTCCCTGGTGCTGTCGATGATTCTGCTCATCATGCCGCTGGTTCCGGGTCTGGGTATGGAGCTCAACGGTGCTCGTATTTGGATTCATATCGGTAACCGCACGTTCCAGCCGGGTGAGGTCGCGAAGATTACTTTGGCGATTTTCTTCGCCGGCTATTTGGCGACGCACCGTGACTTGATTCTGGTGGCTGGCCGCCGCATCGGCCCTATCAATCTGCCGCGTCTGCGTGATTTGGCGCCGGTGTTTTTGGCGTGGATTGTGAGCCTGGGTGTTCTGGTGTTCCAGAAGGACCTTGGTTCGGCAATCATGTTCTTTGGTCTGTTCATGGCGATGCTGTACCTTTCGACCGGCAGGGTTTCTTGGCTGGTAGTTGCGGGTGTCGGCATAGCTGTGGGTGGCTATTTTGCGTACCACTATGTCTCGCACGTGCACGCCCGTATTTATGCGTGGGTGCATGCTTTTGAACCGGAGGTGTACCAGGCGTCTCCTGGTGGTTCGGGTCAGATTCTGCAGGGCGTTTTCGGTCTGGCTTACGGCGGTCTTTTTGGCCGCGGTTGGGGTCAGGGCCGCGCAAACCTCGTCCCGTACGCTAACTCGGATATGATCATTTCCTCCTTGGGTGAGGAGCTGGGCCTGGTGGGTCTGGGTGCCATCCTGATGATGTTCATGCTCCTGGTTTCGCGCGGTTACCGTGCGGCGTTGGGTACTCGTGATGGTTTCGGCAAGCTGCTGGCTGCCGGCCTGTCTACGGTGATGGTTCTGCAGCTGTTCGTGGTGATTGGCGGCGTGACTCGTTTGATTCCGCTGACTGGTCTGACGACTCCTTTCATGTCTGCCGGTGGCTCCTCGTTGGTGGCTAACTGGATTATTGTGGCGCTGTGGTTGTCTATTTCTCATAGTGCCCGCGCACCTCACCTGGTGGCTGGTTATGATGCTCCGCAGGGTATTGACCATGCGGACACTAGCTACGAGCCGGAGGGTGCTACTAGCGTTCTGGCGCGCATTACGGCTAAGGATTCTGGAGGTGAGAAGAATGGATAGGGCTATTCGCCGCATGTGGATGTCTGCCGCGTGCGTGTTTGTCCTGCTGATGGGTACCCTCAGCTATATTCAGTTCTTCGATTCGAAGACGCTGATGAATAATCAGTGGAATTCTCGAGCGCTCTACGACAATTACGGTTCGGCACGTGGTTCGATTGTGGTTGACGGTACGGAGATTGCTTCGTCGGTGAAGTCCGATGATGAGTACAACTACCAGCGTGTGTATAACCACCCGCTCAAGTATGCGGCTCTGACGGGTTACTTCTCCACGATTTATGGCGCGACCGGCTTGGAAGCTGCTATGGATAAGGAGCTTGCCGGCACGAGTGATAGCCAGTTCTACGATCGTGTGGCGCAGCTGTTCAGTGGTTCTTCCGCGCAGGGCGCTAGCGTGGAGCTGACGATTAATTCGAAGCTTCAGGATATTGCCTACAACGCGCTACAGGGCCGTAAGGGTGCTGTGGTGGCGATGAACCCGAAGACCGGTGAGATTCTGGCGATGGCTTCTTCGCCGTCCTATGATCCGAATCTTCTGTCGGCTCATACGAGCTCTTCGGTTTTGGCGAATTACCAGGCGCTGACTTCTGATGAGGACAGCCCCCTGTTTAACCGTGCGATTGCCGGTAATACTTATTCGCCGGGTTCGACCTTCAAGATTATTGATGCGGTGGCGGCGCTGGAGTCCGGCAAGTACAACGCATCTTCGGTCATTCCGAACCCCGCTCAGCTGCCGCTGCCGGGCACGAACATTAGCCTGCCGAACTATACCGGCGGTCAGTGTGGAACCCGCACTCAGGCGACGATTGAGTGGGCTTTGGCGCAGTCCTGCAATACGCCTTTTGCGCAGATTGCGATGGATTTGGGTCAGGAGCGTATCGCGAAGACCGCTGAGAATTTTGGTTACGGCCAGGATTTGAAGATTCCGTTGACGGTTTCTAAGTCTTCTTTCCCGTCGAATCTGACGCAGAGCCAGTTGGCTCAGTCGGCGATTGGTCAGTATGACGTGAAGACCACTCCGCTGCAGGTGGCTATGACGTCTGCGGCGATTGCGAATGGCGGTGTGCAGATGAAGCCGAACCTGATTCGTTCGGTGAAGACCAACAACCTGAGCACTTTGCAGGAGTTCTCTCCTGAGAAGCTGCGTACGTCCACTAGTCCTGAAATTGCTAACCAGGTCAAGCAGTGGATGGTCAATTCGGTTGATAATGGTATTGCACGCAATGCTGGTGTCCCCGGTGTGAAGGTGGCGGGTAAGACCGGTACCGCGGAGACCACGGCAGGTTTGAATAATTCTTGGTTTACCGGTTTCGCGCCGGCTGATGATCCTCAGATTGCGATTGCTGTGGTTTATGAGGATATTGATGTGGCGACCGGTGCCCAGTTGGCAACCAGTACTAGTAAGCAACTCTTTGAGGCGGTGTTGAACAAGTGAGGCCTGCGGCTGATATCACTTTGGGCGGGCGCTACACCCTGACCGAACGTATCGCGATTGGCGGTATGGGTGAGGTGTGGAAAGCTCGCGACAAGGTGCTTGGGCGCACCGTTGCGGTCAAGATCCTCAAGGAGGAGTACACCGGTGACCCGGGCTTCTTGGAGCGTTTCCGCGCTGAAGCCCGCAATACGGCGCTGTTGAACCACCCCGGCGTAGCGAATGTTTTCGACTACGGCGAGGAGGACAACTCCGCGTACCTGGTCATGGAGCTGGTGCCGGGCAATCCGCTCTCTAGCATCATTGAGCACGAGACTACCCTGCCTCCGGACCGTGTTCTGAACTTCATTGCTCAGACTGCTCGCGCGTTGGCTGCGGCTCATTCGCAGGGTCTGGTGCATCGTGACGTGAAGCCGGGTAACCTTATCATCACCCCGGATGATCGCGTGAAGGTGACTGATTTCGGTATTGCTCGTTTGGCTAATCAGGTGCCGTTGACGGCTACCGGCCAGGTGATGGGTACCGCCCAGTATTTGGCGCCGGAGCAGGCAACCGGTCAGGCGGCTACCGCGTCTTCGGATATGTACTCGTTGGGCATCATTGGTTATGAGTGCCTGGTGGGTCGTCGTCCGTTTACGGGTGAGTCGCAGATTGCGATTGCTTTGGCTCAGGTGAATGATCCGCCGCCGCCGCTTCCGGAAACTATTCCGGCTGCTACTCGCGCGCTGATTATGTGCTTGCTGGCTAAGGACCCGGCTCAGCGTCCTAAGGATGCGACCGCTCTGGCGTCTGCTGTAGATGCGATTCGTCGCCGCGATCTGAAGGCTGCGGTGAAGGCTGTTCCTTCTTTGGCTCAGTTCTTGGCTGAGGAGAATGCTGACGATGCTACTGTCGCTATGACTGCGATGGATGTGGCGGCGGAGCCGATTAGCGCTTCTACTACTCCGCGTTTTGGTTCTGGTGGTCGTTTTTCGCCGGAGCCGACGACGGCGCCTATTCCTCGTACGGGCGCGCAGACCATGCGTCCGGCTTCGGGTCGTGTGAAGTCTACTCCTGCTCCTGCGGCGAAGCGTGGACCGAACGTGTGGATGTGGGTTGCGTTGCTGTTGGCGATTGTGCTGATTGCTGGCGGTATTTGGACGGTTCTTTCCTCTAATAGTGGAGGCGCAACTGATTCGGTTCCGAGCACTTCGGCTTCTGCTGTTCCGACGAATACGGGCACTGTTTCTACGGTGGAGCCGACTGAGTCTGCTTCTGCTCGTACTACGAAGCAGAAGGTGACCGTCAATTCGATCAACTATGAGGGTCGCGAGTTGCAGGATGCGGTGAACGAGCTGAAGAACCTTGGCCTGTCCCCCAAGACTGAGGGTGTTGAGTCTACTCAGCCGGAGAACACGGTGATTTCGGTTTCTCCGACGGGTACTTTGGAGCAGGGTAATAGCGTGACTGTTCGCTATTCGACCGGTCCGAAGTCGGTGACTTTGCCGTCGAACCTTGAGGGTAAGAACGTTGATGAGGCGTCGAAGGCTGTTGCCGCTTTGGGTGTGAATGTTTCTCTGCATTATGAGAATTCGGACACTGCGGCCCCCGGTACGGTGCTTCGTACTACTCCCTCATCTGGCACCAAGGTCACGGTTGGTAGTAATGTAGACATGTATGTGGCCTCTTCCAGTTCGGGTAGGGGTTCGAGTGCGAGCGCTTCTGCTGCACCGTCTGCGTCGGCTTCTGCTTCCGCTTCTGCGTCGGCGCGTTAGCCCCTACATTTTGATTTAGTTTTAGTCTTAGTGATCCAGGAGAACTTATGGACCTGTCGGTTCCCGACACGGTTGATAACCGTTACAAGGTACTCGAGGTAATCGGTACCGGTGCAATGGCAACCGTTTATGCTGCTGAGGATACTCGCCTCGGCCGCAAGGTTGCGCTTAAGATTCTGCGCCCGGAGCAGGCCCAGGACGATACGTTCCGCGCACGCTTTAAGCGTGAGGCGGAGGCTGTTGCGTCTCTGAACAATCCTGCGATTGTTGCTGTCTATGACACCGGTTCGTATAACCCCTCGCAGGATGGTGAGGAGTCTTCTTCGGAAGATAGCACCGCTATTCCTTATATTGTGATGGAGTACGTGGAGGGTCATACTCTGCGTTCCATTCTGTCTCGTGGCGGCCACCTGCCGGTCCGTGATGCTTTGGGTTATTCCGAGCAGCTTCTGGGTGCTTTGCAGTACAGCCACTCCATGGGCATTATTCACCGCGATATTAAGCCGGCGAATATTATGGTGCTGGAGCGTACCAGCGAGGACATCGCTAAGGGTCAGCCTGGCCAGATTAAGGTCATGGATTTCGGTATTTCCCGTGCTATTGAGGAAGCCGGCGAGGCGCTGACCAAGGCTAACGTGGTGATGGGTAGCGCACGCTACATGTCCCCGGAGCAGGTGAGCGGCAAGGATATTGACGCCCGTAGTGACCTGTACTCTGCTGCGTGCGTGATTTACGAAATGATTGCTGGTCGTTCTCCGTTCGACGCTGAGTCGAATGTTGATTTGGCGGCTAAGCACCTCTCTGACACTCCTGAGCCTCCGAGTAAGTTCACCCCGCTTGAGGTTCCTGCCGGTCTGGACGAGGTCATTTTGAAGGGTCTGGCAAAGAACCCGGATGAGCGTTATCAGAGTGCTGCTGAGTTCGCTCAGGCTCTGGTGTCGGTTGCCCGCCCGAGTGAAGAGACCGTGGTGCAGGATGCAGCGATGACTACTGCATTTGTGCCTTCGGCGACTACCGCTTCTTTGGGCGATGACTACGCTCCGTACACCACCTCGATTACTGAGGCTTCGGTGGAAGACGGCGGCCTCAATGGCTTCTTTGAGTATGAAGACGATGAGGAGCTGTACGAGGATGAGGAGTATGCGGAGTACGATGAGTCTTCGCCGCGTAAGCGTGCGTGGGTTCGCTTCCTCGTGGGTACTCTGATTGCGGCTCTGCTGGTTTTCAGTGTCGGCTCGGTTCTGTACTACCAGAACAAGCTCAATGAGGTTCCGCAGGTTCCGGTTCCGGCTGTGGTGAATGTTTCCCGTGATGATGCCGATAACCAGCTGCGTAACCGAGGCTTCGTGGTGGAGTACCGCACGGCTTACTCTGACAACATCAAGAAGGGCGACGTTATCAGCGTTGACCCGGGTGTCGGTTCAAAGGTTAATAAGGGTTCGACTGTGACCGTGACTGTTTCTAGCGGTCCGGAGAAGGTCAAGTTGCCGGATAACCTGCAGGGTCAGAGTGAGGCGTATGTTCGTAACGCTCTGAAGGACCTGGGTCTGGTGGATGGTCGCGTCTCCACTGTGGAGAGCGCTTCGGTTCCTGCGGGTATGGTTGTGGAGCTTTCCCCGGAGAAGGGCTCGACCGATGATAAGGGCGTTCAGACCGTTGAGGCTGGTAGCACCGTGAACATCGTCCTGTCCTCCGGTAAGGTGAAGGTCCCCTCGCTGGTGGGTCTGACCAAGGATCAGGCGATTGCTGCTCTGACCGCTCAGGATGTTCTGCTGAACACCAACATTGAGACCGTTCAGACTAACGAGCGTCCTGCGGGCACTGTGCTTTCGCAGAGCTCTGCAGCGGGTACTCTGGTGGCTCAGAACAGCACTGTGACGATCCGTGTGGCTGCTACTCCGACTCAGACGACCGCGCCGACTACTGCGGCTACTCAGCCTGCGGCAGCAACCGGTAACCAGAACTCTGCTGCAACGACTGGTAATCAGAATTCTGCTGCGACCAATAACCAGCAGCGTTCTACCGCTACCCAGCCGACTACTGCGGCTACTCAGCCTGCGGCAGCGAATAACCAGCAGCGTTCTACCGCTACGGCTACTCCGGCACCGGCTGCGTCCACTACTGCGGGTACCCGTACGCTTCAGGGTACTAACGCGAACGCCAATGCGAACAACGCTAATAACGCTAACGCCCGCTAAGGGGTTCTAGCGGCTAGCAAAAGGGGTGGCGCTCCACACCAAATGGTGTGGGGTGCCGCCCCTTTTTGTGTACCTGGGGTTTCGTATACCTAGGTTTTGTGTACCTGGGTTCCGGTTAGGAAGTGTGCGGGGGTAGAGTTATCGCCTCCAGTTTCCCTATAGCGTGTCTGCTACGAGGCTTCTGGAGGCGATATAAGCCGTTGAGGGCGTCTAAGGCTAAAGGTTACTAAGCCATGAGGGGTGAGAGGCTCTTAGCGCGCTCTGCGGCTCCCTGCAGGCCGGTTTCTTCGAGCCAGTTGCCGAGCATGAGGTATCCGCTTTCCGTCAGGACCGATTCGGGGTGGAACTGCACGCCGTGCATGGGGGCTTCGCGGTGGCGCAGACCCATAATGATGCCGTTGTCGGTGGTGGAGGTGGTTTCCAGGACCTCGGGCATGGTGTCGGGTACGACTGCCAGGGAGTGGTAGCGGGTCGCGGTGAAGGGGCAGGGCACGTCCTTGAACACGGAGACATCATCGTGCACGAGGCGGGAGGTCTTGCCGTGCATGAGTTCAGGGGCGTGGGTAACGGTGCCGCCGAATGCCTCCGCGATGGCCTGGTGGCCGAGGCATACGCCCAGTAGAGGCTTCTTCGCTTCGGCTGCCCAGCGGATGGTGTCGATGATGACGCCTGCTTCTGCGGGGGCGCCGGGGCCCGGGGAGACGAGCACGCCGTCGTGTTCTTCGGCGAGCTTGATGACGGTTTCGAGGTCGTATTCATCGTTACGGATGACGGTGGTTTCAGCACCGAGCTGCTGGATGTAGCCGACGAGGGTGAAGACGAAGCTGTCGTAGTTGTCGATGACAAGGATGCGGGTCATGGCACGTCCTTAGCGCTAATGGTTGATGGTGACGTTCAGGTTGAAGGGGCCGTACTCTGCGAAGTGGGGGAAGACGAATTCCATGAGCAGGTAGACTACGGCGAGTATCAGCACGATGGCGATGATGATGCGAACCCACAGGGGCCCGGGGAGGTGACGGAAAATCCATGCGTACATCTGCTTTTCCTCTCAGATTTAGGATTTTGCGACGGAGGCGGCAATTTCTGCGGGCGCTCCGGCTGCGGCGGGCCGCCAGGATTCGAGGCGGGCGTGGACAATGTATCGTTCGGTGTCGCCGTAGCGCGGGTGGCAGGTGGTGAGCGTCAGGAGGCGCTCGGTGGGTGCTACGCCGGGCTGTCCGGGGACGGGTTCGATGACTTCTACCTGGTCGGGCTGCACGATTTCGTGGCTGTAGACGGTGTAGGTGTAGTAGCCGTCTTTGGTGCGCACGTAGATATGGTCGCCTTCGGTGAGCAGGTCGATGTCGTTGAGGACTTTACCGCGGGTTTGGCGGTGGCCTGCGAGGGAGAAGTTGCCAACCTGTCCGGGCATGGCGCTTCCTTCGTAGTGGCCGAGTCCGAGGGAATCGAGCACGTCGGAGCTGGTGCCTTGGGTGGCGGGGCGCTGGTAGTCGGATCCGAATTTGGGGATGTAGACGACGCCGAAGACTTCACCGTGGCCGGGTTCGCTCAGACCGGCGGGCGGGGTGTTGGGGTCCCAGTCGGGGAGGGGTTCGGCGGGGGTGGAGTCGAATTCCTGGACGAGGGTGCTGACGGCTTGGGATTGGGTGCGGTCGGCGTCGATGTTGGTCCACCAGAGCTGCCATGCGACGAAGAGCAGTAGCAGCAGGCCGATGGTGATAAGGAGTTCGCCTGTAATCTGGATAATCCAGTGCAGCACGGTGCGGGGCCGGCGCTCTGCGGTGGGTGCCGTTCCTTGACTCATGCGTTCTCCTTTGTCCTTTGGGTTGTGTATGTTCTTGGGCGCCGGGTGGCGTTCCTTATCTTTCAACGCGCGGAGAAGGTGAAATCATCCCGTAAGTCTGCAAAGATAGGTGTGAACATAATTTTTAGGTTACCCATACAACAATAAGCGGAGGAAGTATGTCGACCAACTCGGCTAAGGCATCGTCCAAGAAGAAGTCTCAGAAGTCTGCTAAATCTGAGGTGGAGGATGCGAGCGAGCTGCGTCTGCGTGAGATTGCTCGTGAGATGGAGAGCGGCACGCAGCTGAAGGAGCAGACTCCGTTGTGGTACCGCGTGATTATGTTCTCGCTGTTGGCGGTGGGCATTCTGTGGATTATTGTTTTCTACATTACGCAGGGCCTGTTCCCGATTCCTGATTTGGGTATGTGGAATGTGAGTGTTGGTGTGGGCGCCATGATGGTGAGCATGCTGATGATGACTCGCTGGCGTTAGAGTTTAGACGTTAAGACTTAGGCGTTAGAGCTTATAGAGAGGCGGTCGTCCCGTGTGGGGTGGCCGCCTCTCTATATTTTTGGGGGTACCGGGGTTAGGGAGCCTCTGCGGTATTTTTTCTGTCCTGAAACGCTGCCCGGAAGATTGCGGTCATGGCGACCATGATGAGCAGTTCGGTGAGGGTTTGGGTGAGTACGGTAGCGCCCATAAGCTTTGCTTCGGGGTTCCCGTTGTGTGCCAGGCGTTGTGCACAGAGCGCTACGACGGGGTAGATGATGAGGGCGTTGCGGGTGACGGCACTGAAGGTTACGGAGATACGTTCTGCTCGGCTCATGGCTCTACTCAGGAACCATGCGGCGACTCCTGCGAGGATGGCGTAGGTGAGGTAGAGCCCGGCGAGTCGGGGAATGAGCTGCGTTTCGTTCAGTACCGCCGGGGTGTAGGCGGAGCACATGAGCGCCAGGAGCAGGCACATGAGGGGAATCATCGCGGTATCGCTCATACTGCGTACGCGTTCGTAGGTTTGTTGGCGCTGCGGTGAGCGGGTTGACCAGCGTTGCACGAGGTAGGCGGCTACTAGAGGCACGATGAGCGGTGTGAGGCTGAGGTAGCTTTCAGCGGGGAGGGGGAATATTTCTCCCACTACCCTCGTATCCAATATTCCTATATATGCATATATACTAGTCCAAACAGGAATAAAAATGAGTTGAGCGCCAAGCAGATAGGGTGTTGCCGCTAGTAAACCTCGATATTCCCCTCCGGCAATACGTGTAAAAACCACAACGTAATCCACGCATGGAGCCAGCAAAACAATCACTGCAGCTAGAGCAACGGGACCACCCTCGGGAATAAAGAGGGAGACCAAGGGCGCAACGAGAATCGGGGTTCCAAAGGTAGCCGTCAGCACGACCGTACAAGCGAGCCTCTTATACTGACCAACACTCATACCGGTTAAAGGCATGAGAGCAAAGTTGGTCCACAGTAGTGCGCCAAGCGCGTAAGGCACGAGTTGTTCAGAAGCGTAACTCCATCCGCTCAAACCCGCGCAGGCAACCCCCACGATCATGGAGCCGAGGTAGAGAGCCACCTGGTGGCGTTCCATAAAGCTCACGGAAGTCGTCCTCTTCTAGTAGATCAGGTCGCCTCGTGCCGCTTCGTGGACGCGGCGGGTTACGGTCTCCATAACGGGCGAGTTGATGTTCCAACGCTGCCAGTAGAGGGGAAATTCTACGGGGGTTGCGGCGAGCTTCACGAGGCGCCCGCTTTCAAGTTCTTCGGCGCATTGCGCCTCGGGAATGAGCCCCCAGGCAATACCGGAGCTGACGGCACGCGCATAGTCCGGGGATGAGGGAATGTAGATGGTGGGGCTTTGGATGAAGGTTTCTTCAGCCTCCAGACCTACCTCTTTTTCAATGAGGGCTCGCGCTATATCCTGCACAAAGTCTTTACGGTCATATTCGACGACGGGGGCACGATTGAGCTCTTCGTGGCTCATGGTTTTGGGCCAGCCGGGCAGGTATCGCTGTACGTAGTCGGGGGTGGCAACGCACCAGTAGCGTGCCACGCCGAGGGTTTCGACGGAGCAGCCGGGGATTTTTTCGGGCTTGGAGGTGATGACTGCCATGACTTCTCCGGATCGGAGCATGGCGGAGGAGTGGAATTCGCCTTCTCGTCGCAGGTCGCAGAAGATGCTGTCTTCGCGGCTGAGGGTTCCTACGGCGTCGAGGAACCAGGTGGCGAGTGAGTCGGCATTGACGGCAACGGAGACGCTCTGGAAGCCGCCGGCGCCCATGAGTTCGCGTTCCATTTCTTGTTGCAGGAATTCGCTTTGTCGGGCGATGCGCAGTACGCTTTGTCCGGCGTCGGTGGGGGTGACGGGGTTGCTTCGGCGTAGCAGGACCTTTCCGGCGATCTGCTCCATGGCTTTGATGCGCTGGGAGATGGCGGAGGGGCTCACTCGCAGGATATCTGCCGCCGCGTCGAAGGTGCCGTATTCGATGACGGTGGCGAAGGTGGTGAGCTGGTCGGTACTGAAACGTGTCATAAGAATATCTTACGCAGTGTGAAAATATTTAGATAGATTTAGGGTCCTTTTTCCCGTATTCTCGTCTCTGGCGCTTCACACCTCAGCTAACGCAGGCTTTATCCCTGCGTCGTATGCTTTTGCCTGGCAAGCTGGTACTAGAAGGAGCCACCACCCGCAATATCTGCAAAGCCCATACCGTTTGGTCCACATAGAAAGTTTCACAATGTCCACTTCCCTGTCCCTGCTGTTTCTGGGTGCTACCACCACGATTTCTTTGGTGGCGGCTATTGGCGCCCAGGGAACTTTTGTGCTGCGTCAGGGTATTTTGGGTCGGCATATTACCCCGATTATTATTTTCTGCATTCTGTCGGATGCTCTGATGATTGGCTTGGGCGTTGTGGGTCTGGGCGCTCTGTTGGATGCGGCGCCGTGGTTTATTGAGGTGTTCCGTTATGTGGGTGCGGCGTTTTTGGCGTGGTTTGGTTTTGAGGCTGGCCGCCGCGTGTTTACTCCGCATTCCATTGTGGTTGATGATGCGGAGGGTGATTCTCAGTCGTTGAAGGCGGCTCTGCTGACCACGGCGGCGGTGACTTATTTGAATCCGCTGGCGTGGTTGGATACGACTATTCTTTTGGGTTCGCTGGCGAATGCACAGGGCGATCCTGGCCGTTGGTGGTACTACCTGGGTTGCTGCTGCGGTAGCCTGATCTGGTTTTTGGTGCTGGGGTATGGTTCGCGTCTGTTGCGTCCGCTTTTTGCGCGCCCTTCAGCGTGGCGTGTTTTGGATGGTGCGACGGCTCTTCTGATGGCGTACCTGGTGTTCAACCTGCTGACGATGCACCTATCTACCCACTAGCTTTTACTCCCTGACGCTTTTACCGCCCTGACCCGACTCTTTATACTTTGTCCGCCTCTTTTTCGGTGCTCTTTTCCTCTTCGAGAGGTATGAGCACTTCGTTTTTGGGCATGGTGAGCAGACTCAGGTAGATATCGCGAATAATCAGGATGTGCTTGATTCGCTCAATCATGGGCTTGAGGAAGCTTCGGGCGTACTTTTCGTCGCTACTGGTGGTTGCGACGAAGCTGAGCCCGGAGAACACGGCAACAATCATGGATACCTTGATGACGACGGCGTTGATATTGGTGTCTACGCCGAGGATTTTGAGGTGTTCGGGTTTGATGCTCATCCAGGATTCGATGGTGGTGTCGCTAATGGCGATAGATGAGAATCCCATGAAGAATCCGAAGACGAGCAGCATGAAGAAGGTCGCCTGAATAATCTGCCCAATCATGGGGATGATGATGAGGTTGCTCCAGGGCGCGACTTTGAGGGGCCGGTGTTCGAGGATTTTCTTCTCTTCGACCCAGTCTTGGGCGGTGTTCCAGATTCCGCCTTCGAGGGCTGCGGCGTGCTCGTAGTCGTTCTCGGTAAAGCGTGCGATGTCATCGCCCCTGTAGCGCCCCAGCAGGCGCGCTGTGCGCTCCAGGGAGGTTGTGACGACGACGAACACGGCGAGTAGCCCCATGAGGCCCAGAACCGCCCAGGTGCGTGGGAAGCTGAGTCCGTTGGCGAGCTTCCAGAGGTCTGCGTTCACGAAGATGAAGAGCACAGACACCATGAGTACGGGCAGTACTTTCGCGATCATGGGCGGTAGAGAGGCAAGCTGGTGGATGGCGTGCTTGAGGGACCAGCCGAGTACTGTGTCTACGCCCAGGAAGATGGCGAGGTAGATTCCGATAACGATGAGCGGGAAGGCTTTGCCACCGTCGTAGACGAAGTCGAGGCCGTCGAGGCTGCTGGTTTCGAAGACACCGGTGGTGAAGAGCACGCCAGCAAAAAGTACGGTAAGAATGCCCGCGGTGATTTGAACCCACTGCGGGGTGCGAACCATGAGTTTGTGGGTTAGAGCGATGAACACCCCGGAGATGACCGGCATCACGAGGAAAATCCCGCCGAGTACGAGCAGTGGGAGTACTTCGTTGCTGAGGGCATTATCGCTTGTGAGAGCTTTGATGTAGTCCGGCAGGGAGCCTTTCGCGTCATCAACTATGAAAATAAGGAGATCACGCAGGAAGATGTAGCAGATGTGCATGATGCCAGCCCACAGGATCCATGGCACGGAGCGCGGGAACGCATCGAGAGCACGTTGACGTGCAGGAATGATGAGGGGTGCCCCCTGTTTACGGAACCAGATATTGCTCTGCTTCAGCATGTCAGCTCTAGTGTAGTGCAGGGGTTCTTCTCCCGATGCAGAGGTCTTCTTGTGAAGGCGCGCCCATCGAGGGCGTGCAGAGCTCTGCTGCGGGGTGTTCTGGTCCGGTGTGCTCATGACATACCACTCTACAGGGTTGAGAATCCTCTTTTACCCGCGAGCCTCTATAGTTCTTCTCGCTGGAGTTCAGCTCCAATAAAGCGGCTGTAGGCACCCATGAGTAGCGCAGCTGCTTCTTCCTGTTCCTCGTAGATACCCAGTTCTTCATCTTCACGACCCGTGTAGGTGCCGCTACTGATTTCGAGCAGGGATAACGGTCCTTCTGCGGTCTCCGGGGTGAGAGCGTCTAGGATGAAGCTCAGGCTTTCTTCTGATTCTTCGACTACGCCCAGGAGGCGCCCCAGGCGTGTACCCGGGTAGGGTGAGATGGTGAGGACGTCTTCGTTCTCGCATTGGATAATGCGTGCCACAGGAATGATGTCCTCGTCTGTGGTCTCTTCGAGCAGTAGCTCTGTGGAGAGGTCGATATGGCTCTCCTCGCTCTGTAGGAGCTGCCTGGGCCACCAGAGGTGAATGTATTCGGTCAGTGCTGCCCAGGCTTCGTGAGGCTCCAGTGTGCTCTCTACGTAGAGGGCTGCCGTTCGTTCTTCACCGTTGTGTTGGTGCTGCTGATCGGCTGGTTCTGGTGCGTGGGAAAACATGGGGTAGTGCATGGTTCTACTCTATCCCAGTGTGTCTGGGGAGAGCATTCTTCCTTGTAGACAATTCCTTGTAGACAAGGCTTCATAGACAGGGGTCTGAGGGCACTAAAAAGGGGCAGACCCGCATGGGTCTGCCCCCTTTTTTTAGCTTTAGCTGTTAAAGCAAAAGAGCCCGCGCAAGCGGGCTCTTTTTATTGCCTATTGGATTATTATCCAAAAACCATACAGTGAACGCAAACAACAAACAACATCTTGAAAAGTAAGCCTTCGGCCTATTAGTACCAGTCAACTCCACGAGTCTTCAGTCCTCGCTTCCATACCCGGCCTATCAACCTCATCATCTATAAGGAGCCTCACACACCAAAAGTGCCAGGAAATCTCATCTCGAAACAGGCTTCCCGCTTAGATGCTTTCAGCGGTTATCCCTCCCGAACGTAGCCAATCAGCCATGCACCTGGCGGTACAA